>Ga0310695_10002463_pt1 | contig 39052 bp, 26 predicted proteins | sample RumenRJG_04DNA_FD_203882 | JGI IMG/M metagenome (GOLD analysis project Ga0310695, IMG submission 203882) | Bovine rumen microbial communities from Lethbridge, Alberta, Canada - RJG_04 (v2) (version 2) | ecosystem: Host-associated > Mammals > Digestive system > Stomach > Rumen | place: Canada...
GTCCCTCACGCTGTTCCGTGCGAGTACATTGCGTCTTTTCTGCTTCCTGCGTCAGTTAGATTTCCAGTTCTCTTTTGTCAGAAGCGAAATGATGCTCGTCAGTATGGTTTAGTCAGTTTCTCTTTACTGTCTTCTTATTCAATTTGGTCTGACAAGCACCCTAAAATCAGATGGATTATACTATGTTGATAACTACATACAAAAAACGTGGTGCTTAACATCTGCCTGTTCGACAATCTGGCCTACCACAGCCATAGAGATAAACAGACAGAGTAAACACCAACGCTGGAGTATATAGATACACCGTAAAGTGTGCCTGAGGCAATGAAGCCTCTCAGCACACTACGGAGATGCTAATACACACCCCGTGGAGTCACCTCTACAATGTTTTTGATCTCTTGTCGATGTGGTAGTTCGATTGTCCAAAAACAAAGCGTCAGTAACGCCTTCTAATATGTAGTGCTCCGCCCAACGGCTCTGCACATCTCAATGTGCTTCCTGACCGCAATGGGCAGATAGCATCTGCAAAGATACAAAACTATTTGGAAACAAAAAAGAAATCAGCGAGATATTTTCATGAAATACCTCGCTGAGTATAGGGAACAGCATGAAACAGGTGACAGTATCTGTTTCATACACGATTCATTCTGATATTTAACATTGCAGGCTGAAGACAATTGATTTCAGCCTGCTTTATGCTTATATGTTATCGCCAGCCTATCAATTGCGACGGGCTGGCGATTTATTAACGATGGCAACGTGCAGTACCTTTGTGACAATAGGGATAGGTTCCGCTGACACGTATAGAAAAAAGTAGGCAAAAGGTGTAACATTTTCGTATTTTGCATACTATATTGGTAGGAAAGTAGTAATTTTGCAAACGGATGTGGCAAATTGAGACTTCGGTATGATCAGAAAGAAAGACGGATTTCAAGGTGAGCAGGTGGTGGTGCTTCCGCCAGCGATTGTGGAGCTGGAGGAGCAGGACGACTTTTGTCAAGGGCTGTTTATCACGGACATTGGTTACTACCCCAAGGCAGAACATCACCATCGCATCAGGGAGAAGGGGGTTGGCCAGTATGTGCTCATCTATTGTGTGGATGGCAGCGGATTCTACGTGGTGGACGGTAAACGACATGAGGTGAAGAAGAATCAGTACTTCATCCTGCCCATTGGCAAACCGCATGAGTATGGGTCTACTGAAGGACACTTCTGGACTGTCTACTGGTTACACTTCTGTGGAAAGGCGGCTCACGTCTTTGCTGAGGGTGCCGCCACACCGCAGACCATCAACGTAACGATGCAGTCGCGCATCAGCGAGCGCATCAACATTTTCGACGAGATACTGACTACGCTGCACTTCGGCGATAGTATCGAGGACCTGCGCTACGCTAGCAGTCTGTTGAGTCATTTCCTGGCATCGATGCGCTACTTGGGACAGTTCCGCAGGGCGAAGGCCAGTGCGGAGAAAGACATCGTGGAGCAGGCCATTCACTATATGCGAGAGAACATTGAGAACCGCATCACGATGGCCGAGGTACTGCGATATGTGGGCTACTCGCAGAGCCACTTCTCAACGGTGTTCAAGAAGAAGACAGGCATGAGCCCACTGAGCTATTTCAATCGGCTGAAGGTGGAACATGCCTGCAAACTGCTGAAGACCACGGACCTGAAAGTCAACATGATTTGCTATAAGGTAGGCATTGAAGACCCGCTATACTTCTCGCGACTGTTCTCGAAAGTCATGGGCATGTCGCCTACCGATTACCGCCTCAAAGAGAGGCAGTAATCAGTGTGCGGAACTGGCGTGCACCTATATGATTGTTGTCGAGGGCTTCGACCTCTTCAAGATACTTTAAGGCTTTCTCCTTGTTGCCCATGCCGTAATAGCCGAGGGCGAGCATGTACTTGCAGTGGATGACGTTCATCTCGTCGAGGTCGCCTTCCCATACCAGCAGGTCGGGCAGCGAGACGGCGAAGAAGTCCATAGTGATGTGGTCGAAGATGTGCTGCTTGCCGTAGTTGATGAGCTTGTTGAACAGCGAGCGGGCCTTATCCTCCTGACCCAGTTTGCGGTAGCACAGGGCGGCATAGAATATCTTGTCGGGCTTCGCATCGTTGTAGTACATGGCTGCTGCGGGCTCGGTAGGGCCTACGGTGCCCTCCTCATAACGTCCCAGGAAGTAGAGGAAGTCGTTGTCCTGAGCACCATAGAGCTTGCCTTCGCCCAAGTGGTGTGGGAACACCAAGCACTCCTCGAGGAGTTGCTTGGCGCGGACATCGTTGGCATCCTTCTGCAAAAGTTGCTTCGCTATCTCCAGGCGGCACATCTGATACTGTCCGCTCACCTTGCCTTCGCCACCTTCCCACGGATGGAACGTGCGGTTGTCGATGAGCTCCTTGGCTTCTTCATAGCGGCCCAGCATATTGAGCAGGGTAGCCTTTTCAAGCACGAGGTCGTCGCGACGCTCAATGAGTTCAGCATGTGCCTCGTAGAAGGCCAGACGCTCGGCATGTGGACGGTGCAAGCGCTTGTAGAGCTGGTCGAGCTCCATGAAGATGCGCTCGTCGTTCTCATCGAGATGGAAGGTTTTCTCCATGTATTCGAGTGCCTCCTGCTGACGATTCTGCTTGTTGAAGTGAGCTAAAGCGAGGTTGCGCCATACAGTTGGGAACTTAGGATCGAGACGGGCAGAGGCTTCCCAATTCTGGATAGCCAAATCGTACTGCCTTGCTGCATAATATAAGCAGCCTAAGTAATACGGTGCCTTAGCACCCTTTGGGTTCTTCTCCTTGGCAGTTTCTAGAGCGATGATATCCTCAGCACGGTTGGGGAAGCAATAGAGCGATTCTGCCTGCTCAGCCTTGTCGTATTCCCCCAAGTAGTACCAAGTCATCGGGGTAGTAGCACCCTCCTCGATGGCAATCTGCCAGATAGCACGGGCCTCATCGGTGAGACCGGCGGCAACATAGTCGAGGGCGACCTCGTCATAGTTTTGAGCGCTCTTGCGCAACATCTCCTTCATCTCTGCTAGCGCAGCAGCATCCTTCGTCAGCAGATACTGCTCGTAACGGCAACCATAATTAAACAAATCAAACTTCAACGACTCCTCGATGAGGGCCATTGCCTCGGCCTTCTTGTCGAGTTTGCGAAGGATGGAAGCCTTCAGGGCACGAGCCTTGTGGTTATGCCAGTTGTTGCTCAGACAGCGGTTAATCTCGTCGAGGGCGTCCTCATAGCGACCTTGCATCACGCTAATCTTAGCGGCCTCGAAGTAGCCGGCATCAGCCCAGCCCTTGCTCCATGTGGCCTTCCAGAACAACTCATAAGCCTCTGTCATTTGACTATTTGACAATTTCACTATTTCACTATTGTTGGGCGCAGCCAAATTGTCCAATTGTGAAATAGTCCAATTGTGAAATGCTTGGTATTTGAGGGCAAGAGCGAGGTTATAAAGGGGCTCGCTATCGTATGGATTTGGATTGCGCTTGATAGACAGCTTATAGGCCTTGCGTAGATATCCCTCGGCCTTTGCAAAACGACCCTTGCGGATGAACCACAGCCCCATAGCGTTCAGGCAACGGATGTCGTTGGGATCGCGACGTAGGGCCTCCTCATAGTAGTCGAGCGGATTCCAAGTGGCGTGACGGTACTGTTCCAAGTGCATACCGGTGATGAGCAACTGCTCGTTGGTCTTGATCTGCTCGGGTAGCAGGGCAGCCTCGGCACTGTCGGGGATAGGACGGATCTCGTCGGCCTCGGCATGCCAGCTGAGTACGGTACGCTCGCCATAGGGGAACTGCTTGCTGATTTCGAAGGTGAGTTCCGAAAGCAAAACTTTCGGACACGCTATTGTCTCTGTAAGTACTGCCTCAGGACTCAGCGTGTGCTGCTTGTCGTAAAGCACGTCGCCATTATCCTTGCGGAGCACGATGCGTACGTCTTGCTTCGAGGTGGCGAAGACTTTGAAGACTGCAGAACCGTCTTCCACGCTGGTGATGTTGAATACGAGGTCTTTGCTGGCTTCCTTCACCACACCCAGTTCGCGATAGGGCATGAAGTACTGGGTAAACATCTTTTCCTCGTAAGGCATCAGCCACGTGAAGTCCGGCTGGTTCTCGGTATATACACCTGCCATCAATTCGATGTAAGGGCGGAATCCCTCTGCCTTGAAGCCCCACTTCTGGCGTTCCTCTGAGGTTGACTCGTCCGTCAGGTTACGGTCCCAGGCACGTCCGAAGTCACCGTTACCCCACGTCCACTGCTTCTTACCTGGCGAGTAGTGGTGAGAGGCTACATGCAGCATACCTGCCTTGGTGTCGTTCTCATAGCCTCCCTCGAAGTTGAAGCGCGAGTTCACACCCATATAGCTCGTAGGCACATAGATATTCTTGTAGTTTGAGATATCCACGCCTGCCGAATAGTCCATCTTATAATAGGTACCCGTAGCGATGGGGAACGACGAGACGGCACGCTTGCCATGATCGAACACAGCATTGATGTCAGGCGGGAAGACGCTCTGATAAGCATCGTTCACCTCTACAGCGGGGTTTGCCCACCACAGGAAGGTCTGAGGCACGTCGGTACGGTTGTACAAGCGGCCCTTGATTTCCAGGTAGGCGCAGCCGGGGCGCAGCGTGAAGCCAGCCATTCCTTTTTGGTGGAACATCTTCTCCATTTCGCTCACCCATACGCTGACAGAGCCATCCTCGTTTTCCTCAATGCAGGTGTCAACGGGCATAAAGGTGGTAGGACGGTGGTGCTGTGGCCAGTTGAACTCGATGCCGCCACTGATCCACGGACCCGTCAGTCCCACGAGGGCAGGCTTGATGACGTGGTTGTAATAGACGAAGTGGCGCTTGGCAATCTTGTCGTAAGCCATCTGTACGCGACCCCCCAACTCAGGCAGTATCATCACCTTGATGTACTCGTTCTCAATCCAGATGGCCAGATAGTCCTTGTCCACCTTCTCGTCGCTCATCGTTTCGATGACGGGGTAGGGATAGACCACACCACTGGAACCTTGATAGACTCTCTTTTCCAGGAACATCGGGTTCTTCTCAGGTTTTCCTACCTCATATGTTGGTATCGTCACCAACTCTCTCCATGCTTTTACCATGATTTTTTCGTTATTTCGTTATTTCGATATTACGACTTGATTAATTCTTTTTCGAGTTCCTCAAGGCTCTTTCCCTTTGTTTCAGGACAACGGTTCCAAAGGAACACAAAGGCACTGCAACAGATGGCGCTGTAAATCCAGAACGAACCACTGCTTCCCAGAGCCGCATTCATTGATGGGAACGAGAACGTCAGTGTACAGCAGCCTACCCAAAGGGCAAACGTGCACGTTGCCATCGCAATGCCACGAATGCGGTTGGGGAAAATTTCTGCCAACAATGTCCACGTTACTGGTGCCAATGTCATAGCGTAGACCGAGATTGCCGTTACAACCAGCACTACCATCAGCACACCCTTTACTTCGAAGAAGTAGCAAGTACCCAGAATCAGATATATCAGACCTAGACCGCCAGCGCCCATTAGCATTAGCGTTCGACGTCCCCACTTCTCGATGGTATAGAGGGCAACAACAGTAAACACGACGTTGGCGATACCCGTGATGACGATATTGATAAACATGCCGTCTACATCGAAGCCCGCACTGACAAAAATCTCTTGTGCATAGTTGAAGATAACATTCGTGCCACACCACTGCTGGAACACGGCAATGACAAGACCTAATACAAGTACCTTGCGGTACTTTCTAGAGGTGAGGAGTGAGAGGTGAGAAGCAAGAGAATACTTTTGCGACTGAGAGTAATCTCTAACCTCCAACCTCTTACCCCTAACCTCTGAAAGATACACAGGACTCTCTGGTATGAAGAAGCTCATCACAAGGAATAGTGCGGCAGGCAACGTCTCTGCCCAGAACATCCAGCGCCAACCCCATTCTATGTTCCACGCCTGACTCTCGGCCACAGCCGTATCGCGTGCCAACAGCATGTTGACTATCTGTGCTGAAAGGATGCCCAGTACGATGGTCATCTGGTTGAGCGACACCATACGACCGCGAATCTCAGCAGGACTCACCTCGGCGATATACATTGGAGCCAAGGCAGAAGCCACACCGATGCCCACACCACCAATGAAGCGTGCGATATTGAACATGGTGAAATCGTTGAACAGTCCTGTAGCGATGGCCGACACCGTGAAGAGCACCGCTGAAAACATCAACAGTGGCTTGCGGCCATACTTATCGGCAGCGCCTCCAGCCACCATTGCTCCTGCCAAACAACCCACCAGTGCTGTAGTCATCGCTACACCCTGCATCAACGGCGAGTCGCTAATGCCGAAGTACAACTCATAGAATGGTTTGGCACCGCCGATCACCACCCAGTCGTAGCCAAAGAGCAGTCCGCCCATCGCTGATACGGCACAGATGAAATAGAGAAATCCTTTGTTAAATCCTTGCATAATACTTCACGTTATTACTATCTGGGTGCAAAGATACAGCATTTCTGACATCCTCGATATGGAAAAAATGCTGCAAGTATATGGACTATTTTACGTAAAATAAGTGCCCAACGCTTGGCGCTGAGCACTTATTATTGTTATCATGTTTAAGAAATGGCTTAGAAGAAGTAAGCCAGAGAAATCTGCCAAGAGTTGAACTTAGCGCTGCCAGCATTCTGAAGAGCGTTCTTGGTGGCATCCCATGCATTCACTTCACCTGTCTTGCCAAGGGCGAAGTTGTAGTTAGCCTTTACCTGCAACTTGCTCATAATGGTAGCACCTATACCGACGTTGGCGCTGAGGTTAGAAGACTTCAGTGTCCATTCAGAAACCTTGGTACCTGCTATGCTGGTATCGCTATCGCCGCCAAGTTTGAAGCCGAACTGAGGACCAGCAAAGGCGAATACCTCGGCAATAGAGCCCAGACCAAAACCATAGCGGACGTTGATAGGAATCTGGAGTGACTGAGCCTTTAGGGTCTCGTCGCCAGCCTTACCTTCGCGCTGGTCGTAGAGCGCAGAAGCGTCAATGCCTAGACCTACGATGGGGAGTGTAAACTTAACAGTAGGACCAACGAAGAAACCTGTACGGCTGTTGACGGAAGCCGCACCATCCTCTGTAGAGATGTTTGTCATGTTCAGACCAGCCTGGATACCCCAGCTAAACTGTGCTTTTGAAGGCATTGCGAAGGCAACAGCTATCAGCACTACTGCGAAAATCTTTTTCATAATTGATTGGTTTAATAAATGATTTTACTTGTTTCTGTGGGCAAAAGTAAGCATTTATTCTGACATATCCAACGTTTAGCAAAGATTTTTCACTCTTCACTCTTCACTTTTCCCTAAATTAATGGCGCTGACGTCGAACAGACATGCGGGCAGTGCCTGATGAAGATGATGAACTGCTCTTCGTGCGAGTCTTCTTGACTTTGGCAGAACTACTGCGGGCTGTGCCCTTGCTCTTGGCTTTTCGTGCTGCTTTGAGTTCTCGTGGGTCGAGTTTTGCTATAGAGTCGAGTGAGTCCTTGCGTTGCTTGTCGCCAAAGATATTCTCCTCGAAGGCCTTCAGTTCAGCCTCGATGCGCTTCTGCTCAGCAGAGAGCTTGGTGGTGTCACCATCACAGAGTTGTGCCAATGTCTTGCCCAGCATGTTATTGGTTTTATAGATGGTACCCTCGTAGCGATTCATGGTGAAGTAGTCATCCATAGACATGGTAGCAGCATTGTTCAGATTGCTAGTCATCACCGTCTGACGACTGAGGAACGGCTCCAGGTCGGAGTACTTCACCCAGAACAATGGATACTTAGAGGTCTCGCCACCGAAGTCATCCTCGCGCAGCATGACGGGACAGAGGCTGAGCACCTTGCGATGGAACGAGGAGTTGGCCTGGTCGTAGTAGGCACTCTCCTTCAGGTAGTACAGTTTGACCTCTGCTGATGGGATGTCGCTGTTCTCTACGCGCAGCTTGCCGTCCTTCTCTTCATAGAAGATGTGGTAGTTGTCGAGCACGGTCTTCATCTTCACCTTTGCTGAGTCAGTGAACGACTCGTTACCATCCAGACGGTATTCATAGACGGGGATGTAGTTGTTGAGTGCCAGTTTGAAGATATAGGTGAACAGGTTGACCTCCTTGTCCATCGGCTCTACAGGATAGTAGAGACCACCATTGGCATCCTTGTTGAGGTCTATCTCGCGGTAGATGTCGCGACGCCATACCACATCCTCCGGCATGTCGATAGCTGTGGGGAACATCAGACGGGCACGCATGGACATACCTTGGTTCTGTTGTGTCTGCTTCTGACCTGCTTTCTGGCCAGCACGCTGCTGCGTCTGCTGCTGTTGCTGCTGACGGCGTGCCTTGGGCTGAGCAAACGCTTCGCTAGTGAATAGTGAGCAGTGAATAGTGAATAGTAAAGCTACCACCATCCAGCGATTATTCATTATTCTTTTTATAAACTTTTTCATATTCTATTCTTAATTTCGTTATTCGTTATTCACTATTCACTAGGGCAAAGCCCGCTTTGCCCGCTACTTCACGATGACCTCCATTGATGCATTCAGCTTACGAGGTATGCCGTCAGGACCAATGGCGTTGACACGTGAGATGTAGAAGCGACGATTGCGTGCCAGTTTGCGGAAGGTCTCCTTCTGACGGGCAGAGAAGTTGGCACCCTCAGAAACCATTGGTACGGCATTACCCATATTGTCAAAGAATACCGTCTCGAAAGACTGTACCTTGAAGGCGATGTCGAGGATGCCGTCGTCGATGGCTGCACCGATACCATCAACGCTCATCAGCTGCCCCTTCGACAGGCCGCCACCCTTGTAGCGGATAGGCGAGCCGGACTCGTCCTTCATGGCGATATACGGTGTAGGATCGGGCAGACGACGTACGCGGAACGTAAACTGTCCCATCTGCTGGGCACGACCTGTATTCGTAGAGGTCACAGTGATAGTGACATTCTGGCCAACAGCGGTAGGACGGGCAATATACTTGCCAGGACCTACAGGTTGTAGGGTACCGCCCGACATTGTTGCCTGTACTTTGTTGAGGGGTACGCCAGGCACACTGACACTCAACGGGTTGGAGTAACCTGCATAGAGCACATTCATCAGGTCGGCAGAGACTGTTGCCGAGGGATCGACAACGGTGTACTTCTGTTCGAAGTCACGCTTGATAATCTCACCGTTGCCATTCACCATCTGGATATGTCCTGACAGGGTGAAGTCGCCTGTGCGACCAGTGACGGTCTCGTAGAGTCCGCCAGGCAGGTTGACCTCTTTGCCACCGATAAATATCTGTGGTACCTGTGTGGTGTCGACAGCAGCCATGACGATGTGTGCCGAGAACTTATCACCGCGAACGATGGTTTGCGAGTTAGGAATGACGAAGGCGTTGAGCGCATTCACGCGGATATCCTTCACGTCGATGTTGCTGACCAGTGTGTGCAGCACCTCACCCTCTGCATAGCGCACGTCGTTCTGCAGTTTTGACAGCAGGGTCACTGCGGCAGCGGCAGGCATCGACTCGAACATATACTCCTGCCAGTTCTTGCCCAACGTTTGCTCACTCTTGGGAATGGTAGTCGTTAGGTTCGAGGCTATCATCTGTTTCTGATGATAGTCGCTGACCATCGTAAGCATCTTGGCGCGGTAATTGTTGATGGCGTCGAAGAGTTCCTTGCCGCGACCACGACTGGGCGACAACATCACCTGATTGGCTGCCTCCAGATCTTCCTTGTTACGCAGGTTGCGTGGGTCGCCATGTTTGCCATCAGCCTCTATGGCGATGGCTACTTTCAGTTCTTCGGCCAGCTTGTAGAGCTTATTGCTCATCTCCTTGACCTGCTGCGACTTGTCGTACCACTGTTGAACCTTCTGCGGGTTCTTCTTCATCTGTTCGGCAAAGTCGTCGTATATGGCCTGATTCTCCTTGGTGGCATTCATTGTGGTGCGTTTCAGGCTTTCCTCAACAATAGAGAAACCGTTGAGCACCTCGTTAGAGACGTTCAATGCCAGCATCGCCATCAGTACGACGTACATCAGGTTAATCATCTTCTGGCGGGGAGATACCGGTCTTTTCTTGATTGCCATCTTGCTATTTTACAATTTGACGATTTACAACTTACTATTTATTGAACTTGAGCCCTTACCTGCATGGCTTCAATCATGCGGGCATAGATCTTGTTGAGTTCCTGAATCTGCTCAGCCATGTGGCGTGTCTGCTCATTAATCTCGTCGATGGTATTAATCTGTGACGAAGCACTCTTGAGCTGCATCTCATAGACGCGGCTGATGCCTGTCAGCGTGCGGTTCAGGTTCTCCATCTCTTCTGAGTCGCGTGTCAGACGCTGGCTCTGGGCAGAAACCTCAGCGAGCATTTCCGTCAAGCGGTTCAGTTCATCAATATAGTTAGAGGTTGCTTCCTTCAACTCCTCGCCCATACCTGGAACCTCTGGCTGTTGAGGTGCGGCAATGCCACCACCAACGACGCCACCAATAACGCCACCGCCACCAGCAAAGCTGATAGCTCCGCCCTCAGTGTGGTCAGCAGCTTCACTGCTGACATTCTCGCCTTCCCAACGGGCGGCCTCTTCACCATTGCCGACAACACCGCCGACATTGCCGCCACCATTGATGACAATGGTTCCACCGCCACCACCAACAACGCCTCCGCCGATAATGCCACCAGTGACGACAGCAGGTTGATCAGCGACTTGTTCAGCACCAGCCTCTTCTTCCATATGGACGTCGAGGTCCATACCGTCAGCTGTCTTGTCGAACGGACGGTCGAAGGCAGAGATAAAGAACACGAACACCTCGGTACCCATTCCTAAGAACAGGAAGAAGTTGGCTCCTGGCAGGTGGGTCAGCTTAAACAGCGTACCTAGAATAACGATAGAGGCACCCCATGAGTAGGCGTAGTTCAGGAATGTCTGTCCTGCCACGCTATCCATCCACTTCTGCAAGCGGTAGACGAAATTCAGTTTGCTATATGTAGTCATTACTTCTTTCCTTTCTTTACTTTAATCTTATCACTGGTGGTATTAGCCAGCGAGCGCACACAACGGAAACCGATATACGAGCGGGGCTGGTTCTGGTACTCATACGAGCGCCATGCAGAACGGATATAACTCTCGGGGTCTTTCCATGAACCGCCACGAACTGACTTTTTCTTCAGTCGGTAGGGGTCTTCCTTGGCAGCATTATAGCTCAGCTGCGGATTGATATCGTTCATAGCCTCGACACCAGCTTCGGTATAGATGGTCGAGCACCATTCAGCCACGTTACCAGCCATGTCGTACAGACCATTTGAGTTGGCAGAATAGATACCCGTTCTGCTGGTTATGAGGTTGCCATCTTTGGTGTAGTTACCATTGTCTGGCTTGAAGTTGGCAAAGAAACAGCCATTGCCGCTAGTCACATCTGCGTTGTCCCAAGGGAACTCGTTCTGATCCTTGCCACGGGCAGCATACTCCCATTCTGCTTCTGTCGGCAGACGGTAGCGCTGCACAAAGCGGGCTGCGGCACCCAGGCCACGCAGCAGATATTCTGTGCGCCATGCACAGAAGGCGTTGGCCTGCTCCCACGTAACACCCACAACGGGATAGTCGTTATAAGCGGCATTCGAGAAGTAGTAGCGCATATAACTCTCGTTATCGGCGTTGGGGAAGTCGTTCACCCAGCAAGTGGTGTCTGGGTATATATTTATAATATAGGTATTCAGGAAGTCCCAAGGACCTGTATGCTCACGGTTGATGGTCTCGCGGACAATCTGGCCTTCATCGTTAATATAGGCGGTGTCCTTGGAAATCCAGATTTGTTCGTTGGCATTGGGGCGTATGTCTGTATTCAGTATGCGCTCCTCGGGATTGAGACGATACTTGCGCTTAGCGGCTTCCGTATAGTCGTAAATCTCATAACGGTAGTTCATCTGCTTACTGTCGAGCATCTTTTCGCCAGTCACGGGATTCGTCACATACAAGCTCTCAATGGCACGCTGCTCGTCTTCGTTGGGCTTGCGGGGCAACTGCTTCTTCCAGTTCAGATGAGGCTTTACGGGGTCGCCGTTCTTGTCTTCCTCAATCTTGTAGGTCTCATCGCCACCATAGGCAGGGTCTGCCAGACGCTCGCGCAGAATGGAGTCGCGTACGTAGTTCACAAACTGACGATACATGGAGTTAGTCACCTCACGTTCGTCCATCCAGAAACCCTCTACTGAGATGTCGCGTACAGGAGTCTGCTTACCCCACAGCGAGTCTTTCTTGTCGATACCCATGCGCAGATGACCACGTTTGATAAGTGTCATACCATAGGGAGCGGGTTCGCTGAAAGCGCGACCACTGACACCAGTAACTTCGCCACCTGACGACGACGCCATCTTACTGCCAAAGCAGGCGGTAAGCAGTGTCACCATCATGGTGCAAATTGCTATACTAATAATTTTTTTCATATCTTCTTTTATCTTCATCTATCTTCTTTAACTCCCTTAACTCCCTTAACTCCTAAAGAATCCTCACACTCTGGTGGCGGTTGCGCCCCTTCTTTTGGAAGTTCAGGTCCGTCTGGTAACCCACAAACAACTCGTGGCTTCCGTTGCCTATCTTGAGCACAGAGGTGTACATCTCGTAACTGTAGCCGATAGTAATGCCGTGGAAGAAACCACCGATGAGCGCTGTCACCGAGTTGCTGGGGCTGTAGCCCACACCCGCATACATCATTTTCTGTTCGTGTGTGTACTTCAGGCGCGTTGTCACGTTTACGCGGTGACTGGTGCCGTCGGTATGTGCTAACACGGAGGGGTGTATTGATAACAACGGATTTCGTAGCCGAATATTGTATCCGGCTGTCAAATAATATGCTCTGGCGATGTCGTAGATGGAACGGTCGCCCAGTTCAATAGAGGGTGCTGTGGCATGGAGGATAGACGCTCCAGCATACCATGAACCGTGCGTATAGTATAGTCCTGCAGACAGGTCAATGGCGACACCGTTGACATCCGATTTTGTGAATGCAGGGTCATTGCTGTTTTCCAAATCCAGTCCGCTGCCTTTGAATTTCTCACTCAAGATGCCCCCCTGCAGACCAATGCTCAGTGTGCCGCCAAAGAGTGGCTGCTTGTAGGCATATTGTGCGATCAGCTGCTGGTGTGAGAACAAACCTATCTGGTCATTCACTAACTGCAGACCAACACCATGATAGTGGTTCATGAAGTAAAGGGGCATGTCTGCACCAAAGTGCATGGTGCGTGGTGCATTCTCAAAGCCTGTCAGCGTCATGGCATAGGCTCCTGTGACGTTCAGCTTCGAATATTTACCTGCTGCAGCGGGATTAAACGACGGTTCCATCGCCCAATAGTGTGCGAAGGACGGCTCTTGCTGGGCCCAGACTCCTGTGACCGTCAGCAACAGCAAGGTAATAATCGTTATTTTTTGCTTAAGCACGTTGTTTATAACGACGTTACACCTTATTTATTGTATTGGATATAACAAAACCCCTCCAAAATAGGAAGGGTTTTGTCTAAATATTGCGTATTGTCGTTTATTCGTAGACCAGACCGCTAGTGGGGTAGAGGTACCAGTCGGTAGCATCTTTGCTGTTCTCTGCCCATTCGGCAAATGAGTGTCCAGCTGTCTGATAGGCACCTGAGAGGACGCCGCTGCTGCGGGTGCCAATAATCTGCCATTCATAGGGATACTTGAAGTCGCCAGGTACCATGATAGCCCAAGGCTTGTTGCTGCCATAGGCATTTGAATATCCAGGTTCAGGCTTGCGATTCGTGATAACCTGGTCGGTCTTGAAACCATTTTGGACAGTATGTACCTCCCAATATGCACCATTGTAAGGTTCTACGATAAATACATCGTAGAGATTCTCGGCGAGCATGGTCTTCGCCTTGTCGGCATCTTTGAAGACCAGTTTGTAGGTGGCTGTCTTAACGTCTACATTTCTTTCGTAGTAATCGCCAGGCTTTACGGTATTGAAGAAAGTGCGCTCTACTGCACCAGTTGAGGTCTTCTGAGGATTGATAGCCCAGTGGGCATCCTTAAAGAGTACGATAACCATATTGCTGGTGTTGTTGGGCTTCTGGTCTTCTTTGAGGAAAGTCTCCCTAGTATCAATGTTGTCATAGCTTCCCAAACCACCTGCATCTTCTGGCGATGCAAAACCTTGGGTGACAGTATATTCCTCCAAATCGGTACTCTTAAGGCTAATCAGACGAATGGCTGCTGCAAGCGTCTTGGTGGCACCTACAGCGTCGAGACTGACTTTAATGGTCAGTGTCTTGTCGTTGAGTTTAGGTGTAACGGTCAGCACCACGTCGTTGAAGTCATAGTCACCAGCATCGGGGAAGTTGTCCTCGAAGCAGTAACGGAAAGAAAAGCCTTTAGGTTCGGGAATCACGGGATCACCTCCGTTTCCTTCAGGGTTGAATCCTCCTGTACCACCACAACCCTCAGGAATGGTTATCTCGTTAAGAGCATTCTTCTCATTTACCCAATAGTGAATGTAACTCAAAACAGCATTTCTGTTATATTCACTATGTTTGTTGTTAGGATTGTTGTTGTCGTAAACTTCATTGGGGTCAAAGTCGAAAAAAACTCGATTATTAGTCTGTAAGCCACCACCCCATGTAGCTAATCCACCGATTTTTACAATGGCATATTCGCTGTTGTTAGTGGGGCCATTGATAGTCAAATTGTTTGCAAAAAGTTTTCCTCCAACTTTTAATAGACTTTGGCTATGCATCTCTATAGAACCAGTTGCATCTCTACACTCACCATCAATGTCAAATCGGCTACCAGGAAGCATGATACTAGAACCTAGTCCTGCACCGGATTTGAAATGAACATAGCAGCCGTTCACCCAAGTCTGATTAAACGCTGATGAGTTGTAGCTGTTGGTATTTGCGGTAATCTTACCGAAGTTGGTGAATGCCGTACCACCGGAGGTACCCGTCAGCACGTCAACATTAACCGTTCCGTTGTTGTAGAATTTTGAACCGTTGAGGTTCAGTGTGCCTTCGAAGTTAATAGTTCCAGCATTATAGTTTGGCGCCCCATTGGTGACAGAAGCTACCACATCTTTCGCACCAGTTATCTTTCCGCCCGCCATCACGATGAAGCGGCCTGCATTTGAAATATTGATACTCCCGTCGAGTATCACTTCACCACCATCGGCTACCACGATAGTGGGGCTGTTGAGCGTGTTCGAGGCACTAAGGTGGCACTTGCCTTCCACATAGAGCACCATGTGGTTGTAAATGCCAGTGGTATTGTTTAGATGGAACGTCTTAGTGATGGTCGTACCAGAGGCTATGCGGAAATGACAGCCATCGCCCGGCAATGGCTCTCCACCTATCTTAACTTGTTCCTGATAATAGAACTGCAGACCGTAGAAGCCGATACCATCTTCATACCATATTTTGTAGGTATGACCTTTCTTGGCATCACCCAAGTAGGCATCATGATTTCTGTTTTCGCCGTTGGTTAGCCAGCCATTGTTGTCTTGCCAGTAGAAGGGTGCCCATACACCTTTGAAATAGAGTGTCATCTGTCCGTTTAACGCTGGTGTGAAACTAACAGCCTGGCGATCAATGCGATGAGAGAAGCCATTGCCCTTGCTGGTGTCTGACGTTGCTCCGCTGCCTGTGCCGTGGAACGTCAGCGTGCCGATGGTGATGTCGCCGTCCTTGACCACTACTGTCTGACCAGCAGTGGGATTGAAACCTGCTGGCACGCGCCACCAACACGTGCCCTGCACATATTTGGTTTCTACCGGTGTAGTACCACCCTGTAACATATAGCCACTAGAGTTGATGTCGGCATCGGTAAAGGTATCGTAAGCTTGCATCTGTGCTACTGTTACCTGCTCGACGGTCTTGTTTCCCACCAGTTCAGAACTGGGGTTCAAATAGTCATTCAGTGTCTTAGCATATTGGGGAGCTTCGGCTTCTGTGGTACGACGAGATGCATTGCTGTTTGCACCATAAACGGCTTCTACGTGCCCGTCTACTATTGGCGCATTCATATAGACGCGTCGTCCGTCTTTGTCAAAGATGCCTATATATATAACATCAGTAGCTACTGGGTGGGAGAAGGTGACATTTAATGTTTCGCCACTTAAGACCTCGCCAAAATACAACTGCTTGGAGGATGTTGTTATCTCTGGGTGGCCGAGATACAAGCCTACTTTATAAGTTTCACCATAGTCACCATTAACAGTGATGCTTCCTGTCGCTTTGCCAACAGTAGCCCACTGGTGGTTGGGGTCAACATTCTGAACGGGAAAGGCTTTGCTGATTAGTTCGTCATAGGTCGCTTGGTCGAAAGACACATCATCTTTACATGATGTTACGCCCAACGACAGCACGGCCATAGCAATCCAAAAAGACTTCTTCATGCGCATACTTAATTAAATGATATCGATATTCGGGTGCAAAGTTAAGCAAAAAAATCCTAACTAGCACAATTTTATAGTAAAATATTTGATATTTAACGAAATAATTGCTAACTTTGCAGCCGAAAACAAGACTTGTTTAAATAGTTTAGCTAAATGAAAAAGTATTTGATGAAAGGAGTCGCCCTTTTAGGAGTGGCCATAATAACTGTCAGTTGTTCTCACGATGCATGGTTCCAGACAAATGATGCTACACAGCGTGATGCGGAAGAGTATGCTTCCAATTTCAAAAACATTGTCATGGGCGGACAGAATGTCGATTCGCGCCAGACGTGGAATACAGCAGTAACAACTCAGATTAATCTGACTAGTGCAAAGTCTGGTATAATGCGTGTCTTTACGGTCGATCCGCTGACCAATGTTGATGCAGCCTATCTTGCAGAGACGAAAGTGAGTGCAGGTACAGCTGTGGATATCACCATTTCTAAACCGTCGGACGTAATAATGTTATATGCCGCCGTATTTAACGAAGCAGGCAACGTGATTGATGTGTTGGCTTTTGATGCAACAGAGTCTACTATTAAGGCTCAGTTCTACACATCGTCTGAACCAGCTGGTGCTCGTGCTGCGCGCCGAATAATCAAATCTTCGCACACGTTCACAACAGCACGTCCCGATGATAGCGATTATGCTATGGCTATGCCGACAGAAAATATCTATTCGGCTAACGAATATTACGCTCACACTTCTACAATTACCAACTATTATCTGCCTGAAGGGAAGAATCACAATTTGAACCCATACAATGGCAATGCATATTACTATATCGACGGTGAACGCAACCTGACATTCAGCAATCCGTCAGATGCAGCCTCTGCTGTGCGCTACTACATCCTGCCAGGTGCTAATGTGCATTTTACACAGACGTTCAGTTATAAACTGGCGGGCAATCATGCCATGTATGTAGCCCCGGGTGCTATTGTTACGTTCGATCAGAATTTGTCTGCTGGTGTGATAATCTACAACCAGGGTACCGTCATCGTTGAGGGCATGACTGGTCCTTATAACAATGGTGGAATTTATAACCAAAATATTCTGACCTGTAAGGGTGGCCTGCATGTGTTCAACGCAGGTTCAGAGATTATCAACGAAGGGACTCTTAATGTCACTGGTGGCGATGTCACCGTGGAGGGTTCTGGCCACATACTCAACGTTGCAGGTGGTCACTTTGTAGTTAATAACAATACCATCGTCAACAGCAACGACTGTACTTGGCAGAACGATGGCGACTACCATACGGGCAATTTTAACTATACTGCTGGTAGCCCCAATGTTATCAATAACTGTAAGTTGACGGTCGACGACACTTTCTACATCGACTTGGGTGATAATTTGGACAGAAACGGATTCAAGATGGATGCTGGTGCAGGTGTTGTCACAGAGAAACTGTGGATGGACGGCCCCTCTTACATCTGGATGGGGGCTCAGTCGGTCTTCCAGGTCAACGACGAGGCGAAGATGGACATTACCAAGGACATTTATGGTATCTATGGTCCTAAGACGAGTGCCAATGGTTATGCTGTGTTCCATGCTGATAAGATTGTGATGGCCGATCCCAGCAATCCCAATAACTTCATGGCCAACTATTTCAATTACCTCGTTGTTGCCTATGATACATACCACTTCCCACAGGGTTATCTCGATGGTACCAGTGATGCTGCCAAGGCTAATGGCGGCATAGGCTCCTGCCCTCACTATCATCTGGGAGAGAACGCCATTGTCGACAAGGTCAGCAATCTCGGTACTACCTATGATGTCGAGTCAGGAACGTGTAACCCCGGTTTCAAGGGCAGCGGTGGCAAGCGTGAAAATGTTAAGAGTTATACCTACTTCGCTTTCGAGGACCTTGGAACAAGCGATGACTTCGACTTCAACGATGTGGTGGTGCGTGTCAGTACACCCGATGAGAACAACGTTTCGACTGTAGAACTTTGTGCCATTGGTGGTACGTTGTTGCAGAAAGTATTCTGTGACAATGTCCAGATTGGTAACGAGGTACATGAGTATGGTTCATTTGGTGACAATACCAAGAAGTTCGTTAAGATGCCTCTTGCTGTATTGGGAACAGTAAACGTGCCACAGGGTAAGTCTCCTGCCGATCTGAATATCAATATCCAGGTGACCAGAAGTAGTGGTGAGATTGTTACTGTGGGTGGTCCAAAGGCTGGTGAGACTCCTTTCCGTGTCATAGTCTCTGGCAATGACGAGGGCAAGTGGTTCTGGGCTAAGGAGCGTACCAATATCAGTGATGCTTATACGTTGTTTGGTAAATGGGGCGCTGACATGGACAGCAATCCAGACTGGTACAAGTCTCCGGTTAAGGGTCAGGTTATTGAGTGGTAGAAATTAGTATCAAATAGTTGTTACCTTTGCTGCCACTATGGTACTGAATTATATCTGGGTAGCTTTCTTTCTCGTTGCATTCGTTATTGCAGCGGCAAAGTTGTTGTTTTGGGGAGACTTCGATGTATTCCCAGCAATGATGGACTCTACTTTCAGTTCGTCGAAGACAGCCTTTGAAATCTCCTTAGGTCTGACAGGTGTCTTGTCACTCTGGATGGGTGTCATGAAAATTGGTGAGAAGGGTGGAGTGGTTAATGTACTGGCACGCCTATTGTCACCTGTGTTCACCAAGCTCTTCCCAGATATTCCCAAGGGACATCCCGTCACGGGCAGCATCTTCATGAATATCGCCGCCAACATGCTGGGACTCGACAATGCCGCCACACCGCTGGGATTGAAGGCCATGGAACAGATGCAGGAGTTGAATACCAAGAAGGACACTGCCTCTAATCCGATGATTATGTTCCTGGTGCTGAACACCAGTGGACTGACACTCATCCCCGTGAGCATCATGGTCTATCGTGCACAGATGGGTGCAGCCCAGCCGACTGACATCTTCATCCCAATCCTATTGGCGACATTCTTCTCCACCATTGTAGGCATCATTGTCACCTCCCTGTTTCAGCGCATCAACCTGCTGAACCGTACCATGCTGTTGACGCTGGGTGGCGCCTGTACGTTGGTGGCTGCCGTTATTTGGGGCTTCTCGCAGATGAATTCTGAGACGATGAACCGTTGGAGCACCACCGTGGCCAACATCCTGCTGATGACCATCATTACCGGATTTATCGTCGCTGGTGTCCGCAAGAAGGTGAACGTCTACGATGCCTTTATCGAGGGCGCTAAGGAAGGCTTTACCACTGCCGTCCGCATCATCCCCTATCTGGTGGCTATCCTCGTTGGAATCGGCGTGTTCCGTGCCAGCGGAGCGATGGATATGCTCATTGGTGGTCTGCGTGCAGGAGTCGGAGCCCTTGGCGTCGATGCCCAGTGGGTGGATGCTATGCCTACCGCACTGATGAAACCGCTGTCGGGCAGTGGTGCCCGTGGCATGATGGTGGATGCCATGACAACCTATGGTGCCGACTCGTTTGTGGGTCGCCTGTCGTCAGTCTTCCAGGGTTCGACAGACACCACCTTCTATATTCTGGCTGTCTACTTTGGTTCGGTGGGTGTCTCGAAGACGCGCCATGCCGTCACCTGTGGACTGCTGGCTGACTTGGCAGGTATTTTGGCAGCTATTGCCATCTGTTACCTGTTCTTTGCATAAACATTATTATATTAAATAAAAACATTTGAAAACATTTGAAGAACTTGGTGTAAGCGAAGGGATTCGCAAAGCCATTGAGGAGATGGGTTTCGTACAGCCCATGCCCGTACAGGAGGAAGTAATACCTTACTTGTTAGGAAACCGCAACGACGTCATCGCCTTGGCCCAGACGGGTACAGGTAAGACTGCTGCATTCGGCATTCCAGTATTGCAGCGTATTGACACCAGTCGCAAGGAGACGCAGGCACTTATCCTGTCGCCTACCCGTGAGCTGTGTCTGCAGATAGCCGACGACTTGCGCGACTTCTCAAAATACATGGATGACATCCATGTGGAGGCCGTCTATGGTGGTGCGTCTATCGAACAACAGATTCGTGCCCTGCGCAAGGGCGCACAGATTATTGTCGCTACCCCAGGCCGTCTCATCGACCTGATGAACCGTGGCGTCGCCAAACTGGACAACGTATATAACGTCGTACTCGACGAGGCCGACGAGATGCTCAATATGGGATTCTCAGAGAGCATCGACGCCATCCTGGAGGGTATTCCCGAAGACCGCAACACGCTGCTCTTCTCCGCGACGATGAGCAAGGAGATAGAGCGTATCGCCAAGGGTTATTTGCACGACTATAAAGAAATTGTAGTTGGAAGTCGTAATGAGGGTGCGGAGCACGTGAACCATATCTATTATATGGTGAATGCCAAGGACAAGTACCTGGCGCTGAAGCGCATCGTCGACTACAATCCCCGCATCTTCGCCATCATCTTCTGTCGCACAAAGATAGAGACACAGGAGGTGGCCGACAAACTCATCAAGGACGGCTATAACGCAGAGGCGCTGCATGGCGACCTCAGCCAGCAGCAGCGTGACCTGACCATGCAGAAGTTCCGCCAGCACACGGTACAGCTGTTGGTGGCTACCGACGTTGCTGCCCGTGGTCTGGATGTCGACGACCTGACACATGTCATCAACTACGGTCTGCCCGACGACATCGAAAACTATACGCACCGTTCAGGCCGTACGGGCCGTGCCGGCAAGAAAGGTACGAGCATCTGCATTGTCCACAGTCGTGAGAAGTTCAAGATTCGCAACATCGAGAAGGTCATCGGCAAGCAGTTCGAACAGGGTGCCATTCCCTCAGCACAAGAAATCTGTAAGAAACAGCTCTACAAGGTGATGGACCAGATTGTCAAGACCGATGTCGACGACGAGGAGATAGCTCCCTTCATGCAGGATATCCAGCGCTACTTTGAGTATATCGACAAAGAGGAACTCATCAAGAAAATCGTCTCGATGGAGTTTGGCAAGTTCCTGTCTTACTATGCCGATGCACCAGAGATAGAGGAGGTGAATAGCAAGAGGGAAGAAGGAAGAGGCAAGAGAGAAGACGGACGCGGTCGGAAGCAACCGACACCTACCAGCAAGGGCTACAAGAAACTGTTCATCAATCTGGGTAAGAAGGACGGCTTCTATCCTGGCGAGCTGATGCAGACGCTGAATCGCTTTGTGGGTGGACGTCAGGAGGTAGGCCACATTGACCTGCTGGACACCATCTCCTATTTCGAGGTACCCGAGAAGGATGCCAAGAAGGTCATGATACAGCTAACGGGCATCCGCTATAAGGGACGCACCGTACGTTGCAACGATGCCGACGAAGGCGGCAAGGCTGACAAGCCCAGTAGTCCCAGAGCATCTCGGGAATCAAGAAATTCTCGGGAGTCCAGAGAGCCCAGGAAGAAAGCTCCGAAGGAACAAAAGACCTACAAAAAGGAAGACTGGATGCAGTTTCTGGCCCCTAACAGCAAGAAGTTGAAAGGCGAAGTCCCCGACTTCAGCGAAGAAGGCTGGGCCATCCGCAAACCTCGCAAGAAGAAATAAAAAGAGACGCTTCGTATGGAGCGTCTCTATTCTTATATCATCCAATGATACTTATTCCGGAATGTATTTGGGATTTAATGTGAGGGTGAATGTCTTAATGGTCTTCCAATTAGAAGCATCACTTGATCTCTTGAGATCAAATTCGCCCATCATAACACCGTTGTCATATTCATCGACGACAGCTTGTACGCGCTGGATTACCTGTTCTTCGGTAACAGTCTGATTATTGATTCCTTCCAAAACACCAGCCAAATCTCTATCAAATGCTTTCACAATCGCCTCTTGACCTTTGACATACTGCAATTTGTCAACGCGGTCGTATTTGTAATACACATTCGTTTTAATTGTCGTAGACTCATCATCGCCGCATGACTGCACACACATGCCCATCACTGCCACCAGCAGCATGAGCATCATAGACTGAATTTTCTTCATAATTTACTGTTATTAAATATTAAAATCGCCGCAAAGATAGTTATTCTGTATGAATAATGCAAATTATAAGCAATATTTTTTATGAGAGAGTGAATTATTTAGCATTAATCTCTTTAATCAGTCTGTCTGCATGTCCCCAACGGTCCATCATGAACAGCATGTAGCGGACATCAACATTGATGGTACGTGCCAGCTGGCGGTCGAAGAAGATGTCGCTGGCCAGCGAGTCCCAGTTGCCGTCGAAGGCCAGTCCCAGCAGTTCACCCTTACCATTGAAGATGGGCGAGCCGGAGTTACCGCCAGTGATGTCGTTGTTCGAGAGGAAGCAGAGCTGCATAGTACCCGTCTCCTTGTCAGCATAAGGACCGAAGTCGTTGCTACTGAGCAGTTCATGCATGATGGGCTCGGCAAAGTATTCGAAGTTCTGGTCGGCCAGCTGCATCTTGTCCCACAGCGAACGGGCCGTGGTGTAGTAGCCAGAGGGTTTTCCGCCCAGTGTGTACTCGCCAATCTGTCCGTAGGTCATACGCAAGGTGAAGTTGGCATCCGAATAGTTAGGCATATCCATCTCCATGCGCAATACGGCGGCACAGAGCAGCTTCTCCTGTTCGTTAATCTCCTCGTTCAGCGTACGACGGGCCTCGTTCAGCTTAGCTACGAAGTCCGACAGGTCAACACTATACTGTACGCCCAAGTCTTTCTTGTAACTCTTTTTGTTGAAGTAGATGGGCTTGCCTTGCATCAGGAGCGACTTGTTGTAGAGGGCGTTGACATACGCCTCGCAGTCACCATGGAACTTCTCGTCGATGGTCTTGTACAGGTCAGGTAGCCACTCAGCATCCGTCACCTGTTCGCGGTAGTTCTTGATGAGAGCTGCCAGTATCTCGCAGTCGGTGGCCTTGTCCCACTCCGCGCTGTTGTCGTTGAACTCATGATACTGCTTCTTGGGCTTGTTCTCCGGACCCTTCACGGGCATGCCCCAGCTCAGGCGCCAGGCACGCAAACTCAGCTGTTCCTGTGCAAAGAAAGTCTCCATGAACAACGTGCGGATACGTGTCAAGCCCATACGCTTCTGGTACAGGTCGGCCATCTTGTCGAAGTCCACCTTCTCGAGTCCTGTATTCTTGGCGGTGTCCTGCCACTGGCGGATGCGTGCCTCGAAGTCACGCTTCTGCTGAATCAGTCCCGTACTGTCGATACACTTGTTCATACCCAGCGAGTTTTTCCAGTAGTTGCTGGACTGTGCATATTTCGAGTCGTACATGATACGGATAGCCTCGTCGGCACGCATGTGGCGCAACATAATCTTCTGTTTGATGTCACGCACCTGGGCACGTGGTGCATTGGCGGCGTCGCGACGCTCCTGGATGCCGTAGCTCGACAGGTAACGGCTGGTGCTGCCCGGATAACCCATAATCATGCAGAAGTCGCCAGGTTTGTAGCCATCCATGCAGACGGGAGCCCACGACTGCGGGTGATAGGGTACGTTGTCTTTCGAATAGTTGGCAGGACCGTTGGTCTTCGGGTCGGCATAGATGCGGAATACGGAGTAGTCGCAGGTCTGGCGGGGCCACATCCAGTTGTCTGTCTCACCACCAAACTTACCCATCGACTTGGGAACGGTGAACACCAGGCGCACGTCGTTGAAATCGCGGTAGGTGGTCATGTAGTACTTGTTGCCCTCATAGAACGGCTTCACCTCCACGCGCAGGGTTGAGTCCTTTGCACGGATGTCCTTCTGCCATGCGTTCTCGATGGAATCAACGAATTCTTCCACGTCCTTCAGTTTCAGCTTGTCCATACCCAGTTTGTTCAACTCGTCTGTCACGTCCTTCTGTGCTATCATGAAACTGACAAACAGGTCCTCGTTGGGCAGCTCCTCAGCAAAGCTCTTAGCATAGAAGCCATTGAGCAGGTAGTCGTGCTCCACGGTGGAGTGCTCGCGGATGGCGTCGAAGCCACAGTGGTGGTTGGTAAACACCAGTCCATCGGGTGATACGACGACGCCTGAACAGAAGCCTCCGAAGTTGACGACGGCTTTCGTGACAGCGTTATCTGTCTGGTACAGTTGTTCTTTTGACAGCTGGAAACCATACTGCTGCATCTGTTGAAAGACAGCATCCGGCAGGTTGTAGAGTGTCCACATGCCCTCGTCGGCATGGGCTGTTGTCATGGCTAATGCAGCCAATAAACTAATAAAAATCTTTTTCATTAACTATCGTGTTGTTTATTATTTAATGATGAATTTACGTCCGTTCTTGATATAGATACCTGGAGCCAAAGCACCCTGTACGGCCTGACCATTCAGATTGTATATCTGTTGCGACTGCTGACGGCTTTCCATAGGAATGTCTGCAATGCCTGTCTGAATTTCTGGTTGCTCTATCTCCGTCACGTAACTGCTATAAACGTTGCTCTTGGCAATGGTCGGGATATTCATGGTGAATACCTGTTGACTGCCGTCTGGATAGCGACCCACGGTCTCGTCTGTTTTCATCAATGTATAGACGAGATGATCGCTCCAGCTCTCGTCAGCAGCTGTCAGCAGTACGTCGCCACCATCGGCATCCAGTTTGAACGAAGCATGCAGTTGAGACTGTGGATCCAGCTTGTCACACCATACGACAAGATATCCATGAGCAGGGATGATGGTGCTCGTCTGCGTATTCGACTTGCTAATCTGATACTTCTTGGGCTTATTCAGGTTGTCACTTAGGTACATACCTTCTACATCGATGGGCTGGTCAGTGGTGTTATAAAGTTCCACCCAGTCGTTGCGCTTGAAGAATTCATTGACATAGATGTAGTTGGCAGCACTCACCTCGTTGATGCGTACGGGAGTAAGCCCCTCAGCAGCGCGTTGCTCAGTGGATAGTGGGGTGAATAGTGCAGTCAGACTGATGTTGCTGTCTGTTACGTCAATAATGGCATCTGTCAGGATGTCTTCGTCGCTGCTTGCGCCAACAGAGGTCTCCAGTTCGCCAGCCCAGAACAAGTCACCAGAGGTGTAGCTGGTATTGTGAACCTCCACGGCAATGACGTTGGTGCCCTTCTTGAACAGCGACGGATTCAAGTCAAGAGTACCTGTGAAAGGTTCATCAGCAGCATAGGTCGTTGAGAATGTGTTATAGTAGACGGTACCTTGGTTCATGTTGATGCGCCCGGCCTCCTGACCGTTGACCCATACCACGCATCCGTCATCCACCTTATAGTTCAGTTGGAATTGATCCGTGGCAGCAGGAGCACTTGTCAGTGTGAATGTCTTGCGGAAATAGGTTGTGGGATTCTTGTAATTGGCATCAGAACCATAGCTAACGGTAGTTTTCACGCCCGTCATCTTATAGCCAAGAGGGGCTGCTCCCGATTTCCAGGAGGTATCGGTAAAGCCGGTGGCCTTCCAGTCGGCAGCAGCCTCGCCGCTGTCGTAGTATTTCCAGGCGTCGTTCATGGCGAAGACCTGTACAAGAGTACCAGAGGATTTCTTCCATCCGTCGAAAGTGTAGCCAGCAGGAGCCTTAACCTCTAACTGTACAGGAGCGAAGAGCTTGCCGTTGAATGAGGCATAGGGCACCTTGATGCCGTTGATACTGATGGTTGCATCGTCCACGTCGGCAGCAAACTGTACGCTGTGTTTCTTCACGCCGCTAAGTTGCATGGGTGAGTATTGCTGCAACTGGGTCGTCAGGTCTTCCGAGCGTGTCTCCAGCTTGTTCTTGATTTTGTTGGCGCTGTTGTTTGGCGACATATTATCATACTGTGACATGGGACGCATGCTGTCGGCCATCTCATTGATGATGGCTGTGGCACGATGTTTCTCGAAGACGCTTCCTGCCATGATGCAGAAGGTATCTATGAACTTCTTGCGATATTCATCGTGTTTGAGCAGGTTCTTGAACAGCTTGACCATCTTTACATGACTATAGTTGTCGAGTGAGGATAGGCGGTGATCCCATGCGTTAAAAGCATAGTCGAGGTCGAACAAAACAAAACGGAAGCGACCGTCGGCCTGGCTGCGATAACCCTTGACGTTATTATCGGGCCAGTCGTCATTGCCAAGATACAGTTCGGCAGCCATATAGTTGGTAAACTCATCGATGTCGAGCAGTGTCTTCACCTCGTCATAGACGCCAGCCTGATTGATGTTCTCGCTCAGTTCCACCAGGTGGTTGTACGCTTCATCGGTACCGTTGGTAAAGGTGCTGTTCTCAAACATGTCGATCTCTTCGTCGTCATAGCCGAAATTCGCATAGACGAACTTGTCGTTGTTGGGCTCGCGTAGGTTCAGTACCCCCTTGAAACGCCCATTGACATATTCTGCCACCTGCACAAAGCTTTGTACGTCGATGTCGATGCCTGAACGCTGGATGATCGTTTGCAGGGCAGGGTCCATGAAGCGTGAACCAGACCAGACATCGTTACCGCCGTTGCGTACCAGTAGCGTCTTACTGCGGATATAGGGCTTCTGTGGGAAGAATACATAGTCGAAGCGGTTTTGCCCATCAAACACTTTGTTGGACTTGAGTTTCATGGAACGTGGATTCGCTGTTCGCGTCCAACCGCCTGATACAGCGATGTTGACATCCTGGTTGAAGAGCATGCCCTCCGTAGGACTGATATAGCTGAAGTTGACAGGACGGTCCCATGGCTGGTTCCAGTTGACGGGCTCGTCACTGCCGTTGCCCGTAATACCATTGGTACCCTTCACGTCGATACCCCACGTGTTATCGGTAAAATAGCGCTCATCGCCGACGATGGAGATGATGGGGATGGTGTATTCATGTTCCGGTACGATATAGCTGCGGGTAACAGGTACGCTGGGCAGGTAGCCGTCCTTGAACAGGCGGAAGACAAAGTTCGTGGTGCGTGTGATGGTAAACTTTCCATCCTTGCTCTGCTTGCTGGTGTTGGTGGGACTTGAGCCCTCTCCCTGATATGACTCCCACACGATATCGTCGAAGTAGAAGGTATTGGCCTCCGAACTCTCGTTCAGGTGGAAGGCGATGGTCTGCAGAGGGCCGCTACCAACCTGGTCTTCCGTGATGATACCTTCATAGTAGTACTCCTTCCACTGGGTGGTCACATCAAAGCCGCCGTTAAGCATATCCCAGTAGATATAGTCGCCGGGAGTCCTCTGTGACTGTGGGGTGATATGGTCCTTCCTTTCAGCGCGTACCTTCATGCTGAAGCGGTATTTGTCGCCGACATTCCAGATATGGTCTGGGGTGTAGATAAAGAACTGGGTGTCCCAGACTTCTGTGGGATTATCGATAGAGCGCATCTTGATGCCGCGTGAGCCGTTGAACCCTACGCCATCAACGAAATAGGTGTTCATCTCTCCGCTTTCGTCGCCATTCTTGCAGACCAGACAGGTGGCATCGTTACCCTCGCAGTCGCCGTTCTTGATCCAGTTTTTCCATTCCTCAACGGGTTCTTGCTCTTCCTCTTGGGACGAGTTCGGCTTCTGTGGCATGCTGCCATCGGTGGTGTACATCAGCGTGGTCCCTTCAGGAATATCCACCTTGATGCTCAGTGAACCCTGGAAGAGTTGGCTGCCTTGATTGACCACAGGCGCAGCAAGCCTCTGTGATGCAAAGGTCGACGTGGTGTTTGTCGCCCCAGGGGTGGGCGTGGCTGTCCATCCCCATGCGTCGCCACCATCCGTGGTGCGGGCCCAGGCGGTACGACTCATGGCCGTGGGATAGTCCACGCTGGTTATCAATTGCCCGTTTTTGTCGCTCAGGCAGATGGTATTGCCGTCGCAGTCAAGTTTAAAGGGTGCCTGATTGCTCAAAATGTCATTAGAACCCAGCCACACCACCTTGAATCCCTTCGCAGGAACCTTGCCGATGTCTTGGGGCATCTTCCAGAAGGTCAGGTTGTTGGGGTCTCTGCTGAGATACATGCCAGCAAGGTCGATGGCTGTTGTGTTGGGGTTATACAGCTCTATCCAACTGTCGAAATTGGTGGCAGGACTCATCACGACGCCAGCATTCGACGCCATCAGCTCATTGATGACGAGGTTGTCAGCATGAGCCGTTGTGAGCGCCGAGGCTGCCAATAGAGTGAACAATATTCGTTTCATTAGTTTATGGTTTTACGATTTCTTGAAATATTTTCCAATCACAGGAAGGCTCTTGAGTGGCAGGTCTTTGTAGATGATATATGCCACAAAGAGGATGATGAACAGAGTGTTGAAAGCCAGTGCCCCCATCATGGGCCACTCGCTGCTTAGCTGCATCACACAGAAGCAACAGGCAGTGATGAGCACGTAGTAGAAGAGGTCCTTCATAGGGTAGGGTATGGGGTTCTTCTTCTGTCCGACGATGTAGCTCAGCACCATGGCTGTACCATAGCCAGCGACACCACCCCACGCACAGGCCCAGTAACCGTATTGGGGGATGAAGATGATGTTGACGGCAAAGAGTACCAGACACCCTGCCAGCGAGAACCACGCACCATAGATGGTCTTGTCGATGAGTTTATACCAGAACGACAGGTTGAAGTAGACTCCCATCATGATCTCTGCTGCCATGACGATGGGTACCACACCCAATCCCTCGCGGTAGTTGGCACCTAATATGTATTGCAGCAGCGGCATCCATCCCACCACGCAGAGGTATGCCAGCAGTGTGAAGATGAGGAAGTACTTCATGGCTGCCGCATAGTATTCAGTCTTGTCGGCGTCCTTCGACTTGGCGAAGACGATGGGCTCGTAGGCATAGCGGAACGCCATGGTGATCATGGCCATAATCATGGCAATCTTCACACACGAGCCGTAGTCGCCCAGCAGGATGTTTGCTTGTTCCTCGTCGGGATATACCAACGGGAAGAGAATCTTGTCGGCCACCTGATTCAGGATGCCTGCGATGCCCAGTATCAGGATGGGCCATGAGTAGCTGAACATCTGGCGCAGCAGTTGTCCATCAAACTTCCACTGTATCTTGAATAAATCGGGTATGAAGAACAGCGTGATGAATGCTGTACACAACAGGTTGATAAAGAAGACGTAGAATACCGACGTCTTGCCAAGTACGACAAAATACAGCACATTCAGTCCGATGTTAAAGACGATGAACAGCATTTTCAGCGATGCAAAACGGATGGCACGCTTCTGGAAACGCAGGAAACTGAACGGGATAGCCTGCAGGGCGTCGAGGGCTACCACCACGCCCATCATTAGCAGATAGTCAGGGTGCTCCGCATAGCCGAGGACATTGCTGATAGGCGTAATCAGTCCGAACAGCAGCAGCAGGAACAGGGCAGTTAATGAACCCACCACGGCCATTGCCGTTGTGAACACCGTGTCGGGCTTGTTCTTCTCGTCGTTGGCAAAGCGGAACAGGGAAGTCTCCATACCGAAGGTCAGCAGCACCAGTATCAGCGCCACGTAGGCATAGACATTGGTGCTGATGCCGTAGTCGCCCGTTTCGTGCGGCATATAGTAAGTATAAAGCGGTACCAGCAGGTAGTTTAGGAATCTGCCAACGATGCTTGATAATCCGTAGATGGCCGTATCCTTGGCCAGAGATTTCATGTTTGCCATAGTTTCCCAAAGTGTGTTTTAATCATCAGAAGCTGCTCAGCCACGCCTTCAGCTCCAGCATCATCTCCAGGTGGTAGGCGAACGACTGGCGGATGCCGAAGCCGTGACCTCCTGAGGGGTAGATATGCATGCTGGCAGGCACCTTGTTGGTATACAGCTCCTCATAGTAGTTGAGGCTGTTGACGGGGGGCACTGCCTTGTCGTCGTGGGCCAGAGCCAGGAAGGCGCGTGGCGTGTGGTGACCTATATGCTGCTCGTTGCAGTATTCGTTCACCAGCTTGCGCTTGGGCTTCTTGCCCAGCAGATTGTCGCGCGACCCCTGATGCGTCACTCCCTGTTCCATGGAGATGACGGGGTAGAATAGTATCTGGAAGTTAGGCATGGCGTCGCCTGTGGCATGGGTGGCAACGGTAGAGGCCAGATGACCACCTGCCGAGAAACCCATAATTCCTACACCCTTCGTGTTGATATGCCATTCCTTGGCATTGCGGCGTACCAGTCGCATCGCCTCTTCGGCATCCTCGCCAGGCACCTGCCAGACACCGTGGGGCATGCGGTACTTCAGCACTATCAGGGCAATACCCTGACTGGTGAAGAACGGTGCCCACTCATGTCCCTCGTGGTCCATGGCCAGATGGGTGTAGCCACCGCCAGGACAGCACACTACGGCACGTCCCGTCGCCTTTTTCTCGTTGGGCAGGTATACCCACACCTTCGCCATGTCCTTTGGGTCGTTGTTACTCGTCTTCGGACCTTCTGGCCACAGATTCATCTCTATCGGCTTCTGTGCCGTAGCGCTCATCGCCACTAACATCATCGTCATTAACAGTAGTTTCTTCATATCGTGTCTTGTTGTGCTTTATGAATGATGCTGTTTACCAACCAGTATCGTCTGATGCTGTTTCTGTGCCGCCGTCGGTGTAACCCCTTACGTTATAGGGTTCGCTGCCAGCAAGGAGACGTTGTTGGTGCTGGATTTTTACCTCGCACATAGCGGGTTGCTGATATCTTTTCTTCATGATGCTGGATTTACTTTACCTCCGATTCTAATGTTAACAGTATACTGCTTGCCAGCCTCCCAAGTGCCTGAAGACAGGGTAAGGATCTTCTGTTTGTCAGTGTTGTAGTTGATTACTATCTGAATGCCGTCCTTTGCCTGGGGGATGAAGAATAGCCATCCGCAGGGCAGCAGTTTCATTTCTGTGGTGACGGTGATATCGCTTTCGGTCAATGTGTAATACCTCTTGGTTTCGTCAGCCCAATCGGTTGAATAGCCAGGGGTTCCCCAGCCTGTGCTGTAGCTGTAATTCGCCTGGTTCTTCATGCCCTTCAGTATGATGCTGTTTACCGTATAGTCTGTGTCCACCTCCTTATAAACCTTGAACTGCACAGCGGCACAAGCATGGTCGAAGGTCAACGATACTTTTCCCTTGTTGTCGTTATAGGAAATGCTCTTGTGGGTAGCAACGAGGAAATCCTTCTGGTTGAAAGGATCGTTATACATTGTAAAAACAACGTAGGGATTGCCACCGTTCCACTGAAATGCTGTTCCATATACTGTGTCGTAATTATAGGCGTAGAAGTCGATTTTTGTGTCCTTCTCGTCTCCTGTAGGCCAAGGGATAGTATTCCATCCAGTACCGCCCTTAGTGAAAGTGTATTTATTATTTTCATAATTCATGTAAAATTTACTCAGCGTTGCCGTAGTAGTTGCTGCTGCCGTACGTGTCATTTCTCGTGCATTGGCACTTTCGTCCTGCATGGGATTTTCACCTACCACGACGGTCAGGAGACGGGGTGATGGGACATCGGGTGGAGTGTTCACACCATCGTCACTATCCCCGCAGGCAGCAAGGGCTATGACGGAAAAGAAGAATAATAGTTTTTTCATATTGTTAATCATGTTTTTTATATTTCATATAAATCTGGTGCAAAGATACGCATTTTTTCTGATATGAGTGCAAATTCCATAAAAAAATGAAAGAAGCGTGTATCAGCATCTGCTACATGATATACACTTTACGTAAACGTTTGAGTGCTAAAAGAATTGGTTTTAGGGACACGGAAGACAAGAAATATGTACTTTTGTGGGCAGAAAATAAAAACTACTAATGATGAAAAAACTACATTTCTTTAAGAAAACAGCAGTCCTCTTGTGTATGGGGGTATTGACAGTGATGCCCGTTGCGGCTAATGACATCCATGTTGCCACTACTGGCGATAACAATAATGAGGGTACGCAGGATGCTCCGTTGCTCACCATCGATAAGGCTATGGAAATCGTGCAGCCTGGCGACCGTATCTTGGTGCACGAGGGTACCTACATGATTACCAAGCGTATCAAGATTCCTGCCCTGAACACCAATCCCGACCTCCGCTGTGAGCTGCGCGCCTGGCCGGAGGATGCCGTGGGCAAGGTAATCATCGACGGCACGAACATGAATCCTTCGTCAGAGATAGAGTTCAAGCAGTCGCGTTGCATCTATGTCAACCACGAGGCCAACTACTGGACCTTCTACGGCTTGGTGCTGCAGAATGCCAAGGACAATGGTATGAAGATAGAGGGCTCTTATAATATCGTGGAGCGTTGTACGTTCCGTTGGAATAACGACACAGGCCTGCAGATAGGTATGTTCAAGGACTTCTCCATTGAGGAGACCAAGTCGTTCCCCATCAGTGGCAAACCGACCTTCAACCCTAATTTCAGCTATTGCCGATATAACAAGGTCATCAACTGCGACTCCTATGAGAATGCTGACCTGAAGGCGTATAGCGGCACTGACGACGGTGGTGATGCCGATGGCTTTGCCGTGAAGCTCTTCCCAGGGCCTGGCACAGAGTTTCATGGCTGTCGTGCCTGGACCAATTCCGACGACAACTGGGATCTCTACATGACTTATCATCCTGTGGTCATCGACCACTGTTGGGCATGGCATGCTGGCTATCTGTCTGATGGCAGCGAGGGTAAGAATGGCAATGGCTTCAAACTCGGTGGTGGTGGCTCTGCCGGAGGTGCCAACTTCGACTATTCGGTGGGTGCTCATGTGTTGACCAACTGTGTGGCTTTCGAGAACCTGCACAAGGGCTTCGACCAGAACAATGCCTATGAGGGCATGTATATCTTCAACTGTGTGGCCTGGGGCAATGAGTTCAACTACCGCTTTCCCACAGAGTTCAAATATGGCACAATGGATATCCACAACTGTATAGGGTGGGGCGCTACGGCCGAGAAGAGTGGCAGGAAGATTGGTAACCACGAGTTCCTGTCGCCCGACAAGGCTGGCTATCAGGACCCTACAGCTGGCACGACCTACAATTCATGGATTGAGATAGACGGCTGCAATCCCATCAAGGAAAGCTACAAACCTGATGGCGGCGACTATACTCCTGAGACGCAAGACCATAGCGGCGAGTTCCTTTCACTGTCTGTCGCTGACTTCAAGGCCGACCGCGAAAGCGATGGTTCGTTGCCCAACAATAACTTTGCCCGTCTGAAGCCCGGCAGCATCTTCAAGGATAAGGGTATGCCTGTTGTTGGCTTTACTCCTGCCCGTAAGATGACAGAGGCAGAGTGTCTTTCTTATATCGAAGGACTGAACGAGTACGTCACTGCCGACGACATCTATATCCCTTATAATGACGATGCCCCTGACTTCGGAGCCTTCGAGCTGGACGGTGTGCCTGTTCCCTATGTTGTTCCCGACAAGATTGAGGTGAAGTGCCAGACGGCCAACTCCTCACAGGAAATTGTAGAAGGTCAGCCGATTGCGGATATCGTCTACGAGCTGAACGATGTTGCTACGAAGGTGGTCGTCGAGGGACTCTGCACAGGACTTTCCTATGTATTCGATGCCGCCAGCCATACGGTGACCATCAGTGGTACGCCACAGACCAATTGTACCTTCAAACTCATCGCCACAGGTAATGAGGCAGAAGGTGTGAAGCCCTACACCACCACGGGTAACATTGTCCTGGTCACTCCTTTCCGGGTGCTGACGGGCGACTGGTATCACTTTCAGGATGCTTGGGACGCACTGCCTGTCGACCTGCAGGGCGTGCTGGAGATGATTCCTGGCAGCAGCAATACCACGTCTTACGATCCTGAGAAGACAGAGAGTGGCGGTAGCGTTCCTGGTGGATGCACCTTGGGCGGTTTTGATATCGGTAAGAACAATGGTGGTATCCGATGGAATCTTTCTGGCGGCGTGCTGCAGCTGAAGGTTAACCTCCACTTCACTGGCGACCGTACCTTTACTGTCAAGTGGACGCTGGCCAATGGTCAGTCAGGGTCTTACACTACTGAAAAAATGAAGAAGTCCACCCTGCTGGAGTGGGATATGATTCAGGTGGCTGGCATCAGTGAAGCCGAGGCCAAGCAGATTCGTACCATCGAACTGTTGAATGCGTCCTCTAGTGGCGGTGCTCGCGTTTACGACATGTATGTCCGAGTGCCTGATGCCTCTGCCACTGCCATCACTACCGTGAAGACGGTCAACAGCCATGACCGCACTCGGAAGCTGATGGAGGCAGGTCGTGTCATTATCCTGAAGAATGGCCAGCGCTACAATCTCCAGGGCCAGCAACTTTATTGATGAAAAAAGACTCAGGGGGTGAAGTGATCCCCCTGAGTCCCAACGAACTACTGTCTCGCCATCTCCCACCCTTTCAGCATAGCGAACCAGTCTATCGACGTGATGCCGTTCTCCTGAATGGCCATCGCTGCGCCCAGCGCTATCCAGCGTGCAGGGCTCTCTGATGGGATGCCTAAGGGTTCGTCTGGGTCAATGCCTGTCAGCCTGCTGACGTTCTCTACATACGCCCTCGTATTGTTCTCGTTGGGTGGCGCCCACCTGCCTACGATGGCCCTGATGGTGTAGAGCCTGTACGTGTGGTAGTAGGTACGGGTGAGCAGCTTGAATGCTGCTCTCCACCCATACGCTAAGTTCTCAAACTGGCAGAACTGTGGGTCTGTCTGTTCCTTCTTCATTCCCTGCCACTGATCCTTCGTTCTCCGGATGTTCAGCGGATTATTATTTCTGATTCCTCTTGGTAACATGACTATTAATTCTTTATGGAAACATACTTTGCAAGATTGCAAGAATGCAAGATTTTACTTTTTCTTCGTCCAACTCTTGCCTTCCTTCTCAACCCAGCCATCGGCCTTCCAACGGCTAATAATGGAGTACAGGGAACCATCGCTAAACTCATTGCCCTTCAGTCTACGCAGGTCTTGCATGGTGAATGGTGAGGGCAACAAACTGAAGATGTTGCCATTGACGGTGGTGTAGCCATTGTCCTCCGAGTTGTTATAGTGCTTAACCAACAGTGGGCCAAACACCTTCAGCTGCATCTGTAGCGTATATTCTGCCATCTTCACGGCAAAGTCCACACAGGCATTCGACTCCTTGCCAGCCAACAGCATGAACACTACGCCACACCTGAAACCGATGACCCCAGCACGACGACGGAAGCGGTCCTTGATGGTGTCAATCTCCATCGACGACTCTATGCGCTTCTCCTCCAGCCAACGGTCTATGGCCTTGCGGATACGAGGAGTGTCGTAGAATCCTGATGCTGTGCGTAGCATGGCCGTAGCCTGCGTAATACGGCTCTGGTCAGCTTCCGACAAGTCCTTGAAGACGGTAATCTTCTCAAACATTCCGTCGGGCATCTCCGAGAGCATCATACGACTTGACAGGCCATTCTCAGCATTCGACTCATTCCTGCCCGAAAACATCTTCTTGGTGGTCCTAGGTGTGCCCAGTATGGTCCATGAGTAGGCAACCCTCACGTCTCCACTCTCCGACTGGTCAGAGTTATAGTCCACACCCCATCGCTCTCGTGCAAAGGCATTTCTGTAGATGTCCCACTTCTGGGCCCACGAACCCCCACCGTTCGACTTCAACAGCGTCTCGGCCTCGGTACAGATGGAGTACAGCGAGTGGCCCTGCGACTGCTTCAGTCGCTTCAGCAATTTTGAGCACGAGATGGTGATAGGCACCACCCTGATAACCTCCTTCGGGGCCTCTTGTGCACGCTCGTTGGCCTTACGTCGCTTGTTGGCCTCACGAACCTTATCCTCACGTTCCCTGACCAAATCATCGTCGCGACGTAGTTCCACCAGCCAACGCTCTACAGCTTCCTCAATGGCCGACTTGTTCGAGGCCTGCTCACCCAGTATGATGGCCATACCGCCCAGGTAACTGATTTTGCCGTCACAATAGCGATAAGTAACCCCATCGGCCAGTGCCATCAAGGCAGGCATCTGACCCACTATCAGCGCTGGCCACATGTTCTGGGGATAAGGTTTCAGACTCTCCTTCAGTCCTATCGGCAACTTGTTGGCATCAATGGTCATCATAGTAGCAGAATTGCACACGGGAGACCCTACTGTGCTCTTTTCACTTGTCTTCTGTTGTGCTTTGGCGTTGATTTCTCTTAGGGCAGTATTCATGAAGCCCTTGTTGGCATCGTACTTCTCGTAGAAGTAGTCTATCAGTTTCTGGCAATCTTCCGTCTGCGAGTAGTTGGGCAGTCGCTGGGCAACGACAGCACAGAGCTGTTCCCTGCTCATCAGCTTGGCTACACCTACTGACAATACCGCCATCAGGTTTGCATGCCAGTTGTGAACGCCCCAGACGTCCATCTGGTCTGCCTGCAGTCCCGCCAGTCCTACACAGAGGTCAAAGGCCTCCATCGATACGGAAGTGGCCTGCTCCGTCTGCGGCTGAGGTAGTGGGGACTGTCCCTGCTGTGAGTAGCGAAGCGGATTACTGAGGGACTGTCCCCTATATGTTTTCAGCGGTCTGCCGTCAACATCTAGGCCACGCATCAGATATGCCTCCTTGCGCTCTGCCAGTTCCTCGTCCGACAGCTGCTCCAACCAGTGTGCTGAGCGATAGACCTCTTCGTCCTTACCCGTTATGTAGATGAAACGCTCCGGGGTGATGCAGCTCTCGTCGTAGGGTACGCCTATCTCCTTACAGAACGCCTGCTGGGCTTCCTCGATGGTCATCCCCTTGGGTATGCGGATGTAGATATGCACCTTCTTACGGGCCGAATAAGCTATGCGCAGCACCTGCTCCTGCCAGTCCGAATACTCGTCCTCGTTGATGGTTAGCGCCTGTTTGACCGCCTCTTCCACCAGTTCCTTGTCGTCAACGTCCACGCAGGTCATGTGGGTGAACGCCTCCGGCATGATGTCCTTCTGGGCCCTGTGGTTGTTGCGAAATGCCGCGTAGTGCGGACAGATATACGGCAACAGGTCCTTCTGTTTCTCGTCACCACCACGAATGTCGGCAACCATCTTTCTCAGCCAGTCTTCGGAGAGCAGCCCGTCGAGCTGCTCCGAAGTCCACGACTCTGCATACCCGCGACCTTTGTTGCCAGCATGCTGTGTGTTTCCTGCTATCTGCATCATAGTCCCCTCTCCTTTAAGTAAGCCACCAATTTCTCAACCGCTTTCGGCAACAACGTAGAGAGCTGGTCGCGCTGACCGTTGGGCAGTACGAAGTAGACGCGATCCATTCCGTCATCGCCAAACGATAGGCTCAGATGCCCCTCCTTGTATTCCGGCTTCTTACGTTTGCGGATTTCGCGCAGGAAGTCAAAGCTACCGTTCGACAGCATCTGACCGCGCCCCCTACCGCAGAACGGCTTCACCAGTCCTATACGCGGATTGTCAGGCAATACCTGTACGTAATCCATACCACTCTCTGTCTCTGTGACGGCAACCTGTGCGGACAGCGTCACCAATGTCTGATTGTTCTTAATACTTTTCATAATCATGCGAAATTGTGGTTGAAGGGGAAGTGTAGGAATATATTTAGCGCTAATTTCAATTTCACATCGATGACTTCCTTCACCACACCTTCGCCCGATTACTTCATTTACATCATCAGCTTAGTAAGGTTAAACACACGGATGTTCTGAATCTTCTTGCCTTGCCAGTCCGACAGGCTGAAGCCTACATGCATCTCACACTTCTCGTGAGCCTCGCAAGCCTTCTTCAAGCCCTCTATGAACTCTGGGTTCGGCACATTCATCTCACCCATCAACTCGTCACTGTGCTCCTGACCGTCTTTCGACATGTAGGGCACTGCCAAGGTCAGTTTAATACTCTGGCGGCTCTCACCGTCCTTGTTGGTCCACTCTCTGGTCTGACCAACCTCTTTAATAAAACCTCTGATAATCATACTTTTTGTTGTTTTAAAATGTTGAATAAAAATTATTAGAAAATTTAGTTCCTATTATGGGAATTCGTTTCTTAGAAAACCACCTCTTTCGTGTCCTTGTCTCTGACCACTCCCAGCGACTTGCCCGCCAGCTTCATGGTCTCGCTCATCTCCCAGTATCGGCAGGTGTGCATCGGTTCCACGTCCTTGTCAGTCCTTGTGCACCGACGCAAGCTCACAGCCCTTGTCAATGCCTTCCAGCGACATGCACAGCAACACTTCTTCACCCTGATTCCCTGCGGATTGGTCTCGTAGATAATCTGCTTCATCGTTGTATACCGTTTTACTTCCGTATCTTTCTCGGCTCTATGAAACCATAGTACCCGTCCACCCGTCTGTACAGAGCGACATACACATCCGTCCTGAGACACTCCACGAAGCCCTCATAGCTGTCCAGATCACTTCCCGTGTACTCCTTCTCCGCATAATGCCATGCCAGCGCCAGCAACTTCACATGCGTCGCTACAGGGTACCCGTCTACAGAGAATCGGTACAGCTGGTTCGTGTTCCTTGCGATGGCATCCACCACGTCCTCGTAATTCCTCAGCAGGCTGAACTCCCTCTTGATGCACCCGATGCACTCATCCTTCATGATGGTCACTACCATGTCCGTCAAGAAGTCCCCCTGCTCCAAGTCCTTCAGCAGGTAATCGTACCGTTCCTTTGCTTTGGTTCTTAAAATTGTTTCACTCATAATTGTAAACTTTTTAATTAATAAATAATGTACGTATGAACCAGCGTACTTGGGTGTTTATCGAGACCCGTTCCAACTGATTACGATGCAAAGGTAAGGACAAAAAAAAGATGTCTGACTGTTCGTCAGACACCCATGTCGCATTCTCTGTCGTTGATGTCGCACTTTATGGTTCGGCAGGTT
>Ga0310695_10002465_pt1 | contig 39046 bp, 67 predicted proteins | sample RumenRJG_04DNA_FD_203882 | JGI IMG/M metagenome (GOLD analysis project Ga0310695, IMG submission 203882) | Bovine rumen microbial communities from Lethbridge, Alberta, Canada - RJG_04 (v2) (version 2) | ecosystem: Host-associated > Mammals > Digestive system > Stomach > Rumen | place: Canada...
CTTGTAGCAAGCATCAGTGACAATGCGGTTCTCCCCGATGGAAACGTAAATCAAACTCATCCCACCTTCGAGACAATTCACAAGACGTTTTCTGAACTTGGAACTGTGGATAAGCGTTCCATGAGCGACTTCAATTTCCACGGCGACATTCCCGCATCCGATGTCGAGGTTGTAAGCAAGGAACGGCTGTTGAGGGGTTGTTTCGATACCGGCATTAGTGAGGGCATCAATGAACTCTTGTTCAAAAGCGCCAACCCGCTTGTTACGTGCAAGCGCCATTTTATGGCGGGTTTCAGGAGAGTTCACATATCCACGCTTCGCCTCATGAGCCGCCGCAGAAAGGCGTTGGCGCTCTTCCGGGGACGTTTGAGACATTCGGACGTACATAGACTCGGAACGGTTACGGGGCGTGATACCGGCGTTACGCAGAACGCGGTAAACGACCTTTCTGCTGTGCCCAATATCGGCGGCGAGCGCCTTGACGGACTTGCCGGAAATGTATTCGTTGATGATATAGTTAGTGTCCACAGACACACGGGGCGGCATGTTCATGTGTATAACCTCCAAACTGAAAACGGGTATTACTTTGTCAATAATATTATTGACCAAAACGGCCAAAAATGCAACGGCAATTACGCTATTGCCCACAACTGCCGGTGTTCCCTGTTAGCTTGGGTAAAAGGCTTTGAACATGACATGCAGAGGGATTCTGACAAAATGACTATGGATTTTGATGAATGGCTGAAGGTTGAACCTGGCAAAGAAAAGTTTCAGCCGATTTTAAAGCAGTACGAGACCGGCGAAGCAATAAAAATGCAGTATATAAGGAAATACAGAAATGGCTGATAACTATTGAACACTTGTTACCATTGACAGGCTGTTTAATGACATTCTATGAGAGAAAGGAGGTGATAAAAAATAGGCGAAGTAGAGATCAAAATCACTTCCGATAACATCGAGGAAGCAAAAAAGGAGATGTATGACAGAGTACGAAAAGCCCTGACAGCCATGGGAGTACAAGCCGCAACATTGGCAAAAACAGAATTACAGAAAACTCCATCGAGAATTGACACGGGACTGCTGAGAAATTCTATTACTCATGCTCTTGACGGTGAAAGTACAGCAATCTCCGGATACAGCGGCGACAAGCCATCTAAATACACTGGCAAACCTGCTGAATCAGGCACATACTCGGGAACTATGCCATCAGAGGCACAAGGAAGACAGGCGGTTTACGTTGGCACAAACGTAAGTTACTCCGTCTATGTTTAGTCCACGAAGGGACTGACAGAATGGCTCCAAACCGTTTTTTGAAAAATGGCATTGAGAATCATCTCGATGAACTCGCCGCAATTGAGAAGCAGATGTTATCAGACAATTGACTTGACCGGTCAACGGGAGGTGGTGTAATATTGATTGTGAAGGTTGGTAACGAAGCTGTTACCGCAATAGAAGCGATCCTCAAACGTGGAAATAATGCCATTGTCCGGAGAAAAGGTGATGGGGTTGTGGTCATGGAGGAAAAACGAAAAACTGTATATGAACCCTCATCGAATAAGCGGTGAAGGCGGGGCAATTGAAGCCGGATACATGGACAAAGAACCGTCTGTGTGTCCGGCTTTTTGTTTGTCCAGACAACAAATCGAATGGCGAAGAACAGCCACCACAAGAAAAAGGAGATTTGAATGGCGCTCACAAGAAAGCTACTTACCGCAATGGGCATTAGTGCGGAACAGATTGAACAGATTATTGAAGCACACACAGAGACCGTAACCGGCCTGAAACAGCAGAATGCTGACCTGTCTGATCAGCTTGCAAAAGCCAAAGAGACCGGAACAGCGGACAGCGACAAGCTGAAAGACGTACAGAAAAAGTACGATGACCTGCTTGCCCAGGTCGAAGCCGACAACAAGGCCCGTGAAGGCAAGGACTACGACGCGCTGAAGAAAGAATACGAAGACTACAAAGCCGAAGTCCAGGAAAAGGCAGTCAAGAGCGCCAAAGAAAAGGCACTCCGTGACCTGCTCTCTGACATGAAGGTATCTGACAAGGGAACATCCATGATCATGAAGTACATGGGCGTTTCCGGCATTGAACTTGATGAAGACGGCAAGCTGAAAGATGCGGCCTCTATCAAGAAGGCAGTCAAAGAGGATTGGAGCGACTACATCCCTACCGTTGAGACAAAGGGCGCTGACACAAAGACCCCTCCGACAGACGGCAAGGGCGGCGGAGTCGCAAAGACCAGAGAAGAGATCATGGCAATCAAGGATACCACTGCGAGACAGGAGGCAATTGCCGAAAATCTTGAACTTTTCCAGTAAAGGAGAAAGAAGATGGCACAGGCTAATCTTACAAAGTCCGCAAACATTATTGCGGCACGTGAAGTTGATTTTGTTACCCGTTTCGGAAGGAACTGGCAGGATCTTCGTGACCTGATGGGTATTGCCCGTCTGGTTCAGAAAGCCCCTGGCACAGTCCTGAAGACCAAATATGCGGAAGTTACCCTTCAGAATGGCGCTATCGGTGAGGGTGAGGTTATCCCCTACTCCCAGGCAGAGGTCAAGGAGAAATCCTATGCGCCTATCGTGCTGAATAAGTACAAGAAAGCGGTTTCTGCGGAAGCCATTGCAGATCACGGCTATCAGGCGGCGGTTCAGCTTACTGATGATCAGTTCCTTGTGGAACTCCAGACCAATGTAATGACTGATTTTACTACTTTCATTCAGACTGGCTCCCTCATCCGTGCGGCGGCTACATTCCAGGCGGCTCTGGCAAAGGCACAGGGTGAAGTCAGGAACAAATGGAAGAAGATGAAGCGTGGTATCACCGAGATCGTCGGCTTCTGCAACATTCTGGATGCTTACGAGTATCTTGGCGCAGCAAACATCACCGTGCAGACTCAGTTCGGCATGACCTACATCGAGAACTTCATCGGTTTTTCCCGCCTGTTCCTGTCCTCTGATGTTCCGTCCGGCAAGATCATTGCAACACCAGTTGAGAACCTCGTTCTGTACTATGTGAACCCTGCGGATGGTGATTTCGCCAATGCCGGTCTTCAGTTCACAGTTGCCGGTGAGACTCCTCTTATCGGATTCCATGTTGAAGGCAATTACAGCACTCTCGTTTCTGAGTCCACTGCCCTGATGGGCATGGTTCTCTTTGCTGAATACCTGGATGGTATCGCCGTTGTTGACATCGGTACAGAGACCTACACCAAAGTGGAAAGCCCTGCTTCCGGAGCAAATCCATCCGCACTTCACTACTTTGAGAAGGCTGCGGATAACACATATTTCCCTTCCACTGACACAACTGTAGTCAGCGGTAAGACCTACTACACAAGAAGCCTGGCAGGAGCATAAAGCATGTACAAGGTGATCAGATACTTTGAAGACATTCAGGATGAAATGCATCCGTACAATATCGGCGACATATTTCCCCGTGATGGAATGAGTGTGAGTGATGACCGCCTTGCAGAACTTTCCACTGACCGCAATTTGCAGAGAACTCCGCTCATTGAGTTTGTTCCGGAACCTGATGAAAAGCCGGAACCTGTAAAGAAGGCCGGAAGGAGAAAGAAGAATGCTGACTGAAATCTGCGGATACCTGCGAAATTGGTTTTGTGATGATTCAGATATCATTGTCGGCAACATTGCCATAGGGGATAGTGAAATCACTGTCCCCTATGGTGTTATACAGCCCGGTCAGTACGTCCGGATTGTCGGTTCTGTATTCAACGATGGTGTTATCCGCTACGGAACTGATGATCTGACAGATGAAGAGTTTGACGGCGCTGTGTGGCCGATGAGAGTACCAAAAGCTGTTATTCAGCTTTCGGAAGATATTGAGGCATGGCAGGCCAAATACGGCAAAGCAGACAGCAAGGCAATGTCTCCGTTCAATTCAGAATCGTTTGCAGGATATTCATACAGCAAGTCCGGTGGAAATGTTTCTGCGGAAGGCTCCGTTGCTACTCCCAATAACTGGCAAGGCGTCTTTGCCGCCAGACTGTCACCTTGGAGGAAATTATAAATACGATTGGGGGTGATTGAAATCTCACTTTTGGATGATGCAATGGAAGCCTGCACGATCATGGACAAGACAACAGCGCCGGACGGCTACGGGGGCGTTACAACGGTCTACCAGGCCGGTGCACTTATTCAGGCGGCAATTGTCTTTGATTCATCCTTGCAGGCCCGTACAGCGTCCGTACAGGGTGTAAAAGACCTTTATACCATTACCACACGCAGGAATGTTGTTTTGCAGTACCACGATGTTATCAGGCGTGAGAAAGACGGAAAACTTCTTCGGGTGACAACCGATGGCAAAGACAAAGAAACTCCACAGGGCGCAGGACTTGATATGCGAGTAGTAAACGCAGAGGAGTTCACGATCACAAATAATGAATAATTTTCAGGCATTGCAATCTTTTTGGGAATCATTCGGTGTGGATGCATACGATGAACAAACCGTTTTTACAGCCGGACAACGACCGGCATATCCGCACATCACATATGAATCATTTTCCGGAACGTGGGAAGCACGCAGAACAATGGCAGCGCATTTGTGGAATCGTTCTACTTCTTGGAAATGGCTCAAAGAGAAAGCAGAAAACATAAAAGACACAATCGGAAATGGAATCACCGTAAATGTTGATGATGGCGTTATCTGGTTCCGAATCCCTGAATACACACCATTCGCACAGGTGATTGCAAGCGGTTCGGAAGATGATCTGGTAAAACGAATCCTTCTCAGCATTGAGGTTGAATTTCTCACAGTGAGGTAAAAACACATGGCAATGAAATACACGAAACTGCCGGACGATGCATTTACACAGCTTCAGCTCAATGCAGGTATTCTGGTAGATGATTTTAAACCCGAAACCGGAGTTATCGGGAATATCCTCGGTGCAACATCCGGTGGCGTCAGCTTTAACACCAACCCCACATACAGCGATTTTGGGGAAGACGTGGATAATTGTCCGGCGAATATGCTTGAACTCAAACACCTCGACAGCATGGACCCTACAATGTCCGGAACGTTCCTGAATGTCACACCGGCAATCATCAAGGACCTTGTCGCAGCAGGTGACGTTGATGCAACGGATACGACAAAGGTTGTCCCCCGTTCCGAACTTATTAGCACAGACTTCAAAGAAGTCTGGTGGATCGGTGACTACTCAGACAAGAACACCGGTGACAAAGCCGGTTATCTGGCCATCCATCTTATGAACGCACTGAACCAGGCCGGATTTCAGATTCAGTCAGGAAAGAACTCCAAAGGACAGTTTGCATTCGAGTATCATGGCCATTACAGCATGGCTGCGCAGGATGTAGTACCTTTTGAGATTTACTGCAAAGAAGGCACAGCATGAACAGGAACAGGAAACTAATACAGGAGGACAAAGATGGCAAAGAACCTTGCAAATTGCACGCCTAAAGAGTTTATGGTGCAGACACGGTTAATCAAGAAGTCGGTGGAGAGATGGCTCACAGAAACCGACATAATGAACATCCGCAAGAATATGCCTGAACTTCCCGAAGACATTGACGAAGAAGCGAAGCAGAAGAAACTAAAGGAGCAGTCAGCGCAGAATCTTTCGGCAATGTTTGATGCCATTTTTGAGGAACATCCGGATGAAACCGTTGAACTGCTTGCCCATGTGTGCTTCGTTCCGGTCAGCGAGATCGATAATTATCCAATGACATATTACATGGAGAGCATCACGGAACTGCTCAACGATAAGGCCGTATGGGATTTTTTTATCTCGTTGGCTGTTGCGGCGAAGAGGCTTGGGATTACACCGGCATAAACCTTGAAATGCTCGACTTAATCGGAAAGGGGTACATAGTTGATCACTGTGTATCCCTTTTTAACGATAGGATGAAAGAGCGTTTGTACCGTGTATACATAACCGATACGCTGAAATGCCTTAATGACAATGTAGCCAAAGTCGTTGGCGGTTCTGTGCTGAAAGCACGCTATTATGACTTGCTCGAAGAAGGAAACAAAAAAGAAATCGAAAAGACCGGTGATGAAATAGCACTTGAAATTATCAGAAAAGCCGGATTGAAAGTTAAAGGTAAAGAAAATGAGTAGTGTTCTTGATTTGGTGGCAAAGATCACCCTGGACACAACTGAATATGATAAGGGGCTTGATACCTCTAAAAGCAAGGCAGAGGGATTCGGGGGCGCTGTAAAGAAGGGCTTCGGCACTCTTGCCGGACTTGCTACAAAAGCGATTGCCGGTGCCGGTGCTGCGGTTGTTGCCTTCGGTGCTTCATCCGTAAAAACCGGAATGTCGTTTGACAAGGCTATGTCACAGGTCGGCGCCACTATGGGAAAAACCTCTTCCGAAATGGAGAAGGAAGTCGGCTCCGTAGACCTTGCATGGGGTACATTCTCTGGCAATCTGCGTGAATATGCGCAGGAGATGGGAGCACACACCGCATTCAGCGCGACACAGGCGGCAGAAGCGCTCAATTACATGGCACTTGCAGGATACGATACGGAAACATCAATGAAAATGCTTCCCAACGTCCTGAATCTTGCGGCTGCGGGTGCCATGGATTTAGGCATGGCATCAGACATGGTTACTGATGCGCAGACAGCACTAAGCCTTAGCACGGAAGAAACCACCAAAATGGTTGATGAAATGGCCAAAACATCATCAACCACAAACACAAGCGTTTCACAGCTTGGAGAAGCTATCCTTACAATCGGTGCGACTGCCCGAAATGTAAAGGGTGGAACGGCAGAATTAAACAAGGTTCTCGGTGTACTTGCTGACAACGGTATTAAAGGTTCGGAAGGTGGAACACACCTTAGAAACATGTTGCTATCCCTTCAAAATCCAACGAAGGACGGAGCAGCAGCCCTCAAGCAATTAGGTGTCGAAGTATATGATGCAGACGGCAAAATGCGTGCGTTGCCTGACATTTTCCAGGATATTCAGTCCGGAATGGAAGGTATGGACCAGGCATCCAAAGACGCAATTACATCCGGCCTCTTTAACAAAACCGATCTTGCGGCTGCTAATGCGCTTATCGGCACAAATAAAGACAGATGGGACGAAGTCGCCGCGGCGATCGCTGACAGTGCAGGCGCGGCACAGGAGATGGCCGACATCCAGTTGGACAACCTCTCCGGTGACATTACACTTTTTCAATCAGCCCTTGAAGGTGCCCAGATCGCCGTCTCTGACGGATTAACACCTGCATTAAGGGGATTTGTCCAGGAAGGCTCTGATGGACTTACACAGTTTACAGAGGCAGTTAAAAACGGTGATTTGTCTGGCGCAATCGAAGGACTCGGAACCACTATTGCAAACCTTGCCGTTAAAGTAGTCGAGCAAGTCCCGAACATGCTTAGCGCAGGTGCACAGCTTCTTGTTGGCATCGGAAACGGCATCATGCAGAGCGCACCTACACTGATTAGCACGGCGGGTACATTGGTAATGACGCTTTACAACGGAATCATGACCAATGCTCCCAAACTCGTTGATTCTGCCGCAGGCATGATTCGCAACCTCGGAGAGGGGCTTTCCGCCAACATTCCAGTATTTCTTGAGCAGGCGTTACCTATGCTCGAGCAGTTTACCGGGATGCTCCGTGAAAATGCCGGAACTTTAATAGACGCAGGTATGAACTTGATACTCAACATTGCTCAGGGTATAGCAGATTCTATTCCCACTCTGGTTGAGCACATACCGCAGATTGTAATTAATATTGCCGGTATCATTAATGACAATGCGCCGAAGCTACTGGCTACGGGCGTGCAGGTTATCGCTACTCTTGTCGGCGGTATTATTTCCGCACTGCCTACCATTGCCGCCAACATTCCGAAAATAATACAGGCAATCGTGTCTGTGCTTATGGCGTTTAACTGGATTCAGATCGGCGGCAACATTATCACTTTTATCGGTAACGGTATAAAGTCACTTGCATCCGCTATCCCCGAATTTTTCAGCAACCTTTTTAATGGTGCGGTTGAACTTGTCAAGGGTATTGATTGGGCCGGACTTGGATCAAGCGTAATCACGTTTATTGTTAACGGCATTACAAGTCTGATCACATCCATACCGACAGTTTTGCAGGGTATTGGCACAAGTGCGATAGAACTTTTCAAAAGTATTGACTGGCTCGGTGTAGGAACATTTGTTGTTGAAGGCTTAATTTCCGGAATCAGCAGCCTTGCCAACTCTGCAGTTGATGCCATAAAAGGAGTCGGGCAGGCAATACTTGACGGCTTTAAATCTCTGTTTGGAATCAATTCCCCGTCAACTGTTATGGCTGATATAGGAACGTACATAATCGAAGGATTAGCGAGCACGCTGTCAATGTTGCCGAGTGCAATACTCGGATTTTTGACAACAGCGCTGAATAATGTTTTGGAGTGGGGAGCAAACCTTTTAAACATTTTCGTTTCCACTTGGCAGACAATTTCCAATACTGTACAGACTGTTTTATCAACGATTCAAAAAGTAATTGATGCCGGATTTAAGCTTGTCAAAAACATTGTATTCAGCATTATGGCGGCTGTTTTTGGCAAGATCAAATATATCTGGGTATCCATAAAAACGACCGTATCTAACGCAGTCGGGAACGTGCGAACCTCAGTGAGCAATGCTTTTTCTGCCGTGCGAAATACAGTATCCAATGTTATGAGCGCAGTCGGCACGACGATATCCAATATCTGGAACACGGCAAAGACTACGGTATCAAATGCAGTCAACGGCATAAAGAGCGAAATCAGCGATAAACTCAATGCCGCAAAATCCATAGTATCGGATATTTTTAACGGCATTAAGAAAACCATAAGCGACAAAATCAGTGACGCGAAAAAAGCAGTAAGCGACGGTATAGAAGCTATCAAGAAAAAGTTCCACTTTTCTTGGAGTCTGCCGAAACTCAAACTGCCGCATGTCAGCATAAGCGGAAAGTTTTCCATCAATCCGCCCTCTGTCCCGCATTTTTCCATTAACTGGTACAAGAAGGCGTATGAGAATCCTTACATTTTCACGAAGCCGACAGTAATGCAGGGCTTTGGTGATGGCAACGGCGGAGAAATGGTATACGGCCACGATAATCTTATGAAAGATATTAAGACAGCAATGTTAGAAGTATCATCTATGGCCGGATATACGCAGAACGTAACAATTAACAGCCCGCAGGCGCTTAACCCTTCTGAAGTCGCAAGGCAGACGAGGAACGCTACAAGGGCAATGCTACTCAGGATGAGGACAGCATAATGGCATGTGATAGGAAAGTACGATGCACGAACGAAGACGGATTTTTCATGGAATTCAGGGAAACTGGATTTGATCCGTTTTTGCTTGCAGGCATAGACGGAATCTATGATGCAAAAAATGCCGTCTATGTATCCGAAAACAGCATGATCGATGGCGCAGTCTATCAGGGCAGTGTATCCAAATACCGCAACATCGTTTTACACCTCAAAGATATAAGTGAGGGGGATTATCCCGAAAACAGAGACGCTATCAACAGGCTTTTCAAGGAAAAGTCTGTTGGGACGCTTATCTTTCAGGAAGGAGACGCAGACCCACGAAAGATTGACTACTATGTGGAATCTTTGGAGTCAGATGAAAAGTACATGCCCCGTATGCACCAAATATCCCTCATCTGCCCTGATCCTTTTTTCTACGATATTACCGGCAGTGACGAGTCGATGGCTTCGTGGATATCGGCGTTTGAATTCCCTTTTGAATCCACGTCAGAAGGATTTGAGTTTGGTTATCAGAGCAACGAGAAAATTAAGACGATCCAGAACGATATCGCTGAGGATAACATCGGCGTAACGATCACAATCACCTGCATGGGCGCAGTGCTCAATCCTTCAATTACGCACATTGAGACCGGCGACAGAATTAGTATTGGACACAGCGGGAAGCCGTTTGAAATTTCGACCGGAGACGTGGTTGTTATCACAACGTCAACAGGTAATAAACACGTTACCTTGACGCACAACGGCGTAACAAGCGAGGTCAACCATTATCTCACTGAGGACTCTGTATTCGTACAGCTGATGAGGGGTAGTAACAGTTTCGGCTTCAACGCTGATCAGGGGCTTAATAACCTGTCAATCAGCATATCGTACACGTTCAAGTATGCGAGGGCGTGATGTATGGAAGTAAGAATTTATGATGATGAAATGAACTTTCAGGGCATCATTGAAAACCAAACGTCCTTGCTCTGGGACAGGCGATATGACGAGACCGGAAGTTTTGAACTGCATGTCCCTGTCACCGACTACACGATCCGGCTGTTGCAGATGGGTAATCTTGTCTGGAAGCGTGGAGCAGTGGACGCAGGAATCATCGAGAGCAGGCACATCGAGGAAGATGCGGACACGAGGGAAATCGTCGCTTCTGGGCGCTTCCTGACGGCGTATATGGACAGGCGGCTTGTACGTCCGCTGTTTAATTTCTCCGGCAGGGCAGAAGTTGCCATGCGGACGATCCTGACCAATGCCGTTGCAATCCCGAATGTGCAACTCGGGACGTTGCAGGGGCACACGGAGACTATTGAGTTCCAGGCTACCTACAAGAAACTGTTGAGCACCGAACAAAAGATTGCAAAACAGTGTCAGCTCGGCTTCCGCTTCCGCCCGGATTTCACGGCAAAGACGATAACGTTCGAGGTATACAAAGGACTGGACAGGTCTATGGCTCAGTCGGACCGGGCGAGGGTTATTTTCTCGGAAGGCTTCCGGAATCTGAATCGGGCAATCTTTGAAGAAAATGATCAGGTTTACTCCAATATCTGCTACGTTGGCGGCAAGGGTGAAGGCTCTGACCGTGTGTATGTGACAGTGGGAGATAACAGCCTGACCGGATTAGAGCGCAGAGAAGTATTTGTCAATGGCTCTGATATTTCCGACGAAAATCTTACAGACGCACAATATAAAGAAGCGCTCCGGCAGCGGGGCAGGGAAAAACTTGCAGAAATGGCATATTACCAATCTGTCGAGTGCGAAGCTATCCCCTACGGAAACTTTGAGTATCTCAAAGACTATGACCTTGGCGATATCGTAACGATCAAAAAAGAGAGTTGGGGAGTCGGTGAGAATCTCCGGCTTTTCGGCGTGACAGAAGTCTATGAAAACGGTACAAGTACGATACAGCCTATATTCGGCAATCCTGTGCCGGAAACAGCAGATTGGGAGGATGATTAATGCAGTATCCTTTGTTTTATAATTCGGTCAATCAGGACAGGGTCTACGATGCAGACAGCTTTTCCGATTGGCTCAAGAAGTTTTTCACAACCGGTGTTTTTAAAGATGAAATGCAAGTGACTGCCGCAGGCGGCATGTACGTACAGGTCGGCAGTGGATACGTCAATGTTGGCGGCAAGGTAATGCAGTTTGACCAGACCACTTTGACCGTTGGCACAGCTGACTCCAGATACTACCGCATCGACTCAGTTGTTGTGGAAAGAAATGATACGGATAGGCAGTTTTACCTAAAAATCGTGCAGGGCGGCACTGGTACGGAATCATCCGTAACAGGCGTTACACCCACGAGGAGCGGCGGCATCTATCAGCTTGTCCTTGCACGTATCAAAGTAAAGCCGGGTGCAACGTATATCACTCAGCAAGATATCACGGACACGAGGGCAGACAACACCCTTTGCGGTATAGTAGCAGGCACAGTCACGCAGATGAACTTTGAGCAGTTTTCCGCACAGTTTGCCGACTACTTTGATAACTTCAAAACCGGCAGGCAGGCAGATTTTGACGCGTGGTTTGCACATATTCAAGAGGTGTTGGATGAGGACACTGCCGGACACCTCATGAACGAAATCAACAAACGAGTTCGCATGGATACGCCCTATCTGGAACTGGATACCACTGCGGAATCCGGCACGGACGATGCGGCACTGTATGCTTCCATTGTTGCCCTTGGGTGGGAAAGCGAGGTGATCGAAACATGATTAATCTTAAAAAACTGCTTACAAGTATCAATACCGCGATTCACGACAAGGTGAACCGCTCCGGCGATACACTGTCCGGCGAACTCAAAGTAGTCATTCCTGACGGCTCTAATCACGCAAAGATGTATACCGAGTGCCATGATACAAAGGGCAACCTTGTTTCTGCCGGAGCACTGGAATCGTCTCTGAGCGGCAATGTGGGTCTTTATGATTATAAGCACGCACGATGGGTATGCAGGGATGATGTAGACGGCAGACCCCATGTGCCTGTAAATCCGGCAGTACTCAACTCCTCTAAAACCGCATGCACGACAGTCGGAACATCCTTCAAGTACACAACCATTGCAGGGCTTGCAAACTGGAACATCGTGGCTGTGCATTTTACGGTTTACGAGACATCGCAGGTGGCTTTCTTTGTTCGCGGCGAAGGACACGAGAGGATGCTTACTGACGCTCCCAATGTTGGACGCTTCCGTGGCGGCATCGTTGTTGATTGGAGTCACAACCGTATCGGCATTAGAGCAATTTCATCTGGTAGCAGTACAAGTTATATTAATTTAATTTATTTTGACTACGTCTACGGAGTACTTTGATTATGGCTGATATTTTTGATTTTTATGTCAAAGACAATCGCAAGATAGACTTTGAAATCGCAGAGCCTATCATGCGAGAGGATAACGGGGTAACAGACTTCGTTTTTCACATCCCGAAATCCATCAACGGCTTGGATATGTCCGACTGGGCGTGGTGGTTCGTTTTTGTGAACGCTAAGAATGAAAAATACTCTGTTCTACTAACTCTTATTGACGAACCAGATAGACCTATGGAATACAACATAGCAACCTATACCGTTGACTATGCCATGTCCATCAAAGCAGGTTCTGTGCAGTTTGCTCTTGAAGCAATCAATGCCGGTACAGGCGGAGCGATTGATAACGAGTGGCATACGCTGACTTATGAGACAAAGGTAAAAGATACCCTTCAGGGGAATCAGGTGGAGTATGCGGAAACTGAATCTGATATTATTTCTGCTCTGCTGGTTGAAGTACGAAACAAAGTAAATCAGCTTGTCGGCGGAGCAACTCCATTGCCTGTATCCAGCATCTCCGAAATGGTAGATACCACAAAGGTGTATATCCTGACAACAGATAAGAACTGGTATCTTTACAACGGTTCTGCATGGGTATCCGGCGGCGTATACGGTGCAGGTGTGCAGATTGACTCCACCCTCTCCCAGAGCGGACAGGCGGCTGATGCTAAAAAGACTGGTGATGCAATAACCAATTTAAAGGAAGATTTAAGCGGTGATATTGATGAGTTAAAGGGCGGTTTAACCACTAAAGCAGACACTGATGATATGCTTAAGGCTTTTCCGACTGACACAGCATCCGGTCCCATCGCGTCTTTCCCTGATGGCGCAGACGATATCCCAATGAAAGACGTGCTCGTCCACATCGAGCCTGTGCAGGCAGGAAGCGGTGACCCGTCACCGGACAATGTGCGCTCCATCGCCGGATGGACAGGGGCGACCGTGCAGAGGACGGGACGGAATCTGTTTTCTTATGAAAACATCAAGGGAAAGAATATATACAGAGCAACGGTTGGCCAGATGGGAGAAGACCTTAACAGTTTTTATCTTAGTGGTGCTAACGGTGTACACGATATACCGAAACTGGTAGTCACCTCTTGGTCATATGTTGATGTATTCATCGGTTTTCGAGTCGAAGAAGAAACAGCTATCACTGTTTCTTGCAAAGTGAAGAACCATACCGAAAATTGTAACGGTTTTGTTCGCGTGAGATACAACACGACAGAAAATCGTGACGGCTCGACTGTCGTTAATACAGTATTTTTCAATACTGTCGGTACGTCCGATATATCAATCAGCGGAATAATCCCAAGCGGGAACTATGTGTTTTTTGAGTTCTCTCCAGCGGCAAAAGAAGAGACAGTTACCCTTACGCAGTATGCGGAAGTCTCAGATTTCCAATTCGAACTCGGCTCAACCGCCACGTCCTACGAACCCTACCAAGGCGAAACCTATCCCATCGCCTTCCCCACAGAAGCAGGCACAGTATACGGCGGATATGTTGATATGACTGGTGGGGAACTAGTGGTGGATAGGGCGCAGATTGCAAGCTACAACGGCGAGACATTACCGTCTACGTGGATATCCGACCGTGATGTATACGCATCAGGCACAACGCCGACAATCGGGGCACAGGTGGTCTATAAACTTGCAGAACCCATCCACTACCCCCTCACAGCTATCGACATAAAAACCTTGCTCGGGCAGAACAACATCTGGGCTGATACAGGGGATACGGAAGTTGAGTATCGGGCGGATGTAACTAAGTATATCAACAAAAAAATCACAGAAGCAGTCAGTGCGCTGACATAAGGAGGAGCACATGAAAATTTATGACATTTACAAATCAGTTATCGAGACGGGTGACTACGTGCTCTCATCCATGGAAGAGCGCATTGAAACCGTATATGCGCAGGGCAAAATCACAGCAGAGGAAAGAGCATCACTGCTTACCCTTGCATCGGAAAAAGCCGACCAGACAAAACAGATTGATATCGTCGCAAAACTCGCAGAACTGGAAGCACGCATTGCCAAAATCGAATCAGCAGGCGTTGTTGTGTGGAAGTCTGGCATGAGCACGGCGAAGGGGCAGACAGTGCTTTACGACATCCTCAAAGATGGCACAATGCGGTACTGCCGGTATGATGGCGGCAGAAGTGCAACATCACTCTCACCCGGCAAGATTGATGGATGGGTAATTTTGGAGAGTGCAGGCGGCAGGGTAACACATACCGTTGGCAAGGATGCAGATGGCAAGGTTATCCTCATCCCCGTTGTGGAGGGCGAGTAATGGCACTCAGATATTGTTTTGAGGCTTCTCACGTGCCCACAACGCTCTCAGCGTGCAAGCGCAATGACCTTGCTGTTGTGGATACAGAAGGGCACGAAAAAGCCGTCCGTGAAGCCGTCAGGCGTGGCGTATACGTCTACGGCATCCTGTGAGGTGATACATGGAAACAAAAATTCTAAAAGTGTCTCAGGAGGTATAAATCCATGACCTCATTCATTATCGGCACAACGCCGACTATCACATATAAATTCAAGATTGTCTCCCCGTCCGATTTCCGCACATGCATCCTTACCATCAAATGCGACGGACAGATTCTAATTGAGAAAACTCTTGCTGATGCAGAGATTGGCACAGATTCCGTATCGTGGACGCTCACACAGGCAGAAACGCTTTCGCTCGGAACAAGAGTCGCAAAGATGATGTGCAACTGGGTGACAGCGGACGGCACAAGGGGAGCGAGTGAGATTACCACTATCAGAGGAGACACCAACCACATACCGGAGGTGATTTAATGGGAGACAAAATCGTACTTGACGGAGAATTATCTCTCAATATTCCGCTTGATGGCACTCCCGATAAGGTGCTCAAGGTCGCGGAGTATGACCTGCCTGTCTACGATGGAATCACAGAAATCACTCCGTCACAGGATACGCAGATATTGCAGACCTCAAACAAGGCACTTACACGGAACATAGTTGTAAACCCGATTCCGTCCAATTACGGGTTAATCACATGGAACGGTTCGGTTCTCACAGTATCATAAGGAGATATACATGGCACAGAATTTAATTATTAACAGCGTAACCTATCAAGAAGTCCCCGAAGTAGATATCCCGAAATCAGGGGGTGGCACAGCAAAGTTCTACGATACTGCAAGCGCAAATATCACAGGGTCTGACCTTCCTGTTGGCAAAACGGGATTCGGTGCAAATGGTTCGGTATCCGGCTCAATGCCTGTAAATGGTGACGTATCCGGCACGATCAGCACCAAAGCAGGAACCGTTGTAATTCCCGCAGGACAGACCACAGGCGGAACAGTCGGCATTGCATCCGCAGAACAGGACAAGATTATCGCAGGAAACATCAGAAGCGGTGTGACTCTGCTCGGAGTACCCGGTACACTGGCTCTTCCGTCCATCTCCCAGGATTCCACAACTAAGGTTCTCAGCATCTCGTAAAGGGGGGTGCAATATGGCAAATATTACACTTTTGGGGGCATCTTATACGGATGTCCCCGCCGTTGACCTTCCGCAGACAGGGGGAGGGACGGTAAGGTTTTATGAGTCCGGCGGCACTCCATCCGCAACTCAGCACACGATTCTTTTTGAATTTACTGATGAAACATCAACCACAATCACGGCGTATTATGATAGTTCGTTTATCAGTGACGCTATTCGTGCAACCACTCCGACAGAATACGGTGGCAAGACTGTTGATTCTGCATCCCTTGACGGCGTGGCATGGTATACAAGACCTACGGAAACTTGGGAGACTGTATATGACGGAAATATTCAATGGGCGCATGAAGACAGTGGCGATTATCCTTACTGTTGGATTTCCTCTTTGAGCAATACTCCAATCGTAGTCGGTTCTGTTTGGCGAGTTACCTATAATAATACAGAATACCGTTGTACTGGTAAGACCGTTTCACTTAATGGGAAGAATTACAATCTATTCGGAAATCCTGTATGGTCAGGTGGTACTGATGACGGTTCTGATGTTCCGTTTGCGTTTATTGATTACACTAACTATAGTGCGTGGACAGGTGGTCTAAACGCACCAAATGTTGCGAGCAGTTATTACTTCAAAATCGAGCGTCTTGTAACGTCATAAAAGATGTTAGGGGCATTAGAAAAAATATGAAAACAAAGATATTAACCATATACGGTATTCTTTTTGCTGTACTGTGGATGGCAAAAGGATATGCCACCGCATTTCTGAAAGGACTGTAACATGGCACTGACATACTGCTTTGAATCCTCGCATGTACCACGCACGCTTGCGAAGTGCCGGAGGCGGAAGAGGTGGTGGAATAACGGGGAGAGATAAACCATGAAGCATTGGATATTTAACAAAGAACTTGGATTTCCACAATGCCCCACTTGTAAACGGTGGATTCACGTTTATCAGGGAGACGCCATGATGAACTATTGTCCGAATTGCGGCGAAAGACTTGATGGAGAAGAGTTCAAAAACCATACACTACATGGGGAGGTGATGGAATAATGAACACACGCCGTTGCTGTGATAATTGTACTTATTACAACTGGTACTACGACCGATGCAATAAATACGATTGCGAAACTGACGAACGGAGTGTATGCGCATCCTTTAAAAGAGGAAAGGAAAATTCATGAGCCTACGGTATTGTTTTGAATCATCTTACGTCTCTAAAACTCTCTCCGCATCCAAGAAATCTGACCTTGCCGTTGTGGATACAGAGGGGCGTGAGAGCCTTGTAAGGGCGGCCGTCAGGCGTGGCGTATACGTCTACGGATACTTGAACGTGGGAGCGCTTGAAGAAGAGCGTCCATACTACGAGAAATTCAAGCACCTGAGACTTGCCAAGTACGAAGGGTGGAGCGGCGAATACTGGATTGACCCGACCGAAAAGGCATGGCAAGACCACGTTATCAGCCTTGCAAAGCAGATTAAGGCGTGCGGTGCGATCGGACTGTATCTGGATAACACCGACATCTATTACATGCTCAAAGAGCAGGAAATCAGCAAGCAGTACAGCCGGAATCTTCCATCTGCGCAGGCGGTATACACGGCACTCAGCAACATGGTTCTGGAAATTAATGCACTCGGCTTGATTGTTATGCCAAACGGAGGCGATACCTTCGTGCGGAAATTTATCAGAGCGCACCCGAACATCATCAAGACCGTCAATCAGGAAGGTGTCTTGTATCAGGATGGAAAAAAGCAGTCGGCAGAGGATACAAAGTATTACACGGAGTATCTGGACTGGTGCAGGAAAAAGGGTATCTATATCAGAGGGATTGAGTACCCGAAAACCAAAGCACAGGCGGTACATGCACAGCTGTATTACAAGTCACACAAGTGGCAGGGGATATACATTTCGTGGCACAAAGAGTTGCGAGGTGATTGAATGGCAAAATACGAAATATCAGGCACCGGCACGCCTTCAAAAAAGCCGTATAAGTGGGGACTGCTCAGGAACGGCCAGAAGGTCACGGCACGCAAGCAGCCGAAAGTCACCGGAGAACCATGCAGCTTTTCACCGGTAGGCGGTCTGACAAAGATAGAGGTCTGCGACCAGATCACGGACGCAAGCACAGGGCGAGTCTGGTGCTACTGCCGTGTACATGGCAAGTACGGCTATATCCTGTATACCTCTATCCGTGATTATCTCAGGACACCGGAGCAGTCGATTGATAAAGTCGCACACTGGGTGATTGCAGGGGATTTTTCCAACGATGAGACCCGCAGGAAAGCCCTTGAATCTCTCGGCTATGACTACGATGCAGTACAGGCAAGAGTCACGGAAATTATGACCCCGAAGCCGTCAAAAGGCGGGAAGTTCTGCGTATGGGCTATCAACTTTTTTGAGGACAACGAAGCCCTTTACGGCGACTGTACGGCAATCCTGGAATATGCCGACGATGGAAGTGTCGCTCATTGCGTACTGATCGACTGCGCACAGGCAGGGGCGGCATCCGTGATTATCCGCAAACTCAAAGAGCACGGAGTAAAAAAGATTGATGCAGTCTGTATCTCTCATGCTCACGGCGATCATTACGGCGGCTTGTCGAAAATCATGCAGGCTATTCCCGTATCACACATCTATGTGCCGGATGTCACGGAATTGGCCCGTTACCAGAGTACCTATGCATCTGCCATAAAAAGGCAAGCCAGAAAAGCACCCTCCACATACCTCAAAGCAGGCACAGGGTTTTCTGTCGGGGATATCAAGTGCAAGTGTGTGTTTATTGCTCCGGCGAACAAACTCAAGGAGCACGATGATCATCACTTCATTAACAACGAGTCGATGGTTCTCAGATTTGACCTTGGCGGCATTATCTACCACACTGCCGGAGACCTGCAAAACGAGGGCAATAATCTCCTCATTAAAGCAGTCAGAAGCCTCAGAGCGGACATTTACAAGGCACAATGGCACGGAGATGCTAACGCCTGCAACGAAGCCATCTGCAAGGCTGTGCGCCCGAAATACGCATTCTCTAATTACCATCACAAACCTGACAGGTCAGGACGAGAAGCGACCAGAAAACGCCTGAATACAGTCGGCGCAAAATTCTATGATAACTACACATACGGAGATATATATTTCCGGATTCAGGGCGGCGTGATATCCGTCCAAACATCGAAAGGGTGATAGATATGGATGTTTTACAGACGGTGGCAGTCGCACTTATTTCCGGAGGGCTTGTCGGGTTTATCGAATTCCTGATCCGGCGCAGTGACGCAAAGAAGGATAAAAACAGCGAGATACTCAAGGCAATCAAAGACCTTGCCGACAAGATCACCGGCATAGAAGGCAGAATGGACAAGGAAAACGCAGACGAGGCAAGGCGAAACATACTTGCTTTTGATGATGAACTGCGCAGGAAAGTAGACCACTCCGAAGAGTCATACAATCAGGTGCTTGCCGATATCAAATTCTATCGTCATTACTGCCGGGAGCACGATGAGTACGAGAACGACAAGGCCACAAGCGCAATCGCCCATATTCGGGAGACATATCAAGAAGTGAAAAACGCCAACAAGTTTATTTGATGGAGGTATACCACATGAAAGTCGAAATCATCACTCTAATCATCCGGCTTGCAATCGCTGTTATGACCGGCATCTGCATCCCTGCTTTTAAGCGCTGGCTTGATGTTAAAGCGGAAAATGAGAAATTTGCACAGATCAGGCAGACCGCAGAGACGGCCGTATATGCCGCCGAACAGCTGATGAGGAAAACCGACCCAACCGGAGAGGAGCGCAGGAAATACGCACACAGACTGATCAGCATGACTGCAAACCGTCTCGGCGTTGCGCTGACGGATGGCGAGATTGATTCGCTCATTCAGGCGGCAGTCAAGGAACTTAATTTCTTTACACATGAGGAGATTGCAGATGAAGGTATGGATTCCTGACGTATCAGAGCATCAGGGCAAGATTAACTGGGAAAAGATCAAAGGCAAGATTCCCGGCGCTATCATCCGGATCGGCTACGGAGACGACCTAAAAGAGCAGGACGACATTTATGCCGCCTATAATATGGCTGAGTGCAGGCGGCTCGGCATCCCTTTTGCAGTCTATATTTACAGCTATGCCAAAACAGCGGCGCAGGTGCGGTCAGAGATTGCACACACAAAGAGGATGTGTGAAGGGTTTGAGCCTGTTTCGTACTGGCTCGACCTTGAGGAGCGCAGTAATACATCCCTTTGGGGGCAGGCGGCGTACATGTGGTATAAAGCCTTCGGAGACAAGGCAGGCGTGTATTCGTGGCAGTGGGGATTCGAGAAGCACGTAAAATCCGGCAGGCGGTGGATTGCGGCATACGGCAACAACACCGGCAAGCCTGACAAGGCATACAAGCCGTCAATCGATATGGACGGTTGGCAGTTTACGTCAAGGGCTATTTTATCCGGCATCCGTGGCTATGTGGATATGTCGGAGTGGTATGCAGATTTTGCCGGAGCACAGCCGATTGAAATCAAGCCACACAGAATAGTGGTTACAAAGAAGGAAGTCGCCGCACTGATCATGCGCCACCTGTGCACCCACAACGCTCACGGCTATACACAGGATATGTCCGGCAGGCAGGGAACAGGCACAGAAGAGATTGATATTTACGGTGTCAAGTACACTATCAAGTCGGGAGACCGTGACTGCTCATCGGCTGTTATTTCCGCTTATGAGGCTGCCGGAATTAGCTGCGGCGGCGCAACCTATACAGGCAACATGAAAAAGTGCATGGTCGGTACTGGAAACTTCGCATGGCGATCAATGCGGTTTGTTGCTCAGATGGGCGATACCTATCTCAATGAGGCAAACCACACAGCCATGTGCCTGTCAGCAGAGCCGGATGTTTTGATGGAGTTTTCTATCAACGAAAAGGGCACAGCGCTCGGCGGCAAGACCGGCGACCAGAAACAGCATGGCGAGTATGATGAGACATACGGCAGGGGTGAAAGCCACCTGCGCATGTATTATGATTACCCGTGGAATGGTATCCTGCAATGCATCAATGAGGAAATCGCTTTTATCATCGAGGAGGACGGCACTATCAGCAAACCCACCAAAGATGATGGCTACACAGCAACGGAGGTAAAGAATGTGGAAGTAACAGCACCTGAAAAGACCGATACTGATCTCGGGCTTGAAATCTGGGCGGACAAGTACGGCTCAGGTGACGACCGCAGGAAAGCACTCGGCGCACGCTACAAGGGAGCGCAGGCGGAAGCGGAGAGGCTGAATAAACTGCATATTTCCGAGTACATGAAGGAACTGAAAGCCTACGAGAAGAAGTTCGGCGCATTATTTAAGTGAGCACCAACGGACATGTCCGGTGCAACTTCCTGGCACTTGCCAAAAGCGGTGCCAGGGGGATATATAGGAGATTTCTATGGATCAGAAAATGATTCCGTATTTTTGCCATGAAGGTGATATGGCAAGGACCGAAAGAACCATCAAGAGACTTTGGATTCTCTGCATCCTGCTGATTCTTCTGCTTGTCGGGACAAATGCCGGATGGATTTATTATCAAAGTCAGTATGAAGATGTAGTAACTACAACACAGACCGTGACACAAGATGTTGATACTGGTGATGGAACGGCCATAATCAATGACGGAGTACATGTAAATGGCGAAAGTGAAACAAACAGTAACTACAACAAGGACTAAGACCAGAAAGCGCAAGATCGGGAAAGGCATGAAAAAATGCCCTCGTTGCGGTGGTGATGGAGTTGTACGGAAAAAGTGAAGGAATACACCAACAGTCAGATTTCAGGAATCATTGATGAATACATCCATTCAGAACGTGACCGGAAATTACTGAAAAGGAGACTGATTGACGGTATCACCTATGAACGGATAGCAGAAGAATTTGATCTGTCAGTGAGGCAGACAAAAACAATTGTATACAGAGCAGACAAGATGATATTTTCACACGTCTGAAAACTACACGATATAAGCACCTGGGATTTATTTTCCGGGTGCTTTTTTGATGCCAAAATTTATATATGTTTATTGAGAAAAACTTGAATCCACAAAACAAGCGGACAGATGATTGCGTTGTGAGGGCGATAGCACTTGCACTAAACATTGACTGGCGCTCAGCCTATACAATGCTTTCGGCTCATGGGTTAAAGCTGGCAGACGTTTTCAGCAAAAACTACGTGTGGACTGACCTGCTTGTTTCTTTAGGGTTCAAACGCACTTCAATTCCGGATACCTGCCCGGCATGTTATACAGTCAAGGACTTCACAAGAGACCATCCAAAAGGGCTTTTTGTAGTTGGGACAGGAGATCACGTTCTGACAGTGATTGACGGGAATTATTATGATTCCTTCGATTCCGGTTCTATGATTCCGATTATCTATTTCAGGAGATAAAAGATGGCATATTCTGGTTTTCCTGCAACATATCAGCAGTATTATCCGCAGTATCCAACCAACATCAACCAACAGCAGAACAATCCTATTATCTGGATTCAGGGAATAGAGGCCGCAAAGGCATATCAGACGGCACCTAATAGTACCGTTGTTCTCTTCGATTCAGAGGAGCAGGTAATTTTTATCAAATCGGCTGACATGCAGGGCAGACCGTCTATGAGGATACTCGACTACACAATACGCTCAGAGCAGCCCAAAACGGCTCAGAACGCTCTTTCCGGCAACAATACACAGATACCCACAAGAGAGGATATAAGCGCCTTACAGAGCCAGATAGACAGCTTAAAACAGCAGATAGAACAGTTGGGAGGTATGGCAAATGAATCCACTTTATCAGCAAATGCAACCACAGCAAAACACAAATCTGCTTCAAAAGTTTCAGCAGTTCAGACAGCAGTTCCAGGGTGATCCACAGCAGATGATTCAGCAGATGATGAACAGCGGAAGGATTAACCAGAATCAGTACAATCAGGCTGTTCAGATGGCACAACAGTTTCAGAAAATGTTTGGGATTAAGTAAACAATTTCGTTTATTTCATCAACGATTTTGTTTATTGACTTTGCTTATTCTGGTTTTGTTTGCAAAAAAACACCTGCTACGGCGCAATTCACGCTTTCACAGGTTCAAAAGTATTATAAAGGATTAATCGGCATATTTCCAGACATATCCACAGGCGCTTTTTAAACGACCTCTTAGGTTATTTATTATCGTTGACGGGCGCACGCTGTAATACCTTGCCGCTTCGGAAATACTATTCCATTTTTGGACAAATATATTATCTTTTGTAAATTGGTAAACGGGACGGCTGTTCGAATTACCTTTTCCCTGACGGTTGTTTTTGTGTGGGTCTGATAGCCCTGTTCTTATTGCGTGCTGTTTGTTTTCCTTATATGTGACCCATTCAAGATTAGTAACATGATTATTTGCTTTGTTCCCGTCTATATGGTTGACACAGGGCTTGTTATCAGGGTTCGGGATGAAAGCCCTTGCAACCAGAATGTGAACTGTTTGGTTTTTTGGCTTGTGTCCTGCGCCATTGTAAAGTTTCACAAAAATATAGCCTGAATGATGCCTTTCTAATTTAAGCAACCTATCCTCGCCGGTATTGAGAAAGTTTTTGCTCAATACATTGCCGTAGTTGCTTATCATGTACTTTCCGTTGTAACCGTCAACCGTTTTCCAGATTTCGTGCATAAAAATAACACCTGCCTTTCGTGATAGATGCCTTAAACGTTTATACAGCGGAAACCGTTAAGGCATTACGGCTTTCGGGAGCGACCCTATCCGCTGTACTTATATTTTACTATTAGACAACATTTCTTGCAAGGATGTTTATATAACTGTTGACAACAGCATAAAAGAAAGGAATTTTTCATGTCTATTATGGATGAAAATGCAACCTCGAATATGGTCATGCCTGTCGCCCCTATGGGCGGGAACAATGGCTTTGGCTTTGGCAATGATGGAAACGGATTTTGGTTCCTGCTCCTGTTCTTCCTGCTCTGCGGTAACAACGGATGGGGCGGCGGCTTCGGCGGCGGCTTCGATGGCGGCCTGTATCCCTGGATGAACCAGTCCAACCAGATCAACGGTGGTTTCAGGGATCAAATGCTGAACACTTCCATCAACGGAATCCAGAACAGCATCACTTCCGGTTTTGGTGATGTACAGACATCACTTTGCAATGGGTTTGCAGGAGTCAACGCCACAATCAACAGTGGATTTGCAGGAGCGGAAGCATCAGCAAACGCCCGGCAGATGGCGAATATGAACCAGGCATTCGCCGCTCGGACCGCAATGTCACAGGGATTCAACGGGCTTCAGGCGCAGTTTGCGGATTGCTGCTGCGAGAACCGCCTTGCAAACTGCCAGACGCAGAACATTATCCAGAATGAGGGAAATGCAACGCGCTTTGCAGATGCCAACAATACTCGTGACCTGCTGACTGCTTTCAACAGCGGTATCCAGAGCATCAAAGACCAGCTGTGTGAGTATCGCAACGACCAGAAAGACGAGACTATTGCAAATCTCCGTCAGGAGCTTATGTTCTCTCGTGGTCAGGCGTCTCAGGTCGAGCAGACTGCTCAGCTTCTGGCGAACAACAATGCTCAGACTGCGCTGTTCCAGCAGGGACTTAACAACGAGGTAGATGCTCTGTACAACCGTTTGAACAGCTGCCCTGTCCCTACAACTCCTGTATATGGCCGTACACCTATCTTTACATGCCAGAGCAACGGCTGTGGATGCGGGAACAACTTCTGATTGATGCGGATTCTACAGGGGGAGCAATCCCCCTGTATTGAGGAAAGGAACAGAAATGGCTTGTAAAAATGTTTGTCGGCTGTGCGATCATCTTTCGATTTCAACAGCCGTTGCTTTTACCGGCGGGAACCTGGTCATAACTCTTCCGGCTGACTCGGTCCGTGACGGGGAAAAGGTCTGCATTGTAATTGCACAGACCATACCTGCGGAAACGACTATCAACGCCCCTGTGGTAATTCAGATCGGAGAGGGAACAGTACAGTATCCCCTTACAACAAGATGCTGTGCACAGGTTTCTGCTTGCGGAGTCAGGACACGGACAAGATATGCGACTCGTGTTGTCACATCCGCAACAGGAGCAACCTTCAGGATGCTTGGCAATCCGTCATGCAGTCCCAATTATAATTTGCAGTCAATCAATGGAACTGCTCCGGCAACGGCAGGAAATTGATGAAAGGAGAAATGATGCACAAACTGATTCAATTCGTGTGCGATGAGCTCGAGGAGCTTGAGCGCAAAGCAGAAAAGAACGGCAGTCTGTCCATGTCTGAAATCCAGTATATGGATACTCTTGCACATGCAAAAAAGAACCTGCTCACAGGTGAAGCAATGATGGAAGCGGAAGACGGTGAATCCGGCAGATATTATATGCCTCATTATGGCATGTATAGAAACAGCTACGGCATGGATGATAGCTATAACCGTGGTGACAGTTACCGCCGTGGCCGTGATTCTATGGGACGGTACACTTCCAGACGTGGCTATTCCTATGACGATGGTATGATTGAAGAACTGCGCTCCCTGATGGAGTCTGCACCGGATGAACGGACAAAATCCGAGTTCCGGCAGTTTATCGCCAAAATGGAAAAGATGTGATGTAGTTGATTCTTGAACAGGATTTACGGGAAGCAATTGCAGAATGTCAGGGTAAACGGAATCCGGATGCTAACACCTGCATCAAGTTGGCTGCGTATTTCACGATCCTGCAAAATATGTACCCCGAACAAAAAACAGAACCGGCATTTTACCAGATGGCAAGCGGTATAAATCCGGTGATTGAATATGACTCTGGTACAGAATTTGCAAAAGCCGTTAATGGCCGTGATCCGTCAGAAATTATACCAATTATTGATGAATTAATGACCACTTTACAGGTGTTACATCCCCGACTTTACGATGGCGTATTAAATAAGCTGTAAAACAAAACCACACCGGCGGCGTTATGCTGTCAGTGTGGTTTGTTTCGCTCTGTGTGGCCCTCTGTGGCGTTCTACGCTCTTTTATGTGTATTTGTCCATGTGTGGCTTTAAACACCTCTACGGGGCTTGTACGCTGTCAACGCCTGCCCTCTCCGCCTCTTCGCAGATCAGACGGCAAACAATCTCCGACTTGCTTTCACCGGTCATTTTTGCAAGGGCCTGCAATCTCTCTTTGTCCTGGTCTCTCATTGTAATTGTCATTCTGTTGCGTGTGCTGTCTGGGTTTTTCTCTCTGTATTTATAAATTGCTTTTTTCTGCTGCTCTGTATATGCCATTGTATCACCTCCCATAGAATCACCCTTGCAAGCTGTGACGGCCTGCAAGGGCTTGTAATTAGTTCTGTTCTACGATAATACCGTGTCCGGCTACATCGTCATAATCAAAACGGTGTACATTGTCACGCTTTCCGAAAATACGAAAATATTCTCTGTCTTCTACAATGTCATCTGTGAGCCGTTCAAATGTCGAGCGGTACTCTTTCCCCTTGCTGAAATCATCACAGCCGTTATACAGTGCGTGCGCCTTCTTTGCTGCCTGTAAAGGCGTGTCGGCCTCTACCTGGTACACTGTCGGCACATCCGGCGCTGTGATTTCATCAACGGTTTTGTAGCCAAAAAGTTTCTTGTGAAAATGCTTTACTGTGTAGATCATCCTTTTATCCTCCTCTGTGCTGTTTTCTTTCCCTGCTCTGTATTTATCCAGGCTTGCAACTGGCACCTGTCAAGGTGGCTACATTAGGGCGGCTTTTGTTCCGCTGTTATGCAATATGTAATACTCTTTTGATGTCATCCAATACCCAAGACTCTTTCCAACCGTAAACCCAAGCAGAATAATCTGTGAGTGGGTCGCTGTCATCGTTTTCGGGTAAAGGCCCTACCGCATAGCTTTTGCCGATTTTTTTGATCTGTCCGTATCCAGGTATCAAAACCGTTTCGCTGACAGACCGGCCATCTTTATTAAGATTTCTCATTGTTTTTCTGATTTCTTTGATTGTCATTTTGTTCGTCATTTTGTTCGTCCTCCTATGCTCTTTTACCTGTTCGCCTGCTCTGTGTTTTCACGGGCTTGCAACCGTCCATGGCCACATTAGGCGGCGTCCTGTTGACCGACTTATAAATCGTATTCATACATGATATCTGCCAAATTCGACCACTTTTCCGGGTCTCCCAGTCTAACCCAACGACCGCCCATATTTTCGTAATAGGTAACATAAAAACCGTTTTCAGCGGCTGTGACTTCAATTTTCGATACATCATTAAGCATGTAAACCATCATTTCAATTCTCCCTTCTTTTTATCCTGCGTCCCTGGCTCGTTCTGGCCGGTTCGTTGTTTGTTTATGCTTATATTATATACACGTGTATAACCAAATACAATCGGCAGAATAGACAAATATATACACGTGTATTTGTGTAATATGACCAATGATAACAAAATGGCTCCTGACTGGCCCGCTCCGTTATCATCGGTCAAAAGTGATCTTGTCCAGAATCCCCCGCCAAAAGCGCCGATTTTCCTCCGCTGTAAAATCTTCGTACATTTCCCATACATCCGGCTTTAAAAGCTGTTTCAGGTCCTCCACGTCCTCCGTATGGCTCTGTGCAGCTTTCTCCCGTAAATCCTCCAACTGTGCCTTCCTATATAAATGAGTCTATATCAAAATGATGAAAAAGTCTACAAAAACTATTGACAGTACGCAGAAAGTGTACTAACATATAGGACAGTTACACGTTGAAATTTTACAGAAAGGGGGTAGAAATGCCAAAGATTACATTGGAAGCTGCACGAGTCAATTCCGGCATGACACAACAGGACATGGCTGATAAACTCGGCGTTTCCCGAAGCACAGTTGTTGCATGGGAAAAAGGCAAAATCACGATCAAACCTGCATATCTCTATGCAATCTGTCAGGTAACAGGATTCAGGGAAGATGATATTTTATTGCCCACAAAGTCCACCTAAGGCGTACCTGCGGAGGGAAATTATGATTGACATTAAAAGACTTGAATCTGTGCTGTCCGGCATTTTAAGCGACCGGCACAACAGACAGATATCGGTCAAATTGGAGGGAGAAGATGTTAACAATAATTCTGATTGCACTGATTCTGATTCTGGCCGGAGTGCTCGGATTCCTGATGTACGCAATGTGGTATGAAGGGAATAAGCGAAGACAGGACAGAGAGAAGAGAAGAACAGAAGCGTGGAAGTCTGTTTTTATACGGACAGACCTCAAGGCATAAAAAAAGCCGCCCATTGCAGGAGCGGCAACAATGAAGGGAGACAAGCACACTGCGAATGTGCTTTCTCATATAAAGTATAACACATTTTTTCAATGAAGGGAGAAAAAACAATGGCAGTAGCAAAGAAAGTTGAAACAGTAGCAATCAGGATGCCTTCTATCAAGCACGTGAAAATCCGCATCGTTGGCGATTCCCCGCTGATCGTCCATGCCTGGAGCGAGAAGGCAAAACGTGAAATGCTCGAAGCACAGCAGGGCAAGAACAAAACCAAAAAGAAGCCCACAAAGATGCCTTTTGACGATTTCGCACGTGCGCTGTACTGGATCACTCCGATGCCGACAGAGACCGTCAAGGACGCAAGTACCAACGAGAACAGGGAAGTTGTTACCGAAGAACTGTTTGAGAAGGCTCTTAACGAGGGAGCAAAGTTCGGCTTTCCTGCAAACAGCTTCAAGATGGCGGCGAACAGTGCGGCATACCGGCTCGGATGGGTCAAGAACCAGATGGAGTTGAGAGGCGCTTACTTCCTCAATGCAGAGGATGGCGGCGAACTGGCAGAGATCAAAGGTGACTGGCCGAAGCTGAGAGAGGACATTGTAAAAGTTGGCATGGGTTCGGCAGACCTGAGATACAGACCTATTTTTGAGAACTGGTATGTTGACATGATCCTGGAATACAACGAGAACAGCAATATGAAACTCGATGATATTCTTTCCTGCATTCAGGCCGGCGGTTATTCCGTAGGTGTCGGAGAGTGGCGCCCCGAGAGAGACGGAGCGTTCGGGAAGTTCCATGTAGAAACTGTCTGATCGTGGCAGTCACGGCCAGTTAGGGATTGTCATGGAAAGGATAGGCTCTGTGCGGTTCGGCAGTCGGGGTTAGGCTTGGAAGGTTCCGGTGTTGTACGGTCTGTAGAGGCGAGGCTTGGCATGGCAGTCATGGCAAGGCGAGGTGTCTTGAGTTCAGTTGCGGTAATGCTTGGCCCGGTTCGTTATGGTATGGCAGTTAAGGCCTGGTGAGGAATGTTAGTGTATGGCATGTTGTGGTTCGTAGAGGCAAGGTCAGGCAGTCGAGGTTAGGAACGGCACGTTGAGTAAAGTTGAGTTGAGTTTGGTTGAGGCAGTCGAGGCAAGATCAGGTGCGACAAGGTATGTTTTGTTGCGGTGGTGTGCGGTTTGGCAGTCAAGGTGGCGCATGTTACGGATTGTCAAGGTAAGTCTCTGAGTGGTATGGCAGTCAAGGTGGGGCATGGTTATGCATTGTCTGTTGGGGTGAGTCAAGGCGCGGTATGGCAGTCATGGCAAGACGTGTTTTGGAAAGGCATGTCACGTTGCGAACCGGTAAGTTCTGGCAATCACGGGAACGACAACAATGAAAGGAGACAAGATGGCAGCTTTTGAAAGCAAAAAGTATTCGTATAGAAGCGGATACAGTTACAAAGTACCTGCTCATGTAGTAGGAAAGGCACTGGAAAGCATCGAAGAAAAAGAAGGTAAAGTCACAACAGCATCATTCTTGGAGTATTCCAGACCGGAGACAGCAGACACCCACAGCATGTTTGAGTGGGATGACAGTGTAGCCGCTGAAAAGTACAGACTGCGACAGGCGGCTTCAATCATCGGCCAGTTGGAAGTACAGATTCAGTACATTGATACTCCGCAGGAGACAGCAGAAATCCAGATCACGCCTGTTCCGGCATTTGTCAATGTAGCCGGTAAGTCAACAAGAGCATCCGCAACATTTGTGAACGTGATAACGGCACATGAGGACAGCACACTTTGGAAACAGGTCATGCAGAATGCGCTTGGTGAACTCAACACCTTCAAGCGCAAGTATGCAAGATACAAGGAGTTTGCGAAGGTAATAAGTGCCATTGAAGAACTGGAAAGGAGCATCACTGCATGAATGAACAAGAGACAACGAAAGAAGAAGGGATTGATCTTCCGGAAGAGGCCGAAAGAATCTCAAACGATGGGTACTACATCAAAATCGGCCTTGAATACTATGGCTAATACCGACTGTCCCCGATGCAAATATTTCTCTCAGTGCATGGAGCAAAGGGGAAGATGCAGAGAATTTATCGACTATGAAATGGTAAAAGCGAAAGTGAGGGATGAAATTGAAAGCCTTAACAGAAGCTGAAAAGAAAATGCTTGACGAACTTAGAGAAAAAGCACAGACCATTCTTGACTACATGCAGAGAAATGGGATGATGCATTTTCACCGTGTCGGGCTTGATATTACTCCTGATTTTAAAGGGAAACCACATATCAATGTTGACGTATCAACCGGCAATGGGGATGAACGCAGAATTGCGTCAATGTATCAGTTCCAGTATTCCGACATGGAATGGACAACAAACATTAATGAATGGAAGGGCAAAGAAGAATGAGTGAATTTCAGGTAAGTATAAAACAGCCGGTTATCATCTCCGGCAATTTTGAAGAAATGCAGCAGGAACTTTCCAACATGATGCAGGCATATGCCGGTCTGGAAGTCACAGAAGAAAATCTTCCCGAGAGAAAGAAAGACATTGCCACTCTCCGCAAGATCAAGACGGCCATCGAAGACAAGCGCAAGGCCGCAAAGAAGGACTATGAAAAACCCTTCAAGGCGTTCGAAGCAGAATGCAAGAAACTGACCGGCATTATCGACAAAGAGATCGACCGCATCAATGCGGACATGGATGTATATGAGCAGAAGCGCAAGGCAGATAAGAGAATTCTGATTTCACAGCTGTATGCACAGAATATCGGTGAATATGCGGATTATCTTCCTCTTGAAAGCATCCGGCGGCCGCAGTGGGAGAACAAGACATACACCGAGATAGCAATCATCAATGATATTCAGGAGGCTGTTATCACCGTCAAGAATGACCTGCGGACAATCGACACCATGTGTGACCCCTGGCAGGAAGAGTGCAAAGCTGTTTACAAGGCATCGGGCCTGACTGGTGCATTACAGAGATACAAAGACCTTGAGAACGCAAGGAAGACCGCAGAAGCCTCTGTAAAGGCCAGTGAACAGCAGACCCCTACACCTGAACCGATGGAACAGGAAAATCCCGTAGAAAGCCTTGTGGACGGCGGCAGATGGGTGTTTACAATCACTGTCACTAATGAAAATGATGCAAAGTTCATCCGTGATACCTGCGAGTTGTTCGGATACGAGTATAAGGAGGAATGATGTTTACAAAAGAAGCACTCGGAGAGGTCAATAAGTCATTATCGACCGTTGGAATCTCAAAAAAAGACAAGACTGGCAAGGTGAAAACAACACAGTATGCAATGGTCACAGAGAGAATCAAAGGATTCAGAAATATTTGTCCTGACGGCAGTATCACAACGGAAATCATCTCCCTTGTGGATGGTGTTGTGACAATGAAAGCAACTATCACAGATGAAACCGGCAAAGTCATTGCAACAGGACTTGCACAGGAAAAGGAAACATCCTCATTCATCAATAAAACCTCATTTATTGAGAACTGCGAAACATCCGCAGTCGGACGTGCTCTTGGTTTTGCCGGTATCGGTGTTGACGGTTCTATGGCATCCGCTGAAGAAGTCGCAAATGCGATCATGAACCAGAACAATCAGGAAACACCGCAGAGACAGCAGGGACCGGTTGAAGACCGTACCGGAGAACCGGCCTACCCTACAGAGGAATCAATGGTCAAAGACCTGATGGCCGTTGCTTCCAAAAGTGAAAAGGTAAACGGGATGCTCGCAAAACTGCTTGAGACCAACAATGCAAGAGATCTTGCAGAACTGGCCTTCATGAAGCCGGATATTGTAAAGGCATGGTGGCAGAAACTTTGCCAGAGGTAAAACATGGACTACACCGGAACAATCAAAGATATGTACAGGGGAATGGATGGTAAATTCACCATTTCCCTGTGCGTAGATCAAGAACCAGGTGAACTTGAATCCCTGAAAGATAAAAATCTCCGCATCAAAATCACGCAAGACAGGAAACACAGGAGCCTTGATGCAAATGCGCTTCTTTGGCACTGCCTCGGTGAAATGGCAAAGTCATTCACTCCACCACGTGACAAATGGGAAATATATCTTGAAGAACTCCGCAAGTATGGGAAATTCAGTTACATCCTCATGGATGAAAAAGCTGTTGACTCATTCAAGCAGATGTGGAGAGAAACAGAGGTTGTCGGTGAAGTCGATGTAAACGGCCGGAAAGCTATTCAGCTTCTTTGTTTCTATGGTTCATCCACTTATAACACGAAAGAGTTTTCTGTCCTTCTTGACGGAGTGATAGAGGATATGAAAGACCTTGGCTTACAGCCACCTATACCGAGAGACATTAGATCAGCACTGGAAGAATGGGAAAAGCAGCATGGAAAACAAAACGACTGACAGAAGAAAAGCCGGTAAAGCCGCAAAAGACAAAGGAAGCAGGGGTGAAAGACTTCTTTCAGCATTCCTCAACAGCTTTGGGCTTCATACACACAGGGGTTATGTACATTGCGGACAATCTGACCTTGTTGACCTTCTTGGAGTGCATGTTGAATGCAAATTTGTTGAACGTCTCAATGTACGTCAGGCAATGGAGCAGGCAATCAGAGAAGCCGACAAGCGCAAAGACGGTATGCCGACCGTGTTTTGGAAAGTCAGCCGCCGCCCCTGGCTCACAATCATGCTGACTGAGGATTGGGTAAAACTTTACAAGATGGCGAGAGGTAAAAATGAAGGGCACACAGAACGAAATGATCCTGCATCACATCCGGACACACGGCAGTATCACAACGATGGAAGCCTTCCAGAAGTACGGAGTGACAAGGCTGTCGGGCCGGATATGGGAACTGAAACGACAGGGACACAACATTGAAAAAGTGATGGAGACCAACGAAAACAGCAAGACCTACGCAAGGTATTTCTTGAAGGAAGGAGAAGGGTGAACGTGCTAAAACTCATAGCATCTGACAGCTTTTTGACGGTTAATAAATGCCTTATGACCATTTTCGGCTTAGATGCTGCGGTACTGCTTGCGGAACTTGCCTCAAAACAGGTTTATTACGAGGAAAAGAACGCACTTGATGAAAGCGGTATGTTCTACCAGACAGTAGAACAGATACAGAAAAACACAACATTGTCGCAGTTTAAACAAGGGAATGCCTGTTCAATTCTGGAAAAAGCCGGAGTGATAAAAACAAAGAAAAAGGGAATCCCACCAATGAAATACTACTATGTTGATGGGAATAAACTGTGGACACTACTTAATCAACATTCATCAAAAAATTTGATCAACGATGATGAAATTTCTTTACCAACGTTGACCCAAAAATTTGATACAAATAATAAAAGAGATAATAAGAATCTAAAAGTAAGAAAAGATATAAATACTATTGTTTCGGAATCTTCTCTTTCTGAACCGGTAAAAGATAAAGTGATTGATTTCCTGGCATACCGTGACGAGATCAAGAAACCTTTTAAATCCGAAAGAGGCATTAAGTCTCTGATAACACAGATAGAGAAGCAGGAACAGGCACTTGGCTCTATGGCCGTTATCTCGGTAATAGATACAACAATGCAGAACGGATGGCAGGGCCTGTTTTGGGATAAAGCACCAAAGAAGCAGGAAATGAGCACAGCAGAAGCCGCAAGGTATATCGACAACGGCGGCACATTCTTTGAGGGATTCGGATGAACGCAATAGAGACAGAAAAAATACTGGGTTTTATCAAGACCGCATACAAGGATACTGAACACCTTAACAGCCCGAAAGCCGTTGAACTCTGGACAATGGCACTGGCAGACATTTCATTCACTGATGCATCCCACGCAGTCAGCGCATGGATATGCGAGGAAAGATGGCCGCCGACAATCGCAGATATTCGGGCAAAGGTATACAACCTCAAATCAGAGCCGGATGTGATGGCATCGCAAGCCTGGAATCAGCTTTTGAGGGCACTGCGAGACGCATACGCTCCAAACAGCGAGGAGGTCTGGAATGAACTGCCTGAGAAAACAAGGCTCATCGTTGGTGGTTATGCCGCATTCAGAGCATGGGGCAATACCGATACAGCTTCACTTGAATCTGTACAGCGTCCCGTGTTTATGAAAAGGTTTGAGGAATACCAGAGAAGGGAGCGCAAAGAAGCAGCTATCCCGAGAGGAATGAGAGAACCGCTTCCGGCTCTTTCAAGTAGTGAACACACGGCCATTGAATACAAAGCTGAAGAACAGGTTAAAAAACCGGCAAAACCTTCCGGAAGGTCAAGGGCTGATGATCTGGCAGAATTGAGAAAAAGACTGATGGGAAGGGGGTGATTAAGTGTGAGGATTGAAAAAGGGCATGGTTTCACTGGCGATGGATACGGGAATAATTGCAATGTCTTTGGTGCAGTTGAAAACTTATCACTTAATTTAATAAAAGACAAAATCAATATTTGTTGGGAAGAGATAGGTGTAACACAACGATTAGTGAATGAATTAAAGCCAAATGTTTCTGAAAGCAACAAAGAAAGTAGTGACCGCCTATACATCGTCGTAACAGAATCAGTAAATCTTTATCTTATTGAAATTAAGGATAAGAACAAGTGCAAGAAAGAAAAAGTGATGCATGGGCTATACAGATATTCTGCAACACTTGGCATGGATGAAATAAGAATTTTTGAAAGGATTAGGATTTGATACGTTATAAAAGAACGAAAGGAAGGGGGTGATTAAGTGCCGAAGGAAAGAAAACCCTGTTTTCTGTGTGGCAGATACGCCTACACAGAACGGCACCATTAGATATTTTCGGAGGAACCGCAAACCGGAGATTAAGCGAAGAAGATGGACTTGTCGTTGACCTTTGCCCTGATTGCCACAACAGGCCGCCAAACGGTGTCCACTTCAACAAAGAGCGGATGAAATACCTTCATCAATACGGCCAGATGACATTTGAGGCAAGAAAACGGCATGAAGGGGCAACGGATGAAGAAGCAAGAGAAATGTTCATGAAGAGATACGGAAGGAATTATCTATGAGTAGAGTGGGAATTGTCGGAGGTAAAAAGGTTACTTTCACACACCAGAATCCGCAGACCGGTGCATATTGGACGGACGAACTCAGGCCGAACGCAAGAAGCCCGCACGGCATGTGGGTTGACAGCAAGCAGATCAACTTCGACCTGGACCCGAAGAAGAGCAAGTCCAGATTTCACAGGAAAGAGAGGTAAAACATGAACCATGTAGCAATAGTCGGTCGCCTCACGGCTGACCCGGAAGTCAGATACACACAGGGAGATAACGCTCTGTGTATCGCATCCTTCACCGTAGCACTTGACCGCAGGAACCGGAATTCGGAGCAGACCGCAGATTTCCCCAACTGCGTAGCATTCGGCAAAACCGCTGAGTTTATCGAGAAGAATTTCCACAAGGGAATGAGAATCGGAGGTACCGGCAGAATCCAGACCAGAACCTATGATAACAGGGAAGGCCGGAAGGTATACGTCACAGAAATCGTCATTGAACAGGCGGAGTTTGTTGAGAGCAAAGGACAGCAGGCTACACCGGCAAAGGCCAGTAACAAGCAGTCAAATGATCCGCTTGACGGTTTTATGAACATTCCGGACGGCATTGATGACATGGAACTGCCGTTCAACTGATAAGGGGGAGACATGGGAGAAAAAGAAAACAAGTATGCACCGGTAAAAAGATTTGTATTTCCTGCCGGAATTAGCTGCGGCGGCGCAATCAGAATCAACATTCCTGTAACAGCAAGCAAGTCGGATGTTATCCGCATGGCAAAGATGCTCATGGTAGCAGCTGAAGATTGGGAAGACGCAACAACGGACTTTTGACCAGTGAACAGCGCACAAGCCCCATAGAGCCGTTTTAACTGGAAACACAGGGAAATATACCAAAACATCCAAAAAACGGCTCACAGGGGCGCACAGACAGCCACAAAAGGAAGGAGAACAACATGCAGAGCGAAGAAAAAGGATTTGTAAAAGGAGTATTACTCACAATATCCGCAATCCTGCTGATTATTGTATTTACCACAACATGTGCGGTGGCGGTACAGGCAAAAACCGGCCTGATGGGTGAGGATGACCAGGCCAGGATTTATTCAAGCAGACTTGGATATTTTACCGTCCGTGGAAAAACATATTATGCCCATCACAGCAGAAGCGCCATGTACAAGAAGGGCGAACTTTTAACAAATGGCTACAGAGTACGGAATGACAAACTTTATTATTTTGGCCCTGATGGTGCCATGGTCACGAGAAAGACGCCTCGCAACAAATCAACCAGATACATTGATTTTAACAAAGACGGAAGTGTCCATTACATCTATCCTGCCGGATACGGCGATACCGATGAGCGGTATAACGCCAAACGCCAGAGATTCCAGGTGTACAAAAACGGACACTGGCAGGATGTTGGTCAGCAGGTATGGCCGTGGGGATTGATTGATCATCAGTGGTAAAAATATGAAAGCAACGCTCAAATGCAACCCTGAAGCATTGCCCGACAGAGGGCTTCCGACCAAAGACATCCATGTAAAGCAGGATTTGCCCGACTTGCCGATTACCGTTATCCCACGGGCGAAACCCTCAAAGCCGAAAAAGCCGAAAAAACAAAAAATCTTCTTCCCCGAACGGAAAGACTTATGGACACCGGAAAACGACAAAGAACTCATGCGGCGATATTGGGATGGCGAAAGCTATGAGGATATCGGCAAAGCTATCGGAAGGACTGCACGTGCTGTAAAGATACGTGCAAACGCCATAAGGAGCGAACAGGGGAAACGTCCCAGGCGAGTCGGGAAATCAATGTTCTGGCAGGAAAACGAGGACAAAATCTTGATTGAGATGTTTGAGGACGGAAGAAGTTACAAAGCTATTGCGGAAAAGCTTGGAAGAACATATATGGCAATCGCAACCAGAATAAAAGTACTCAGGTACATGGGAACACGGATAGAGAGAAAATGAAAGAAGCAAAGAAACCGATTAAGCTGTTATGCAATCCCCAAAAACTCCCAAAACCCCAACTTGTAAAAACCGATAAGCGAGAGGGCCAGAAGAGCAAGAGGGATTGGAGCAAGGTAAATCGGGGAGCAAACAACGGGAAATACGGCAGGCCGGTATTCTGGACAGAAGCACGCTGCGCCGTACTCCGGCAGCTGAAAGAAGAAGGAAAATCTTACAAGGAAATAGCTGAAGAAATGGGAAAATCATCTGAAGCGTGCCGGAGACAGTGGTATGTGATCAATGGCTATTGCCTCAACGGACGAAAATAAATTAGAAAGACCGCTTATTCGGCGGCCTTGGTCTCAAGATACTGGATGATAAGTGATTCAAGTATTGACGCAACAGAACGTCCTTCCTTGACGGCTTGAATTTTAATTCTCTTTAAAATCTCAGGATCAATGCTTGTTGTAAACTTCACCTTTTTCATTTTTGAGTCCCTCCTTATTTGGATAATACCATAAGCACGTATTGACGTAAAGCGGAAATGATTTTATAATGATACATATATACGTGAATACGTGTTTATGAGGAGGAATACATATGTCAGAAAGATTAAAAGATATGACAGGAAAGGTGTTTGGAAGACACTTTATCAATACCGGCTGTGGTCGGAAACAACGGAGGTATTAGAAATAAATGACAGGAAATGCATACCAGAGACATGCAATGAGAACTAATGACGAAATGTCAACTGCACGCCTTGAACTTTCAATAGATAAGAACAGCAAATATGATATGGGCGGCATCGTCATGGCAACGATGGGACTCTCTGGTGAAGTCGGGGAACTGAACGACATGATTAAAAAGTGGATTTTCCACAAGTCGGACATGGACATTACCCACGCGAAAAAGGAACTCGGAGATATCATGTGGTATATCGCCTGCATGGCAGAGTCCTTTGGATGGTCGCTTGATGAAATCATGCAGATGAACATCGACAAGCTGAAAGCCAGGTATCCCGACGGATTCAACATCGACAGGGCGAACCACAGAAACGAATCAGACGTTTAATTAAGCTAACAATGCCGCCATAAAAATATAATCAAGAAAGGAGAAATCCCTCACTACGGCGGAGAAGTGGAAAGCTCCGGTGTATAACCGATATTGTGTCGCAACTGTAAACCATGTGGAGCGCTTCGGCGGCGGCGCTCCGGAAAGGAGAAGGCAATGTCCGGAAGGTATAAAGCCATACCGGAAACCACGACGCAAAGGGCGCTTGTGTACGTGGTGATAGATACGTTCACAGGCGAGTGGAAACATGTGTATGACTGCTTCTTATGGGCCGAACACAAGGCAGAAGAAATGAATAAAGAATGGTCTCCATGCACAACATGCGCTTTTTCCGACTGTGATAAAGATAGCGACGTTTGCATGGAATGTGATGATAGAGGGTATAAAGAATGATTCGAGTAAATGATGATTGGGTAATTATGGTAGACCCGTTGAATTATATGCCTGCAAAAGATCTGCACAGAAAAAAACAGGTCAAACAGAAGGATGGCACATACACAACAGAACCCGACTATAAGACAGGCTACGGCTATTATACAAGCCTTAAAGATGCGGTCAGGGCAATTGCACGGGTTGAATACAAAAACGCTCTCACGGGGCAGGAAACGGCCTTGAATGAGGCAATAAAGCTGATGGACGAGACTATGAAAAGGTTTGAAAAGATTTTGGAGGGAATCAGGGAATGACGCCCAATATGGAGCAGGCACTCTCAAAAGGCATCAAGGATACCATGTGGGCAATGTTCTGGAAGGGAAAGCAGAAAGCCAACCTTCCGGAGTTGGAAGAAGCAGTGAAGCGCCTGATCAGGATGACCACACAGAAG
>Ga0310695_10002466_pt1 | contig 39039 bp, 32 predicted proteins | sample RumenRJG_04DNA_FD_203882 | JGI IMG/M metagenome (GOLD analysis project Ga0310695, IMG submission 203882) | Bovine rumen microbial communities from Lethbridge, Alberta, Canada - RJG_04 (v2) (version 2) | ecosystem: Host-associated > Mammals > Digestive system > Stomach > Rumen | place: Canada...
TCTCCATCACGCGCGCGCGCAATGTCTATGCGGACAAGCAGTATTGGGCCGAGACGGCGACGCAAAACTATTATTCGACGACGCAGACCAACTACGATAAGGTCGAGGCCGTTTTCGATGACTCGGACAAGACGGGCATCCAGAACGCCCTGTCCGAGTTCTATAACGCCCTGCAGGATCTCTCGACCGGTGCGAGCACGGCGAGCAACCGCACGGCGGTCGTCGAAAAGGCGACGAATTTCGTCGATAAGGTGCAGACGGCAGCCGAGCAGATGCAGTCGCAGATCAAATCGCAATACGATGACCTGTCGAGCGCGGTGACACAGGTCAACTCAATCACAGACCAGATTGTCGAACTGAACAAGAACATCATGACGACTGAGGCGAATGGCGCGTCGGCAAACGACCTGCGCGACCAGCGCGATCTGCTCGTCGATAAATTGTCGAAATACACGAGTGTCAATGTCTACGAAAGCTCGGATGGCATGTATTCCGTCGTGTCGAACGGCATCACGCTCGTCGGCGGCGTCAACCGCCTGACGCTCCAGATGTCCGACCCGATCAACAATGCGGATTACGGCATCAACGACTACAACATCCAGATCAAGGAGTCCGGCATCAACTTCATGCCGACGAACGGCACGATGAAGGCCTTGCAGGACACGATCGCCGAAGACAAAGGGTATATCGATGATCTGTCGGCGATTTCCGGCACGTTCCTGACGACGTTCAACAACATCCATCAGCAGGGCGCTGGCATTGACGGCTCGGATTCGGAGCTCGGCACCAGCAATGGCCCGTCGTTCGGCCTGAACTTCTTCGGCGACAACGACACAATCTACCAGTGGGACGATGCAGAGCAGGCCGTCACCGCGACGAAGCTCAACAATATCCAGCGCACGGTCGAGCCGAAGAACAGCACAGTCTCCAGCGCGTCAATTACCGTGAACATCGCTGGCACGGTCGCGAGCACACAGGAACTCAAAGGCATCAACATCATCAAGGCGCTTGGCGTCAACACGGCCATCAAGGCTGACCATAACAAGATTGCGGCGCGTATCTTCCAGGTCACGCAGGACGTGACCTCTACGGGCGCAAACGCCGGCACGTATTCGGCCGCGCTGAACGGTACGGCGGACGGTACGAACGCCGTGAACATTGCGAGCGTCATCAACATGGAGCAGAAGAACGTCTCGAACACGGCGACGGTCAAGCTGAATGGCATGCCGGTCAACGCCGTGACGGACGGAGCGGACACGACAGAACGCATGATCGGCAAGAATTCCATCAACGCCTATTACAATGCGATGATGAGTCAGCTCGGCAGCGATTCCGAGTCGATGGACGACAAGGCAGACGCACAGGATGATCTGATCGAGCAGATCACGGACTGGCGTTCGTCGACGTCTGGCGTGGATTGGAACGAGGAACTCTCGAACATGATCATGTTCCAGCAGGGCTACAGCGCGTGCTCGCGCTGCCTGACGACGATGGATCAGATGCTCGACCGGCTCGTTAATAATACCGGTGAGGTCGGCAGATAACGGATAGACAGCAGAGGTGAAGAAGAATGGCAATCCGGGTAGCAAGCACCCAGAACGTTTATAACTACCAGAAATCGTTGAATGAGGCGAGCAAGCGTCAGGCAGACCTGCTCGAGCAGGGCGACGGCAGCAAGCTGCACCGCCCGTCAGATGACAGCGTGGCGTATTCGAAATATCTGCGCTATCAGATTTCGGACAACGAGAACACGCAGTATCAGGAAAACGTCGATACGGCGGTCTCGTGGATGAAGACGTCGGACGCCGCCTTGGTCAACATGACCGATATCCAGACGACGTTCAAGGAAAAGACGGTTGGTGCGGCGAACGACACGAACAACACAAACGATATGCAGGCCATCGCCAAAGAGATGATGGCCGAGATCCAGGAGCTCGTCTCGCTCGGCAACACGCAGCAGGGCGACCGCTATGTGTTCGCGGGACAGAGCGACACGACGATGCCGTTCGCGATGTCCGAGAAAGAGGTCGACCGCGGCCTCGCCAAGACGCTTTCCGATAAGCAGTCCGCGTACTTCACGAGCGCGGATGATGCAGGGAACGTGCAGCAGATGCTGACGCTGAACGGCAGCGATGGCAATACCTACTACCTCAATACGAAAGATGGCTATATCTATACGAAGGATTTCGTCGAGAGCGGCTATCAGGATAAGGTGACGAAGGACGCCAACGCGACCGTCAATCCGAGCGAGGATGCGGTCGGTCAGCTCACGGGCTGGGATACGGCGAACGGCGGCACGGAAAAAGTCTCGAACTATTTCCGCAATACCGGCGAAATCATCGACAGCACGGCGAAGCTTTCCGGCGCGACGAACGTCGGCTCCGGCGATGTCAGCGGCCTGACGTTCACGTTCGCGACGGTCAAGCAGAAGATCGTCACCTATAACGGCGACGAGAACGGCATCTCGATGGTCAAGAAGAACGGCACGACAGAGCCGACCTCCGATACCATCAACGTGACCGGTTCGGATATCTGGGGCAAGGATATCTTCGACGATGCGAACTCCGGCAACTCGACTTCCGGCACGGCGATGCTCAACGAGATGCTGACGGTCTATTCGAAGGTCAGCGCCGATGACCATAGCTGGCTTTCCGGCGATGGGCAGACGATCTCGGATCAGGCGCACGCGACGACTGTCAACACGGAGACGAAGCTCGGCGCGCGCCAGCAGCTCTACACGTCGGTCAAGACGATGCTCGGCAACCAGAACGAGAACATCACGAACGACATCACGACGGTCAGTTCGACGGATGTCGCGAAGCTTTCCGTGAAGCTCATGGAGGAGACGACCATCTACAATATGAGCCTCGCGCTCGGCGCCCGCCTGCTGCCGTCCAGCCTCGCGGATTACCTGTCTTAAAACCGCGTGACGCGGCCCCGCTTTCATGCTAAAATGGAAGCGGGATATCCCATGGAAGGGAGATGAAGCCAATGGAATACCTGAACATCCGTCTGACGCAGCCGATGATCGGCATGCACACGCAGCTCGGTCAGCTCGAAGCGCATTCGACGCCGGCCCGCCTGCATTCGGAGAACCGTCAGGCCCGCTCGAACGTCGGTATCGAGCAGTCGTCGATTTCCATCGATACCTATCCGAGCCGCCATTCCTACGGCTTCACGGATCATGCCGATTTTGCGAAGGAACACGGGGAGCAGGGCTTCTCGGATCTCGCAAAATCGACGTCCGGCCACACGCAGGAAGCGTGGAACTATATCGACAATGCGGCGCGCCCCGGCAGCAACGAGCCGGCCGCGACGTATACGCGCGAGGTATGGTCGCAGCTCAAGAAGCAGCGGCATATCGTCGCGAACCTCATCCCGGATCCCGAGATACACGGGACACCAGCGAAGGTCGTCGGCGATGTGGATCCTGGCGATGTCACGGTCAATATCGATACCGACGCGTTCGCGCAGACGCACTTCACACCAGGGCAGGTGGAAGTCTATATGAAACAGAAAGGCGAAGTTCGCCAATGGGTCACGGAAGGCCATTACGATATTTATGCCTGACGCAGAGCGCCGGGCAGATGATGGAGGCGTAACAGAACAATGAGCAGAAAGGTGCATACGCTCCGCTTCGGTGACATTACCATCGACGAGGACAAGGTCATTCATTTCGAGGAGGGCATTCCGGCCTTTGAGGACGAGCATGAGTTCGCCGTCATCCCATACGATGACGCGAGCCCCTATGTGTTCCTGCAGTCACTTTCGACGCCGGATCTCGCATTCCTGATGACCGTGCCGTTCGTCTTTTTCCCGGATTACGAGTTCGAGCTCGATGACGCGAACCAGCAGAAACTCGGCCTTGAGAAAGAGGAGGATCTGCTGATCTACACTTTGCTGACAATCCCGGGCGGCAAAGTGGCGGATATGACCGCGAATCTCATGGCTCCGATCGTCATCAATGCGCGGACAAAGCAGGCAAGGCAGGTCGTTCTCGAGAACAGTCCGTATACGACAAAGCACAGGCTTTTCCAGAACAAAAAAGAGGAGGCCTGAATCATGCTCGTATTGACTCGTAAACCCAAACAACAGATCATGATTGGCGAGAATATCGTCATCAACATCGTCGAGGTGCAGGGTGACAATGTCCGCATCGCCATCGATGCCCCGCGGGAAATCAAGATTTACCGCGGGGAAATATACCGTGCCATTCAGGACGAAAATAAGCAGGCGGCTGTACAGGTGCCAAAGGATTTGGACCTGAGCAGTGCGTTGCCGAAGAAGTAACCTGCGGGCATTTAAGGACAGCGTTTTTTCTATGGAGGGATCATCATGATTGGGGCAGTTTCAGGCACGCAGAACATGACGGCGGCCGCGAGCACGGCCGGGAGCGTCGCGCAGAGCGCGGATTACGCCGTGCGCGACACACAGGACGCGCAGGCCGCGGAGGGCGCGCAGTCCGGCGGGACATTGCAGACCTTGAACGAGCAGGCGATTGCCGGCGCGGTCAAGCAGGCGCAGGAAACCCAGGACGCGAAAGCGGACAAGAAGCAGCAGGATGACAAAGACAAGCAGGACGATCAGAAGCTCAATGAGGATCAGGTCGATTACATCACCAAAGAGCTGAACGAGCTCATGAGCAAGATCAACTGCAATCTGCAGTTCACCTATCACAAGGAACTCAACACGATGTCCGTCAAGATGCTGGACAAGAAGACCCATGAAGTGATCAAAGAGGTTCCGCCGGAGAAACTGATCAAGCACATGATCAAGGCGAAGGACTGGCTCGGGGCCTTCCTCGACAAGAAGATTTAAACGCTGATTCCGGATTCTGCCACGGCAGGATCTGCAAAGGAGGAAAAGGAAATGTCCGTTACAAGAGGTATATACGGTCTCTCGGGCTCCGGCATCGACGTTGACTCCATGGTCAAGGTCGGCATGATGACCTATCAGAACCGATACGATAAGATGTACAAGCAGAAGGTCAAAGATGAGTGGATGAAGGAAGCCTACACCGACGTCTACAACAACCTCAACACGTTTAATACATCCACGCTGTCAAGCTATAAGATGACGTCGAAGACGAGCCCGATGCTCGCGACGAGCTCGAACACGACGGTTGCGACGGCAACCGCAAACGCGGATGCCGCGACGATGTCCCATACGGTGACCGTCTCGGCTCTCGCGTCGAATGCGTATCTGCTGACGGGCGACAAGGGCATCACGCGCGCGAATACGGCGGATACCGCGAAAAGCAGCGTGGCGCTGAAAGATATCCTGTTCTCAGCGAGTGAACAAACAACCCTACAGGGCGCAGGGCATCAAGATACGGATGTCATTGCCAGATTCAAGATTGCGGATGGAACCGGCGACAAAGCGAATACGGCGACAATCTCGCTGACCTATGGAGATCTATTCAAAAGCAATGAGACGATGAACGACCTCGCGTCGAAAATCAATTCGTCCGGTGTCAACATCCGTGCGTCCTTCGACGCGACGAATAACGCGTTCTCGCTCTACCAGAAAGATGGCGGAAAGGACAACCAGATTATCCTTTCCGCGGCGTCGACAACCGGGACGGACGCGGTCAGCACAGATGTGCAGACCCATGGAACGAACCTGCTGAAAAACCTGAATCTGTATGAGGTCACGCAGACCGTCGATAAGACGACGGGTGAGAAATCAAGTTCTCTTTCCAAGCAGGTTTCTGTGGCAGTGGGTAGCGATTATACGGCTTCTGGTACACAGGCGACGGCGGTCATCGACGGTAAAACGTACAATTCCGATACCGGCCGCGTGACGGTCGGTGGCGTCACGTACACGCTGAACTCGATCGGTTCGTCGACGGTGTCGGTCTCGCAGGATACCGATACGCTCGTCAAGAACGTGCAGGCGTTTGTCGATGACTACAACAAGATGTTCGATGCGCTGACGGACAAGTACTATGAGAAGCAGTACAGCGACTACGGCGTCCTGACGAAGACGCAGGAAAATGGCATGACGGCCGACCAGATCACGAAGTGGAATGAGAAGGCGAAATCCGGCCTGCTCTACCATGATCAGTCGCTCAGCAAGATCATCTCGGCGATGCGCGAGGCCATCGCGACGCCGGTCGACTCGTCGACGAGCTCGTACAATTCGATGATGTCCATCGGCATCACGTCGTCGACGGATCAGGGCCATCTGACGCTCGACACGGACAAGCTGAAGAAAGCGCTCGCTGCGGATCCGGACTGCGTGCGCAACATCTTCGCGGCGTCCGGCGATGTCACGACGACGAAGAATGGCGTGACCAAGACCACGACGGACTATGACAGCGAGGGCGTGCTGAACCGCATCAGCGATTCACTCTACACGAACCTCAAGACATTGAAGTCCTATGCGGGCAACTCGACGGAGACATCCGACGGCTCCACACTTGGCACGCTGATCGAGACGCTCAAGACGAAGATGTCGGACTTCCAGGTCCAGATGGACGCGTACGAGGAGCAGCTCTACGACAAATACGACGCGATGGAGACCGCCATCCAGCAGCTCTCCGTCCAGCTCGGCTACGTCAGCGGCAGCTCGTCGTGATGCGTGCGGCCATAGGATCTACATAACGGACACGAAATAGGAGGAATATCATGGTCAATCCAGCAGCGGAAGCCTACAAGCGTCAGCAGGTCATGACAGCAACGCCGGAGGCGCTCACGCTGATGCTCTATAATGGCTGCCTGAAATTTATCGATGAAGGGATTCAGCATGTCAATGCCAAGGATTGGGAGAAGGCGAATACCGCACTGCAAAAGGCGCAGAACATCATCAGCGAGTTCCGCATCACGCTGAACATGGATTATGATATCTCCCACCAGCTCATGCCGCTCTACAACTACGCCTACGACCGTCTTGTCGAGGGCAATATGAAGAGCGATACCGAACAGATCAAAGAGGCGCGCAACATCATCAAGGAGCTACGCGATGCATGGGCGCAGGCCATGAAGAAGGCACGCGCTGAGAAGGGCACGAAGGGCACGCAGGGAGGCAGCTATGTCGGATGAGAAAAATCCGGATGCGGAAACGCAGAGCATGCGAGATCTCTGGCAGATGTACCGCATGCTCTCGCATGAACTGCTGAAATTCATCGACAAAGAGGATATCGACGAGTTCCTCGACCTCGTGCGCCAGCGCGGCATCGTCGTCGACCGCATGAAGGCCATCGACAAGGCGAAGATGCAGGCGTTCCGGCAGACGCCGGAATGTCAGGGCTATATCCAGGAAATCCGCCCGCTCGACATGCAGATCGTCTACAAGGCGCGCGCGTGGCTCAACAAGAGCCGCCGCAAGAACGCGATGGTCCGCAGCTATGACCTCAACGCGCTTTCCGTCAACCCGGCGGGAAATCTCATCAACCAGAAATATTGAATACAGAAGGGGCTGTTTTTTGACAGCCCCTTTCTTTTGAATGGATAGGAGTCATGCCATGAAGATTTCCGTCTGCTATATCGTGAAAAATGAGGAGGCGAACCTCGCGCGGTCGCTGGCCTCCCTGCCGCGCGAACGGGATGACCTCGTCATCGTGGACACGGGGTCAACCGATCGTACGCGTGAAGTGGCAAAGCGCTATGGTGCGCGCCTTTTTGATGCAATGTGGACGAATGACTTTTCCGCGCCGCGCAATGCGGCGATTGAGCAGGCCTTGGGAGACTGGATCCTGTTCCTCGATGCCGACGAATATTTTGAGCCGGGACTCGTGGATTTCACCGGCATCCTCCAAGAGATAGAAGAGAAAGGCGGCGACGCGCTGCTTTTCCGGAGACTAAATATCGAGGATGGAGAGCACCCGGCCGCGGCGAGCACGGACTGGAGCGTGCGCGCCTTCCGCCGGTCGGCGAACCTGCGCTATACCGGCGCGGTGCACGAACAGATCACGCGGCTCGATGGGGAGCCGCTCGACGTGCACTACGCGGATCCGCAATACACCTTGATGCATACAGGTTATGCCGGTGCGCTCGGCGAGGAAAAGGCGCGGCGCAATCTCAGGATCCTGCAGGCGGAGATCGCGCGCCGCGGGCCACAGCCATCCGATGACACCTATCTGATGGACTGCTATTATGGCGTGCATGACTACGGAAAAGCCATGCAATGCGCGGAGCGGGTCGTAGAGGATCAAGAGCTGGTCGTATATGGCGGCAAGGGGCACAGCTATCACGTGATCCTCGAATGCATGCGCCATCTGCACCGTCCCGATGCTGAGATGCTGCCATGGGCGGACGCGGCCATCCGGGCGTATCCCGACCTCCCGGAATTCTATGCGGAGCGCGGCATGGTGCTCTGCGGGCTGGGGCGTCTGCCGGAGGCGCGCGCTTCGCTGATCGACGCGCTGATCCATTACGAGTCTCATACGGCACAGCCGGAACACGAGAGCTATTTCCATGCGCATATCGCCGCACGGGTAGCCCACCGGCTATCAGAGATTGCCGCGCTATATCATGACGGGCGCGAGGCCGCGTATTTCCGCTCGAAGGCAGCCCGATACGGGGAAAAATGAGCGGATGGCGGCTTTTTTCAAAAAATATTTTTCTCGTGCTTAAGTCCCGATAATGATTCTCCAATATGATGATCGAAAGCAAGAAATAGGCTAGCAGGAATGCCCTCTCCATTTGGGAGAGGGTTTTTCTTATGCTGCGGCGAATATCTTATAATAGTGATGTTTTGCCTCGATGTTGAGACAAGGCCGACAGGAAAGCAGGTGGAGGATTTTGCGCATTTCCCTTTGTTATATCGTCCGCGACGAGGCGGAGAAGCTGCGGCGGTCGCTCGCAAGCTGTGCGGGGGCCACGGATGAAATCGTCGTGGTCGACACGGGCTCGAAGGACGACAGCGCGGCGGTTGCGGCATCGTTCGGCGCGCAGGTGTATTCCTTTGCCTGGCGGGACGATTTCTCCGCGGCGCGGAATTTCGCGATTTCCAAGTTGCATGGCGATTGGGCGCTGTTCCTCGATGCGGACGAGTGGTTCGATGAGCAGACGCGCGGGAATCTGCGGCAGGTCTTTTCGATGGCCAACCGCCGGAAGGATATCCAGTTCCTGTTTTTCATGCGAGAAGACCTCGATGAGGAAGGGAAGGCCATCCTGCGGCTCCCGATGCCGCGGGCTTTCCGGCTGCACGCCGGCATCGCCTACCACGGGCGCATCCACGAGAATCTCTGGAAAGACGGAGCCCCATGCGGGCACGGCGCGGCAATCGACGAGAAAGACTTGCTGCTGCTGCACGACGGCTATGCCGGGGCAAGCGGCCCGGAAAAGGCGGCGCGTAATCTGCCTCTGCTGCTCCGCGACCTGCAGGATGCGGAGACAGAACCGGAGCGGACACGGCTCTACCGCTATCTCGCGGAGGCCTGTGACGGCATGGGCGACAAGAAGGGCGCGGAGAAATACGCGCGGCTCGATATCGAGACCGGGCGGAAGCCGGTACTCTACGCAAGCCGCAGCTGCCGCATCCTGCTCGGCATCGTGCAGGAACGCGGCGACCGCGAGGAGCGGATCCGCGTCGCGCGAAGAGCGGTGCGGGACTATCCGGAGCTCCCGGAGTTCCGCGCGGAGCTCGCAGAGGCTCTGGCCGATGACCTCGCCTATGCGGACGCTGTGCAGGAGATGCAGATGGCTCTCGAGCAGGCTGGAAAGGGCGTCGGCTCGCTGACCGAGCCGAGCGAGTTCGGCGTGGAGGCGCAGAATCTCGCTCGGCACCGCATGGCCCACTGGCGGGAAATCGCAGCGCGCGAGGCGAAGCTGACGCTCAGCGCCTGCCTGATCGTCCGCGATGCCGGCCGCGACATGGAACGGTGGCTCGGCAACGTGCAGCAGGCCGCGGATCAGGTCATCATCGTCGATACAGGATCAAAGGATGGCACCATCGCGGCCGCAAAGGCAGCGGGTGCGGAGGTCTACTCCTTCCCGTGGCAGGGGGATTTCGCGGCGGCCCGCAATGAGGCCCTGCGTCATGCGCACGGGGATTGGGTGCTCGTGACCGACGTTGACGAGACGATGAAGCCGGCTGAGAAAATCAAGCCGCTGCTCGCGAAAATCAGCTGCGAGTGTCCGGGTGCACAGGCGGTCGACGTTCTGCTCATCAACATCGACGAGGACACGGGCAGCGAGATCCAGCGCGCGCGGAACCAGCGCCTTTTCCGCCGCGATCCGGCTATGCGCTACGAGGGCAAGGTGCACGAAGTCCTGTATTATGGCGGCCATCTCCCGCGCGTCTACGATGCGTCGCAGCGGCTCACAGTCTATCATACGGGATATTCGGCCCGCCGCATGCTCGGCAAGGCGAAGCGGAATCTCGCGCTGCTCGGACGCGAGCTCGCGGACGGTGCGGATCCGGACCGGCTCTACCGCTACCTCGCGGAAGCCGAACTGACACTCGGCCACCTCGAGAAGGCGGAGGAATACGGCCTGCGCGCCATCCTCTCGCCATGGCAGGCCGAGGATAAGCGCGCGGATCTCTACCATATCGTCCTGCAGGCGATGGCCCTGCGCGACGAGCCGCGCGAGGAGCAGCTTGCGATGGCGCGCCGCGCGGCCGAGGCGGTGCCCGGCGTGCCGGATTTCCCCGCGCAGGTCGGCCTGCTGCTCGAGAAAGAAGGCAGGGACGAGGAAGCGCGGACAGAGATGGAACGTGCGCTGGAGCTCGCGAAGCGGGCAGGCGCGGACGCATCGGCCTTTGCCGCGATGCGCGGGCCCGTCTATGCGGCGCTCGCGCGCATTGAAGCCCGTGCGGGCCATGGGGATGCGGCGAAGCATTGGGTGACGCTTGGGCTGCAGACTGCGGCAGAGGAGCAGGAGCTCTGGAATGCGGCGTGGCGGATCGGGCAGCGGGACAGGCTGGATGAAGCGGCTTTCTCGTCGGAGCTTGCCGCCTATCTGCATGACAATGCGCCAGATCCGGTGACCCTTGCGCATTGGGCGGCCTGGCAGGGCCACTACGGCCTGTACAAGCAGCTCGCGAAGGAACTCGGCAGGCAGGGCATCCATCTGCCGGAAACGGCTTGCGTCATGCGCGCCCTGCGCGGCGAGCGGCCGGACCGGGCCGCAGACGTGCGCCTCGCGTTCCGGCTCCTGCGGCGGCTCGAGGCGCAGGAGGGGCTGCCGCCTATCGAGCTGCGCCGCGAAATCTGGCACGAGCTGCTGCCGGATGAGCAACTGGCGTATGCAGAGGGCCAGCCAGTTGGCGTTTCCGGAGAGATCCAGGACTTCCTCGCGGAGCTCGCAGAAATCCCGGATGCGGATTTCATCGCGGCCACGCGCGACATGCTGCCAAGCGACGAGGCGCGGGCGGCTTTTGCGGACAGCATCGCGGACGGCGGCCGCGACGCCGTCGAGCTCTACTACCTGCAGCACAGCGATGCGCAGGAGATCGAGGCGCGGGCCTATATGCTCGCGGGCAAATTGCCAGCCGCAGCAGCGACACTTGCCCTGCGTCTTCATATCGAAAAGGCGCAAAGGGAAAATACAGAGGATGGGGAAGAACGAGATGGATAAACAGGTTGAAACAATTGCAGACCGCGTGCGGCTGCTCCTGACCGTATTGATCGAAGTCGAGGCGGATGCGACGGCAGGGCTGAGTCAGGCGCCGGAGGCTCTGCAGGAGGCAGAGCGCGTCCTGCCTGCCTCGCTGAAGCCGCTTTGGGCGTGCTACCGCGAGGGGCGGCTCCCGGAGAGGAATCCGGCCAATGAAGAATCGTTCCGGACACTCTGGCCGTACTTCCGCGCGGTCGGAACGCCCGCGCAGGCCGCGCGCTTCGCCTCGCTTGCCCTCGCGCTCGAGGAGGGCGAGGCAGTATTCCAGTGCACGGCGCGGGAGGCCATCGAGGACGAGAACTGGCCGATGGCGATGGCCCTGCTCATGCAGGTGCCGCAGAACCTCGCAGACGGGCCGTTATGGGAGGATATCGGCGTCACACTCTACCACCTCGGGGAATTCGACGGGGCGTGCGAAGCGCTCATGCGTGCGGAGCAGGCCGGGCAGCATAGCGGCCGCCTGCGCGCCTATCAGAAATGGGCGGCAGAATCCGGGCAGCGGACGAAAGGGGCGGTGTCATGAGCAGGAGAAAGGCGGGGAAAAAGGGACGTCAGAACCGGAAAAACATGTCTGGCATCCGCATCAGCGCCTGCGTCATCGCGAAAGACGAGGAGCGGAATCTGCCGCATTGGCTCGACGGCATGCGGCGGATCGCGGATGAGATCCTCGTCATCGATACAGGCTCGACCGACCGCACGGCGGAACTCGCGCGCGGCGCCGGCGCAAAGGTCTACACCTATACATGGAACGACGATTTCGCCGCCGCGCGCAATTTCGCGCTGTCGAAGGTCACGGGGGATTGGGTGCTTTTCCTCGATGCCGATGAATATTTTTCCGAGGAGAGCCTGCCATTCGTGCGGAAAGCGATACAGCAGGTGCAGGGACAGCGGAATGTGCTCGGCTTTGTCTGCCGCGTCGCGAACATCGACCCGGAGGCCGGGAACCGCGTGCTGAACGATGGCATGCATATCCGCGTGTTCCGCCGCCTGCCGCAGCTCCGCTACGCCGGGCGCGTGCACGAGGAGCTCCGCTATACCGGCAGCATCGCGGATCCGACGATGCGGATCATGGACGGCGTGACGATTTACCATACGGGCTATGCGCCCGCTGTGCAGCAAGAGAAGGCCAGACGGAATCTCCGGATCCTGCAGGAAAAGGAAGGCGAGGGGAAGGGCGAACCATCCGACGCGTTTTATCTAGCGGACTGTTACTATGCTCTTGCGGACTATCCCCATGCGGCGGAGCAGGCGCGGCGCGCCATCGCCCTCGATACCCCGCTCCCGGGCCGCGAAACGCGGCCCTACGCCATCCTGCTCGACGCGATGAACCAGATGGGCGAAGGACTGCATGCCATCGGGCAGGTCGTCGATGAGGCGGAGCGGCGCTATCCCTACGTGCCATCCTTCCGCGCGGCATTCGGGCTCTTTGCCTATGCGCGCGGCGAAAGGGAACTTGCGCGGAAGAACCTGCGGGAGAGCCTTGTCCTTTATCGGGAATTTCAGGCGCACCGCAATGGCGAGACGGCGAACTATCCCGATGAGATGCCGGCTATCCTGCCGCGCATCCAACACGCGTTGGCGGAGCTCGGGCAAGAAGGAGGTGCCATGGCGATGCCAGAGGGCGGTAAAGGTATCCACATTACTGCGGCGGTCATCGTCAAGAACGAGGAAAATCACCTGCCGACATGGCTCTCCTGCGCGCGGGAACTTGCGGATGAGGTCATCGTCGTCGATACAGGCTCGACCGACCGGACGATAGAGATTGCGGAGCAGGCGGGGGCCGTCGTGCGGCATTTCCAATGGATCGACGATTTCGCGGCGGCGAAGAATTTCGCGATCGAACAGGCGCGCGGCCGCTGGATCATCCTGATGGATGCCGACGAGTACATCCCGTCGGCTGACTACGGGAAGTTCCGCGCGGACATCGCGCGCTATGACGCCGAGGAAAACGTGCTCGGCTTCATCAGCGATTGGATCAATGTCGACCCCGCTTCGGGCAACGCCGTCCTGAGCCGCGGGCAGCAGATTCGCGTGTTCAAGAATCTCCCGGAGCTCCGCTATATCCGCATGATTCACGAGCGGCTGAATTTCACCGGCGCCCCGGGCAGGCGCATGGTGCATTCGACGTTCTCCATCCTGCATACCGGCTACACGCCCGCGAACATGCCGGAGAAGTTCCGGCGCAACGAGCGGCTGCTGCTCGCCTCGCAGGAAAAATACGGCTTTTTCCCCGAGGACGATATGTACCTCGCGGACTGCTATTACGGCATGGGCGAGTTCGAGAAAAGCATTGCCTGCGCGAAGCGGTACCTTGAAAGCGAGGGCCGCGTGCAGGGCGGTGAGAACCGGCCCTACGCGATCTGGATGCAGGCCCTGCTGAACCTGCACCGCGATACCGCGGAAATCGAGGCCGTCGTGCGGCGCGCGCTCGCGGAGTTCCCATGGAATGCGGAGTTCCCGATCTTCGCCGCGCACGCGCATTGGCGCGAGCAGGATTACCTGCCCGCGGAGCGCTTCTATCGGCAGGCGGCGGCGCTCTACGAAGCGCCGGACTATATGGAGAAATGCCGGGCCGTGCTCCTCGATGAGGAGGCGTCGGCCATGATGCCATCCGTCTACAGCCGCCTCGCGAAACTGGCGCGCTGGCAGGGCGATGGGGAAAAGGCGCGGGCCTATGTGCAGAAGGCGCTGGCCATCTACCCGCATTACCGCGAGGGAACCGAGGAACTGCTGCACGAGCTGGAATCCTTAGAGGATGCGGCATGCCTTGACGCGCTGAAAGCCATCTACGACGAGAAGCGGGACGCGGCGTATCTGCTCGACGTGATGCCCCTGCGGTTCCATCCGCTCGTGCGGCTTTATTATGAGCAGTTCAGCGGAGAGCATCCCGAGGAAGAACAGCTTTTCCTCGCCGGGGAGAAGGAGCGCGCGGCAAAGGAGCTCGCGAGGAGCCTCGCGGCGCTCGAAGCCGACGCAGTGAGGGCAGCCCGGCAGGGCAGCCTGCACGACCCCGCGCTCTCACTGCTTCTGCCGTAAAGAGGGGGGACAAAAGGCGGGCTTGCTTTTTGCCCGTCAGGGCGTATCGTAGAAAGAGAAGGATAACGGGAGGAAGAAAGGATTAGATATGAGCAAGGCAAGGCGTATGCTGAAAAAGAAACAGCAGAAGAAAGAGCGGCAGGCAGTCCGGCAGAACCTCGGGGCAGGGGAATCCGCCTTCGAAAAGCTTTTTGAAGAAGGGAAATACGAGGAAACCCTGCAGGCCCTCGCAAAGCTGATCGGCGCTGGCGACCGGAACCCGGAGCTTTTCTATCAGGGCGCGTACAGCTACTATATGCTCGGGGATAACGACCGGGCGGCGGAATGGGTCAACAACACGCTGACCTTCGCGCCCGCGCATGTGCAGGCGCGCGTCCTGCTCGCGCGCATCTGCTTTGCGGAAAACCGTGCGGCGGACGGCTTCAAGATTTTCGAGTTCCTGTTGAGCAACGAAAAAGCCGCACTGGGCGAAGAAGATTTCGACGCCATCCGGCAGAGCATGGCCTACTATCTGCGCCATGACCGCGAGGCCGTCAAGAAATACCCGAGCCTCGCCGCATTCCTCGGCCTGGAAGAAGGCGAGGCGGCGGAAAAGGCTGCGCAGCCGCAGGAAGGCGCGTCCGACGCATTGGCCAAGCTTCAGGCCCTGAAGAATCGCTTGCAGGGCATCAATGCTTCGCGGGAGCAAGCGGATGCGGCGGAACCGGTGAAGACAAATGCTGATCCTGCCACGGGAAGGACGGGCTCCGCGGATGCCGGGGCACAGGACGGCCCCACCGTTTCCGTCATCATCCCGGTCTACCGCGCGGAAAAATATCTGCGCGGATGCCTCGATTCGGTTGTGAATCAGACCTTGGCGGATTACGAGGTCATCCTGATCGACGACGCGGGCGAGGATGGCAGCCTCGCCATCGAAGAAGAATACGCGAAGCGCGAGAACTGGCGCCTTTACTGCATGGCCGAAAACGCCGGGCCGGGGCTCGCACGCAATGCCGGCCTGCGCCACGCGCGCGGGAAATACATCGCGTTCGTCGACGCCGATGACCTTCTCGAGCCGGATTTCCTCGCGGTGCTTGTGAATGCGGCGGAGCAGGAGCGCGCGGATGTCGTCTGCGCCGGTTATCGCCAATGGGAAGAAGACCGGGACGGCCGCCGTTCGGGAGAGAAGACGGTGACGCTTGCGCCAGAACGCGCGGAACTGCCCGGAGCACCGGAAAAGCGGCTCCAGATGCTGCTGAACGGCCGGGAATCCGACGCCACGAAACTGCCAGACCCCGTGCCCTGGGGCAGGATCATCCGCCGGGATTTCCTCGCTTCGCATGCTATCGCGTTCCCCTCCTTGCCACGCTTTGAAGATACGATTTTCAATCTGCCGCTCCTGCTCGAGGCCGGGAAAATCGTGCTGCTCCCGGATGTGCTGTATGGCCACCGCCTGCAGCCGGACTCCATCACGCACCAGTCGAACGAACAGCACGCGGTCTACCTGCAGTCCATCCTGCAGGGCTTCGACTGGCTCGAGGACTACGCGGTCACGCATCCCCTCGTCGCGGGAAACGAGGGACTCAAAACCGCCCTCGGCGTCTACCTTATGAACCACATGACCATCGGCCTGCTCTGCAAATACCCGCTCGAACAGGCAAAGCCCATCGTCGACCACTTCGCCCGCCAGAACTTCAAAGATCACGCCCCCTTCGTCAGCCTCCTGCTCCTGCGCTACCTCAGCGAGCTGCGGGAGAACTGACGCAATCGTGAGGTGACGTACCTGCGCCACGACAACAGTGCGGACAATCTACTTATTGGGAGAGGAGATAAGATATGGGAATTTATCTGAATCCCGGTGCAGGGAAATTCCAGGAAGACATTCATTCACAGATTTATGTGGATATGACGGGGATGATTTCATTCACCAATAAAGTGTTGTCGACGCAACAGAAATATCTTTGTGTCAGCCGTCCGCGCCGCTTTGGCAAGTCCATGGCAGCAAATATGCTCTGTGCCTATTACGATCATACCGTTGATCAGCAGCCCTTGTTTTCCGGCTATGAAATTGCAACGGATGAAAGCTATGAAAAGTATGCGGGGAAATTCGACGTCATAAAACTCAACATGCAAGAATTTCTATCCCGTACGGATAACATGAAAGAATTGCTGGAACGGCTGAAAAAAATCTTGCTGCGCGATCTGCTGCGCACGTATCCCTCTATCGATTATTTCGACCAAAACGATTTGATTGAATGCATGCAGGATATCTACGTGGTAACGCATCGTAAATTCATCCTGATCATCGACGAATGGGACTGCATTTTCCGCGAAGAAAAAAACCATAAGAAAGAGCAGGATCAGTATCTGGATTTCCTCCGCGACTGGATGAAGGATAAGGAGTACATCGCGCTGGCCTATATGACAGGAATCCTGCCGATAAAGAAATATGGCACGCATTCGGCGCTCAATATGTTTTCGGAGTTTTCCATGGAGAATCCCCGTCAGCTGGCGCGGTATGTTGGTTTCACTGGGGAGCAGGTCAAGGCGCTCTGCAAGAAATATCGGATGGATTTTGATGAATGCAAGCGCTGGTATGATGGCTATTCCTTTTTGGGCATCCCGTCCATTTATAATCCGAAAAGCGTCGTCGAGGCGATGCTGGGCGGTGTCTATGATACCTATTGGAATCGCACCGAGACTTATGAGGCGTTGCGGATTTATATCGATCTGGACATGGACGGCCTTCGCGATGCCATCATCAAGCTGATTGCGGGCGGTCGCCAGCGCATCAACACAGGAACCTTCGTGAACGATATGGTTTCTTTGCACTCTGCCGATGATGTGCTGACGCTGCTCGTACATCTCGGCTATTTAGCTTATGATTTTGAGCGCGAGGAAGTACGCATTCCGAATCATGAAGTAGAAAAAGAATTCATCAATGCGACGGATAATAAGAATTGGGGCGAGGTAGCCCGAGCTGTCCGCGCGTCTGATGCTTTGTTGCAAGCAATTTGGGAACAGGATGAGACAAGCGTTGCCGCCGGTATCGAAAAAACGCATTTCGAGACGAGCCAGCTTACCTACAATGACGAAAATGCGTTGAGTTACACGCTGTCACTTGCTCTTTATGCGGCCCGCCGTTATTATACGGTTGTACGCGAAATGCCGGCAGGAAAGGGATTTGCAGATCTGGCATTTTTACCACGTCCCGCAAATGGCGATAAACCAGCTATGCTCGTTGAATTGAAATGGAATCAGGATGCAGACACGGCCATTCGGCAAATCAAGGAAAAGCGATATGGAGAGTTTTTGCAAGGCTATCATGGAGGCATCCTTATTGTAGGTGTGAACTATGATAAAAAGACGAAACATCATACTTGTAAGATTGAGAAAGTGGAAAAATAGGAACACTGCAGTGTTGCAGATTTAATAAAAAGTAAAGAAATACCGATAAACGAGGTAGGAAAGAGAAAGCGGGGAAAGCGGATGAATCGGCATATACAAGGAATGCTGCTCACGAAAATCCGGGCGGCGGAGCGGGCAATCGCGCCATTGCTGACGCGAGGCCTGACGGAAATTTCCGGAGCGGCGGACAAGCAGGGGCTCGTGCAGGAACTCGGCCAGTTTGCGGAAACGGCAGAAAAGACCTTGCGGCATGAAGAACAGGGAAAATACAGGGAAATCGCGGATACGCTGCTGCAGGCGGCCCGCGCGCTGCCCGTGCCCGCCGATGCCGCGCAGACCGCGCCGGCCTGCGCGCTGATCGCCGACGTCCTTCAGGAGACCGAGCGCATGCTCAGCACCGAAAAGCTCAAGAAGATCTTCGTGTTCCTGCCCTACAAGGCCTCCATGTGGGACAGCCTCGAGAGCATCTACCTCGCCGCAGCTGAGGACAAGGAACAATGCGAGCCCTACGTCGTTCCAATTCCGTATGCCGATTTGAATCCCGACCATACGGCAAAAGAATGGCACTGCGAGGTCAAAGAATACCCTGAAAACATTCCCGTAGAGGATTGGAACGATTTCACCATCGACACCCTGCGCCTCATGCGCCCAGATGTCATCTTCATTCACAACCCCTACGATGACCTGAACCGCGTGACCTCCATCCATCCGCAGTACTATTCGGAAAAACTGAAAACAGCAACCGATTGCCTCGTCTATGTTCCCTATGATGTGCCGATTACCGTAACAGGAGAGGCATTTATCCAGACAAAAGGCGTCGTGAATGCCGATTACGTTATTGTAAAGGACAAAGCCAACAAAGAACAATTCGAACGGTACTATCCGGGCGGGAATCCGCCCCAAGGGAAAATCCTCCCTCTCGGCTCACCGAAAATCGACAAGGTTCTTTCGGTCAAAAGAGAAGATTTTACGTTGCCGAAGGCTTGGCAGGACATTGTTGTCGGGAAAAAAGTCATTCTCTACAATACCAGCATTGATGCCTATATGCGTAATACAGATAAGGTATGCCAGAAGCTTCGTAACGTATTTCATTTCTTTCAGGAACACAAAGATGAGTATGCGTTATGGTGGAGACCACATCCATTGATGGAAGCTGCGTTCAAGGCGATGCGGCCTGCATTCTGGAAAGAATATGAGCAGATTGTTACGCAGTATAAGAGAGCAGGTTGGGGCATCTACGATGATACGGCCGATTTAGATCGGGCAATCATTCATACGGATGCGTATTATGGGGATCCTAGCTCGGTTGTCGCTTTGTATCGTGCAACAGGAAAATCAATATTATATCAAGATTTTCAGTCGGAGCCAGAAGCATCGAGAAAATCCTTGATGATTTCGATGGAAGCAGTTGCGGACAAGACAGGGATTTGGGGAAGTTCCGCGGCGTCCAACGCAGTTTTTCATATTGATTTTGAGAAACAATGCGTGGATAAACTGTCTTTCTTGCCAATCCCATCAGGTGAGAATCTTGTGAATTGCCTTGTATTAGACAATGATTTTCTTTATTTAGCATCGTATGGCGAATCGGAAACAGACCTTTGGCGGTACAATATACAAACAGGCGTGTTTACCGCACTATCGTTGGGGTTGACTGAAGCGGAAAAAACAGTTTTTGGCAAGTTTGCTTTTGCAGTCCGGTATAAAGAAAAAATCACTTTTTGGGGAAAGAATATCGCCGGGGTTATAGTACTTGACATCAAGAAAAAGGATGTTCATCGAGTAAAGAATATTTTTGATCCTTTGCCTGCTGATTTATGGAAAAACCAGGGGTTTGCAGACTATCATATCCAGCAAAAGGATGTGGTATATACGCCGCTGTTCGGAACATCGTATTTGCTGGAATACAATCTTGTGACGGAGAAATATTGCTGGCATCGTATAGGCGAAAATCCGGATGAGCGTTTCTTCGCTTTGGATATGTACCAGAACAAAATTGTTTTGACGAATGCAACATGCGGAGAAGTCGTATGGGATAAAAAAGAAGGAGTATCCGCTAGGTATCAATACGTTGAGCTGCCAGATAACGACCATGTATGGTCAGGCAGTTGCTGGCATTATTTTATACGGGATGGATTCGTGATTTATTTCCCGGCTACTTATGCATGCTTTTTCTATCGGCATATAGGAGAGAAGGATCTGCATAAGGTTGAGTACCCGATTCAGAGGAAAGATTGTCCGGATGGTATTTATGCGAAGCCAGCGTTCCTGTATTGGTGTGGGGAAAAGCTTTACTTCCAGGATTGCAGAGAAGGCAAAATATATTGCTGCGATTTTTCGCGTGAGCAATTTGATCGGATAGATATCTGCTTGACAGATCGTCAGGTGGAGAAAATCCAGAATCAGATGGCAGATTCACCGTATGTCCAGTCAGAACAATATCTATCGACAGAAGTCTGGCTGGGAAGAATCGTAAAAGCTTCGAAGTTTCCTTCGAACGTGCGGACTTCATCGGGGGAACGGATTTATAATCGATTGATGCGCGAGGCAACAGGGAGGGATAGGGATGTATAAAGATTTTAAGGATGATACATGGGATAAATTTCATGAGGCTGCTGCAGGAAAGAAGATTTATGTATGGGGATCTGGGCAACGGGGCAGAGAAATTGCCAGGGTACATCGTCTGTTCTCGTCTCCTTGGAAAATAGCAGCATTCATTGATCGAAAAGCAGAAGAAGGCATGGAACTAGAAGGGCATCCGGTTATTTCACCGCAGCAGTTTCAATCGGAACAGGATAGCCATGCAGTGGTTCTTATCAGCACAGACCGCCCGGGGAAAATAGCGCAAGAGCTGGAAAATATGGGCGTAAAAAACTATTTCTCTTACTACTGGTTCATGCAGTCAATGCATGATTCTTGTTACCAGCCACGAATGAATCAGGAAGCCTTGGAGCAAGTGGAGACCTTGCTGGACGATACCCTATCGAAGAATCTTCTGCATTGTCTTGTGGAAAAACGGAAATCAGGATTTATGGATTACACGGATCTGACGATGGATGGGCCAGAGTATTTCCGGAATGAATTTTTTTCACCCAAGGAAGATGAAATCTTTGTCGATGGAGGAGGCTTTTCCGGGGATACCGTAGAGGAGTTCATTCTATGGACAGGCGGACAGTATCAGAAGATTTATACTTTTGAACCGGATCCCCGGATGGCGGATATGATTCGACAAAAAGCCGCGCATTGGCATGATGTGCAAGTCGTAGAAAAAGGCCTTTGGAACGAAAAAATAGAACAAAAGTTTGTGCTAGACAATAATGTGTACTCCAGTCGTATTTGTGAATTCGGGGGGGGTGCAACTATACAGTGCGTGCCACTGGATGATGTGCTTTGCGGGAAACCGTGTACATTTCTCAAGATGGATATTGAAGGAGCAGAGATTCCAGCGTTGCTTGGTGCACACCGTACGATTGTGGATCATAAACCGGATTTGGCTATCTGCCTTTATCATAAGCCGTCCGATTTATGGGAGATCCCATTGTTGCTGCATAAATGGGTACCAGAATACCATTTCGCAATCCGCCATTTTGGCGTGAGATACTTTTCGACGGTATTATTTGCTTGGTACTGAGCTATGTTGGTTATCCTGCTCACGGAAAGGATGACCAATACCTGTGTCGGAAAATAAAGATATCAATTACAGGGATATGAAAGCTATCAGTGTCCCGAATAATGAAAAGTCTGCTTATCGGATTAGCCAGATCATCATGGAAGCGGTACATCCTGAGTCCGTGGTGGATATAGGCTGCGGGATTGGCGTTTGGCTCAAGGCTTTTGAAAAACGCGGCGTCAAGAAAATCCATGGCGTAGATGGAACCTGGGTTAAAGATTGGCGTTTGGAAGTGCCAAGTGAATATATCGAAACCTATGATTTTGAAGATGCAGGCCATGAACCGCAATGCCTCGCGGATGGCAATCATTTTGATCTAGCTATCTGCTTAGAAATGGGCGAACACCTTTCCAGCGAAAGAGCTGACGTGCTGGTGGATACACTCGTGAGGCTCAGCAATGTAGTTTATTTTTCTGGTGCTACGCCCAGATCTGGTGGTATGCATCACGTCAATGAACGATGGCAATCTTATTGGATTCATAAATTCGAAGAGCGAGGCTATCAATGTATCGATTATGTCCGACCGAAAATCTGGAACAAATATCATGAGATTTGTTATTTCTATGCGGAGGAATCCTTCCTGTTTGTAAAAAAGGATTGCTTGCAGGACTACCCATTGCTGGCGGAGTATCAGCAAGAGTCAATCTATGATTGCGTACATCCAGAACATTTTTTAGGTCAATGCATTAAGCCAACGCATGATTGGGATTGGCTTATCGAATGTCAGAAGCGATTGTTTTCAGCATTTTGCACAAAATTTAAACAACGTGATTATCCATGGAATTAATGCGAGGGAATGGCAAATTTAGAAGGATGGGGTGTTTATGTGTGGAATATTAGGAGGGGATTTTTCAGGTTGGGATTACCGGAAAGGTATTTCAAGTCTACATCATCGTGGACCAGATGGGAATCGTGTCGAAAAAGTTGAGCGATTCACGTTAGCGTTTACCCGATTAGCGATACAGGACTTATCTATTCGAGGAATGCAACCGATGTCTTCTGCTGACGGTAAAGTGTGGTTGCTATATAATGGAGAAATTTATGGTTTTGAAGCATTGAAAAGACAGCTTAAAGAAAAGTATTCCTTTCAATCAACATCGGATACGGAAGTGATATTAGCAGCTTATCTTATCTTTGGAGATGCATTTATTGATAAAATCGATGGGATGTTTGCGATTGCTATTCTAGATTTGAGGGAAAGGCATTTAAAGTTGTATCGCGATCGAGTTGGGATAAAGCCGCTTTTTTATCATTATAATGACGAAGGGATTGCTTTTGCTTCGGAGCTGAAAGCAATGGAAACTGCATCACAGGGACAATATAAAAGATGGCATTTCAATCGAACGGCTTTTTTTGATTATCTTTATTATGGGTATATACCAGCGCCCAAAACGATGTACGAAAATTGCTATGAATTACCACCGGCGCATTGTTTGGTTTATGATATAGATCGTAAAAAGATAGTATCAAAACAGGAATATTGGCAATTGAAGGTTAATTGTCATACGTCTCGAACTAGGCGTAAAGAAGATATTGCTGCAGATTTGCGTGATTTGATACACCAATCGGTAAAGGAGCAATTGATTTCGGATGTGCCTGTCGGGACCTTCCTTTCCGGTGGGATAGACTCTAGTATAGTGACTTATGAAGCTGCGCAATGGAGCCCGAATATAGAGGCTTTTTCTATAGGATTTCAGGACAAAGCGTATGACGAGTCACGCTATGCAAAGGAGTTTGCGGAAAAATATCATATTAACCTGGAGACAAAGATGTTTCAACAGGAAGATTTCCTTTCACTAAAGACAGCTTTCCCTAAATGGTATGATGAGCCATTTGCGGATACATCATCGTTTCCAACATATTTCGTTTCTGAGTTGGCAAGAAAGAAAGTAACGGTGGTTTTGACCGGCGATGGCGGGGATGAATTATTTGGAGGTTATCAACGGTACCGGAATTATGTTAAACTTCTAGAGCACAAAAAAATAGATAGCTATTTTTTTGATGCTATAACAAAAAAAATGGATATGAAGTTGTTAGTGCCAGAGCGTTTCTACACAAAATGGTTAGCGGCGGGAGTGGAGCTGTATAAACCATACATTTTTCATATAAAGGATATTGATGCATATAGGTATCACACGAAGTGGAATATACCTAGGGATTATGATCCTACGTGGTATTTACGCCAACATTACCAAAAGGACTTACCGCCGATGACCAGAGCATGCTATCTTGATTTTAAGACTTATCTACCAGGGGATATCCTGACCAAAGTAGATAGAACCAGTATGTCTGTATCCTTAGAGTCGCGGGTGCCTTTATTGAGTCGTACTCTAGTGGAATATGCTTTTTCGCTTTCGTCTGATGAACGATGTGATGCAATGAATCTAAAGCGGGTTCTGAAAGAGTCTTATCAGGATGTATTGGGGGAGAAAATGATCCGCAGGAAAAAAAGAGGATTCTCTATCCCACCATATTATCGAGTTATTGCCTATAAGCCTATTACAGAAATCATGTTGAAAGTATGGCAGGATTACAAGTCCCAGATGAGGCAGAATCTTATGTTAAACTAGAAAAATATTGAAACGGCACGGATTAAACGGGATAAAGGCAAAGAGGATATTTGATGGCACAGGGCGAAAAATATTTACTGATTACAATCGATACTGAAGGCGATAATATGTGGCGGAAGATGTTTACGAAGAATGCAGTAGAACATCGTCATACGATTGTGAATGGAGAATATCTGCCTAGATTTCAAAAGACAGCGGAGCAATATGGGTTTATTCCTACATACTTTGTAGATTATGAAATGTCATATTCAGGTGCTTTGGTCACTATGGCTAAAACAGCTGGCAAAAAGTTAGAAATAGGCATGCATATGCATGCGTGGAGTTGCCCACCATGGTATGAATTGCCCGGTCGGAACGAGAATCCCTATATTACGGAGTATCCCCGAGAGGTTGTTCATTTGAAGGTGAGGACGTTGACGGAAAGACTGCGAAATGTTTTCCGCTGTGATATTACCAGTACACGGAGCGGGCGATGGGGGTTCAATCGCGATTATGTAGACGCGTTGTTTGATTGCGATTATCTAGCGGATTGTTCTGTGACACCTGGCATGGACTGGCGTGAGAATATAGGACAGACAGATTGCGAGGGGCCGGATTATCGCAATAACCCATCTGAGCCATATTTGTTGAAAGGCGATAAGGATAAAAAACTGATTGAGATTCCCGTCACAGTTAAGAGCGAAAATAAGTCGGTGGTGTGGCTCAGGCCGAATGGAAGCAATTTACAAGAAATGAAGTGTCTGGTTGACCAATATAGAGACCATGAATATCTAGAATTCATGATTCATTCTACGGAACTCATGCCTTGGGGAAGTCCTAATTTTCGTTCTACATATTCTATTGAAAAGTTATATATGGATATCCATGCATTGTTTGCATATTTACAGGAACGCGGCTATCGGGGTTGCAGCGTATCGGCATACGCTGAAAGGCTAAGGAAGCGTCTATGAACATAGCATTATTACTTCCCGGACTTGGCGGTGGTGGTGCGGAACGCGCCGCACAGCGTATGGGCGATTATTGGGTGAATCAGGGGCATCAGGTCTATTATTTTCTGGGGAACTTTGGTATTCCACCCCAATACAGGGTGAAAGGGACAATCGTTCATACAGGAATCCAGCCGATTTATGGTTGGCGGAGGCATTCGTTCCTTTTGACATTGGATCAATTGCGACAGGATGCACAAAAACTGAAAGCACTCAAGCGAAGATATCGGATTGACGTTTCCATCAGCTTTATGGAACAATTTGGCGAGCTCAATATCCTTTCTCGTGCACAGGATAAAGTTATCGTAGGTGTGAGAACCATGCTCTCTATGCGCTCGTTTTCGGGATATATATATAGTCCGCGGATGATCCGGTTGCTTTATCCGCGCGCGGATGTGGTGCAGGTGCTTACAGAGGATGGAGCAATGGATATGCGTCGTGTTTATGGCGTGCCTGCTTCGAAACTTAGGATTATCCCGAACTTTGCTTCCTGTGCAAAGAAAAGTCAGGACGTCATTTCTAGGATGAGGCGACAGCACTACAATGATCATATTGTTATATCCATCGGCAGGTTAGAAAAGGTAAAGCAGCAAGACCATCTGATCCGCGCTTTTTCTTTGGTCGTGAAGGAAATTCCGGATGCGCAGCTCGTCCTTTTGGGACAGGGAATCCTGCAGCCATATCTTGAGAAAATTGTTGCGTCGTATCAACTGCAAGAGCATGTGCATTTTGCCGGCTTTGTGACAGATATGGAGCCTTTTTTTGAAAAGGCCAGCGTGATGGTTATGACATCGCATTGCGAGGGGTTCCCGAACAGTATGATTGAGGCGATGGCATGGGGAATCCCCGTTGTGGCATCGGAGTCACCCGGCGGGGTAAGGGAAATTCTCGCTGGTACGGTGCAGGGAGAGAAAAAGATAAAAAGGACTGCGTATGGAATCCTGACTCCTGCATTGAAGACGACGGTATCCTGCAGACATGAGGAGCTCCAGATAGAGGAAAGGTTGTTGGCTGAGGCAATCCGCAAGATATTGACAGATTGTGGTCTTTTTGACGCACTTTGCCGAGCCTCAATCCAAAGAGCACAAGATTATGCAGAAGAGGGCGTGATGAAAAAATGGAAGGAAGTTATCGAGGCGTAAAAGGCATAATGCTTACGGTCTTTACGCCAACGTATAATCGGGCACATACCTTGCCACGGACATACCAATCCCTTTGTTCGCAGACGGATTTTTGTTTTGAATGGCTTGTGATTGATGACGGATCCGTCGATGAGACAGAGAAATTACTGATAAAGTGGTCGGAAGAAGCGCCGTTTCCTATCCGTTATGTCAAGCGTCCACATGGCGGAAAACACCGTGCGATAAATTATGCATTAAAGATAGCGGAAGGAGAGGCGTTTACTTTCCTGGATAGTGACGATTACTTTGTTCCCGAGGCTGTTGCGGATATACGGCAGTGGTTTGAGCAAATCATGGAATCGAAAGAACTCTGCGGGATATGTGCACGGAGGGGGAACGATACGGAAAATCCAATTGGAGGAAAGGCGATGTTCGCCGGTGAATATATTGATCTTCCGCAGTATGCTCAACCGCTGAAGCGGTACAACCTGTTTTATGATGCCACTCCCGTATACAAAACGGAAATTCTGCGGAAATTTCCGTTTCCGGAATTTGAAGGGGAGGATTTTATGCCGGAATCGGTCCAGCTTGTCCCCATGGCGATGGCTGGGTATCTTACCCGATGGTATGATAAAGTCCTGCAGATTTGCGAATATCGATCGGATGGCTTGACACACCAAGGAATATTGCTGTTATGGAAGAATCCGCATGGGTATCTCCGCTTTCTGGAAATCGAGGAAAAAGCTGGGGATTTATCGCACGATCAGGCAGAAAGGGATCGGTTCTTGCTATATAGCTATTGGCATGGAAGAAAAAAATTCCCGGCAATTGATCGTTACGAGCATAAATTCCTGGCTGTCATGGATGCGCTCCAGCGCTTTTTTATGCAGCATCGATGGAATCACATTGCAGTTTATGGGCTAGGGGAAGCGTTCTGCATCTTTCGGCTGTTCCTGGCGGAGCTTCCTGTTACGATAGCTTATGGCATTGATCAGCATGAAAAGCGTATCCCTGAACTGCCTGCCTTTACGACGAGTCATATTGGTACCCCCCCAGTGGACGGTTGCGTAATCTGTCTGAAGCACCCCGATGCATCGGCGCGAGACTTTTGCCAGGCGCATTTCAGAGAGGTCTATGACATGCAGGAGCTCATGGGGGAAATGTGGCGTTTTCTTTGGTGTGATTGAACGATTTTCTTTTCGGAGAGTTATGGGAGCAATGAGATGGGATATATACGAGGTGCCTTCCGGGAACGGATTTATCGATGGCTGCATGCGCGTATTCCGTTCGATCCTTGGCATATAACGCCAGTGGATAAACGCGATTATGGTATGGGCGTAATCCGGCATGTGAATCAGAGATTGAAGGAATTGCCGGTTCGTGGGAAAGTGATAGAAATAGGCTGCGGCCTTGGCGATATTCTGGCGGATATTGCATGGCCTTCGACGGAGAAGTTCGGGTATGACCTTAGTGAATCATGTGTCCGGGCGGCTAGAATCGTACATCCCGGGCTGCACTTTCAAAAGGGTTCGTTCGAGGATGTTTCTGGTCAGGATATATCTTGTCTGATTGCCGTTGATTTCTTGCATGCGATTGAACCGCAGAAGGTAAAACGATATTTTCAGGAGATCGTTTCCGATAATCGTATAAAGATGATTGTCGTTGATCGTGTTTTCTCGCCGCCTTATCGGTATTCTCATGATTATGAGGATTTGTTCCGGGCGTTTGGTTATCACTGCGTGTTTCGATCAAGAGCGTATGTGGCTTGGGGGGGGACACCTAGATACCTGATGTTTTTTGAAGCTTGAGAGGAGCGTTTTCGTTTTATGGAAATCATTATTTTTGTGATTGCCTTTGTGGCAGGCGGACTTTTATCCGGGGTATACATTTTTCGGCGAATGGCCCGGCTGGTGGACAAGGAAGCCCGCAAGGCGCATAACAATCTGGAATTGGCTTATGCTATGAGTCAATGGGTAGCAGTGAAACAGGAGGGGAAAAACCTCAGCGCTGCGTTGGAAAAACGTGGAATCAAGACAATCGCCATCTATGGGATGGCAGATATCGGAGAACACTTTTACCAGGAGGTCAAGGATAGCGGCATAAAAGTTGCTTATGGCATTGATCAGAAAGCGAAGGATATGTTTGCCCCGATACCGCTCTACACGCCGAACGAAGAGCTTCCCCCTGTTGATGCAATTGTCGTAACTCCGCTGAACTATTATGATGAAATCGAGAATACATTGACTGCACATGTGAAATATCCGATTTTATCGATACAGGACTTGATGTTCGAGGCCTGAGCCATCCAGATATGATCGAAGCCTGTGATTATGGGCTGGAAAGGGGATACAGATGGGGCTATATGAAGATTTGCTGGCGAAAAGAACGAAGCTTTCGTTGACGGGGCTTGGTTATGTGGGGATGCCGATTGCATTGGCATTTGCCAAGCAACTCGATGTCATCGGCTACGACCTGAATGCGGAAAAAGTTGCGATGTACCAGGCAGGGCATGACCCGACAAGGGAAGCGGGTGATGAAGCTGTCCGAAAAACGGCGGTGGCTTTTACTGCAGATCCGGTACGGCTAAGAGAAGCTAGGTTTCATATCATTGCGGTTCCGACTCCTGTCAAGAAAGACCATACGCCGGATCTTTCACCTGTAGAGGGAGCCAGCCATACAGTAGGGAAATATTTACAGAAAGGGTCGGTTGTTGTTTATGAATCGACAGTTTATCCGGGAGTAACCGAAGAAATCTGTGTGCCGATATTGGAAGAAGAATCCGGGCTGAAATGCGGCCGTGATTTCAAAGTCGGTTATTCGCCGGAGCGGATCAATCCAGGGGATAAAGTTCACAGGCTGGAGACCATCACGAAAGTGGTATCGGGGATGGATGCTGATACGCTCGATACGGTGGCGAAGGTCTATGCATTAGTGGCGAAGGCTGGTGTGTATCGTGCGGAATCCATCAAGGTTGCTGAGGCAGCGAAGGTGATCGAGAACAGTCAGCGCGATATCAATATTGCCTTCATGAATGAGCTGTCGATGATCTTTCACCGCATGGGAATCGATACGAAGGCGGTATTACAGGCGGCAGGAACCAAGTGGAATTTCTTGCGGTTCACACCGGGACTGGTTGGCGGTCATTGCATTGGCGTGGATCCGTACTATCTGACCTATAAGGCGGAAATGCTTGGCTATCACTCGCAGATTATTCTTGCTGGGCGTCGGATCAACGATGACATGGGGCATTACGTTGCCGAACATTTGGTGAAGTTGCTGATCCGCCAGGAAGTTCCTGTCAAGAATGCCAGAGTTCTGATTCTAGGCATTACGTTCAAAGAAAATTGTCCGGATGTCCGAAATTCGAAAATCATGGATATTTATCGGGAACTGCTGCCATATGGCATACAAGCAGTTTTGGTCGATCCGGAGGCTGATCCCAGGGAAGCGGAGCGGCTTTACGGTGTAAAGCTGGAACGGATGGATGATGTGACGCATGATTTGGATGCGGCTATCCTCGCGGTGCCGCATGAGGAATTCCGTGCGTTAACACCGCAGACAATCGCATCATGGTATGCAACGGGACATAAGACGAAGGTCTTTATGGATCTGAAGGGCTTTTTTGATGCAGAGGCATTTTCTGCACCGGCATTTGATTATTGGAGGCTGTAATGGGATTTCAAGAAATAAAGTTTCCAGAGCATAGTACATTCCTCGTAACCGGCGGGGCTGGATTTATCGGTTCGAACCTCTGTGAGGCATTGCTGAACAAAGGCGCTTCGGTGCGCTGTCTCGATAACCTGTCGACCGGTCACATCGAGAACATTGAGCCATTTATGGATAATCCGCGCTTTTCGTTTATCCGTGGAGATATCCGCGACTTTGAAACGTGCAAAAAAGCAACGGAGAATATGGATTTCGTCATGCATGAAGCGGCATGGGGAAGTGTCCCGCGCAGCATGAAGTATCCGGTGCTCTACGAGGAAATCAATATTCATGGGCAACTGAATATGTTAGAAGCTGCCAGAGAAAATGGCGTAAAGAAATTTGTTTATGCATCGAGTTCTTCGGTCTATGGGGATGCGACAGAATTGCCGAAACGCGAAGGCCATGAAGGAACGCCGTTGTCTCCGTACGCATTGACGAAGCAGGTGAATGAGAAGTACGGGAAGATGTACCATGATGTTTATGGACTGGATACCTATGGGTTGCGCTACTTCAACGTATTCGGGCGGCGTCAGGATCCGGATGGTGCCTATGCGGCGGTTATTCCGAAGTTTATCCGCCAATTGTTAGCAGGAGAAGTTCCGGTCATCCATGGAGATGGGCGGCAGTCCAGAGATTTTACTTATGTGGACAATGTCATCGAGGGCAATATGCGCGCGTGTTTGGCACCGAGCAGTGCAGCCGGTGAAGCGTTCAATATCGGTGCCGGTGGCAGAGAATATTTGATTGATGTGTATTACGCAATCTGCCGGGCACTGGGAATCGAGCGTGAACCGCAGTTCAGTAATCCGCGGCCGGGAGATATCCACGACTCGAATGCGGCGATTGATAAAGCACATGAAAAATTAGGATATAGTCCTTCCTATAATTTTGATGATGGAATAATGCTGGCTATTGATTGGTATAAGAGGAATCTTTTATGAAGGTTTTGTGGGTTTGTCATACGGTATTAAATGATTTTTCAGATGAATTTGGTATACCGAAGAAACCTTTCTCGGGATGGATTGAAACGCTATGGAGGAGTTTAAAGAAGAGGACTGGGTTACAGGTATCGTTTGCATTCCCTATTTTTGATGAATTTCGTATGAAGAATGGTGAATGCGAAGATAGCCGATATTATTCTTTTCATGCAAATATGAATAATAGGAAGTATGACCCTAGTATGATGCAAGAATTTGTAGATATCCTAAGAAAAGAAAAACCTGATATTATTCATATTTGGGGTACAGAATTTAACCATACCCGTGCAATGATAGATGCTGCCCATAAGCTGAAGTTACACAATCGCGTTGTTATTCGTATGCAAGGCTTGGTTTCTAGATATGCGACTGATTATGCCAAGGGCGTTCCCTGTGATTATATAACAATGAAGAATGAAGAAACAAAGCAATCAATTCAGGATGATATTAATGAATATATAGTTCGTGGAAATGAAGAAGTTTATTCTTTAAAACGAGTATCATATATTGTTGGGCGTGGAGACTGGGATTGTTTTTATGCAAGACAGTTGAATCCAACCGTAAAATGTTACTCGTTGGATAACATTTTGCGGCCTGCATTTTATCGCAAAGAAAATCAATGGAATTATGAGGAATGTCAACAACGTAGTATTTTTGTGGCTCAAGCGCATTATCCGATGAAAGGGCTGCATATATTGTTAAAAGCTGTGGCAATGATACGGAACAGATATCCAGATATAAAAATTTATGTGGGAGGGGTTTCACCTTTTTCGTATGCACATCGAACAGGGTATACGAAATTATTAGATGATCAAATAAAAAAATACAATTTAAATGATAATGTATGTTTTTTAGGGACGCTCACACCTCAGGAAATGGTATCTTCTTACCGAAAAGCAAATATTTTTGTATGCCCATCATTATTAGATAATCGAGCCAACTGTATTATGGAGGCGTTGATGCTGGGGGTTCCTACCATAGCGTCATTTGTTGGAGGGGATATAGGAGCGTATACACATGGTATGGATGGCTTTTATTATCCAGCTGAAGATGAGTGGATGCTGTCCGGATATATAGACAAAGTGTTTTCTGATCCTCAAGTAGCGATAGATTTGTCGAACAATGCGAAACGGGATGCAAGGAAGAATTTTGATTCACCTGAATGCACAGTGAATAAAACAATCACTATGTATCGGGATATTATGCAACATAATAAATATGAATAATGATTGTAGACTGGATGCGTGAAAATAGATATGAAGGCAGCAATCGTAATACCACTTTACAAATCATGGAATAATTTAACGGATACGGAACAAGCTTCTTTGCAACGAGCGATTGAAATTTTTCCGAAGTATGACATTTATTTCATTATGGCAGATTCCTTCGTCATGAATTATCCCATAATATATCAGTCTATTCCAAGAAGACGCTTTAGCAATCGCTATTTTCGAGGAACAGATGGCTACAGTGAATTGTTATTGAACTCCAATTTTTATGTGGCATTCCTACAATATGATTATATGCTGATTTATCAGTTAGACGCATGGGCCTTTTCTGACCGATTGGCCGAGTTCATGGACATGGGATACGATTATATAGGAGCTGTCTGTGAGGATTTTCCGTGGATAGAGGCTGGCATTCATGTTGGTAATGGGGGGTTTTCTCTCAGGCGTGTCAGTAGCTGCCGAAAAGTGACATTATTGAAAAATATTGTATTTGATCGATTTCCTCAATACAGAGAAGAATGTTGCAGAATAGAAGATTTCTTTTTCGGCTTATGCTATATGATTCCAGAATTAAGGTTTAAGGTGGCCGATGAGAATATTGCAAGGAAATTTTCCATGCAATACGGGGTACGTGAAATAACAGATGAATTGCCCTTTGGGTGCCATGCATTCGATAAATTTGATACCACAGAATGGTATACTCTTTTTCACCGATTGTATGGAAATAAATATGCTGTAGAAAGTTTGAAGAGGAAAAAGTATATCGATTCAGCGCGCTTGGTACGCTTATCAAAGCAAATTCTCTATCTGGAAAAAAACGGATTACAGGACAACAAGTATCTACAGCATTTTATTGCAGGTCGAGAAGTTTCTTTATGGGGATATGGTGATTATGGGAAAAGAATATATCGTATCCTTCGCCGGATAGGAATACCGGTTGAATATATCTATGACCGTCGGTATAACAGTCATGAAACAGATTTTTTTAAATATCCAGCCCGAGAAAAGATAAGGGAAGACAATAATGTGATTTTTATAACCACAATGAAAGATAGTGAAATTTCAGCAGTATTAAATCATATAAACAAAAAAGAGGGCAGGGATTTTCTGAGAATAGATGATTTGATTCGGCTCCTTTCTTCTGATTTTGAATGTGGAAATTTTAGATAATGGTTGATATCGGAGGTGGCGTAAGGCAATGTTGAATTTTACGGTTGGGCCGGTGATGGCGAGTGAGGATGTATTACGGATTGGCGGGGAGCAGGTGCCTTATTTCCGGACGCCGGAGTTTTCTGCAGTGATGAAAGAAAACGAACAGCTGATGCTGGAGTTCTCGAAGGCGCCGGAAGGGTCGCGGGCGGTATTCCTGACAGCTTCTTCGACGGGCGCGATGGAAGCTGCTGTGATGAATTGCTTGTCAGAGAAAGATAAGATCCTGATTATCAACGGGGGCAGTTTCGGTCAGCGTTTTGTGGATCTTTGCGCTTTGCATGATGTCCCTTATACGGAGCTGAAACTGGAACATGGGCAGAAGCTGACGAGGGACAGGCTGTATTCGTATAATGCGAAGGATTTCACCGGCCTGCTCGTCAATGTCGATGAGACGTCTACCGGCGTGCTCTATGATACCGAAATGCTTGGCGAGTATTGCCGGCAGAACGACCTCTTTTTCATCTGTGACTGCGTATCCTCGTTCCTGGCCGATCCGTTTGATATGGCGCATTGCGGGGCAGATGTGATGATCACGGGATCGCAAAAGGTGCTTGCTTGCCCACCGGGGATTTCCCTTATCGTGTTGTCGCCGCGTGCGGTGGAGCGTGTGGATCATGCAAAGGTGCGGTCGATGTATTTTGACCTTGCGGATGCGCTGAAGAATGGGGAACGCGGGCAGACGCCGTTTACTCCAGCGGTAGGCATACTGCTTCAGATCCACGCGCGGCTGCTGGAAATCAAACGACAAGGAGGAGCAGATGTAGAAGTTGCACGCGTTGCCGCGCAGGCCGCGGATTTCCGGAAAAAGATAAAGGGAATGCCTTTTTCTTTCGTATCCGAGAGTCCGGCAAATGCCGTTACACCACTTCATCCGCTCCGGGGGAAGGCATACGATATTTTCTTGAAACTCAAGGACGAATATGGAATCTGGATCTGCCCGAATGGCGGCGATATGCGGGATACGGTTTTCCGTGTCGGTCATATCGGCGCACTGACGCATGAGGATAACACAAAGCTGGTTGCGGCTTTCGAGGACCTGATGCTGAAAGGCTTGTTATAAGCGTTGCTCGTTGAAATGGGAAATGTTGTATTGGAAGTATAGCTATGAGCATGAATATCGCCGTAATCTTTGCAGGTGGTGCCGGAAAGCGTATGAATACGCGTTCTGTACCCAAACAGTTCTTGAAGCTTCATGGAAAGCCGGTGCTGGTTTATACGCTGGAGAATTTCCAGAATCACCCGGCCATTGATGCCATTGTCCTGGTCTGCATTGCATCTTGGATAGACTATGCGGAAAAGTTGATTGAAACGTATTCGCTGACGAAAGTCGTGTCAATCGTTCCCGGCGGAACGACGGGGCAACGATCCATTTTTCATGGACTGGATGAGGCAAGGAAGTATGCGGATGCTGATGCACAGCGAGCCGTTGTGCTGATTCATGACGGTGTCCGCCCGATGATTGATGCACCGACCATCACGGCTTGTATTGAGAGCGTGCAGGCGTATGGAAGCGCCGTGACGACGACGCCGGCTGTTGAAACGATATTCATTCACGATGACGATGGCGAGGTCGGCGAGATTTTCAATCGCTCCCATTGCGCTATGGCACGCGCGCCGCAGTGTTTCTGGCTGGATGAGATTTATGCAGAACATGTCAAAGCACATCGCGAGGGGAAGGACGATTTCATCGATTCGGCGATGCTCATGCAGCATTATGGGCATAAGCTCTGTATGGTGGATGGTCCAGTAGAGAATATCAAGATTACGACGCCGACCGATTTCTACCTGTTCCGCGCATTGCTTGATGCGCGGGAAAATATGCAGATTGTCGGATTATGAGAAGGAGAAATGGGCATGTGGCTGGAAAATGCAATCTTCCGGGAAGATATGGAGTATATAGCCGGTGCAGAGTTTATCCCGTGGGAAAAGCTCCGTCAAAAGCAGGTTCTTGTGACCGGGGCTACCGGGCTGATCGGCTTTAATGTCATTTCAGCGCTATGTTATATGGCCTTGCATCGGGATATTCCGCTGAAGGTGATTGCGTTAGTCCGGGATGAGGAGGCCGCACGGAAGCGATTTGCGGGAGTACTGGCAGAAGGAGCGCCAATCTCATTTGTGGTTGGTGATTTGATGGATCTTCCAGAAATACCTGAATCCATTGACTACATCATTCACGGAGGCAGCCCGACGGCCAGCCGGTATTTCGCAGAGCATCCTGTCGAGGTCAGCCGGCTGCACCTTGCTGGTTCTTTATCTCTGCTTGAATATGCAAGAAAACAATCCATCAATGGCATCGTTTTTTTGTCCAGCATGGAAGTTTACGGCAGCCTGCACCGGGAAGAAAAAGTGGATGAGCAGCACGAGAGCTTCATCGATACGATGCTTCCGCGCAACGCATATCCAGAAGCGAAGCGTATGGTGGAATCGCTGTTCGCGAGTTACGCTGCAGAGTATCAGGTGCCGGCGAAAGTAGTTCGGTTGACGCAGACATTCGGGCCGGGAGTCCGGGAGGGAGATCAGCGTGTTTTTGCTCAATTCGCCCGCGCGGCAATGCATGGTCAGAATATCGTCTTAAAAACACCGGGAGGAACACGCCGGTGTTATCTCTATACAGCGGATGCTGTGACAGCAATCCTTGCTATCTTGCTTCAGGGAAAATCCGGCGAAGCTTATAATGCGGCAAATGAAGAAAGCTATTGCAGCATCAAGGAAATGGCGGAATGTGTGGCCGCTCTCCCATCGATTCAAAAGGCGTATGGGGGAAAGGTTTCAGTTACGTTTGATTTCGATTCAGATAGTGCAAAGTTCTACCCGCCAGAATTGTATTTGAATCTGTCAACGAAGAAACTGCAGGCACTGGGCTGGCGTCCGGCGTATTCCCTTTCGGATATGTTTACGCGTATGATATTGACGGCAGGCCATTGACGTGGAGGAGCTTTCATGCAGGAGAAGAAACGGGTTGCCATTGTCATTCCTGTTTATCGGGAAATGCCGACAGAGTTGGAGAAGGTTCACTTCCAGCGATTAGCAAAGCTTTATAAGAATCGGTATCCAATCTTTCTGTTTGTGCCTGAAAACTTGAAGCTGGATGCCTACCAAAGGTTGCTGCCATCCCTTTCTGTCCTGCGGATGAGCGCGAGGCATTTTCAAGGGCTCGAAAGCTATAATGAGCTGATGCTTTCGCCGGCGTTTTATGAAATCTGGCTGCAGCGGGGTTATTCGCATATCCTGCTTTGGCAGCCGGATGTTTTTCTGCTTGGAGATCAGCTCGAGGCTTTTTTGCGGATGCCGTATGATTATATCGGCGGCCCCTTGTTCAAGGTTGTAGACAGTAAACCTTTTCTTTATGGCGGGAATGGCGGGTTATCCCTTCGAAGTTGTCATGCATGTGCGACCGTGCTGCAATCGCATCGCAGGGAGCTTATCGCATGGCATGAGAATGAGGATGAGGTATTCTCCCTCTTGGCCATGAAATATCCGGAAGAATTTTCTGCAGCGCCTCTCGACATAGCGATGCAGTTTGCTTTTGACCGATTTGGCCGAGTGCTTTGGGAAAGGAATGGCAGGCGGCTGCCTATGGGGCTGCACGGCTGGTTCCGCTATGATCCTGCATTTTATCGCAAGCTGATCCAGAACGCGGATTCAGAGGCGTCCTTGCCAGTTCTGCTCGACTTACGCGCGGAACGCGAAAAAGCGCTCCGGGATTTCTTAGATGGCTATGACAATCTATATTTATACGGAGCTGGGGATTGGGGAAAGGTTTTTTATCACGCTTTGACCTGTTCTGGGTATTCTGTAAAAGGGTTTATCGTTTCTGATGGGGAACGGATGCCGGAATCTTGTTGCGGGAAACCGGTGTATCCTCTGCAACAGGTGCCTGTTGGTGAATCGCTTGGCGTGGTTACTGCCATTTCTTGGCGGTACCGCGCAGAGCAGGTATTTTCTTCGATTGTGTCGAATCTGCATAAGAAGGGCATTTACGCTGTTTTCCGGACGGATATGGTGCTTTATAATGCAGCCATTGAGGAATGGTTGAGGGAAGGGGAAAAACAATGAGTGCAAAAGCGATTATTTTAGCGGCCGGCGTTGGCAGCCGGATTAGCCGTCACGTAGATAAACCGAAGAGCCTGCTTGAGATTGAGGGCAAGACCATCTTGCGCCGCAGCTGTGAGATGCTATTGAAAAATGACATCCACCCGGTTGTCGTCACGGGGTATCAGCATCAGATGATGGAGGATGAGCTGGCTGATTTACCAGTTCAGACTTTCTGGAATCCGTTCTACCGGGTAACGAACAGCCTTGGGTCACTCTGGTTCGCTCGGAATTATATTCCAGATGATGAAGATCTGTTTTTGATGAATGCGGATGTATTTTGGGAGCAGGATATTCTGGATATCCTGCTTTCTGAGGATAAGGACGCGTTGATGTTGGCCGATTCTTCTATGATCCGCTTAGATCAAGGCGATTATTTCTTTGGGTGTGATGGGAATAAGATTGTCCGGTATGGCAAGGAACTCACCCGTGAAATCCGCACGCATGAATACGTCGGCATCGGGCGCATCAGGCCGTCTTTTCTGCCAATATTCAAAGCAAGAATGCAAGAGCTTATTGAAAACGAAGACTACAATGGCTGGTGGGAAAATATCCTGTATTCACTCAGCTCGCAGTATCCGGTTTATGTGCGTGATGTTGCCGGTCATTTCTGGGCTGAGGTAGATTATATCGATGATTACGAGCGTATTATGAATTATATCTATCAGCGGAATCAGAAGCAAAAAAAATGAGAAAGAGGTGCTGTGCTGCATGGCAAAGATATTACATGAAGAACCGACAAAGAAGCTGCAGGAGGAAATCCTAGATCTGCTGGTAGAATTTGATCGCGTCTGCCGAAAAAATCATATCGAGTATTCTTTGGCATGTGGCACTTTGCTCGGAGCAGTGCGGCATCATGGATTCATTCCTTGGGATAATGATGCGGATGTGGAATTGACGAGAGAAGAATACGAGAAATTCGTACGTATCGGTCAAGATGACTTACAGAAGGATCGGTTCTTCTTTCAAGATAGCTCGACGGATCCGGGCTATAAATGGCCCTATGGGAAATTGCGTAAGAAAAACACCCATTATGTACGGCCGGGTCAGAGTGATATCAAGCAGCAGGATGGTATCTGCATCGATGTGTTTATCCTAGATCCGACATCGGATGCGGCGCCGATACGGTGGTTGCAGTATTGGGGAACTTGGCTTTGCCGCAAGGTCCTTTATTCTGCCGTCGGTATGCATTCGATGAAGCATTTTTGGGATCGGTGGGGCTTCCGCCTGCTCCACCATATTTCAGATCATACGGCGCAAAAATGGTTTCAGCAGATCGTTCATTGGTATCGTGGGGGAAAAACGGGATGGCTTGGCTTTTTTGATACAAGCTGTCATCCGCGATATAGTTTTGCCTTTCGGGCCAGCTGGTACGCGGAGCGCATGGATGCGGTGTTTGAAGGACATACTTTCCGTATCCCAGCGGGGTACGATGCAATCTTGCGGAATAAATATCAAGACTATATGGTTCTTCCGCCAGTAGAAAAGCG
>Ga0310695_10002469_pt1 | contig 39014 bp, 23 predicted proteins | sample RumenRJG_04DNA_FD_203882 | JGI IMG/M metagenome (GOLD analysis project Ga0310695, IMG submission 203882) | Bovine rumen microbial communities from Lethbridge, Alberta, Canada - RJG_04 (v2) (version 2) | ecosystem: Host-associated > Mammals > Digestive system > Stomach > Rumen | place: Canada...
CGGCCGTGCCCCCTTTACACACCACTAATATACGAAAAAGTGAGAATTAACGGAAATATTAACAAACGAACCGCACGAGCCGAAGGGCTTAAGCTTTTACGCCACGGCGGAAATTAGTACAACAAGTTGTTTTACTTTCAGACGGCTATTTCCCTGTCAGGCGATATGAGTTTCAATGCATTTTATTTCTGAACCGGGAAAAGAAAAGATTTGTAATTTGGGAATGATTCTCAAAGAAAAAACGTACCTTTGCACCCAGATATCGCCAAGTAGAGACACAGAAGGCATGATGATGGCACAACTGAACTTGCCACCCTACGAGATACGGGTGAAAGAGGAGCAGGGACGGAGGATGATCTTCGACTTCCTGCGCCGTCGCTATGTAGCGCTGACGCCTGAGGAGTGGGTGCGCCAGCACTTCGTGCACTACCTGGTGGAGCACAAGGGTTACCCGAAGGGACTGCTCGTGAACGAAAAGGAGCTGCGGGTTGGCGAAAAGAAACTGCGGTGCGACACCTTATTATATAATAAGGCACTCGCACCACAGATGATTGTTGAGTACAAGGCTCCCGACATTGAGCTCACACAGCGCGTGTTCGACCAGATAACGGTCTACAACCTGTTGCTTCACGTCGATTACCTCATCGTGAGCAACGGCCTGCAGCACTACTGCTGCCGCATGGACTACGCCGGACAGCGGTATGAGTTCCTGGCGGAAATACCAGAGTATGCAAAAATAAAAGATGAAAGATGAGAATGATCTCTCATTTCTCATCTTTCATCTCTCATCTTAGTCCATGTCGTTGGCATCGGTGGCCTTCTTCGAGGTCGACGTCTTGCGCACGCTGCTGCGCTTGCGGGTCTTCTTCTCCTCTGTAGCAGGCACTGCTTTCTCGACCTTCACGCCGGCCAGTTCGGGATCGATGAGAATACGTCCGCAGTACTCGCAGACGATAATCTTCTTGTGCATCTTGATGTCGAGTTGACGCTGGGGTGGAATCTTGTTGAAGCAGCCACCACAGGCATCACGCTGCACGTAGACGATACCCAGTCCGTTGCGTGCGTTTTTGCGGATACGCTTGAACGACGAGAGCAGACGCGGCTCAATCTTCTCTTCAAGCATCTTGGCCTTCTCCTTGAGTTTCTCCTCTTCGGCACGGGTTTCCTCCATGATTTCGCTGAGTTCGCTCTTCTTGACGGCCAGGTCGCTCTTCTTTTCCTCGACAACGGCTTCGTTCTGTGCCAGCTCCTCGTTTTTCTCGGCAATGCGACGCTGAGCCTCGTTGATTTTCTTGTTGCACAGTTCTATTTCGAGCGACTGGAACTCAATCTCCTTGCTCAGCATATCGTATTCGCGGTTGTTGCGCACTTCGTTGAGTTGCTGCTTGTAGCGATCGACGCTGTTCTGTGCCTCGATAATCTCACCGCGCTTCTGCGACACGGCACGTTCAAACTCACCGATTTCGTTCTTGATGCGCTCGATACGGGTATTCAGACCTTCGATTTCGGCGTCGAGGTCGTCGACCTCAAGGGGTAGCTCGCCACGCAGGGCCTTCTTCTCGTCGATAGCCGAAAGCGACGACTGCAACTGGAACAGGGTACTCAGTTTCTCCTCTACCGAGAGGTCTGTAGGATCTTTTTTTGCCATAATTCTTTGTTTTTTATTGTTGGGGATATTTTGGGGCTAATAGGGCTTATGGGGCTTATGGGACTTATGGGGCTTATGGGACTTATGGGTCCTATGGAGCCTTATGGGGCCTAAAGATAGACGATGGGGTTGGTGCAGGTCGTTGCTATCGTGGTGGGCACTCCTGGGCAGGCCTTAGCAATGATGTCGCGGAAGAGCTCGGAAGTGAAGTGCTCGCTCTCGTAGTGGCCCACTACACATATCTGCAGGCGCTGCTCGTAGCCGAAGTACTGATGATAGTGCATCTCTCCAGTGATAAAGGCATCGGCACCTTCGCGCAGGGCATCGCCGAGCAGGAAATCGCCTGCACCTCCGCAGATAGCCACACGACTGACCGGGCGCTCAAGCAGTTCGTTGCACATAGCGCTCTGAGCCTCCAACCGGTCTTTCACATGCAGTACGAAGTCGCGTGCAGCCATCGGCTGGGGCAACTCCCCTACTACACCGCTGCCACACTCCATACCATCGACGGTCTTCTGTGCGAAGAAACGCACGCTTTCGAGGCCTAAACGCTCGGCAATCTTGAAGTTCACACCGCTGGGCGCATTGTCGAGATTGGTGTGCATCGACACCACACATACATCATTCTTGATGGCCTTGACCACTGCCCGCTGCACATCGTCGGCTCCCGTAATCTGCTTCAGCCCGCGAAACAGCAGGGGATGATGGCTCACCACGAGGTTGCAGCCTCGCGAAATAGCCTCGTCGACGATCTTTTCGGTTACGTCAAGACACAATAATGCCCCTGAAACCTCCGCCTCTGTCAATCCTACTTGCAGGCCAGCATTATCCCAGCTTTCCTGCAAGGGCAGGGGCGCGAATTGTTCAAGGGCGCTTAATACATCCTTAATTTTCACGCTTACTTTACGTTTTGAGTGTGCAAAGTTACGAAAAAAGTCTGGATGACGGATTACAATCTTGCAAAATTTAATTTTTCTTTAGATTACTGGACCTTCAAGTGCTTGGTGTCAATGTCGCCAGAGCCTAACTTCGAGGAGGAATAGTGCTGCAGGTTGCCGCTCAGAACCACGTCGCCGGAACCACATACCGAGGCATTTGCCGAGCCACAGTTGGCAAAGTCGACTTTCGCGTCGCCCGAGCCTATGACGCTAATATCGGTCTGTTGGGTGTTCTGTAAGCGTGCATCGAGGTCGCCCGAACCCGTAACATTGAAGCCGGCCGACTGTGTAGTGACTGTTCCCAGCCTCATATCGCCCGATCCCATGACAGAAGCCTCTATCTTATCGCAGACGATTGATGCAAACTTCACGTCGCCCGAGCCTTCGAGCCTGACGGTAAGCACATCGGTATCGAGTGGATGCTGACAAATAAAGTCGCCCGATCCCACTACCTTGACGCCAACCAGGTCGGGCGAAGTGACGTAGACGCGCAGTTCACCGTCGTCTCTCCTGAAGTTCAGCACCTTCCACGAGCGATGGTTCTTGTAGCCTATGTTCAGGACGCTGTCGGTGACGTAAGCCTCAATCTCATTTACCATCGACTGCGCTCCCTCTACACGAACGCTCGTCGAGTCGCCCTGTTTGTAGTAGACCGTAGGCGAACCGTGGACGTACACCTGCTCGAAGGCAGACGTTTTCCGAAATTGACTTACCTGCTCCTCATGCCTGTAGGAGCGTGTCACACACGACGTCAGCAGCACTGCGGCTGCCAGCATTCCAAATACACTTTTATTCATAATAATGTCTTTTTCGCTCTGTTTTTATAGTTTGACGCGTACAAGAGCGAGAAAGTTGCAAAGACGACACTTTTTTCCCAGACTTTAATATGCCTCACGATATTTGGCCTCGTCCTTATCGTCGAGCATCGACAGATAGCTCTGATAGCGGCTCTGGGCAATATAGTGGTTTTCAAGTGCTTCCAGCACTGCACAGCCAGGCTCATGGGTATGGGTGCAATTGCTAAAACGACAATCGGCCGAAAAACGGAATATCTCGCGGAAATAGCTCGTCAGCTCTTCAGGCTCCATGTCGAACGTGCCGAAGCCCTTGATGCCCGGAGTGTCGATGAGGTAGGAGGGTGGAAGGTGGAGGGTGGAGGGTGGAAGGTTGAGGGTGGAGGGTGGAAGGTGGAGGGGTATCATCTCGCTGAATGTGGTGGTGTGCATACCCGTGTTGTGAGCATCGCTAATTTCTGCCGTCTTGAGGTTGGCATCTGGTACGAGTCGATTGATAAGGGTGCTCTTCCCTACCCCGCTATTGCCACTGAGCAACGTGATCTTGCCTTCGAGCAGAGGGCGCAGTTCTTCTACGCCCTCGCCTGTAGCAGCAGATATCTGGCTACATTCGTAGCCGATGTTCTCATAGAGCGTGACCATCATCTGCTGGTAGTGACGCTCATCGTCACTGAGCAGGTCGGTCTTGTTAAAGACAAGGTGTACGGGCACGCGATAAGCCTCTGCCGAGGCCAGGAAGCGGTCGATAAAGGTTGTTGAGGTCTGCGGACGGTTCACGGTAACCACAAGCAATGCCTGATCGACGTTAGCCGCTATGATATGGCTCTGCTTCGACAGGTTCTGCGATTTTCGGATGATGTAGTTGCGACGGTCCTCAATCTCCGTGATGAAGGCGCCTTCCTGCCCTCCCCCCGAAGGAGGAGTAATCGTTACCCTGTCGCCAACAGCCACGGGGTTGGTCGACCGGATGCCTTTCAGCCGGAAGTTGCCTTTAATCTTACAGTCAACAAGCTGGCCATCGTCCGTACGGACGGTGTACCAGCTTCCTGTATTTTTGACGACGAGTCCTTTCAAACCTCAAACCATCAAACGGTCATTATCTCCTTGTTCTTGGCTTCAATGAGCGTGTCGAGCTTCTTGATGTACTTGTCGTGAATCTTCTGCAACTCCAGCTCAGCATCCTTCTCGTTGTCCTCGCTCAGTCCGTCCTTGATGGCCTTCTTCAGCTTGTCCTTGATGTCGCCACGCACGTTGCGTACCTCGACCTTGGCCTTCTCGGCAATCTTGTTGCACTGTTTCACCAGGTCGCGACGGCGCTCCTCAGTAGGCTGCGGAATGGCTAAGCGGATCATCTCGCCATTGTTCTCAGGCGTGATGCCTACATCGCTGTCCATGATGGCCTTCTCAATGTCCTTGATTTGCTTGCGGTCCCAAGGCTTGATGGCAATAGTACGCGCATCAGGACAGTTCACGGTAGCCACCTGGTTCAGGGGCACCTTCGACCCATACGAGTTCACTCTCACACCGTCCAGGATGGCCACATTGGCACGTCCGGCACGTATGCGGTTCAGTTCCTCTTCCAAGAACATGGCCGCCATCTCCATTCTCTCTTCTGCGTTCTGCAGTGTTTCTTTTACGTCAATCATATCAATTGAATACTTTAATTTTCGCCCCCAAATTTAGTGTATTTTTTTTAAATGAGCAACAAAACAACGAAAAAATCAGAAAAAAAGTGAGTTAAATGTCCGCATTTCCCAATAAATTCATACCTTTGCAGCAGAAAGCTAATCAAATTATTACATTTATGATATTAAGGAAACTCTTTATGGCCATGCTTCTGACAGCCTCAACGACAGTAATGGCCGATGACTATGCCTACTTGAACGTGACCCAGACCGATGGTGGCGAGAACAGCTTTACCGTAAGCAAAATCAGCAAAATCACCTTCAGTACGACAAACATGATCATCACCCTGTCTGACGGCACCACCTCTGAGCTGCCCTTGGCCAGCCTGAACAAAATGTTCTTCACCGACGAGAGTACCGGCATCGCCTCGCTCACGACAAGCGGTTCGCAAATCAGCCTGAATGACGGCACCCTCCATGTCAATGCGCCGAGAGGTTCAGTAGTATCCTTATATAATATGGAAGGCAAGATGCTGCGCACCGTCACCGCCCAGGGCGAAGACACACAGATTAGCGTCAGCGGCCTCACCAAGGGTGTCTATATTGTGAAAGTGGGCAACAACGCCAAGAAAATCATGAACAAGTAGACCTTATAGTTCCAGAACAACACCATGAGAAGGATACTATCATTTCTCGTTGCCCTTATCGCCGTGACGGCAATGACGGCACAGACCATGAACGTGAAGCTTGGCCAGGTCGTCTATCAGATGCCCGCAAGCCAGGTCGAGGAGATGCTTTTCTCTGAGGGCACTCTCCTGACTATTATGGAACGCCCGTTCACCATCAGCGACATCAGCGAGATCTACATCGACGACACCGAAGTAGAAGACAACACGGTGAGCGTGAAATACGACGGCGCGACAGCCACCGTCTACGTGGCGGGCAACATTGCCAAGCACGTGTCGGCCACCGTCAGCGGTGCCCACGTGAGCATTGAGCAGGACGACGACGTGAGCGAGGAGATCACCTACACGCTATCTGGCTCCTCTGCCGACGGCGAGTTCTATATGACTGGCTCATACAAGGCAACCGTCGAGCTTGACGGACTCACGCTGACCAACCAAACGCCTGTCTATAGCGGTGCGGCTGTCTGCATCATGGATGGCAAGCGCATAGACCTGAGCGTAAAGAAGGAAACGGAGAATACCCTGACCGACGCTGCCACTGGCTCGCAGAAGGCTGCCCTCTACTGCAAAGGACATCTGGAAATGAAGGGACAGGGCACACTGAACATCTACGGCAAGGCGGCTCACGGCATCAAGAGTGCTGAATACATGCAGATGCGCAAGTGTACGGTGAACATCATGGAGGCAGTGCAGGACGGTATCTCCTGCGACGAGTACTTCCTCATGGAGAGCGGCACACTGACCATCAAAGGCACGGGCGACGATGCCCTGCAATGCGACATCGACGGTGCAGAGAGCACTGGCGTGACCACCGACCATGAAGGTGAGGACACAGGCAACATCTATATCGAAGGCGGAACGCTGAACCTCACGGTGACTGCCGACGGTGCCAAGGGCATGAAAGCCGATGGCGACGTAGTGATAAAGGACGGCACGCTGAACGTCACCCAGAGCGGATCGATTATCGCTGCCGAAGACCTGAGCTACCCCACGTCGGTAAAAGCCGAAGGCAACATCAGCATCAGCGGAGGCACCATCACCATCGTCAACACAGCCGATGGCGGTAAGGGTATCAGTGCCGACGGTGCCGTGACCATCGACGAGAGCAACGCTACGGTCCTTATCGACATCACTGCCAACGGAAAGGGCGGTACGGCCGAGACCACTGGCGGTTCGTCAACCGAACCGGAAGTAACCACGTCGTACAAGGTCTACGTCAGTCTGCCCACAAGTGGTGGTGGCGGTCCTGGCGGTGGTGGTCCTGGCGGTGGTTCTGGTGGCGGTGCCTGGAAAAGCGTCTACCTCTACAAGAGCGACGGCACACTGGTGCAGCAACTCACCTCGACCGTCAACAAGTCGAACGGCTACTCTACCGTGACTTTCTACTATTATGATTTCGGACAGGCCGACAGCGGCACGTACTACTTCAAGAGCGACGACTACAACTCGCGCGGAACGGTCTATACCATCCGTTCAGCCACGTTCAGCGGTCCCACTTCTGGCAGCGACATCTATTACAGCATATCCAACAGCTATCAGACCAGCGGCTCCACCCGCACCTACCAACTCTCGAACGTGACCAACACTTACGGTGGTTCGAGCGATATCAGCGAAGATACGGGCACCTCGTACAACGCCATGGACATCAAGGCCGACGGCAACCTGACCATCAGCGCTGGTACTGTCAAAGTAAAGAACTCGGGCGAGATGAGCAAGAGCATCAAGTCAAAGGCCACCGTAACCATCGATGGCGGCACCGTCACTCTTACTCCGAGCGGACAGATGAAGGTTATCAACAACGACGCCTCCTACAGCTCGGCCATCAAGACCAAGGACTTCGTGATGAACGACGGCACGCTGACCATCAACGCATCAGGTCAGGCCAGTCGTGGCATCACTGCCACGAACATCACCACCAATGGGGGTACACTCAATATTACCAACAGCGGTGCCGGCGTAACGGGTACCAACGACAACTATACTGCCAAGGGTATGAAGGCCGACACGAGCATCAAACTGAATGCCGGCATCATCACCATCAATATGAGTGGTACAGGCGGCAAGGGCATCAAGAGTGCTGGCACATACACACAGGGGGTACAGGGAGGTGAAGGTCCCACGCTCAACGTAGCCACGACAGGCTCATCGCTTGGATCGACAGGCGGCGGCGGTGGTGGCGGATGGCCAGGAGGCGGTTTTCCTGGCGGACAGTCAAGTGGGTCCAGTGCCAAGGCCATCAAGGTGCAGGGAACGGTTTACGTCTATGGCGGTACTTCTGAGATTACAACCATGACCGACGGTGCAGAGGGACTGGAGTCGAAGACTGCCGTTTACATCGAAGGTGGTAATCACTACCTCTTCTGCTATGACGACTGCATCAACTCGAGCGGCAACATCTACTTCAACGGAGGTGTTACCGTCTGCTACAGCAACGGCAACGATGCCGTCGACTCGAACGCAGGGCGCTCAGGTGCCATCACCATCGGCAACGGTGCTGCTTTTGCCTATACGTCGAAAGGCTCGCCTGAGGAAGGATTCGACTGCGACAACAACTCCTACATCCAAATCACTGGTACGGGCATCGGCATCAGTGCCGGCGGTACACAGGGTGGAGGTTCCAGCAGCACCATCAGCAATGCCAAGCAGGGCTATAAGTTTGTCACCAGCAGCGTCAGCTACCAGGCTGGTCGCTACTACACGCTGTCCGATGCATCGGGCAACAACCTCGTTACCTACAGTTTCCAGGCCAACGTGTCGAGCACGCTCTCGCTCATTACTGCCACAGGCATGGTGAAGAGTTCAAGCTATACCGTGAAGTACAGCACAACAGCTCCTTCCGATGCCACCACAGCCTGGCACGGCCTGTATATCGGCTCATCGGCTACTGGAATCACTACTGCCGTGAGCAGCTTTACAGCACAGTAGGGGCAAGCCAATAGGGCCAATAAGCCCCATGAGCCTAATAAGAACAAAAAATCGCGCAGCGTTGCTGTGCGATTTTTTTTATTGTATGGGGAATTCGAAGAAGAAGGTGGAGCCTTCGCCAGGCTTCGACTTCACAGTGACGCTGCCTCCAAGGCTGTAGGCCATCGTGCGACAGATACTCAGTCCGAGGCCTGCTCCTGGCACAAACTCGTCGACCTTGAAGAAACGCTCAAACACGCGTTCCTGATTCTCTTTTGCAATGCCAATACCCGTATCCTTCACCCAAATGCGAATACGACCGTCGGCAGGAGCATCGTAACCCAATGTAATCTTTCCTTCATTCGTAAACTTCACTGCATTCGACAACAAGTGCTTCACCACCTCAATCAGCCTATTTAGGTCGGTGATGATGGGCTGTTGCTCACAGGCAAACTGCACGTCAAAGCCTACGCCAGGCTTCGTTTCCTTCATAAAGCGGTCGGCCTGCTCCTGAAGAATCAGGTTCAACTCGAAGTTCGACATCACCATTTCCTCTTGACCTGCCTCAATCTTCGAGATATTCACTACATCGTCGATGATGACCAGCAGCTTCTGCGTATTCTCATGCACGAGGTCGAGCAGTTGCTGCCGCTCGTCCGGATCCTGCACATCAGGCAGCACACTCGTAAAACCGATGATGGCATTCAGCGGTGTACGTATCTCGTGGCTCATGTTGGCAATGAAAGCAGTCTTCAGCCGGTCGCTCTCCTCTGCACGGTTACGCGCATTGACCAGTTCCTGTTCCAGGTTCTTGCGGTCGTCAATACGCATCGAGGTGCCCACGATACGCTTGGGCATGCCGTCGACGTCGCGCTCGGCCACGATGGCGTAGCTCTCACTCCAATAGGTCTTCTTAGTATGAGGAAGTCTGATCTGGTATTCTTCATGACCCTCCTCACGCACGCCCTGACACAGCTCTTCTATAACTCTCGTCACACGTTCCCTGTCTTGGTCGGGCATCGCAGCCACCAGTTCCTTACCCATAGCAGGAACGTATGTGTCGCTTTTGTCGCGGTAGTCGTTGTCAAACACGATTTCCCTCGTCTTCGCATCGATATGCCACGTAGAAAGTCGCATGGTCTTCAGCACGAAGTCGAATTCAATATTGTTCTTCTGGAGTTTTCCAAGCTGCTCAAGCTCGTATGCTAACTCCTTTCCCTTACGTCTCTGCCAGAAAACAAGCACAACGGCAAAGAGCAAAAGACCGACAAACAACACAAGTATGATAATGTCGGTGAGCTGTGATTGCTGGCTTGTATATAGAAGGAGTTCGGTCATAGTTAATGGTTCGATTCATTTCCTCGGTTGCAAAATTACAAAAAAGTTAGGAGTTAGGAGTGTGGGAAGGAAAGTTTTTTCATCCGCACAAGTTATAAAAAAAGTTAAACCTCTGCTGATAACTGCTGCGAGCAGCCCCCAAACTCCCAACTCTTTCGTAACTTTGCACCGAATTATACAAACAAATAATGGAGCAAATAGAACTCATCGCCAAAACGTTCATGGGACTGGAACCTGTGTTGGCGAAAGAATTGACCCAGTTAGGGGCCGACAATGTACAAATAGGTAGACGCATGGTGTCGTTTACGGGTGATAAGGAAATGATGTATCGTGCCAATTTTTCTCTGCACACGGCCATCAAGATATTAAAGCCCATCAAGCACTTCAAGGCTCTCAGTGCCGACGACGTCTACGAGGAAATCAAGAAAATGGACTGGACTGAATATCTGTCGGACGACAGCACCTTTGCCGTCGATGCCGTGGTGTTCAGTGAGGAGTTTCGCCACTCCAAGTTCGTGAGCTACAAGGTGAAGGACGCCATCGTCGACCAGTTCCGTGAGAAGACTGGCAAGCGTCCCAACATCTCTGTGGCTAATCCAGACCTGCGGCTACACATCCATATCGCTGAGAGCGACTGCACGCTGTGCCTCGACTCCAGCGGCGAGAGCCTACACCGACGCGGCTACCGTCAGGAGAGTGTCGATGCACCACTGAACGAGGTGCTTGCTGCAGGCATGATTATGATGAGCGGCTGGAAGGGTGATACCGACTTTATCGATCCGATGTGCGGCAGCGGCACGCTGCTCATCGAGGCTGCCCTCATTGCCCGCAACATGGCTCCCGGCCTGTTCCGCAAGGAATATGCCTTCGAGAAGTGGCCCGACTTCGATGCCGACCTCTTCGACAGCATCTATAACGACGACTCTCAGGAACGCGAGTTCAAGCACCACATCTACGGCTACGACATCGACATGAAGGCCGTCAACACTGCCCGTCTCAACGCGAAGGCAGCGGGCCTCACTGCCGACATCACCGTCGAGCAGCAGGACTTCAAGGACTTCACCCAGCCCAAGGAGAAAAGCATCATCGTAACCAACCCGCCATACGGCGAGCGCATATCCACACCCGACCTCTTAGGCACCTACCGCATGATAGGCGAGCGTCTGAAGCACCAGTTTGTGGGTGGCGACGCCTGGATTCTCTCCTATCGCGAGGAGTGCTTCGAGCAGATAGGCCTGAAGCCTTCGCTCAAGATTCCCCTCTACAACGGTTCGCTCGAGTGCGAGTTCCGCAAGTACCAGCTCTTCGACGGTAAGATGCGCGAGTTCCGCAGCGAGGGCGGCACGGTGAAGACCGACGAGGAGAAGCGCCAGATGGCCGAGAAGCACCGCTTCAAGAAGGTGCGCGAGTTCAAGGAGCGCATCAGCCAGCAGGAGGAGAACGAGGATGCCGACATCCGTTCCTTCACCTTCCACCACAAGGAGATAAAAGCGACGAAGCGTGAAGAGAGAAGCGAGAAGAAGGAGAACCGCTTCGAGCGCAAGGACTTCAAGCGCGAACGCCAGGAGAAAGACGAGCGCGGCTACGGCAAGCAGGGCGACCGCCGGGGCGGCTTCAAGCAGCGCAACGACCGTCGTGACGGCTTCAAGCAGGGCGAGAACCGTGGTGGCCACGAGCGTTTCGACCGTCAGGGCAAAGGTGGTAAGAAGCCATTCAGCAAAGGAACACGCAAAAGTCTTGGACGCCATGATGAAGATTAAGTCCTTCAGAGCCATAACGGTCATTGTTTGTTGTTTATTAGCAAGCGTCGTGTCAGCACAAGAGAAACGCCTCTTCACCCTCGAAGACCTGAACTTCGGTGGTCGCAACTATCACAGCCTGCGTCCGCAGAACATGTTCCTCACCTGGTGGGGCGACCAGCTTATGTACCAGGATGCCGAGGAAGGCGGCACTATCGATGCCAAGGGACAGAAGCAGAAACTCTTCGACCTGGATCAGGTGAACTTTCCCCTTACCGCTTCCCACGAGGTGAGAGACCGCGTCTACCGCTCGGCCTACAACGCCCTGTATCCCTACCCAGGCCAGCCGCTGGTACTGCTGAAGAGCAGTTCCCACCAGATTCTCTACAATTGGAATACCGGCAAGTCTGAATGGGTGCAGACCCTTGAAGGAGCCACCGTGACGTCGTGGAGCAAGGATTCGCGTGCCCTGGCCTACAAGAAAGCCGACATGCAGCTGTACGTGCGCGATGCCGACGACAACGAGCACTGCCTCACCACCGACGGTTCACGCGAGATAGTCTATGGCGAGGCTGTACATCGCAACGAATGGGGCATCGACGAGGGACTTTTCTGGAGTCCCGACGGTCAGCGGTTGGCTTTCTACCGCATGGACCAAAGCATGGTCACCGACTATCCGCAGGTGAATATCGACCCTCGCGTGGCCGAACTGGAGCCCGACAAGTACCCCATGGCAGGCATGACGAGCCACAAGGTCACCGTCGGCGTCTACGACCTGAAGACGAAGAAGACGATTTACTTGAAGACTCCGGAAAGTCCGGAACATCCGGAAAAACCGGAACTTCCGGATAATCCGGAAAATCCGGAAAATCCGGTCTACTTCACCAACATCGCCTTCTCGCCCGATTCCAGGACCGTCTATATGTTTGAGCTCAACCGCGACCAGAACGACTGTCGCCTCGTCTCCTACGACGCTTTGACTGGCCAGCGCCTTGCCGAGCTCTACCGAGAGACCAGCCCGAAGTACGTGGAGCCCCTGCACCCCATACAGTTCCTTCTCTGGGATGCCTCGCAGTTTGTCATGCAGAGCCAGCGCGACGGCTACAACCACCTATATATATATAATGTACGCGGAAAGCTGGTACGACAGCTCACCAGCGGCCCCTGGGTCGTACTCGACGTGATTGGCTTCAACCAGAAGCAGAAGTCCGTCATCATCGCCTCGAACGAGCGTCACCCCCTGCAGCGCAATCTCTATGCCGTTGACGTCAAGACGGGACGCCGCACCTCGCTCGACAATGGCGAGGGTGTCCATCGTGCCTCGCTCTCAGCCACAGGACAGCAGCTCTACGACAAGTGGAACTCACCCACCGTGCCCAACAGCATTGACATAGTAAAAACCTCAAGCCTCAAAACCTCAAACCTCCTGACGGCTGAAGATCCTTGGCAGGACTTCGTCGTGCCCCAATACGAAAGCGGAAGCCTGAAGGCTGCCGATGGCACCACCGACCTCTACTGGCGCATGGTAAAGCCCGCCGACTTCGACCCTGCCAAGAAATATCCTACGGTGGTCTACGTCTATGGCGGTCCCCATGCCCATAACGTCGAAGCCTCGTGGCACTGGTACAGCCGGTCGTGGGAGACCTATATGGCCCAGAAAGGCTACATCGTCTTCATCCTCGACAACCGGGGAAGCGAGAACCGCGGACGCGACTTCGAGCAGGCCACCTTCCGACAGCTTGGACAGGTCGAGATGCAGGACCAGATGAAGGGCGTCGAGTTCCTGAGCACCCTACCCTATGTCGACATGTCACGACTCGGCGTCCACGGCTGGAGCTACGGCGGCTATATGACCATCTCGCTCATGACCAACTACCCCGACGTGTTCAAGGTGGGTGTGGCAGGCGGGCCCGTCATCGACTGGCAGTGGTACGAGGTGATGTACGGCGAGCGCTATATGGACACGCCCGAACAGAACCCAGAGGGCTATGCCAAGACCTCGCTCATCAGCAAGGCTAAGGACCTCAAGGGCAAGCTACAGATCATCATCGGCTACAACGACCCCACCGTCGTGCCACAGCATGCCCTCTCCTTCCTCAAAGCCTGCGCCGAGGCCGGCACCCAGCCCGACTTCTTTGCCTATCCTGGCGAGGGCCACAACATGAGGGGCCACAACAGCGTACACCTGCACGAGCGCATCACCCAGTATTTCGAGGACTATCTGAAATAATCCATCCGAATCCCATTTCCCCAATCAGGGAATTGGGATTATTCTATATTGACGTCACCCGCTCGTAACCGGCCCAGTTTGGCGCGGCTGCGTACAATCAATTTGAACGTAGTTCAGAAATCCATCAACGCTTGATTGCGATACAAAGTCGACGAGTTTGTTCAACAAAGTCGACGAGTTTGTCTAACAAAGTCGACGACTTTGTATCATGAAACAAGCTCCACGGGTGATGGAATAGGATGGCAATAAAACATCCGTTGAGTCACTTTTTGCAAGAAACTTTTGGCAGATTGAGATTTGTTTGCTACTTTTGCACGAAGAAAAAGTGTAATGAGTAAAAATTGCAAGCAAATACAATCAATAACGTAAAAAATGTATAGGACAAAGACATGTGGCGAGCTGCGGCTCGCCGATGCCGGCAGCGAAGTGAAGCTGGCCGGATGGGTACAGCGCACGCGCAAGATGGGTGGCATGACATTCGTCGACCTGCGCGACCGCTATGGTATTACACAGTTGGTGTTCGACGAGTCGAAAGACGCTGCGCTCTGTGAGCGTGCGAACAAGCTGGGACGCGAGTTCTGCATACAGGCCGTGGGCCAGGTGAGCGAGCGCCAGTCGAAGAACCCGAAGATGCCCACGGGCGACATCGAGATACTGGTATCGGAGCTGAACGTGCTCAGCGAGAGCCTCACGCCTCCCTTTACCATTGAGGACCAGACCGACGGCGGCGACGACATCCGCATGAAGTACCGTTACCTGGACTTGCGCCGCTCGGCCGTGCGCAAGAATCTGGAGCTGCGCCACAGGATGACGATCCTCATCCGTAACTTCCTCGACAGCCGCGACTTCATCGAGGTGGAGACACCCATACTCATCGGCTCGACGCCCGAGGGTGCACGCGACTTCGTGGTGCCCTCGCGCATGAATCCCGGACAGTTCTATGCCCTGCCGCAGAGTCCGCAGACGCTGAAGCAGCTGCTGATGGTCTCTGGCTTCGACCGTTACTTCCAGATAGCCAAGTGCTTCCGCGATGAGGACTTGCGTGCCGACCGCCAGCCGGAGTTCACGCAAATAGACTGCGAGATGTCGTTTGTGGAGCAGGAAGACGTGCTTGAGGTGTTTGAAGACCTAGCACGCCACTTGTTCAAGGAGGTGCGCGGCGTAGAGCTGCCCCCGCTGCAGCGCATGACATGGCATGAGGCCATGCGCCGTTTCGGTTCGGACAAGCCCGACCTGCGCTTCGGCATGGAGTTCGTAGAGCTAATGCCCCAGCTGAAGGGCACCGGCACGTTTCCCGTGTTCAACGAGGCCCAATATATCGGTGGTATCTGCGTGCCTGGCTGTGCCGACTACACGCGCAAGCAGCTCGACCAGTTGACCGACTTCGTGAAGCGTCCGCAGGTGGGCGCCAAGGGACTGGTCTACGTGAAGTTCAACGCCGACGGCACGGTGAAGTCGAGCATCGACAAGTTCTACGAGCCTGAGGTGTGGCAGCAGGTGAAGGAAGCCTGCGGTGCGAAGGACGGCGACCTGGTGCTGATACTCAGCGGCGACAATGCCAACAAGACGCGCGTGCAGCTCTGCACCCTGCGCTTAGAGATGGGCGACCGCCTGGGCCTGCGCGACAAGGACAAGTTCGTGTGCCTCTGGATCGTAGACTTCCCGCTATTCGAGTGGAGCGACGAGGAGCAGCGCCTCATGGCTACGCACCATCCGTTCACGATGCCTAATCCTGACGACATTCCCCTGCTCGACACCGACCCGGCCAAGGTGCGTGCCGTGGCCTACGACTTCGTGTGCAACGGCGTCGAGGTGGGCGGCGGCTCGCTGCGTATCCACGACGGCAAGCTGCAGGAGAAGATGTTCCAGATCCTGGGCTTCACGCCCGAACGTGCCATGGCCCAGTTCGGCTTCCTCATCAACGCCTTCAAGTACGGTGCACCGCCCCATGCAGGTCTGGCCTTCGGTCTCGACCGCTTCGTCAGCCTCATGGCTGGTCTCGACAGCATCCGCGACTGCATCGCCTTCCCGAAGAACAACAGCGGACGCGACGTCATGCTCGATGCTCCCGGAGAGCTCGATCCCAAGCAGTTGGAAGAGCTGCAACTGAAGGTTGAGCTGACCGAATAATCGAAGTATCCCACCCTCTCCTCTTTCCTCAAAGAAGAGTCAGGGTGGGACACTTTTATTAAGAATCTGCTTCGATTATCGTAGCCTTGATGCGGTCGCTGCATTGTTCCATCAGCCACTTCGGTGTGCTGGTGGCACCACAAATGCCGATGGTCTCCACATCGTGCAGCCATTCGGCATGGACATCGTCAGGACCCTCAATGAGATAGGTACGCGGATTGACACGCAGACATTCGTTATAGAGCACGCGACCATTACTGCTCTTACGTCCGCAGACAAAGAAGATAAGGTCGTGGCGGGCAGCAAACTGAGAGATGCTCGACATGCGGCCAGCCACCTGTCGGCAGATAGTGTCGAACGAACGGAACGTAGCAATAGGGGCGATGTGCGAGGAGATATAGTCGATGATGAGATGGAACTCGTCGAGCGACTTCGTGGTCTGGGAATAAAGGAAGATGTCGCGAGTGAAATCGAGCTTTTTTACATCATCGAACTTCTCGATGACGATAGCCTCGCCTTTGGTCTGACCCACAAGTCCCAACACTTCTGCATGGCCGTTCTTGCCAAAGATGACAATCTGGGCAATTGGGGCATCGGATTGACACGGATTCTCACGTGACAGCTCATACTGCTGCTTAATGCGTCGTTGCAACTGGAGCACCACAGGGCATGTAGCATCAATAATCTCAATATTATTGCGTAAGGCTATTTCGTAGGTCTCAGGCGGTTCGCCATGGGCACGGAGGAGCACCTTGGCATCGTGGAGCTGCGCTAATTCGTCGTGGTTGATGGTGATGAGTCCCAGCTGGCGCAGTCGCTCGCACTCCATGCTGTTGTGAACGATATCGCCAAGACAATAAAGTGTACCACCACGAGCCAACTCTTCCTCAGCCTTCTTGATGGCCGTGGTCACGCCGAAGCAAAAGCCGCTGCCGTTGTCAATCTCGATGGTCATTTCCTTAGTTCGTTAAAGTACTGGTCAAGCAGGTCGGCAGCAGCCACGAAGCTGGTCTTCTGGCCTTGGAGCACAGACTGCTCGGCAAGCGGGAGCTGCTGCTGGATGAGCGGATTGTTGTAGAAGTTCAGGCGCAGATGCTCGTTGATACTCTCGTACATCCAGTACTTTGACTGCTCGTTGCGGCGATAGTCGAAGTAGCCGTTCTGCTTCACGAAATCGAAATACTCGTAGATCATGTCCCACACTTCCTTCACACCCGTTCCATAGAAGCCGCTGTAGCACAGCACCTTGGGCAACCAGCCGCTCTCGGGCATGGGGAAGAAGTGGAGGGCATTGCGGAAATTGGTGGCGGCCATGTGGCAGCGATCGACATTGTCGCCGTCGCACTTGTTGATGACGATGCCATCTGAGATCTCCATGATGCCGCGCTTGATGCCCTGCAGCTCGTCGCCCGTACCTGCCACCTGGATGAGCAGGAAGAAGTCGACCATAGAATGACAAGCCGTTTCGCTCTGTCCCACGCCTACGGTCTCGACGAAAATCTTGTCGAAGCCCGCTGCCTCGCAGAGGATGATCGTCTCACGGGTCTTACGGGCCACACCGCCCAAGGAACCAGCCGAGGGACTGGGACGTATGAACGAGTCGGGATGGACGCTGAGCTTCTCCATGCGCGTCTTATCGCCAAGGATGCTTCCCTTGGAACGTTCAGACGAAGGGTCAATGGCAAGCACGGCAAGCCTACCGCCTTTCTCCTTCAGCAGATGGATGCCAAACTCGTCGATACTCGTAGACTTGCCAGCACCAGGCACGCCACTGATACCGATGCGCACGCTATTGCCACTATAGGGCAGACAGCGCGCAATCACCTCCTGGGCACGCTGCTGATGATCAGGGTTCACACTCTCAATAAGGGTCACGGCCTGCGAGAGGATGGTGACGTCGCCCTTGACGATACCCTCGACCATCTCACTGACGGTCAGCTCGCGACGACGGAAGCGTGAACGCTTCAAATAGGGATTGATAATCGACGGCTGCTCTACGCCGTTGTTCACTTGCAGACCTGCAAATTCTGAGCTATTCTCTGGATGTTCCATTTTTTAGAGGGAGTTAGGAGAAGTTAGGAGAAGTTAGGGGACAATACTTTATTACCTTACATTGATATTGAGGACGACCTTGGCATTATCCGGATCGTTAGTAATCATCAGCACACGAGGTTTCTGTCGGGCTTTCAGCAACTGGTCGGGCTCGACGCTCACTTTAAGCTTCGTCTCTTCGCCAGGATGTAGCTCACGCTTGCCGAGCGTCAGCTTCATGCCACCGGTGAACATCTGCAGAGACGATATGTTGAGCACCGACTGCCCCAGATTGGTAATGGTAATGGTCTCGGTCTTCTTCAGTTTACCATCAATCTGTCCAAAATCGAGATTGCTGGCCGATAGTTTCATCTTTGGTGCAAACTTCTTGGCAGCACCATCGAACGTCGACATGTCAGGAAGCAACACCACGGAAACAGGCAGCTCGGTTTCGGTGCCCACCTTCTCGCCCAGCTTCGAAGCAAGATAGACCGAGGTCTGCGTGAGTCCCATACCATGAATATTGTTCGAGTTGAGTGTCAGCGTGACCTTGCCCTTCTGACCCGACTCCAACGTCTCTGGGATAACCAGTGCCTTGAGGTAGGAAGGCAGATGGAGCACGTTGGGCTGCATGCGCTCGCTGGTACTATTGAGGATGTTGATGACCACTTCAGGATGGTCGCCCTTGTTCACATTGTCGAACTCTACATGATTCATATCGGTCATCAGCGAACCCAAGGTGAAAGGATAGTTGCCCGAATAGTCCTCCCATTCAGCGAGCACCACGCCCTTCATCATCACATAGACAGGAGCCTTGGAACCATTGCTATAGATGGCTGCCTGTTTCTGGAAATGTCCCAGCATGCGGGCATCATAGGTGACCCGCAGCATGAACTTCTCGCCAGGGCCAAGGCTCTTCTTGGGCAGTTCGACACTGGTACAACCACAGTCGGTACGCACCTCACTGATTGTCAGGTGGCGCAGTCCTTTGTTCTTGATTTCAAACTCAGCCGTGATGGGCATCATGTAGCCCGTACGACCACAGTCAATGGTGGTCTTCGTTACGCTCAACTTCTGCGCACTGGCAGGAACAGACGAAAGGAAGAAGACGAGCGACAGTCCTACGACCTTTCCGATTATCGGGATAATTTTCATTTTCTCTTGTATCAGTTTATCACTTTGAATGTTCATATTTTGGTGTTTATTTTACACAATGCAGCGTCACGCCAGGTGCAAGCCCATGGAACTCTGGAGCATAAGCGCACTGTACGGTGCATGTGCCCGTCCCGTACTCGCCTTCACGGTCAACATAGTACTCAGTCTCAATGACGTGCTTGCCTTTCGACAATGTGTCGAAGTAATAGTTCGTGGCATTATCCTTCGGTGAGCAGTAATAGCCGCGACGATAGCCACTGAGCTGGTTCACAGGCTCCATACATGCTGCACGTTTGTCTACAACCTGCACGAAGTCATAGTCGCGGTCGGCCTCGATGGTGATGCGCACCTTGATGCGAGAGCCGACTTTCAGTTTAGAGTTTAGAGTGTAGGGGGTAGAGTTGGCTTCCGCACTGAGCAACTCACGTTTCACGCTGATACCACTGCTCTGAGCCTTGATGCCGGCAACGGGTTGCATGAACTGGGCATAGACGGCCCCCCATGAGGTTCCCTCAGAGGTCTTTTTAGCAGTAAAGGTCTTTTGGGCTGTATAGGACTGTGAGGTCTTCACGTAGCCAATGCCTGCAGTAGCGTCGCTGGTGTCGAGGAGGTTGCCGTCGATGCTGAGAGCAGGAGTAGAGGAGTGCTGAAGTGCGAGAGTGCGAGAGTGCAGGAATGCGTAGATGGCATCGATGCTGTTAAGCGGCGTGTCCCAAGCCTGTGTGCGCTTCTCCTGCAGCAGCCAGCGCTGCATCTCCTCTATGGTCTTTGTGTCGTTGGGTGTGAGTCGCTGAATGGCCTCGATGGCAGCCACCTGTGTGGGTATGCGATAGTCGCGCCACGAATAGCCGGCACGCGGCGTGTCGTAGTAGCGTCCCATCTCTTCTTTATATACGGTGTATTCCTTCAGGCTCTTGATATAAAGAGGTGAATTGAGCACGATGGCACTCATAGCCTTCTCGTAGATGGTCTGGCTCTTCACGTCCTTCTTCAACAGGTTCTTCAGATAGGTCTGTGCCTGCTGCACATTGACAGGCTGCTTACGCCCGTCGAGCGTCGAGAGGTAAAGGTATTGTAAGGCCTTGAACGTGGGGAAGGTCTGCTTGACGCCCTTCTTCATTCCCGCTGACGCGCCTACCCGTAGCCTTTCCTGCTTTTTCATCTCGGCCACCAACTCAAGAATCTCCTTGTTCATAAACTTGAAAGCGTTGTCAAGCAGCGCCCGAGTGTTGTCTTTCGTGCCCGTCATTTGGTTCAGTCGTACCAGCATCTCGCTGATTGAGACAGTCATATAGAACGAGCCTGGCATGCCTTCCCACCAGCTCCAAGAACCGTCGGCACGCTGCAGCTTCTTCACATTGTCGACAGCCGACTCCAAGCGCTGTCGCATCAGGTTCTCGTCGAAGAAGTCAGCAAGACGCTGCTTCTGCTCAGCCTCACGGTCAGCATCCATTACCCACGGTGTTTCGTTGAGCAGCAGTTCCTTCAGCTCCTGGTCTTTCTCAAGCTGGCTCATCATCGATGTCTCATGACCCGACTCCCGTTTCCACATCTCGAACACATGCTTGGCCGTAGGATTCTGGTCGAGGATGTAGTTGCCGAGGCTGTTGGCATAGAGCGAAGCAGCCTGACACACAGCACAGTTGTCGTGCGGATGGGCAATGGTAGGCAGGGCCTGGATCATCAGCCAGGCAGGGTTGTTGGTATACTCTACGGTAAGCTTTCCCGACTGAGAATCTTCGGGAATGAGTTTCGATAGGTCAATGGTCTTGGTACCTGGCTCGTTCTGAGTGAAGGGCACGGTAACGGTGACGCGCTCACGGTCAGGCAGGATGGGCAGGTAGTGCTGCTCGCCATCGCTGAACGTCTCGCCGCTAACCATCATCTTACATACCAACAAGGTCTTTCCATTGAACTTGGAACATGGGACATTAAACATAACGGCAGATGTTCCGTTGGCTTCGAGCTGACTTGGCTGTTGCTCATCGTAAACCACCTCTTCGGTCTCAGGGTCTAAGAGTTGCAGGCGGGTAGTGCCGTTCTTCACCTGTTCGGTCATGTTGAAGATGCGGGCCGAGATGGTGCCCTGATCGCCCATACGGAGGAAGCGCGGCACGTTGGGCTGAATCATCACATCCTTCTGTGCCACTGTCTCACCATCAATGTAACCACACATCATGTCCTTGGTGTGTGCTATGCCCATAAAGCGCCAAGTAGTGAGGCTCTCAGGCAGTGTGAACTTCAGGCTGACGCGACCCGTGCTATCGGCCAGAAGTTGCGGATAGAAGAAGGCCGTCTCCTGCAAATTCTCGCGCATCTGCACCTCTGGGCTTGTTGCGTCATCGCTGTTGGTCGTACTACTTTGCGATTCCTCGTCAGCATCACCTGCTACATCGAAAGCGCCAATGGCCGTATCCGTCATCCTCGCTTTTTGCGCACCAACAGCTACTTCGGCTAAGGCCATATCCCCCATCGCATTTACTGACGCTGACTTTGCCATCAACAGCGGACCATTGCCACGCACGCGAACCGCCCTACGCCCCATCCAGTAGTAAGGGAAGCAGTCAGAGTCGAAACGGCTGAAGTCCAGTTCCTTTACATTCAGGCTGTTTTCACGCTGATGGCCTTCGCAACCCGCACCTCCCCAATCGCTGAATATCCAGCGCAGAGAGGCCATGGGCAACCATGTGACTGGCTGCAACGTCCAGTTATGGGCAACAATCTGGTCAAGGCTCTTGTCATAAAGAGTGGCAAGGAGCTGGGGTTTGAGGTTTAAGGATTGAGAATTCTCAATCAACAGGGTCCACTCTTCCTGCTGACCGGGTGTAAGGCGGTCGCGGAAGGTTTCCCATCTCATCTTCAATGTCTTGTCGGGCAACGGGCGTCTAATCTGTGTTTCGTGGTGGTAGGTCTTGCCATTGCGCACCCAAGCAAAGCTAAGCGTCAAGCCGTTGCCATACTCTGGCTGATACGTGAGTTTGCGGTTGACGAGTTCGTTCTTCTTATCGACCGCTCCCTGCTCAATAATCGTATTTCCAGCCACAAGCGTGTAGACGATATGTACATCGTCTGAGGAACCCACTTGCAGGGTGACAGGCTTGCCATCATTGGAGAACTGCGAGTCCGAAACGTAGAACCAGTCGTCGGTCTCGGTGGCAGGCCGCTTGTCGTCGAGCGAGAACACGACGAACGAGCGTTCCAGCGTCTCACCTTCATATTCAGCCTTCAGTTCGTGCCTACCGCTCTTCAGCTTCGGTAGCGCGACGGACGTGTTCGACTGAACCGACTGCCACTTGCCACCGTCAATCTGGTAGCGAACGGTAGCACTGACATGATTGCCAGCAGCATTTAGGACATGCAGCTTCAGCTGTGGCATCTCCTCGGCCAGCACTTTCTCAGGCAAGTCGGCGGTGAGGGCAGACTTGCGATTACCCAAAGGCAATGAGAGCTGTCCCTGATGGGTCTCGCCGGCCTGATCGGTCACGTCAGCCGTGACCACGAAATGATAGAACAAGGGATGTTTCGACTTGGGCAGAATCATGGGCATCCTCACCTCGAAAGTTCCGTCGTCGGCAGTGATGGCCTCGCCGCTGAACACCTCCTCGCTCTGCAGGCCATTGCCCATATAGCCACCCTGCCAGTAGCGATAGTAAGATATCCACCAATAGGCCATACGACGCTCAACCTTGTACTTCACGCGGCCTCCCTGTACAGGCACGCCGCTATAGCTGCGGGCCGTAGCCTTGACGGTGAGCGTGTCGCCGTCCTTGTAGTCCTGTTCCACCTTCGGAAACTCCACCTGGAACGTAGGACGCTTGTATTCCTCTACACGGATCGTTTGCGAATGATCGTCAATATGAATGGTGAAGCGTCCTGTTAGTGCCGACGTAGGCAACGTGAACTGGGTGCTCACGGTGCCGTACTCATCGGTGACGAGCAGCTTTTCCTCCACCACTTTATAATTAGCGTCGCGTAGCTCGGCATTCACCTGTTGGCCAGCCCTCACTTCCTGTTCAAAGCCGTTGTCCACTTTGTAGAGGATGGCTGCGACGTTCACCGTCTGGCCAGGCCGGTAGATGGCGCGGTCGGTATAGATGGCCACCTCATTATTCGTTCGTTGGTTATCGTAGTAACTGAAACCGCCATAAGCATTCAGTGAAGGGCAAGTTCGGTCGCTTTCTGTTGTGACGAACACATCATTAGGACGCTCTTGGTTCTTACACTGATAGACAGCCTCTCCCTTGCTGTCGGTGATGAGCGTAGCAAGCGTCTTGTCCTTCTCACCATGATAGCCCCAGCGTCTCATCAGCCGGATTTTGGCACCTGCAATGGGACGTCCCGTAGTGGCATTGACTGCCACATAGCGTAGCTGATTATCATGGTTGTTGGGCAATGCCTGTACCAGCACTCGCACGTCGCTGATAAAGAAGAGCGTACGCGACACCTCCGTCTTCGGCAGGCTTTCGACTTCCATCATATAGACACCCACAGGAAGACCGCTCATTTTTAGTGTGTCTTCGTAGAGTTCATATTCCTTTTTTCCGTTGAAAGTACGTGTCTGCGTCAGCTCAGGCAGCAGCGTAAGTAGCGGCTTCAGCTTTTTGTAGTCCTCCTTATTGTCAGGGTTGAGGTTGGTGTCGCCGTCAACTTTCACCTTATATATTTTTATGGTAACCTGATCGACGCTACGCAAATCATACAGTCTGAGCCTTTGCTCACGGTTGGGAATCCACACCTTGTGCTCTAAGCCAGCGAAGAACTGAGGGGCTGTGAGCCAACTACGGGAGTTGCGCAGCTCGTTCATGCGCTGCCACGAGCCCCATCGGGTCAAGGCCTCGTCAATATAGGCAATTTTCTGTTCGGCAGTGGCATCGGTATGGTCGCTCATGTAGTTATATCGTTCACAAGCCACCTCGCCACATTCAGACAGGTCGGCGTAGGCATTGGCCAGCGAGTCGAGCCTGCCGATATAGCTGCTTTCCGATAGTTTGGAATCCTCGTCAGGCTCATCCTGCAATAGCAGATAAAGCCCGCTCATCAACTGGGCACGGCGGTTCTGAGTGGTCATGTAATAATCATGCATAGGACGATACTGATTGGTTTCATGACCAATAAGGCTCAGCAGGTCGTCATTGTAGATGCGGCTGTCCTTTCCCTTCACCACGAAAGGCTGGTAATCGTCGGCCTTCTCGGCAGCCAACTCGGCTGGATGCGCCATTGCCTTTTGGTAATAATCATCAGAAATGCTACGCCAGTCATCACTGATTTCCGTATTGCTTTTATAGATTCGGCCCAACACGGCATAGTAGACCGCCTGCAAGGGAACTTCCTTGATAGTCTCGACCTTCAGTTGCAACCGTTCCACGGCAGGCTTCAGCGAGTCGGGACTCACCACGGTCTGTACACGAGCCTGCATCAGACTGGCTTTCAGCAGCTGGCCGTAGGCACGCTCCTTCTCTGCTTTCTGCGCAATCTTCTTCAACACTTGCAGCTCGGTCTGAGGCAAATCGCGCTCCTGTGCCTCTTCCACCTGTTTCCACAGGTTCGAGTATGTTTGTCCAAACAAAAAATTCATTGGCATGATGCAAGACAGAATAATAGTTGCTATTTTTTTTTGCATAACCGTCATTGTTCTTTGTTACTAAGAATTGTGTGTCGAGATACAGCACACGCACTTGCAAAGATACTCTTTTTTTCCCGATATGCCTATAACAAAACATAAGATTTAACGCATTTTCATTGATATCAACAAAAAGACTCATTTTTTTTGCTGTTTCGAATAATCTTTACTACCTTTGCAGCGGAAAGACTTGAAAACTAACTAAAGAAACAAAAAAAAATGAAAGCAAAACTCTTCGTATGCCTCGCCATGCTGGCAGGTAGCCTTGCAGTTGATGCCCAGCAACTGGCCTTGACCTCCGGTCGTGCCAACTCACGCTCGGCCGTCGAAGCGAGTTCCGACGATTCTCACTCAATCGTTGCCTTCCCTGGTGCACAGGGATGGGGCCGCTTTGCCACGGGTGGACGAACCGGTTCTGTGTATCACGTGACCAATCTCAACGACTCAGGCTCGGGTTCGTTACGTGATGCCGTAAGTCAGCCAAACCGTATCGTAGTCTTCGACGTGGCAGGTGTCATCCGACTAACCAGTGGGCGCATCGTCTTTGCAAAGAACCTCTATGTGGCCGGACAGACGGCTCCTGGCGAGGGTATCACCGTCTATGGTGATGGTGTCAGTTTCTCGGGTGCTGATAATATCATCGTGCGATACATGCGTTTCCGCATGGGTGCCGTAGGTACGGCAGACAAGGACTGTGCAGGCGTGGCTAATGGTCAGAACATGATCTTCGACCACTGTTCCTTCGCCTGGGGACAAGACGAGAACTTCTCTATCAACTGGGACAACAAGGGTACCGCTCCACAGAACATCACGCTGATGAACTCAATCGTGGGCCAAGGACTGATGACCCACTCTGCCGGAGGACTGATGCAGGGCGACAACATCACGCTCTACCGCATCCTGCTCGTGGACAACTCGACGCGTAACTTCAAGGTAAAGGGTACAAGCCAATATGTCAACAACCTCGTATACAACTGGAAAAATGCAGCCTACAACATGGGAGGCGACTCTGAGGGAACCAGCTACGTAAACATCGAGAACAACATGTTTATCAATGGTCCAGCCGTAGGCGGCGACTGTCTGACTGGCGGTAACGAGGACTTCCATTTCTACGGAGTCGACAACTGGCAGGACAAGAACCGCGACGGCAAATACAACCCCACAGAGTTTACCGGTAATGGCGGCGGCGACCGTCAGTCTCAGCCATACGCTTATCCCGAGTTAGAGAAGTGGGCTGCCAACGACCTCGTGACGAAACTGCTGCCCGACGTAGGTGCTTCGCTGCCCTACCGTGATTTGGCCGACTGCTACATGGTCAGCGAGGTGCTGTCGTTCGGTACTGAGGGCAAGCTTATCACCAACGAGAACGAGCTGCCTATCGGCGTGCCCACAACATGGAAGATGTTCAAGGGAACGAAGCGCACCGATACCGACAACGATGGCATGCCCGACGAGTGGGAAACGCTCAACGGCACCGACCCCACGAAGAACGATGCCATGACCATTGCCTCGAACGGCTATGCCAACATCGAGAACTACATCAACAACATCACATGGGAAGACCGCCAGTACTACCTGCGCGCCCCGATGCTGCTGAATCTCGCTTCGGCTACACCTAACAGCCTGACACTATCGTGGGCCGACTTCTCAGACAACGAGGAAGCCTTCATCATAGAGATGAAGAAAGACGGCGCATTCACTGAGGTAGGACGCGTGACGGCCAACACCACAACCTATACCATCACCGATGCCTCACTCCAGCCTGCCACCGCCTATGAGGTGCGCGTCTGTGCCTCGGACGAAACTGGCAAATCTGACTATACTGACGTATTGACCGTAAAGACACGGCCTGAACAGAGTGACATCATAGACTGTGAGACTTTCGATGGAACAGGCGACGGCGAGTGGCTCATTGCCCCCACCGAGGATGAGACGATCACCCTAAGCGAACCAACGTCGAAGACCGCTGTTGTCGTACGCTCTGACGCTCACGTCACCATCGACGGAACAGGTTACATCAGTGGTTCGGCCTCGATGAACAAAACGGGGCAGGGTACACTGACTATTGCCTCAGACCAACAGTATGAAGGTGCCACAGTGCTACACCAAGGCGTCTACGAATTCTCAACCCTAAAGAATGGCGGTGTTGCCAGCGGTCTGGGCAAGAGCCAGGAATTTGCACAGAACTGGATCATGGACGGCGGCACCTACCACTACACAGGCCCGTCTACCGCTACCGACCGCTCAGCCAAACTGCTCAGCGATGGCAAACTTGAGATTGCCAACACAGGTGCGATAGTGACCATGAACGGCGGCTTCGAAGGACAGGGCAACCTGACCATTAGCGGACAGGGCACGCTCGCCGTGAACACAACGACCTGCTTCAAGCACGACGGCGACCTGCGCCTCGAGGGGGGAACGGTTAAGCTGAACAGCAAGGACATCAGCGACAAGGGCATCGGCTCGGCATCGCGTCTGGTTATGGCCGGCGGCACGTTCGTCACCGTGGGCAAGAACGAGGCCAACGTTACCTATAACTTCCCCATCGCGGTAGAGGCGGGCACAACGTCGACAGTCGACTTCGACCTTTGGAACACGAACAAGTGCACCGTGTCAGGCACGGGCACGCTGCAATGGAACGTTCACTACCTACGTGAATATATCGAGGGCAACTGGGACAATTTTACCGGACACCTTATTATAAATGGAACTGGCAAGGAAGGACAGAGCCAATTTGCTGTGCGCAACGGAACGGGCGTAAAGAACGCCACCATTGAGCTGAAAGGAAAGGCACAAGTGAACGGAGCCAAGAACCAGTCGACCTACTATCTTGGCGGTCTCTCCGGTGTTGCAGGAACGTATCTCTCAGGCTTCGATGTGAAGTCGGCTAATGGCAGCGGCACATGGATCGTGGGTACCGCCAACACTAACGAGACCTTCCGTGGTGTAATAGACAACCGTGCACAGGGTGGACAGCAGGGTAAGACTACTATTGAAAAGCAAGGCACGGGCGACTGGCGACTGACAGGTGCCAATGTCTACAGTGGTACGACTACCGTAACAGGTGGACGACTCATTGTCAATGGTACGCATAGCGGCACGGGAACAGTGACCGTGAGAAGCGGCGCAGCACTTGCCGGAACAGGTTCTCTGGCCGGAGCAACCGTCATCAACACCGATGCCAAGCTGCAAGCCGGCGACACCCTCGTCAACGGTCGTGGTCTCACCTTCAACAGCACGCTGAGACTGAACGGCACCGCAACCCTCGTAGTACTTGCCAACCGCACGAAGAGCAACACCCTGACCCTGAACGGTGTCACGACAATCGCTACCACAGCCACGCTGCAGATGGAGATGGGCGACCAGTCTCCCTACGACAAGACCGAATACCAGGTATTCAAACTGGGCACCAACGGCAAGATTACCGGCACCTTTGCCAGCATCGTGCCTGCTACACCCGGTGAAGGCCAGACCTGGGACACCACCGACCTCTACTCGAAAGGCATTCTGCGTGTCGTAGGCGGTGAGACCAACCCAAATGACCCAGGACAGGTAGACCCACAGCCACAGGGAGAGACGAAGACCGCCCTCTTGGCTTGGGGCAACATGGTGGCCAAGTCGTACGACAACAGCGGTGTGAACAACATGATGGAGGGAGCAGCCAACGACGAGGCCTATGGTTTCTCACTCGTCTGCACCGGCAACCTGGCCAAGGCATATACCTCGGGCGGCAACAGTCCGAAGATGAGCATTCCTTATAATGGGGAGACGCTGCTGCGCACACCCATCAAAATCTCGAATGGTACTCAGAACACTATCTTTATGCCCGAAGGCGCCAAGGCCACAAAAATAACGTTCTTCAGCGTGCGCTCTGATGCTACAACCACCGATCGCACCAGCTGGTGGAAAGAGGTAGCCGGTATTCAGTACACGGAAGACACGGCTCCGGCTACCATCGACCTCGACGCAACGCGCGACAACCCCAATGCCATCAGTTACACGCTCAGCAATGTAGCCGATGCCGTGACGTTCACCAATACGGGCGAACAGCAATGCGTCATTCTCTATCTGGAGTATCACTACGGAGGCAGTGGCGACGGCATCAGCGCCATCACTGAGGGCCGACCCGTTCGCATGGAATACTACACGCTTGCCGGACACCGTGTGAACAAACCGGGACAGGGCATGTATGTCGTGCGTATCACCACAGCAGAAGGCAAGACCTACTCGCGCGTCATTTCATCGGCTCCATGTGAATGGTGACGTGCGTCTTAGGGCCGAAACGATCTTTCAACTTATGTTCAATGGCAGTGGCACGCTCGTGAGCCACCTGTAACGGCAGACTGCCATCCATGCGCACGTGCGCTTCGATAGCCATCCGGCTTCCGATGCTGCGCGTGCGCAAATTGTGTGGCTCGCTGACATCGGGAAACGAGCGGATAATATCTTCAATCTCATTCTCTATCTCCACAGGAAGCGAACACTCGGTCAACTCGCCCATGCTCACCTTCAGCAGTTTCCACGCCACTCCCACCAGCATCAGGCCCACGACAATCGAGGCCAGTGGATCGAGCACCGTCCAGCGGTCGCCTAAACAGATGGCACCGCCAATGCCTACGGCAGCGCCTATCGACGACAGGGCATCGCTGCGATGGTGCCAAGCATTGGCAATCATCACCTGCGAACCGAGACGACGCCCCTTGCGTGCCGTGTACTGATAGAGCACCTCCTTCACCGCAATCGACAGCAGGGCAGCCCACAAGGCAATCGCTCTCGGGGCTTCAAGCTCTGCCCCACCCCACCAGTCAACTAACTTCATGCTACCCGACACGATGATGCCTGCCGCAGCAGCCACCAGTGCCAAGCCGATGAAGAACGATGCCAACGTCTCGAACTTACCGTGACCATAGTCGTGCGACTCGTCCTGAGGCTTGGCGCTGATGCCCACAAACACCAGCACCACCACGTCGGTCACAAAGTCCGACAGCGAGTGCACCGCATCGGCAACCATCGCCGGACTGTGGCCCAGCAGACCCGCCACAGCCTTGAACGCCACCAGTGCCAGATTGCCAGCACTGCCCCACAACGTCACCTTGTATATTTCTTTCTCACGTGTCATTATCGTAGTGAGTTTTTAGAGCACTGTCCAATTATATCTTGCAAAGATACGATGTTTTTTCTAGAATCAGTCGCGTATTACAAGTTTTTTTTGTATTTTTGCATCGCATTTATAAATTGTGAATTACAAATTGTGAATTGTAATCTATGGCAGAACTACCCACACTGATAGAAGACCTGGCACTGATACTGATGGTGGCAGGCGTGGTGACACTTGTGTTCAAGAAACTCAAGCAGCCGTTGGTGTTAGGCTATATCGTGGCTGGCTTCCTCGTGTCGCCCCACATGCCTTACACAACCTCGGTTGTCGACATGGAGAACGTGCACCTCTGGGCCGACATCGGTGTGATGTTCCTGCTGTTCTCATTGGGACTGGACTTCTCGTTCAAGAAGATTCTGAAGATGGGTGCGTCACCTATCATTTCGACCGTCACTATCATCTTCTGCATGTCGCTGCTGGGAGTGTGCGTAGGCTATGCCTTCGGATGGTCGAAGATGGACTGCATCTTCCTCGGGGGCATGCTGGCCATGTCGTCGACCACTATTATTTACAAGGCATTCGACGATCTGGGGCTTCAGCAGCAGCAGTTTGCGGGACTCGTCATGTCGGTGCTCATTCTTGAGGACATCCTTGCCATCGTGATGATGGTCATGCTCAGTGCCATTGCCAGTGGCAATAATCCTGACGGTGGACAGATGCTCGGTTCCATCATGAACATTGGTTTCTTCCTCATTCTCTGGCTCGTCGTGGGCATCTCTGCCATTCCGCTGTTCCTGCGCTCTGTGCGCCGTCTCATCAATCCCGAAGTGCTGCTCATCGTGTCGCTGGGCCTCTGCTGTGCCATGGCGGTACTCTCGACGAAGGTGGGCTTCTCGTCGGCCTTCGGTGCGTTTATCATGGGAAGCATCCTTGCCGAGACCGTCGAGGCCGAGCGCATCGAACGATTGGTGGAACCGGTGAAAAACCTCTTTGGTGCCATCTTCTTCGTCTCCGTGGGCATGCTCGTTGACCCGCAGATACTTGTGAGCTATGCCCTGCCCATCATCGTCCTTGTAATGACCATCCTCATAGGCCAGTCGACATTCGGCTCTTTCGCATTCATGCTTGGCGGCGAGAGCCTGAAGAGTGCCATGCGCTGCGGCTTCTCCATGGCTCAGATTGGTGAATTCTCGTTTATCATCGCCTCGTTAGGACTGTCGCTCGGCGTCATCAGCGACTACCTCTATCCGGTCGTGGTGGCCGTATCCGTCATTACCACATTTCTCACACCTTACATGATACGGCTCGCCACACCGGCTTATAACTCGCTTGAGCACCGGCTGCCTTCACGGCTCATCCGAATGCTCAACCATCTCTCTACCAGCCATCCCAACACTACGGAGAAGAGCAAGTGGAAGCGCTTGCTCACGCAGATGGCCGTGAACACCTTGGTCTATAGCATCCTCACGTCGGCCACCATTGCCCTGATGTTTGCTTTCGTACTGCCCCTCACCCGACGGATGCTCCCCGGCTGGGAGCTCCACTGGTATGCCAACGCTATCACTGGTGTGCTTACCGTGATTCTAATCTCGCCTTTCTTGCGAGCTATGGTCATGAAGAAGAACCATAGCGAGGAGTGGAAGGCGCTCTGGAGCGAGAGCAACCATAACCGTCTGCCCCTCATCTTCACCATCCTTGTGCGCGTGGTCATAGCTGTGAGCTTCATCTTCTACATCTGTAACTACCTCTCCCGTTTCAAGCCCGCCATTATGATTACGCTCGGCGTCATTGCCCTGGCACTGATGGTACTGTCGCGCCGCATCAAGCGCAACAGCATCAGACTCGAGCGGCTGTTCATCAACAACTTGCGCTCACGCGACATCGAGGCACAGGTACACGGAAAAAAACGCCCGCTCTACGAAGGGCGACTGCTTGACCGTGACATCCACATTGCCGACTTCGACGTACCGATGAACTCGCTATGGATGGGAAGCACACTGAAACAGCTGAATCTGGGACGCAAGTACGGTATTCATGTGTCGAGCATTCTGCGCGGAAACCACCGCCTTAACATCCCCGATGGCGACTACATCATCTTCCCTGGCGACCGCCTGCAGGTTATCGGCAGCGATAATCAGCTGGCCAAGCTACGCACCGCCATTGAGCGTGAGGTCATGGGCGAGGATCCCGAATTGGAGAAGCGCGAGATGAAGCTACGCCAAATCATCATCGGCCCCGACAGCCCGTTCGTCGGCAAATCACTTGAGCAGAGCGGCATACGCAGTCACTACAGCTGCATGGTTGTAGGACTGGAGGAGGGAGAAGAGAACCTGTCGCCCTTCCCGCCGAAACGCTTCTTCCAGGAAGGCGACATTATCTGGGTTGTAGGCGAGGTCGACGATCTCGACTTGTTAATCAAAAGTATTCCGTAAGTGTACCACCCCACTCTGTGTTTAGGCGTATGGTGAACGAAGGCTGACTTTCCTGCCCGGGATTGTCACCGGGATTGTCGCCCGGATCGTCGCCCTTGTTATCTTTAACAAACAAGCTGCCGGTATACTCAGTAATCTTGTTCTGCTCGATGGGCACGTCGGTCAGTTCCTTCTCATAAACCACATCGGTATTGGCGTTATAAGCCGAGACAGTTATCTTCAGCGTGCCTGTACGAGCCTTGGGAATGGTATAGGCTTCGAGCCTCAGCGCTTTGCCGTGCATATCGTCGGTAATGTCGAAGAACGTCACCTGTTTCGAGTTCACACATCCGTAGCCCGTCGTGGCATCCAGCGCTCCGCTTCCACCAGTATAATAGAAGCGCATGCGCTTGACGTTGTCGGGAACATTGTCAGTAGTAATCAGCCGGAACATTGACGTCACCCGCTCAAGCACCACTTCCTTCGACAATACGCTTGTTCCTATGGTGACGTCATCATAGAAATAGAACGTGTCAGTATATCCGTCGTCATTGGTGAACTGTATCTTCGTGGCATCAGAAAGCACGGGATTGCCGTTGGCACTATGGGCGAGCACCAGTACCTGATAGGTGCCCGGCTCCAGCGTGATGGCCACCTGGCCGAACCCGCTTGCTCCTTTCTCCTGGTTCACGGCCTTCAGCTTCTTTCCATCCTGATAGACCACGAAGTTCAGCCGCGAGCAGTAGTCACCCACAGCTGTAGACGAGCGGGTATTATCGAAAGGTATCACGTTGAATCCCTTCACACTCAATATCAAGTTCGCTTGTTCCCCAGTCCCTTCCGTGTCATTATCCAAGACAGGCTTCTCGCAGGAGCAGCACAACACGGTCAGTACTGTCGTAAATGCCATCATCAACCATCGGTTCATAGTTCAAAGTGTTTTAGGTTTTTCATGTCACAAAGATAGGCATTATTCCACAAAACAAAAAACAACGGCAAAACATTTTAACATTGTTTTACCGTTGTTCTTATCTAGTTTACATTCTTCCGGGGCCTCCAAAGCCGCCACCAGGCCCTCCGAAGCCACCGCCTCCGAAGCCGCCACGACCGCCCCTGTTACCTCCGCCAGGGCCACCGAAGCCACCGTTCGGACCACCGCCACGCATCTGCTGGCGAGCCTCGCGAGTGCCAAAGAGGTTGATACGATAGGTGGCACGGAGCATGACGTAGCTGTTGATGCTGTTGTACTCGTTATCGGTACGCGACATGGCGCTGATAGCACGCGAGAAGTTTGACTGCTGACCAAGGATGTCGTAGAACTCCAAACGGAGACTGAGCGGCTTGCCCTTGAGGAACGACTGCGAGATCTGTGCGTTCCATATCAGCTCGTTGGTGTTGGCGGCATCATCGCTGTAACCGCGGCGGCTCGACATGTTCAGGCTCGTGGTGAGCTGCATGCCCCAAGGCATTTGCAGCGTGGTGTTGAAGCCATAGTTGAAAGACCATGTATCCAAGTTCGAGCTGGCCTGCAACTCGTTTGAGTTATGGTTGTAGCGCACGCCACCATTCAGTTCGAACTCTAACCAGTCATTACGGTAGCTGGCTCCTAATCGTTCGCTCACGGTGGTAGACTTTGTCGTCATCTTCGAGACATTGCCGTCGCGCAGTATGTCGATGTAGCCCACTCGATTGGAATAACTATACTCCGTAGCCGTGTTTACGTTGAAGTAGCCGGCAGTGTCAATAGCGGTGTTGAAAGTCAAATTACCAGAAATGTCCCAGTTGCCGTTGATGTTCTCAGGTCTGGAGGTGCGTCCGCCAGTGACGGGGTCGTACTTCACCATGTTGGCCACGGAGTTCTGCGTGGTCGAGAAACGCAGGCTGGCAAAGATGAACTGCTGATGACGCTCGAAGAAGTCGTTGTAGCGCCAGTTGAAGCTCTGTGTGAACGAAGGCTTCAGGTCGGGGTTACCACTGGTGATGTTCAGGGGGTCCGAGTCATCGGTGATAGGCAGCAGGTCGCTCATCGAGGGCTGGCTGGTATTGCCGCGATACTCGAAGCGCATGTTACCACGGTCTGAGAGCTTCCAACGGAAATTCGCCGTAGGACTCCAGTTCACCACGCTACGGTTGGTCACGGTGTCGACCGTCAGATAACGGTAGGTGAACTCTGACGACTGCGGAATAATCTGAACGCCAACGTTGAAGTTGTAGGCGGGTCGGATGACACGGAGCATCACCTCACCTGTATGGATATAATTTTTGTATTGGGAGAAACGGCTCTGGCTTTGGTCGTAGAACTCGCTGAGACTGCGGCTGCCCAGAGCCCCGAACACGGAGTTCCATTCACGGTAGTCGGGCCACACGTCGTCCATGCCGATGCGGCGCGTGGGGTCGTTGGCGTTCCAGAAGTTGTAGGTCGAACGGTCGTTCTTCGTGTAGCGGTACTGGAAGTTGTAGCTGAACTGTAGGAACATGGCGTTAAAGATAGGCTCGCTGTAGGTCAGGCGGGTGTTATAGTCGTAGTTCTTCGACGGTGTGTCATAGTAATAATTGCGGTAGTAGCTGGAGTCGCCCGTGGCCAACTGGTAGAGGTTGACCAGGCTCTTCGAGAACGATTCCGAGCCACCGTCGCTGTAGTTTCCGCCAAGTTGCAGGGTGAGGTTGCGTCCCTTGCTGCCAAACTTACGGTTGATCTGCAGGGTGCCGCCCACGCGTTTCGAGTCGCTGTAGTTCATGCCGCCATTGGTCAGCTTATTCACCACTAATGTATCGCTGACGCCGAGCATACGTGAGACCATGACTGCGATGTCGTTGGTCTGGGTGACATAGTTGTAAGGGTCGTCGCTGAAGGTAGCCGAAAGGCTGCTCGAAGTTCCGTCGTTGGTTCCATAGCTCCATGTGGGACGCAGGCTCAGGTTCCAGAGCGTGTCGGGTGTCCACTCTATACGCATCTGTGCGTTCCACTGGTTCGAGCGTGAGTAGTTCTGGTTGGTCGACTCGGAGAAAGAACCTGTGCGGGCCACGAAGTTCTCCGTGGAGCGACGGCTCCAGGCATCACCGTCGTTATGGTTCCAGCGTACGGAGCCATCCCAAAGCAATACCTTCTGCTTCTCGTAGTTGAAGTTGACCATACCCATCTTCGATGCCTGCAGACCGTTACGGCCACCACCGCCGAATCGTCCGCCGCCGCCACCGCCACCAAAGCCCATGTCGTTGGTGTTGTTGGCATTGAGCATCGACATGATGCGCCATTCGTCCTTCATCACCGCACCGAAAGCACGTCCGCTGTAGCGCTGTTCCGTGCCTACGCCGCCATCGATATTGGCAAACATGCCGCGGTTCATGCCACGCTTCAGTCCGAAGTCGAGCACCACCTGCTCGTTGCCGTCGTCAATGCCGGTAATGCGGCTCAGGTCACTCTTTTCGTCGTAGGTCTTGATACGGTCAACAATCGACGAAGGCAGGTTCTTGATGGCGGTCTTCGTGTCGCCGGTCATGAACTCCTTGCCGTCGACCTTCACCTTCTGTACGGTCTTACCGTTGATCTTGATCGTACCGTCCTCAGAGACCTCGGCACCGGGCAGCTTCTTGATGAGTTCCTCGACGACCGAGCCCTCAGGTGTACGATAGGCACCGGCATTATAGATAATGGTATCGTCTTTGGTAGTGACCTTGGCAACGTTCTTCACTACCTCCGTGCCCTTGAGCATGATAGCGTCGGGGCTGATGACGAGCGTGCCAAGACTAACGGGCTTGCCATCAGCGACAGTGATGTTCTTGTAGAGGGGTTTATAGCCTACGTAGGTAATGCGGACAAGGTAAGCACCGTCGGCTGGAGCTGTCATCGAGAACTGACCTGTGGCCGAGGTCACGGCATTGGCAGCCAGCGTACTGTCTTTCTTCAGCAGCGCTACGGTGGCCTGGATAACGGCCTCTTTCTCGTCGCTGTCCACAACCGTTCCGCTTACCGTTCGCTGTGCTTGCATGGAGAGGGCCGTTGTAAACATCACGGCCATCGTGAGTAAAAATCGTTTCATTACGTTATTTTTCTATTTGATTATCCGTTTTACACTTTAAATGACGGATGTCGTGGCCTAACGTTTAATTTGGGATGCCGCAATTATCAATTTTTCTTTTTTTTGTAACAAATATTTGTACGGGTCGCAATTTTTCATTACCTTTGCAGCCGCTTTTAAAGGGTTACCTATTCACCGTATGTTAGGGCAACCATCATCGGGCACCCGTAGTTTAATGGATAGAATAGGGGATTCCGGTTCCTCTGGTTAGGGTTCGATTCCCTACGGGTGTACAAAAGCCAAAGAAAAAAGCGTGTCAATCGTGACGCGCTTTTTTCTTTTTATCCGATTATTGATAGAAACGGGCATACCACTCGGCAAAGGCACGAAGGCCCTGTCGCAAGGTGGTCGATGGCTTAAAGCCGAAGTCGCGCTCCAAGGCCGTGGTGTCTGCATAGGTCACGGGCACGTCGCCGGGCTGCATGGGTACGAGTTGCTTGTGGGACTCGAAGTCGTAGTCGCCAGGCAGCACTCCAGCCCGCAGGAGCTCCTGCTGCAGGATGTCGACGAAGTCGAGCAGGTTTTCAGGACTGTTGTTACCGATATTGTAGACGGCGTATGGCGGCAGTGGCAGTCCGTCCTCACCGTTTCGTTTCTCTGGTGCTCCCTGCATGATGCGCACCACGCCCTCGACGATGTCGTCGACGTAGGTAAAGTCGCGCTTGCAGTGGCCGTAGTTGAAAATCTTGATAGTCTCGCCCTGCCGCAGCTTGTTGGTGAATCCGAAGTAAGCCATGTCGGGCCGGCCTGCCGGGCCGTAGACGGTAAAGAAGCGCAGTCCTGTAGACGGTATGTTGTAGAGCTTAGAGTAAGCATGGGCCAACAGCTCGTTGCTCTTCTTCGTGGCAGCATAGAGGCTGACGGGATTGTCGACTTTATCGTCGGTGCTGTAGGGCACTTTCTTGTTCGAACCGTAGACGCTCGACGAGCTGGCATAAACGAGATGCTCTACGCCCGTCTGCCCATTGTCGTAGCTGTGACGGCAGGCTTCCAGAATGTTGTAGAAGCCAATGAGGTTCGACTGAATATAGGCGTCGGGGTTAGTAATGCTGTAGCGCACGCCTGCCTGTGCCGCAAGGTTCACCACTACAGCTGGCTTGAAGTCATGAAACAGCCTGTCGATGGTTTCCTTGTCGGCAATATCGCCCTTGATAAACGTGAAGCGAGGGTCTTGCAGCTCCTTCAAACGATATTCCTTGAGCGACACGTCGTAGTAGTCGTTCATGTTGTCTATGCCTATGATGGTAGCGGTCTGTGTGTCCTTCAGCAGGCGCTTCACCAGGTTCGAGCCGATAAATCCTGCGGCTCCAGTAACTAAGAGGGCTTTGCCCTCAAGCGAAATAGGTGTCATGGTGTATTTTCATGAAAAGAGTTTCTGTGCCTCGTAATAGGTATCAAGACTGCCAATGTCGAAGCGTCCTGCCGACATGGGCCACGCATGCATCACCGTATGGGCGACCATATAGTGGGCCAGATTGCCAGGAGCATCCTTGCCGCAACCGTTCTCCACGGAATGTCGCACCAGCTCCAGGTCGCTCTTCTTATATATATAAAATGGTGGAACGGCCCAATGGCTCTTCGGCACCTGCGGTTTCTCTTCCATGGCGATGACACGCAGGTCGTCGTCAAGTTCGACGACTCCCGTGCGCTGCAGCTTTTCTATGCTGGGCTGTTCGTGGCACATGATGCACGAGGTACCTTTCGCCTCGGCAAAGTCTACAAACTCCTGAAACGAGAAAAACAGGAGATTGTCGGCAGCCACGACGAGCAGGTCATCATTGAATTTACAATTTGACAATTTACCATTTGACAATTGGTCAATGGCGAGAAGCAGGTCGCAGACGGCACCGAGGCGCGTGTCGTTGGTCTCCGTGCCATCGTCAATGATGGTCACGGGCTTGGCATAATGCTGGCTGGACGCCCACTCCTCGAATATGGGAGCGAACTTATGGTTAGTCACGATAATATGCTCGTCAATCTGCGGAATACGGTCGATGTCATCAAGCATACGACCCAATATAGTCGACTCGCCTATTTTCAGCAATGGCTTCGGGAAGTTCTTCGTCAGCTCACCCAATCGTGTGGCATATCCCGCTGCAATAACAATATTCTTCACCTCTTTTAATCCTTCAATTCTTCAATTCTTCAATTCTCCAAGAATCTCGCCCCGTCGTCGGGCTTCACCCAGTACACCTGGAACGTACGCTCGTACTCAGGGAACTGCTCCAGATATCTTTCTGTGAGTTTCCGTCCTATTTCATCTTTATAGGCAGGATCGACAAGCGCCACACACGCTCCCTTGAAACCGGCTCCCGAGAAGCGTCCACCATAGACGCCGGGCAACGTGCGCATGATTTCGTAGATAGCGATAAGCTCTGGCGAACCACACTCGTAGTTATGGATTGACGATTCGCAACTATCGAACGACAGCTTGCCAAACAACTTCATGTTGCCCGTCTCCCATGCCGTAACGCCCTGACGCACGCGCCGGTACTCCGAATAGAAGTGCTCGGCACGGCGTGCAAACCGTGCTGGCATGGCTATGCGCGTCTTTTCGAACGTGGCCTTGGGTATGTCACGCAAGAACG
>Ga0310695_10002470_pt1 | contig 39001 bp, 39 predicted proteins | sample RumenRJG_04DNA_FD_203882 | JGI IMG/M metagenome (GOLD analysis project Ga0310695, IMG submission 203882) | Bovine rumen microbial communities from Lethbridge, Alberta, Canada - RJG_04 (v2) (version 2) | ecosystem: Host-associated > Mammals > Digestive system > Stomach > Rumen | place: Canada...
CATCTCCCAGTTCGAGGGCACTTCGATGTTCGCCCACTTCGCGTCGGAGAACTACTCTTCGAAGAAGTTGGCGGGGATGCCCTCGGGTGTCGAGGCAAAGCAGAACTTCCACTGCCCGTTCAGGAGTTGGTGGTGCTCGGGGATGTAGTAGGCACGACCTTCCTCCTGGTTGAGTTCAAAGACGTCCAGGTTCTCGATGTAGTCATACAGATGGTTCATGAAGTCGTGCTCGTTGGCAGCTGTCGCGTTGCTGGCCGTGAGCCATCCTGCCGTAGCAAGGCATAAGGCAAGGCCTTTAAGTGTGGTAAGTCGTTCCATCATATAATATAATAAATAATGTAAATAGTTCTGGTATTGATGTGGGTAACGATGAGCGCCCAACTGTATTGGAAATAGTATTTGCAAATATAGTGTGTTTTTTGATAGGCAAATGATTTTTTGCACGAATAATGCACCGACCTTGTGTAGAAAGGTCGGTTTTGTAAAGTGTATGTAAAAAAATGGGCAAGTGAAGCATGACAACGCACCTGTGACGCTTGCACGCTACAGATGTGCGTAGTCGAAGTTGCGGTACTCGTAGTCCTTCACAGGGTCGAAGTATTCCTCACTCTCGTGGGTGCCCGTATAGACCAGATGCCCCTCGCGATAGACTTGCAGTCGGAGGAAGGGCACGGGTCGCCAGTCTTCGTCCGAAAGCGGTTGAGTCGAGAAGATGATGGTGTCGGCATCCTTTTGCAGCAGATGCAGCGTGTCGCGATAGTTTGTGTGGACATACATGTACTCCCCGTCCCAAAGCAGGAGGTTGAGTTTGTTGTGGACCGAAAGGTCGGCTATGAGCTTGTCGAGCAGCGCGAAACGCTCCTCGGGCGAGAGTGCCCGTCCGAGGCGATCCTGCTTGCGGTTGATCTCGTCGAGGAAATAGTAGAGTACGCGTTCCGAGTCGGTCTGTCCTTCTTGTGCCTCCTTGAAGTCGTTGAGGTGGGGGAAGTCGAAGATGGTGCCGTTGTGGGCAAGTGTCCATGAGCGTCCACGGTTGTCGTGCTTCACGAAGGGATGGCTGTTCTCGTAGAACATGCGTCCTACCGAAGCCAGGCGTATGTGGGCAATCATGTTGTCGATGAGTATGGGGTGGGCGATACGCTGCATGAGGTAGTGGCTCTGATTGGCACAGATGGCTTCTTTTTCCAACGATACTGCATCGCCGTAGAAGAGTGCCAGTCCCCACCCGTGGCAATGTCGCTCACTGTGGGAATAAAATGTTCGCAGATAACCGTTTACCTCTATTCGCTTTCGGCTGCTAAGGCCGAGTAGTTCGCACATAATTGTAGTCCTTTTTTCTTGAAACCTTCCGAGAATACGCGCTTCACGATCCATGCGTAGCGGTAATCCTCGGGTGAGGTGATTTTACGATATTGATAATCCAGCACGTCCATGACCTCGCCTGTGGCGTCGATGCCGAGGAAGAAGTTGCGCATCGAGCCCAGTATCTTCAAAGCAGCTTCGGTTGCGGTGCTGACTTCGCCGTCGGGCATCACGATCTTCACCGTCCTCAGGTCGTAGTGGGCGGCATTCTTGAAGTTGGCGATGGCCTGCATCTGGTCCTTCGAAGTGATGGGCTGGCGTGGTGTTGCGGCAAGCCAAACGAGGAGGAGCTGTGCAAACTTCACGTCGCGCACGTCGATGCCTTCCAAGCGCAGTGGGTTGAGGTCGATCATGCGCAGTTCGATGTGGTTGACACCCTGCTCGCGCAATGTCTCCAGCCGATTCGCGCCACGGGGTTTCAGGCGAATGGGGTAGTAGAGTTCCGAAGGAGCCTTGATCCAACCCTTGTCCACATAGTGCTGGATGCTGTCGGCATAGGCGCCGATGCTGCTGTAGTCCAGTTCGGGCGTGAAGGCGTTCCAATAGCCCAGTTCCGAGCATCGCACACTGGCCATGCCCACAAACGTGGCACCGTTCTTCTCCTGTTTCCCTTGTTCGAAGAAACTGGGGTCGAGGATGGGCGAAGCCGCTGTCAGCACGGTCATGATCCATCCGTACGACACAAGTCGCTCGGCAAGGTCGAGATAGAGGCGGCTCTCGTAGGCGCGGTAGGCAGCGGTCTCCTCGCCCTTTTTGACGTGCAGACCTGTCTCAGCCTTGTAGTTCAGGCGGATCAGGTCACCCGAAAAGGAATAGTTGAAGTGGATGCCCGAGAGCGTCATCTTGTAGCGTCCGTAGCGGTCGGAGAGGTAGTTGCGATAGGCGGTCTTCGACGAGCGTCCGCCCTCGAATTGCGCCACGGGGATGTCCTCCTCGTCGCGGATGTAGGGTGGATTGGAGAAGGGCCACAGCAGTTCGCCTTGTTTGGCGATGCGCTGTTGGATACGTCGGGTATGGTCGTAAAGGTTGCCCACCACTTCGTCGGCCGACTTGAACACTGCTGTGTTGATTTCAGTCTGGTTCTCGCAGAAGTCGCGCGTGATGTGCTCGTCGTCGGCGAAGGGATGCGGTGTGTGGGCCATGTGTCCGTCGGCCGTCACGCGCAGCATCTCTTTTTCCAAGCCGAAGTTGCCGGTCAGCAGCAGGCGTCTTACCTTGGGGTTGTTAATGTGTAGCATCGATTTATAAAAAATAAAAAATCACATCCAATTGCTCCCGTCGCTGCGCTCGAGGATGAAGCGGGCCTGTGCCTCCAGTTCGGGCAGCGATTCGCTCCAGGCCACGAAGACCTGTGCTCCCATTCCGCCCGAAATGCTCTTCGGGGGAACCTTCTCGAGCAGCAGTTTGTGTCCAAGCTGGGCACGTACCTCGTCGGCTGAACGCTTGTATTCCACCTTCTCGCTTCGACCGAAGTGGGTGACGTAGCGCTGGAAGTGATAGTTGGGGAACGAACGGTTTTCGCCCAGCGTCAATGCCTCGGCCCATATCTGATAGACATCGACGTTGTAGGCGTAGTTCATCTTGTCGGGAATGTAGCCGCCCGGTGCTCGCATGTTGACCTCCAGGCCCAGCACGTCGCCCCGTTTCCCAAGGCCTTTCTTGTCCTCGTCAAGGCGGAAGAACTCGAAGTGGAAGAAGCGGTTGCGCAGGCCAAAAGCCTTGACGACGCGTGGCCCGATGTCATTGAGGTCGGTGGCCTGCACGTTCTGCGTGTAGCTCACGTTCTCGCCCGTGCCTTGCAGCATGGCCAGTGGAGTTGCCATCATCACCTGTCCGGTGTAGAAGACGATGTTGCCCTGTGCATCGGTGATGCCGTCGAAGGTCTCGATGTGTCCGGGCACGAATTCCTCCATGATGAAATGATGGGCGGGGTAATGCGCCAACGTCTCGTGGTACAGGTTGGTCAAACCTGCCTCGTCGCCGATCTTCCACGTGTTGCTGGCACCCACGCCGTTGTCGGGCTTCACGATGACGGGATAGCCCACTTTCGTGGCAAATTGCAGTGCCTCGTCCAGTTGGTCGATGAGGTGGTGGCGTGCCGTCTTCACCTTGGCACGTCGATAGCCGAGTTTCATCTGCGACTTGAGTTTCACGCTCTGCAGCTCGTCGGTCTTCCATCCGCTCGTGATGTTGAAGTCGGTGCGGAGCCGTGCCTCCAGTTCGAGCCAGTATTCGTTCTGGCTTTCCACGTAGTCTATCCTGCCGTAGCGGCCGATGTAGTAGCCCACGGCACGATACACCTGGTCGTAGTCTTCGAGCGAAGTGACGTAGTAATATTCGCCTACGGAGTTCTTTACTTCGGGAGCCAGGCTGTCGTAGGGTGCATCGCCGATGCCGAGCACATTGACGCCGAGTCGCTTCAGGCGGTCGCAGAAGTTCCAGAAGTGCAGCGGGAAGTGGGGGGAGATGAATATGACGTTCATGATCTGTTGCGTATTATGAGGTTGTGGTTATTCCCAAAGGAAGTGCATCCACGTGGGCACCTCGTGCTGCCACGATGCCTCGTTGTGGTTGCCTCCTTCGTTGCGGAAGAGATAGGTGCTGGCACCCTTCTGCTGCACGAGCCATTCCATCTCGCGGATGCGGTCCTCAAGTCCCGGATTGCCCTGCTGCTCCACCGTGCCCCATGAGAAGAAGATGCGTGTGTCGTGGGCGATGTCGGCCTTGCCGATGTCGTTGCGCAACTGCTGCATGGCAGGCTGTATGGCAGGCGAAATGACGGCAGCCTTCGAGAAGAGGTGATTGAACTTGACGATGGCATAGAGCGACATCATGCCTCCCATCGAATAGCCTGCTATGGCAGTTGCCTCGCGATGGGGCCACGTGCGATAGTTTTGGTCGATGAAGGGTTTGAGGTCCTGCTCGATCCATTCCAGTGTCTGATGTCCGAGTCCCGGGATGCGGCCATAGATGCGGCTCACGACGTCGTACGGACAGTATTCGCGGATGCGTGCCCAGTTGTCCTTGGCGCACTCCATGCCCACTACGATCAGGTGTTTCCACCAGCCGTCGAGGAACTCTTTCAGCCCAAGGCTTTTGCCGAAGGTGGCATCGCTGTCGAAGAAGAGGTTGTGGCCGTCGAACATATAAAGGACGGCATATCGCTCGTCCGACTTGTCGTAGTCGTCGGGCAGATAAAGGTGTATGCGGCGGTCTTCGCCGGCCGGCTTGCAGAAGACGTTGAATTTCTGTATCATGTAGTAGTTTGTTTCTTTTCTTGGACGAAGCGGATGAACTCATCCTTCTCTTCCTCGGTTCTGAGTCTTGCGGTGTACATCTGGTTGCCCATGGCTCCCGAGAGGATGTCGGGCATGCGCTCGCACATGACAATGCTGCCCGCATATCGCTGTAGGATTTCCTCGTGGGTGTGGACGTACTGGTAGATGTCCCTGCGTGAGGCAAAGACGCAGTAGTACTCGTCGGGCCAGGCCTTGCTCAGCGCGTTGCCCGCATCGTGCTGGCTGTCCTGTGCCAGGCGCGACTTGCCGAAAGCTACCATGTCGGCCCAGATCTTATATACGTCGGTCGAATGTGCGTAGTTGATCATGTCGGGCGTGTAGCCTCCTGCGGGACGCATGTTGACTTCCAGTGCCACGAAGTCGCCCGCTTCGCCGAGGTTCTTTCTTGCCTTGTCCAGACGGAAGAACTCGAGGTGTACGAAGCGGTTGATGACGCCGAAGGCCTTCACCGTCTCGCGTCCCAGGGTACGGAGCGACTGTGGCATCTCTTTGCCGATATAGTACGACAGGTCGAGGCGCTTGTTCACGATGTCCATGATGCTGGGTGGCCAGACGGTCATCGACTCGAACATCGCCTTGCCCTCGGCATCGACGATGGCGTCGTACGAACAAATCTCGCCCGTGATGAACTCCTCCACGACGTAGGGTTGGTTGCCGTAGGCCCCGAAGAAGTCGCGCAGTTCCTGCTCGTCGTGCAGCTTGTGCGTGCCGCCTGCACCTACGCCCACATCGGGCTTGGCGATGAGCGGATAGCCGCATTCGTCGGCAAAGCGCAGCAGGGCATCCAGCCCGTTGGCGGTCTTTTCCTGTCGTGCCGTGGGTATGCCGCCCTTGCGGTAGTATTTCTTCATCTCCGACTTCTCCTTGATGGCAGTGATGTTGGCGTACTGTATGCCCGTGGTGACGTTGAAGTCGGTGCGGAGTCGTGCATCCTGTTCGAGCCAGTATTCGTTGTTCGACTCTATCCAGTCGATCTTGCCATATTTGTGGGCAAGGAAGGCTACGGCACGGTACATCTGGTTGTAGTCCTCCATGTTTTCTACGCGGTAGTATTCGGTGAGTGCGCCTCGGAGTTCCGGGCTCAACGTTTCGTAGGGTGCATCGGCTATGCCAAGCACAGTCACGCCGTTCTGCTTCAGTCGGATGCAGAACTCCTGATAGGTGCGCGGAAACTGGGGTGAGATAAAGATGAAATTCATAAAGGTTTAATAAATTGGGAGTTAGCGGGAGTTAATAGGAGTTAATGGTAGTTAGCGGGAGTTAGCGGACGACACCTTGTTCCCGTTCGGTCACGTCCGAGAGAAGCGCCATGTAGAAATCGGGACCCGGGAAACATTTGTCCGTTAACTCCGCACTTTAGCGCTAACTCCTGCTTACTCCTGTTAACTCCAAAGCAAAAAAAACTTACGCCACTTTGCGTCCTCTTTCCTCCAGAATATGTTCGAAGAAATATTTGGCCTGCTTGCGCCACCACTCGAAACTGTGGCTCACGTCGCATCCCCAGATGTCGGTCCAGTGGGGGATGCCTTTTTCGGTCAACAGGTCGCCGAGGCAGCAGGTGCTCTCGTTGGTAATGCCCTCATATTCACCCTGGCCGCAACAGAGGATGATCTGCTTGTCGCGGTAGGTGTCGAGCAGCACGCTCGGGTCGTTCTGGTCGCGCAGGTAATGGAGCGGAGAGTTGCGATAGATGAGTTCCTCCGTAAATCCCGGGAAGAAGTAGTCGGCATGGAAGAGGCCGCTGAGCGAAAGCAGCGTGTCGAACAGGTCGGGACGACGGAAGAACACGTTGCCTGCATGGTATCCACCCATCGAGCAACCCGTGACAATCAGTCGCTGTCCGCCATTGACTTCCGGGATGAGTTCTTCGGTAATGTACTCGTACCAGCGCTCGTGCAGTCCGATCAGCTGCCGATAGTCGTGCTGCTCCTGGGGAGTTGCATTCACCACGCTCCAGGTCTCCTTGTCGATACTGTCGCAGCAGATGAGGTGGATGAGCCCGCTTTCGATCATGGGAGCAAGCACATCGACCATGCCATTGTCCTCCCACTCCCAGAACCGCTGGTCCTGACTTGGGAACACGAGTACACCACGACCCCGATTGCCGAAGGTCTTGTACTCCATCTCTCTGCCGAGAGCTGCACTCCAATGCTTGTAGTATCTTGCTTCCATCTTATTCTTCGTCTTTGCGAAATTAAAGAATTATTTTCGGGTGCAAAGGTAAGGATGGAAGGTATTATATGCAAGGTTTGGCGAAAAATTTAGAAAATATCACTTTTATTTAGGAAAAATCAGAAAAATATTCTAATAATCCCGAATAAGCCGCTCGGGGGCTTTCATAATGTCCTGCATATCTGGAGGGAGGACCATGAGGAACGTGCCGAAAAGACGACCGTTCTTGACTTGCATTTCGTAGCCCTCTTCACCTTCCACAAACAACGAATCGCCGCGAACCAATAAATAGTGAGTAGGGCCTCCCACTGGTTTCGGATCATTGAATGGAACCTTCGTGATGGAATGGTTGACCATCCTGGCAATGAATTGCTCGTACTGCCCCGCCTGCAGAGCGACGATGGAATCATATTTTTGCGCTTCCCCGTACCCCTTGATTACACTCAGTCGCACGGAATCCTTGAAGACCGTGACCCGACAGTCATACCGCCAGTCAGGAGCCACCGTGCCATTGTCGAACATATAGGTCACGCTCGTCGCCCGGCTCAGCAAGGCTTCGTCCAATATTTCGTTTGGTTTATCCGTGCGTTGTGCACAGGCGGTATTCGAAAGTGCTATGGTCAGCACGCCGATGAAGGTCAGGAGGCGTCTCATATTTCTTGATTAAAGGGTTTTGAATATGCAAATCTAACAAGATTTTTCCAATTATTGCCAATCCGGGGCTGAAAAACGTTGGTTATACTACTTCAAACCCCATTACAACCGATTACGCAAAGTCAAATTCGAACAAAAACGGGCGGATGATGGCGAAAAAGTGGGAATAAATTTGGTATTCTCGGAATTCTGTCCTATCTTTACCGCGTCAATTCATTTGTCAGACAATTAATATATATAGGAATATGCTTGGTGCAATCATAGGCGATATAGTGGGCAGCCGCTGGGAGTTCAATCCCACCAACGACTACAACTTCGAGATGTTCTCCGACAAGAACAGTTACACCGACGACACCATCTGTACCATTGCCGTGGCTGATGCGCTGCTCCACGGGGCTCGCGACTTCGGCGGCTACATCCACGCCTGGTGCCGCAAGTACCCGCATCCCATGGGCGGCTATGGCGGACGATTTGCCCAGTGGGTGAGGAGCAACGACCCGAAGCCCTACGGCAGCTTCGGCAACGGAGCAGCCATGAGGATCAGCCCCGTGGCGTGGTTCTCGCTCAATGGTCATGCCCAGATGTACTATGCCGTGGAGGCCACATCATGCACCCACAACCATCCCGAGGGAATCAAGGGCGCGAAGGCAGTAGTCTCCGCCATCCACGACTGCCTTGAGATGCACGGCCTCTTCGAACATATCGGCAAGGAGCAGATCATGAATTATGGACTCAAGAGGGCGCTCACCAACTACGGCTATTCCATCGACTTCGAGGAGAAGGATGTGCAGAACCGTTTCGACGAGACCTGCCAGGGCACGGTGCCCGTTGCCTTCTGGGTCATCAGCCGCAGCAATTCCTTCGAGGACGCCATCCGCAGGGCAGTCATCCTCGGTGCTGATGCCGACACGCTCGGAGCCATCGTCGGAAGCATCGCCGAGGCCATTTGGGGCATACCCGAATGGATGAAGCAGAAGGCCCTCACGTATCTGCCGAAGGACATGAGGGAAGTGCTCGAAGCCTTCCGCAAGCAGTGTCCGTGGCGTCATACCACCCGCTTGGCAAAGAAGCAGCAGGAGCAGAAGAAGCAGCAGTCCGAGGCCATCGAGTATTGGACGCTCGGGCTTGGCGACTCCAACAAGGCACTCAATGGCGAGAACCCGCTCCCCGACAAGCGCAAGACCGCCACGGCCAGCTCCTGGAAGACCATCCCGATGCCAGAGGATTCCGACGAGATAGCCCAGGTGGCGCTCGACTTCTGGATTCCCGCAGCCGCCATGGCAATCATTCGCAAGGGCCACATCCCCGCAGCCATGGAGGACCACTGGTTCATGTATTGCGACGAGGAGTACATCCGTTACTTCCGCAGTTGGACGGGCATCTGCGCCTTCGAGGCACATTACACGAAGGATGGCGACGATTACCGGGTGGATCGTCTGCGCATAAGCAGTGACTTCGCCCAGTACGGAGCCAATGGTGCGGCAGCAGGCGCCGCCCTCTTCCGCTATCTCGTCCTTGCCGAATCAGGCGGCAACTCCCAGCTCGCCTGGCAGCAATATATCGAGGCAAAGGAGAAGATGTAGGGGATTTTGTTTAATGGATTGAATAAAAATGGGCCAATTTTGTTTAATAGATTAAATAAAAAAGACAAAATATTTGCAAATTCATTAAATAATTAGTATCTTTGCACCCAGATTCACAATAAAACAAGTGTATGGATAAGCAATTACTAAAACAGATACTCCGTGATAACCAGCAGGAAGTGGAGCGATATGTTGTCGAACCTCGTCAAATAAGGTTGGATGATTTCCCGTGTCATGTATTGGTGGGTGTACGAAGGGCAGGTAAGTCATTTATGTTATATCATCGTATCCAGCAACTGCTTGCCGAAGGACGAAAATGGGATGAGATACTCTATATGAACTTTGAGGACGAACGTTTGGAGGATTTCAGTACGGAGGACTTCAATCGGTTGTTGGAGTGTCATCAGGAAATGTATGGGAAACGGCCTATGCTTTTCCTCGACGAAATACAGAATATAGAAGGATGGCATAAATTCGCCCGTAGGATGGCTGATAGCAAATACACTATTATTATAACGGGTTCCAATGCAAAGATGCTCTCCGGAGAGATTAATACTACATTGGGCGGTCGTTTTATGACTGCGGAGGTTTATCCGTATAGTTTCAAGGAGTTCCTGTCGGTACACAAAGTTCCTGTAAGCGATCTTGTCATTCTATCCACAGAAGAACGAGCAAAAGTGGTGCGCCTGTTTGACGAATATTTGCATTATGGAGGCCTTCCCGACACCGCTCTTTTGCCGGCTAAAAGAAATTATTTGAGCAGTGTTTATCAAAAAATCTATATGGGAGACATCATTGCTCGTAATAAAATAACGAATACTGCAGGTATCAGGGTACTGGTCAGGAAGATGGCAGAGAGTGTATGTCGCCCGATTTCCTACAATCGCATCAATAACCTGCTTTCGACCGTAGGAGGCAAACTAAGTTTGGCAACGACCATAAAGTATGTGGAATATTGTGAGGATGCCTGGCTGCTATTGCGGTTAAGAAATTATGCAACGACTCTTGCAGAGAAGGAGGGCAACTGCAAATACTACTTTATTGATAGTGGAATATTAGGTCTCTTCTTGATGGACAAGGATGCTATGTTGTTGGAGAACCTTGTCGCCATTCAATTGTTTCGCCTTTATGGTCATGACTCGGATAATGAACGCGTTTTCTTCTACAATGACAATTTTGAGGTAGATTTTTATATACCAGAAGATGAACTCGCAATTCAAGTGTGTTATTCGCTTCGCGATGAGGAAACCCGCAAGCGGGAAGTGGATGCCCTGATGAAATTGCCAAAGTTCATGCCATGCCGCAGAAGATTGATTTTGACTTACGACGAGGAAAACACCATCCCCGATACCTATGGTATTGTCGAAGTCATACCTGCGTGGAAGTGGCTGTCAGTTTGATTGTCGAAGGCTTTTGTTTTGAAATATCATACAAGATGTATTTAAATCAGTATGTTATTACTACAAGATTTGTAATATATGATAATTCGGAAATAATTCGAATTATACATGAAGAAAATGGAGACTGGCAGTTCCTTGGGCGTGAAGAGAATCTTGAAGAGTCTGACGCAGTGGTTATATCATTAGGTGAAATGATGGATTTTGACGATTCTCTGAGTATCGTAGAATCTTTGCCCGAGGGCAAGCAGGCATTAAGAACGGATAAAATGTCGCCATGGTATATATATGATATTGTCCAATAAAAGACAATTTTTGTTAATGTAAATAGTTGAATATTAATATACTTGACGAGTGAAAATATGCCGCGGTGGTTTTGAAATTTAATTCTCAAATTCGATAATTCGTGATAAATAAATCGGGACTGGATGGCATCTTCTCCCTTTAAATGGGACCGAGGGGGGCTTTTCGTGATCATGTCCCCCAACGAACGTTAGGGGACATGATTCTATAGAAACATATCCTCCAGCGACCGTTAGCGGACATCCTGCTATCGTCGCATATCCTCCAGCGAACGTTAGGGGATATGCCCCCACCTCCGCATGTCCTTCAACGAACGTTAGCGGACATCCTCCCATCGTTGCATGTCCTCCCGCGAACGTTAGCGGACATTCCTCCATCGTCGCATATCCTTCAACGAACGTTAGGGGACATGCCCCCAGCTCCGCATATCCCCCAACGAACGTTAGCGGACATCCTGCTACCTTCGCATATCCTTCAACGAACGTTAGCGGACATACGACAATCGTGGCATATCCTCCACGGTACCTTGGGGGACATGCCACGATCTGAAATAGGGTTTCATTTTCGCCAAGCGAATAATAATTCATGTCGATTCACGACTATTCGTGTATCCTCGGCAATATTCAATCGCCTCAAGCACTCTGTCGGCCGAGAGGATGCTTTCTCCGATTGCGAAAGTACTCTGTCGCCCGTCAGAGTACTCATTCCTGCAGGAGCAAGCATCGTGTCGCCCGTCAGGATGCTCTATCTAACCGAAGCATAACCAATCTTGGCCAAGAATGGCCATTCTCCGATTGGAACAAGTACTCTATCGCCCGTCAGAGTACCCGATTCTCCAGAAGTAAGCATTCTGTCGCCCGTCACGATGCTTCCTCCATTTGCGCAAGCACTCTGTCGGCCGTCGTGATGCGTTCTCTAATTGCGGAAATACTCTGACGGCCGTCAGAGTACTCAATCCTCCAGCATCAAGCATCCTGTCGGCCGTCACGATGCTTCCTCCATTTGCGCAAGTACTCTGTCTCCCGTCAGAGTACTTCTTCCTCAATAAATCAAAGATCGTGCCGCAAAGAAACAACTAATATTTTTGCCATTGTCAGTCTACGCATAAAAAGCAAACCGCCCACAAAGGGCGGTTTGCATATAGAAGTGATTGCAAAGTTTACGAATTCGACTACATTGTAGCAGTGAGGAAGGTTGCGTTGCCGAAGATGTAGAGCGTGTTTTCGGAGGCGGGCACGAGCAAGGTCTCGCCCTGGCGCACCTTGACGCCGTTGATGTTGGCTTCACCCCACAGGCAGACCACCACGACGAACGAGTCGCAATGGAAGTCGATCTGCTGCGCCACCTGCACGACTACGCGATGCACGATGAAGTAGGGGCAGTTGATGAGCTGCGTGATGGGACGTGTGCTGTCGTAGGACGTCCTGTACTCGGGCCACACCTGGTAGTCGATGGCATCCTTGGCCTGCTCGATATGGAGCTCGCGTGGCTTGCCATGGGCATCCTTGCGTCCGAAGTCATATACGCGATAGGTGATGTCGCTGGTCTGCTGGATTTCGGCGAGGAAGCAGCCGGCACCGATGGCATGCAGACGTCCGGCAGGGAGGAAGAACAGGTCGCCCTGATGTGCCTCGTGGGTGGCTATGACGTTGGCCATGGGATTCTCGCCCTCGCGTGAGTCGGTGGTCACCATCTGCTCGTAGTCCTCGGGCGTGATGCTCTTCTTGAGGCCTGCGTAAATCTTGGCGCCTACGTCGCTCTTGATGATGTACCACATCTCGGTCTTGCCTGCACAGCCGTGGCGCTCCTGGGCGAGCTTGTCATCGGGATGCACCTGTACGCTCAGATCCTGGCGCGAGTCGATGAACTTGACGAGCAGGGGGAACTTGTTGCCGAAGCGCTTATAGACCTTGTTGCCCACGAGCAGCCCCTTGTACTTGTCGATGAGCTGCGTGAGTGTGAGTCCCACATCGACATCGTCGATAAGGCCGCGTTCGATGGCCACGCTGTCCTGACCGGGCACGCCACTGATCTCCCAGCTCTCGCCGATGTTGGGCTGCGCGGTATAAATGCCCTTGAATGGGGCAATCTGATATCCTCCCCAGATGGTGGACTTCAGGATGGGTTCAAACTTGTATGGTTTCATTGTAGTAGTAATTAACGCCGCAAAGATAATCAAATTCGCGCTTCCCACCAAATCCAAAGAGGAAAAAGTGACAAATCATTTCATTTTTTCTTCTCAAGACGGGTGGAAACAAACAATTGCCAACTTTGTCACGGCTTCTTGAAGTAGTCGTTGTACATCTTGATGCCAAAGATGATGACGCTACAAACGAATGTGATGAAGTTGGTGAGCGTGATGTAATAATTTGCGCTGATAAGACCTTGTGTCAGAAAGCCGAAGGAGCCTACGGCCATCATGATGAAGCCCGGCAGTGAGATGCCGTCGGTGTTGCGGGTGCGAATGGTCTGAATGGCCTGGGGGAGATAACCCAGCACAAGCCCGATGCTGCCAACAAGGCCGCAGATGTCAAATAGTGATTCCATAGTCTGATTTATTAATAATGCGCCGCAAAGATGCGAATAAAGGGGGATCATAAAGGGGAGTTTTAAACAAAAAAATCCTACGTAGAGTAAATTCCACATAGGATTATTGTGGAGCTGGAGGGGTTCGAACCCTCGTCCAAACAGGGGGTATCGGCGCTTTCTACATGCTTATTCCAGCCTGGATTGTCGGGTGTCGCCAAGACCTGGACCACCAAGCGGCACCTTAGCCTCTAAAGGTTTCGCCAGAGCCGCGAGGCAGACCCTGACTAGTCCCGATTTACCTGCACCACCGGTTCCTCAGTCTCGGAACAAGGACCTTGGGGTGATGTCTTGTCAGCCGACCTTGTCAGCCGATTAAGCTTCAATCTACTATACTTCGATTAAGCAGCAAGAGCGTAGTTATTCTCGCCAATTATATTTTGCCATCGTGGATTATAGTGATAGGTGACATCTCACTGCATGCTTACACAGAGGCCCATCCCGCTGTCAAAGCCAGTCAGCCCCAGTTTTGAGGGTGCAAAGATAAGACATATTTTCAAAAAATGCAAATTGTAGGTTGATAATTTTCAAAAAATGTTGAAGAAATAGTAACTTTCGGTGAAATTATTGCCGATTTTGGGTGTGAAATTAGGATAATTGGAGAAAAATCACTACCTTTGCGGCGCAAAATTTTCGAATTATAGGATCTTTAATTGAAATGAATAATAGAGTAGTTATAACAGGCATGGGTATTTGGTCCTGCCTTGGCTATGATCTTGACACAGTACGCGAAGCGCTCTATAACGGCAAATCAGGTATTGTTTTCGACCAGACTCGCAAGGATATGGGATTCCGTTCGGCTTTGACGGCCTTCGTAGAGAAACCCGATCTGAAGAAGCTCATTCCCCGCAATCAACGACAGTTCATGCCCGAGGAGGCACAGTACGCTTATTGTTCCACACGCCAGGCTCTGGAGCAGGCTGGCATCACCCAGGAATTCCTCGACCAGCACGAGGTGGGCATCCTCTTTGGCAACGACTCCGTGGCTCAGGCCACCTACAAGGCCGTGAGCAAGATTTACGAATACAAGGATACTGCAGCATGTGGCTCGGGCTCGATCTTCCAGTCGATGAACTCGACGGTGACGATGAACCTTGCCACTTTGTTCCACCTGCGCGGCATCAACCTGACCACATCGGGTGCCTGCGCTTCGGGCAGCCACGCCCTGGGTCTTGCCTACCTGCTCATCAAGGATGGTCTGCAGGACTGCATCATCGCCGGTGGCGCACAGGAGGTGAATCCCGAATCGGTGGGTTCGTTCGACGGCATCCAGGCTTTCTCGACCCGTGAGGATGAGCCTACGAAGGCCAGCCGCCCATTCGACAAGAACCGCGACGGACTGGTGCCAGGTGGTGGTGCTGCCACACTGATCGTCGAGAGCCTTGAGCACGCCCTGGCACGCGGCGCACAGCCTATTGCCGAGATCATCGGCTGGGGCTTCAGTGGCAACGGCGACCACATCTCGACCCCCAACGTGGCTGGCCCACAGCGTTCGCTGGAGTTGGCATTGAAGAGCGCTGGTGTGGATGTACGTGAGATCGGTTATGTGAACGCACACGCCACTTCGACCCACGCTGGCGACGGACGCGAGGCCATGGCAATTGCCAACGTCTTCGGCGACTACAAGGTGCCCGTGACTTCGACCAAGGGTCAGACCGGACATGAGATGTGGATGGCAGGTGCATCGGAGGCCATCTATTCGATCCTGATGATGAAGAACAACTTCATCGCCGGTTCGCTCAACTTCGAGGAGCCCGACGAGGAGACGGCCTGCATCAACGTGATCGCCAAGACGCAGGAGGCTCACTTCGATATGTTCCTGAGCAACAGCTTCGGATTCGGTGGAACCAATTCAACCCTTATTATCAAGGATTATAAGGGTTGAGAAGGGATTCTAAGGGATAATTAAGGATTTTAAGGGATTTTTAGGGACGGATGTTTCTTGGGTCCCGGATCTATAATCCTGATGTTCTTTTCCCCAAAGCCCTATTCTTAAAGACAAAGTGAATTATTAACAAAGAAATAAGAAATTTTAAAAGTATAGAAAAGTATGACACGTGAAGAAATTATCGATCAGGTAAAGGAAGTCCTCGCTGAGGAATTTGAGGTAGAACAGGATGTCATGACCGACGACGCCAACATCAAGGATACCCTTGAGCTTGACAGCCTTTCGCTCGTTGACCTCGTTGCAGTAATTGAGCACACCTTCAAGGTGAAGATTCCTGCTGCCGACCTCCCAACCGTCAAGACTTTCGCTCAGCTCTACGACTACATTGAGAGCCACCTCTAATCGAGGATATTCGAAAGAAAACAGCGCCCTGCGGACCCTTCAATGGTGCGCGGGGCGTTTTTTTACTCCTCTCTTTTACCCTTAAAGATTATGCTGTATCAAGGAGAAGATATCAAGAAACTCATCCCACAACGCGACCCCATCATGATGGTCGATGCGCTGGTCAGTGCCGAAGGTGATGTCTGCAGGACCGAACTTGGTGTGCGCGAAAGCAATTTCTTCATCGAGGACGACCAACTGATGTCGGAGCCCGGTCTCATCGAGCACATCGCACAGTCGGCAAGCGCCTTTGCAGGCTATCGGTGCGTGGTGAAGGGCGAACCAGCCCCCGTGGGATATATCGGCGAGGTCAAGAAGTTCCACTGCTATCGCCGCCCCGCCATCGGTGACGTGCTCAGCACTACCATCACCATGGGTGCCGAAGTCAATGGCATCACCATCATCACTGGCGAAACAACCGTGAACGGAGAAGTGGTGGCCGACACACAGATGAAGATCTTTACGGCCGACGAATAAGGCAAAACGAACGCATAACATCGAAAACTATGCTACTAAAGGATAAATTTTACAGGGTGCAGCAGGAAAATGTCCTGAATCCCCTTCATGGCGTCTATCTGATTGCCTTGCTTCCCGATGCCGACGTCTATCGCGGACATTTCCCCCACAAGGCGGTGTGCCCGGGCGTGTGCAACATCGAGACTATCCGCGAATGTGCCGAGATGCTCACAGGCAAGAAACTCTTCATGAAGACCATCAAGCAATGCCGCCTTACGGCAGTGGCCACCCCGCAGGTGTGCCCCTTGCTCGACGTCGATGTGATGCTGACTCCCAACCAGGACAGTTCGGCTTACATCATCCAGGCACGTATCGCCGATGCCGAGACTACCTATATGGAACTGAAGGGAGAGTTTTCAGTTAATATGGATAAATAGGGATATTAAGGGATATTTGGGGATATTAAGGGACGTTACCTTTGTCTTTTGATAATGAGGCACAAGAGAGATTTGTCCCTTCCAATCCCTTAAAATCCCTAAGAATCTTTTTATAATAATGACAAACTTTTTCATTAGAATATATCATTTCTTCGACAAGCACAGGGTGGTGTGGGTTGCACTGTGGGCCTTTCTGCTGTGTTTCTTCGGCTATTTTTCGACCAAGATCTACCTTGAGGAGGACATTGCACGCCTGCTGCCATCGTCGAGGAACGAGGACGGAAGCATCAAGCTCGCCTTCTCGAGCCTGAGGATCAAGGACAAGACGTTCATCATCTTCCACGACCGCGAGGGCATCGGCGTGGATTCGCTCTGCAACGTGGTGGATGCCTTCTGCGACTCGATACAGGCGCGTGACAATCAGCGCCCCGAGAACATGCGCACCATTGGCAACCTCTTCAGCCAGGTGCACACCGACGACATCATGTTCGAGGGCATCGACTACATGATGGAGCATCTGCCCAACTACATCGACACTTCGGCCTACGCGGGCTTCGACACGCTGCAGACCGAGGAACACATCCTGAAGCAACTGCAGGAGAACAAGGCGCAGGCGACTTCGCTCATCGGCGAGGCCTTCCCCGAGCTGCTGCAGATCGATCCCATCGGCATGCGTTATGTGCTGATGGACAAGATGAAGGGACTGATGAATGCGGGTGGTAGTTTCTCGATCGTCAACCAGCATCTTTTCGTGCCCGATTCGACCGTGGCTGCCGTGGTCATCACACCGAGGTTTGCCAGCACCGACTCGGGCCATGGCGCGGTGCTCTTTGAGTGGATGAACGAATATATCAAGCAGTTTGAGACCATCGCCCCAGGCGTGAAGATCGGTTATCACGGTTCGCCTGCCAATGGTGCCTATAATTCGTGGACGCTGAAGAAGGACATCAAGAACAACATCATGTGGTCGCTGATCATCGTGCTGCTGGTCATCTTCCTGTGCTTCCGCAACTGGAATACCATCCCGCTGCTGCTGTTGCCCGTCGCCTTCGGCACGGTGTTCGGCCTGGGGATGATGTACTTCATCAAGGGACAGTTCTCGCTGCTTGCCTTGGGCATCGGCGCCATCGTGCTGGGTGTGGCCTTGAGCTACGTGCTGCACGTCATCACCCACTACAAGTATGTGGGCGACCCGGTACAGGTGCTCAAGGACCAGGTGAAGCCCGTCCTGATGGGCTGCATCACCACCATCGGTTCGTTCCTGGGTCTGATCTTTATCCAGACGGACCTGCTGCAAGACTTCGGTCTGTTTGCCACCTTTGCCATCGTGGGTACTACGGTGTTCTCGCTGGCGTTCCTGCCACCATTCTTCAACGAAAGGAAGAACAAGCTGAACCGCCACGCGTTCAAGGTAATCGACCGCATCAATGCCTATCCCATCGACCGCAACAAGCCTCTGCTGGCCATCATCGCTGTGCTGACCGTCGTTTGCGTAGCTTATTATCTCATTGGAGGCACGAACTTCGATGCCGACATGCGTAACCTGGGCTATTGGCCCAAGAACCTTGCCGAGACCGAGGCGCTGGTGCGTGAGAAGACCGATTCGGGCGACCGTCACCAGTATTTTGCTGCCAGTGGTGCAACGATGGAGGAGGCCATCGAGAACTTCTCGTTCATGGCCGAAAAACTCGATTCGCTGCAGGAGGAGGGCCTCGTGACCAAATATACCCACACGTCGGAACTCTTCATTCCCAAGCGTGTGCAGCAGGAACGCATCGACGCCTGGCACAACTATTGGACCGAGGAGCGCCTTGCCAACGTGCGTGCGCTGATCAACAAGTGTGCTCCCAAGGCTGGCGTCAATGCTGCGGCCTTCGAACCCTTCTTTGTGGCTGCTACACGTGACTACGAACCCGATGCTCTCTACGAGCAGGAGTTCATCCCCGAGGGATATCGCACCACACTGATGGAGCAGACCTACGACGGGTCGTACCTCTGCTTCTCGACTGTCTACTGCGAGAACGACTCGGTGCGTAGCGACTCGACCGACTATCACCGCATCTGCGATGCCGTGGCCAACGAGCCCAACCTGATGGTGCTCGACACCTACTATTATGCACAGGACACCTTGCGCCAGCTGGGACAGGACTTCAATGTGCTGCAGTGGGTTTCGATGGCCTTCGTGCTCCTGGTGCTGCTGATTTCGTTCCGCTTCAATCTGAAGAACTCGCTGCTCTGCTTCCTGCCCATCGTCATCTCGTGGATCATCGTGCTTGGTGCGATGAACATCTTCGGTATACGGTTCAACCTGATCAACATCATCATCTCGACGTTCATCTTCGGCATCGGTGTCGATTATTCGATCTTCGTGATGAACGGACTGATCGGAAAGGGAGGAGCCGACACGCGGCATAACAAGCTGCTCGCCTATCACAAGACGGCCATCCTCTTCTCGGCCCTGGCACTGATCGTGACCGTAGGTTCGATGAACTTTGCCGTGCATCCTGCCATCAGGTCGGTGGGCTTTGCCACACTTGTCGGCATGATTGCGGCTGTGCTCTTCGCGTATGTGGTCGAGCCGTTCCTGTATAGGCTGCTTTCGAAGAAAGGGGAGAAGGAATAAGAGGCAGCCAAGCTTGGCTGCTGACGAAACAAACGGGGTAAGAAGGGATAAGAGGCAGTCAAGGATGGCTGCTGACAAAAACAAACGGGATAAAGAAAGGATAAGGATATGAAATATGATGTTGTCATAGTTGGGTCGGGCTTGGGAGGACTGGAGTGCGGTTTCATCCTGGCCAAGCGCGGCATGAAGGTCGTGATATTGGAGCGCCAGCATCAGCCGGGTGGCTGCATGCAGAGCTTCATGCGTCATGGCGAACTGCTCGACACGGGTATGCACTACGTGGGCGGTATCGGCGAGGGTGGCTGCCTCTATGCGCCGTTCAAGTACCTGGGGCTGATGGACCTGCCGTGGCAGCACCTCGACCCGACAGGTTTCGACCGCGTGACCATCGGAGACCGGACGTTCTGCTATGCCGAAGGACACGAAGCCTTTATCGAGACATTGGCTAAGGATTTCCCGAAGGAGCGCGAAGGCTTGGAGAAGTACTGCAAGGTGATGTGCGAGGTGTGCGATCACCTCTACGATGCCATCCTACCGCGCGATGAGGTGGACTTCTTCACCCAGTCGCTCTTTGCTTCGAGCACCTACGACTTCCTGCACGAGACATTCCACGACGAGTTGCTGATCAATGTGTTGAGCGGTTCATCGCTCAAGATGGAACTCGCCAAGGATACCTTGCCGCTCTACAACTTCGCCCAAGGCAACAATTCGTTCATCCAGGGCTCCTATCGTCTGCGTGGCGATGGGAACCTCATCGTGGACCGACTGATGGAACAGATCAAGGCGATGGGTGGCGAAGTGATCTGCGATGCCGAAGTCGAGGAACTCATCGAAAAGGATGGACAACTGGTGGCTGCACGCTGCAAGAATGGTGAGATCTACGAAGGCAGCTACTTCATCAGCAATGCGCATCCTGCCGTCACCGTCGATATGGTGAAGGAATCGACGAAGATGAAGAAGGTCTATAAGAACCGCATCCACAGGCTCGAGAACACCTATGGTATGTTCACCACTTCGCTCATCATCAAGCCTGGTACGCTGAAGTATTTCAACTGGAACCAGTACATCTATCAGAAGCCCAATGTGTGGACCTACTTCAACGAGGATGGACCCGTGCAAGGCTGCCTGATCTCGTGCCGTTGTCCCATCGAGGGCGACGATGCACGCATCCTCGACATCCTCACCCCATTGCCGTGGGAGAAGATTTCGCAGTGGGCTGACACGACCGTCGGACATCGCGGCGAGGAATACAAGGCGATGAAGGAACGTCTCTACAACGAGTGCGTGGCCCTTGCCGAGCGCTTCATCCCCGATCTGCACAACAAGGTGGAGGCACATTACACATCGACGCCTTTGACCTACCGCGACTATACGCTCACTCCCAATGGCTCGTGCTATGGCGTTCGCAAGGATTATCACAATCCGATGATGACCTTGCTTTCGGCCAAGACGCCTATTCCCAACCTCTTCCTCACGGGTCAGAGCCTGACCTTGCACGGTTTGCTTGGCGTGACGATGACCTCGCTGTTCACGGTGTCGGAACTGATCGGCAAGCAGGCGGCTTGGGAGATCACGCAGACGAGGTGAGAAGCAGCCAAACATGGCTGCAACATAAATAGGAGGGAGAGGGGGAAGAAGGGCTGAGGGGTTAAACCTTTGGGTCTTTTTTGGGTCAAAGAAATGGTGACCGCTGATAATTGTTATTTGAAAAATATTTATTGTAAATTATGAAATATGCTTTAGTCACAGGAGGTAGCCGCGGCATTGGCCGTGCAGTGAGTGTCAAGTTGGCACAATTGGGCTACCATATTATTATTAATTATGTGAGCCGCACAGATGCTGCCGAAGAGACGCTTCGCCTGGTGCGTGAGGCTGGTAGCGATGGCGAGATGCTGCAGTTCAATGTAGGCGACGCCGAACAGGTCAAGACGGCTCTTGAAGCTTGGCAGAATGCTCACGAGGATGAATACATCGAGGTGGTTGTCAACAATGCAGGCATTCGCCGCGATAACCTGATGGCCCTCATGCCAGCCGAAGACTGGTACAGCGTCATCAATGTTACGCTCGGAGGTTTCTACAACGTCACGGCTCCACTCATCCCACAGATGCAGTTCCACAAGTTCGGACGCATCATCAACATGGCCAGCGTGAGCGGCATCATGGGTATGCAGGGACAGACCAACTACAGCGCAGCCAAGGGTGGCCTTGTAGCTGCCACCAAGGCTCTTGCCAAGGAAGTTGCCCGCAAGAACATCACCGTCAATGCCGTTGCTCCAGGCTTCATCAAGACCGATATGGTGGAAGGCCTCGACGAGGCGGCCCTCAAGAAGACCATCCCCGCCAACCGTTTCGGTCAGCCCGAAGAGGTGGCAGAACTCGTTGCCTTCCTGGCTTCGCCCCAGGCTGGATATATTACGGGTAATGTCATCAGCATCAATGGTGGACTTTATACTTGATGGGGATAGTTCCTGTTTTTTTATAGTGACTATAGTTACTATAGTGACTATATTTGAATAACTCAAAAAGAAAAAAGAAAATGAAAAGAATCATCCGCATAGTTGCAGTGGCCCTTGTGGCTTCGATAGCAGCTCTTACGACATCTGTTTCGACTGTCCAGGCACAGGACCAGGACGTGATGAAGCAGGCCATGGAGGGCTACAAGAAAATCAATTCGATGACGGCTTCGGTCAAGAAGACCACCCACAACACGATGCTTGCCAAGGATCAGGTTACGACAGGCACGTTCTACTTCAAGAAGCCTGCCAAGATGTGTATTTCGACCAATGGCGGCAAGGACAAGCTTGTCACCGATGGTGAGAAGTTCACCATCGTACAGGATGGGCAGGCATCGACCGCATCGGGCAGTGGAAGTTCATCGCTCGGCCCCTTGGTGAATGCCATCAAGAATATCACTAGCGGCAACGAGGATACCGACCTCAGCGATGTGGCAGACATCGATATGGAGCGCGATGCCAACAGCATGACAATGACCATTACGCCCATCACAAGCAATGCTGCCGAGCGTCGCAAGCTCGTCTATCAGTCGTTCGTCATCGTCATCGATACCAAGGCAGGCGAATTGCGCAGCGTGCGCCTCAATGGCAAGTCGGGCAACTACGATCTGTATGAGTTCTCGAACTACAAGATGGATGCTGCTGTAGCGGACTCGGTGTTTGTGGTGAAATGAAACTGGAAGACGTTATAAAGATTCCTGTCAAGTTCAGCGAGATTGACTCGATGGGACGTGCGTGGCATGGCTCCTACATCAAGTATATGGAGGATGGCCGTGAAGCGTTCGGTCGTCACTTCCCTGGCATTGGTTATGCCGACATGGTGAAGGCCGGCATCCTGGCACCCATTGTCGATGTGCACGTCAAGTACTATGGTCCCTTGGAACTGAACGATGTGGCCGTGATACGCACCACCTACGTTCCGAAACTGGGCGCACGTCTTGATTTCCGTTACGAGATTCGCCGCGAACGTGACGATGCCCTTTGCTGCAGGGCATCCACCATCCAACTCTTTATCGACCAGAAGCAGCAACTTATGCTCGACGAACCTCAGTACTACATCGACTGGAAGCAGCGCAATGGTGTAGTGATCGATTAGGAGTTTGCTCCATTATTATTTGTACGATGGACTATATTGCACATTATAACAGTCCCCTTGGAAACATTACGATGGCTTCCGAGGGGACTGCGCTTGTCGGTCTTTGGTTCGAAGGACAGAAGTACTTTGCCGATACCCTTCTTTGCCCTGAGAATGAGGAACGACCCGAACTGCCTATCTTTGAGCAGACGCGACGTTGGCTCGACACCTATTTCTCGGGCAAGGATCCTGGCTTCACACCACCCATTGTGATGCGCACGAACAGTGACTTCCGACGGCAGGTGTGGGAACAACTGCTCACCATTCCTTTTGGACACACGTTGACCTATGGAGACATAGCACGGCGCATTGCTGCTGAACGCGGGCTTCCGTCGATGTCGGCACAGGCGGTGGGTGGAGCGGTCGGACACAACCCTATTTCGATTATCGTTCCCTGCCATCGTGTAGTGGGCACAAATGGCTCGCTCACAGGGTATGCGGGAGGCGTCGAACGCAAGGCGCTTCTCCTGCAAAATGAAGAGAGTTTTACAACTTCATCACGCGTTTCATCTCCAGGTTCTCGTAGCCCTCAGGGCAGTGGGTGGAGAGATAGACGGTGGGATTCTGCTGAATGAACTCGCGCACACGGTCGAGGGTCACACGGGCAGCAGCCTTGTCCTCGAAGACGATGCTCAGTTTGTTGGCCTTCAAGGCAGCATCGCAGTAGGTCACATCGCCGTGGAACATGTAGAAGAGTCCGTCGCATTCCAGGATGATGATGCTGTTGCCCTTGGTGTGTCCCTTGGCCTCGATGAACCAAAGACCATCAATGACCTTCTCGGCACGTGGGAAGTTCTTGTACGAGTCGTTGTAAGCAGCACGAACCACATTGCCGCCTTCAGGCAGTTTCATCGCATCGGCATCCTCAGGAGAGATAAATACCTTCGCATTCGGGAAAAACGCGATGGCATCGGTGTGGTCGGGATGCTTGTGGGTGATGAGGATGCGGGTCACCTGTTCAGGCTTATAGCCCAAAGCCTCGAAGGCTGACTTGTAGTCGGCAATCAGTTCGCCCATATAGAGCGGAGCGCCCAACTTCTTGGCAGGAGCGGGGAATCCGGCCTTGAAGCCTGTATCGACGAGTATCACTTCGTCACCCGTGTCGATGAGGAAGTTCTGTAGGCTGCTGCGGTAGATGATCTGTTCGTCGAAGGCCTCCTTGCCCTCTTCGCCTCCAAAGGCAAACGGCTGGTTCATGAAACCGCCGTCGAACATACGGATAGCTTTGATCTCCATGGCTTGCGGTTATTTGGCGGGTTCCCACTTGCAACGGACGGGCGATACGATGGCGCCCTCCTTCTTCAGTTCGGCAAAAGCCTTGTCCACTTCTTTGCGGTCGGCACCCAGTGCCTTGGTCACGTCACCTGCCGAGACGGGTTTGCCAGCCTCGCGCATTGCTTGTAATACTTTTTCTTTCATGATGGTAGTGATTAAGTTTAGTTTATAAATTAGAAACTCAAATAGAGTCCAACGGTAGCATAGATGGGGTAAAGAGTCTGCTCCACGGTCTTGAAGTCCTTGTCGAAGATACCGGTCAGACCCCAATTTATATCGGTCATGATGCCTATGTGCTTAGCAAGGCGCCAGTCGAAGCCCATAGCGACACCAAATTGACGATCCAGCATCTCGTCGCTGAAGTCGTAGGTAGCCCATTCGCCTTCCTTGGCTCCCATATCGACGCGTTGGCCGGTGGGATCGCCCTGGCGCAGGTAACCATCGGAAGCAATGCCGCTGAAATCCTTGTCCAAAAGGAACGAGATGTACGGGCCGACCTTCCAGGTCGCCCTGTTCCCCAGACGGCATGTGAGCATGACGGGGACGGTCAGCATCTTCTGCGTCACTTCCTGCTTGACGTGACCTGTGAAGAGACCTTCGATACGGCTGTCGCCTTTCACTACCTCCATACGGTAGCCCTTGGTGGTCACCTCGGCGTCCATTGCCTTATTCTCGTAGTGCAAACCGGCCATTATTCCCCAACTGCCTATTAAAGACAGTTTCAGGTCGGCTCCAGCCATCATCGAAGCTGTGGGTCGGAAGGCATCGATGCTGCGAATGGTGGCGGGAATGCCGAGAGGGGCTGTGCCACCGATGCTATAGCCTGCACGTGCTATCACTTCAACCCTCTTCTTCTTGCTGTCGGGATCGGCACCAAAGGCATTGCTTGCGAGTAGTAAACTGCATACCAAACAGATGATGATATTCTTTTTCATGATTCGTATCAATCGTTATCAGTATTTTCAAATGTCATTTCCACTTCATCGATAAGAAGTTCGCTTCCAATAGCACCTTCGAACGATGCACCATCCTTGCTCGACGAGAAGACGAGAGTTATGCTGTATCCTTGTGCGGCAAGTATCACATCGTCGGCTTCATTGCCTTCGAAGAACATTTCGAAGCGAGTCCACTCGCTGGTAGGAGGTAGGGTGGCCACTTCGGCCTTCTTTACGATGAACGGGCTAGAGAGCACGTCGTCGCCATAGAGTAATACGTCATTGCCTTCATTGTCCTTGTTGCGATAGAAGACGGCATAGATGCTCGCTTCGTCGGTACGATTGGGGTACTTGTTCATTTCCATATCGGTGAAGACGGGGCCTGGAGTGTATTTGTAGTAACCAGTCACACGAATGGGTACACGGTCGATGGGGCGACCGAACTCAGTAGCCTTGAGAGGTTCGAACAACACTTTCTCGGGGACGAATCGGCCGATGAAGAGGTTGCCGGCAGCGATGGGTTTGTGGAATGCCTCGCCAAGTGGACCGGCACTCTGCGTGTTGAGGCAGACACCACGGCCAGCATAACCATTGGGCGTGGAGTAGGTGGGCTGCTCTTCAGCCTTGGAATTCGTCTTGATAAGGATGGCGCCGGGGTTGCCTGATGCCCAGATGTTGTGGTGGGTGCCCGACTGATCGACTTCGTAGAACTCGTGGTAATAGTTGGAACTCGACTGGATGGTCTCGTAGTTTTCGAAACTGAACTTATAGGTGGGCATAGTAGCCTCCTTGAACGTAACTTTGTACTCGCGTTTCCATTCGCCATCCTCCGAGGTGACAACATAAGTCACAGGGCCTTTGGTGAAATCCTGTTCCGAACCGCTGGCTGGTTGGATGGTTGCACCTTCCGTGATGGTGAAGTTGACGGGCAGGCTCTTGGGAAGAGAGATGAGAGAGCGTACCGAGAAGACGATCTCTTTCTCGGCAGTCGAGATGTTGTCGTGGCGCATCTGTGACGGATGGTAGAAACTGGTGGCATATTGTTCGCCTTCCACCCAAGCGCTTACGATGTCACATTCAGTGTTCGGAAGTTCATCCTTGATGCACGAAGAGAGCACAAAGGCAAACATCAACGCGATAGATAGATATTTTCTCATAAAATATGTTTTGAATGATGGTTCGGATGCAAAGATACAAGTTTTCTTCAATCCTTATTCATTTGGGGTACAAAAAATGATGAATACACCTTATTTCTTTGCAATATCCTGTTTTTTCGATTCTCTATTATACAATTTCCTTAGAATCCACTCCAGAACTTGCGCCAATATTGGCGATAGAGTTCGTCCCAACGGAGGACCGTGGCACCAACGAAGTCGGCGGTGTAGCCGTTGAGGAAGTCGGTGGCATATGCCTCGCCTTTATCATTAGGAGTTTCTTCGGCTGTGGTGGAAGAGCGGAGGATGCTCATATACTGCTGTTCAACAAAGGGAAGTTCACGTTCGGCCTTGTCGAGGAAATATTGTCGAGCCGACTCGATGTCCTTGCGACATTCGCCCCAACGCACAGTAGCTAGTTTGTTGGCCTGACGATAGTGCCATACGAGGGCATCGTCGCGATAACGATGCTGACCGCAGACTTCCAGCATCCTGGGAAGTTGGGTAGTGCCGCAGAAGATGGGGAAACGTGGCGATTGGCCAGGATTGTCTAGCGACATCCAGCACACACCGCCTACGGCATCGGGAAGCCAACCTCGCAACTGGATGACGGTGGAGTAGGCGCATTGCGGCACAGCTACGGTGCGCACCCAGTGCCAATCGTTGTCCCCCGTGAGGGCATATAGCGTATTGATGAGGCGGCTATTCATCCAAGGGTTGGCGATGGACGAGATGATGCTGTCTTCGCTTGCCCAGGGCTTCTTTCCGGCCAGATCACGGCTTGCGTTGGGGATGCGCATCTTCTGTGTGAGGTCGAGTTGCTTGTCGCCTTCATACCACGTGCCGAGCAGGCTGATGACCTTCTGGTAGGAGACGAGCGAGTCGGGACGAATGCTGACGGGCAGTTCGTCCATCGTGTCGTTGAGCCCCAGTGAAGGTGCCAACTGCTGCATAATGTAGAGTTCGCGTGTGGAATAGTTCTTCTCTTCGTCGAAATAGTTGACGCCACTGTAGGCGCGCCAGAACGAGAATTCCGACGAGCCATCCCAGAATCCGAGTTTGCGAGCCACGTCGAAAACATTTTGCGAAGCCATCTGCGTGTCGGAAACGAGAGGGGCATAGGCAGGTTTCTTTCCCTTCTTTGCTTTGGCAGGTTTGGATGGAGGGGTAAGTGTGCTGAGTGAACCGATGCGGCTGATGTTGGCTGAAACGCAAACCTCATCATCGGGGATGCGCTGGGCAGCCCATACACCACCCACTTGATCGGGACCTTCGCCAAGCGTCTCGAAGATCCAAGCCTCCTCAGTGTCGGCTATCGTCAGACATTCACCCGAATCGCCGTATCCGTATTCGTGGATGAGCTGACCCATAAGCAGGATGGCGTCACGCGCCTTGGTACAACGTTGCAGTGCCACACGACAGAGTTCCTCAATCATGAACATACCATCCTTGTTTTCGAGCGTATCGCGACCAGTGAACGTGGTCTCGCCGATACCAAGTTGGTGCTCGTTGAGGCAGGGATATGCCGTGTCGAGGTAACGATAGGTGTGGCCTGCAGGCTGGGGAATCTGTCCCTTGACCTTCACCCCATCCATCGAACCAGGATATTCGGTATGCATCCGCCCCTCGTAGATATCCATCACGGTGTCGCGCTCGATGTCGGCAGCAGGCACCCAGCGCATCCAGGTGCGATACCAGGAGTCGCAGGTGTGGCTGGTGATTACCGAGCCATCAGTCGTGGCCTTGCGGCCCACGAGGATGCTGGTGCATTTATCGCCCGGCATTGACTCCTGCAAGTCAAACGATTGTGCAGAAACACTAACGGCACAGAACAATGTCCATGCCGTCAGAGAGATAAATCTATTGAGATTTTTCATTTTTTAGTCGTTATAGCGTTTTTTCGTTATAGCGTTATTTCGGGATTTCGGGATATCGTTATTCCGAAATGTCTGTATTTTCCTTTACTTGTTTGCCACATTGCCACCCCAGGAGGTGATGTCGCAAAGTTCGATTTGGAAGAAGAGGTTGGAATAAGGATTGATGGACGAACCGCTACCTTGCTGTCCATAGGCCAAGTACCAAGGAATCATACACACTACATGATCGCCGATATACATCTGCTGCAGGATGTCACCCCAGCCGGTAATCACGCCATTGGGAGTGAAACCAGTGTAATACTTTACCTGGTAGGACTCGATGGTGTCGGCCTTCAAAGGGCTCCTATCAGCACAGGCGAAGAACAGCGAGTCGAGGAGACCACCGGGATTGCGAAGATACTCCTTCGTCCAACCACCCTGACGACGCACCTTGGCGTAGAGCGAATCGGTCTGATAGAGGGTGTAGTGGACGCTGAGCGTGCTGGTGGAGTAGGGGCGATAGTCCTTGCGCGGATTGAGGTTGCGAAGGCTGTCGAGATTGGCTCGATGCACAAAGTGATAGAATGATGGATAGTACTGAGGCTCCTTGAGCGACTGCACGCGCTGATTGAAGTAGGTCATGGCCGAGTCGGTACTCTGGGCTGACAAGAACAACTCAGTAACGGCGTTGTTCTCGTCGCGCCAGCCGTAGTATTCGGTGTAATCTACGCTGTCATCGTCGTTGCAGGCCAGCATCAGGGGAGCAGCCAACAGGACAAGAAGGAAATAAAGAATCTTTTTCAATTAACAATTAACAATTAACAGTTAACAATGTTTAATCGTTCTCAATCTTGCGAAGCAGAGAAGAGATGTTCACCGAGTCGCCGATGATCTTGTGGAGGTCGGCGATAGCTACGCGCTCCTGCTCCATGGTGTCGCGGAAACGTAGGGTGACGGTGTTGTCCTCGAGTGTTTGTCCGTCAACAGTAACGCAATAGGGAGTACCGATGGCGTCCTGACGACGATAGCGCTTGCCGATGGAGTCCTTCACTTCAATCTGGCAGGTGTAGTCGTAGCGAAGTTCGCGGAGAATCTCTTCGGCCTTCTCAGGCAGACCGTCCTTGTTGACGAGTGGGAGAATAGCCACCTTGACGGGAGCCAAAGCGGGTGGCAAAGCAAGAACTACGCGGCGCTCGCCATTGACCTCCTCCTCCTTGAATGCACCAGCCATGATGCTGAGGAACATACGATCGACACCAATCGAAGTCTCGATGACGTAGGGAACATACGACTCACGGGTCTCGGGATCGAAGTACTCGATCTTCTTGCCGCTGTACTTGGCATGCTGCGAAAGGTCGAAGTTGGTGCGAGAGTGAATGCCCTCAACCTCCTTGAAGCCGAAGGGCATATTGAACTCGATATCGGTGGCAGCATTGGCATAGTGAGCCAACTTCTCATGATCGTGGTAGCGATACATTGCATCGCCGAAGCCGAGAGCCTTGTGCCAGGCCAGACGGGTCTTCTTCCACTTGGCAAACCAGTCAAGTTCGGTGCCCGGCTTGATGAAGAACTGCATTTCCATCTGCTCGAATTCGCGCATACGGAAAATGAACTGACGTGCCACGATCTCGTTACGGAAGGCCTTGCCAATCTGTGCAATACCGAAAGGCAGCTTCATACGACCAGACTTCTGCACATTGAGGTAGTTGACAAAGATGCCCTGTGCGGTTTCGGGACGGAGATAGATCTTCATGGCACCATCGGCTGTGGAACCCATCTCGGTGGAGAACATGAGGTTGAACTGACGTACGTCGGTCCAGTTGCGGGTGCCGCTGATGGGGCATACGATCTCCTCGTCGAGGATGATCTGCTTCAATTCCTCGAGATCCATCTTGTTCATGGCGTCGCTGTAACGCTGATGCAGTGCATCCCACTTGGCCTGATGTTCGAGCACGCGGCCATTGGTAGCGCGGAACTGAGCCTCGTCGAAAGCCTCGCCGAAACGCTTGCGAGCCTTCTCGATCTCCTTGTTGATCTTATCTTCAATCTTGGCGAGTTGCTCCTCGATGAGCACATCGGCACGATAGCGCTTTTTCGAGTCGCGGTTGTCGATGAGCGGGTCGTTGAAAGCATCCACATGGCCCGAAGCCTTCCAGACTGTCGGGTGCATGAAGATGGCAGCATCGATGCCCACGATGTTCTCGTGGAGCTTGGTCATTGCCTCCCACCAGTAGCGCTTGATATTGTTCTTGAGTTCAACACCGTTCTGACCGTAGTCATAGACTGCGCCCAGTCCGTCATAGATTTCACTCGAAGGGAAAACGAAGCCATACTCCTTGCAGTGGGACACCAGCTTCTTGAAAACATCTTCCTGATTTGCCATATCTTATTCAATTAATAATTAACAGATAACAATTAACAATGATTTTAGCCAACCTTCTCTCGGACGTGACCGTAGGGAACAACCATCATTGCTGATAGCAATTATTGCTAAAAACGGCGCAAAGTTACAAAAAAACTATGAAAGTTGAAAATATTTTGTCAAATATTTGCAGTTTTTGTCTTTTTTTACGTCAAAAATTAGGATATTTCAAAATGTATTTGTATATTTGCAGCAAAATCACACAATCTTAAACATACGCTATGAATCGTTATTTATCTTTACTGACACTGTTGGCTCTTGGCTTGACAGCTTGTCAAACGCAATGCGATCAGAACTCGCTTGCACCTTATGTTAGTCCCCAGTATGCAGCAGCACCTTTCGACATGCCCGCTGTGGCCACTGTCAATATTCCTGCCTACAGTGTAAGCCTTGCCGATTTCGGTGCCAAAGGCGATGGAGGCAGCCTCTGTACCGAAGCCTTTGCAGCAGCCATGAAAGCTCTTGACGAGAAAGGCGGTGGTCATCTTATTGTTCCCAGTGGTATCTGGCTCACGGGTCCTATCCAGTTTGTTTCGAATGTCGATCTGCATGTTGAGCAAGGTGCACTTGTGCTCTTCACCACCGACTACGACGCCTATCCGGAAGTGACCACGATTTACGAAGGAAATACCTCGACCCGCAAGATGGCTCCTCTCTACGCCTATGAGGTCAACAACATTGCCATCACTGGTTCCGGTTCGTTCGATGGACAAGGCCAGGCATGGCGTCCCAGCAAGAAGGGAAAGTTCACTTCAAGCCAGTGGAGCACGCTCACTTCGGGCAGCGGTATCGAGTTGAACAACGTCTGGTATCCGAATGCCAAGGAAGATGACCTGAAGGGTGTGGAAGACAAGCCTGATATGCGACGCGTGACGAATCGTCCTGTGTTGCTTGACTTTATTCGCTGCAAGCGCGTGTTGCTCAAGGATGCTACCTTCTCGAATTCTCCAGCTTGGAACATCCATCCTTTGATGTGCGAAGACCTTATCATCGACAATGTCACCATCCGCAACCCCTGGTCCGCACAGAATGGTGATGGTCTCGACCTCGAGTCATGCAATCGTGTGCTGATTCTCAACTCTACTTTCGATGTGGGCGACGATGCCATCTGCATCAAGTCGGGCAAGGACAAGGAAGGTCGTGATTGGAAACGCCCCTGCCAGAATGTCATCATCGATGGCTGCACCGTGCTGCATGGACATGGCGGCTTCGTGATTGGTTCGGAGATGAGTTCGGGTGCCAACAACATCTATGTGCACAACTGCCTCTTCAATGGCACTGATACGGGTCTGCGCATGAAGTCGACGCGTGGTCGTGGTGGCGTGATTGAGAACATCTACATCGACCAGATCAACATGGTTGCTATCTCGGGTGATGCCTTCACCTTCGACCTATATTATGCCAATAAGCCTGTAGGTGGAAAGGCTGACAAGGACAGTTCTGCCGAAGATGCCGTTCCTCCTGTAACAGAAGAGACTCCTTGCTTCCGCAACCTCTATATCTCGAATGTCATCTGCCAGGGTGCCAAGCGTGCCATATGGTTCAATGGCCTCCCCGAAATGCCTCTTGAGAACCTTCAGATGCGCAATTCCCTCTTTGTAGCAGATAAGGGCTGCGAGATGCATTATGCCAAGGACATCACCTTCGAGAATGTCACCATTCAGAACTCGAAGGGTGAGCGTGTTATCACGGCCGACGTTACCAACTTTGTAGAGAAGTAATCTCGCATTGTTCAAGATAAAAATAGGGCTGGCTCCGTTTTTGGAACCAGCCCCATTTTTTTAGAATATAAAGACCCCGTCATTTCAATAACCTACCGCCATCAATCACAAGCGAAGTGCCCGTGACCCATGCAGCTGCATCGGAAAGGAGGTAGATGATGGAGTATGCCACCTCTTCGGGTTTCCCGTAGCGGCGGAGTGCATAGAGTTCCTTGTCCTTGACGATCAATTCGTCGGGGATTGCTCCTATGCCCAGCGTTGTTTCTATAGTGCCCGGAAGGACGGCATTGGCTCGTATGCCACGGCTTCCTAATTCCACCGCACAAGTACGCATAAAGGAGTCGATGGCGGCTTTAGAGGAGGCGTAGATGCTGTTCGCTGGGGTGCTCAATGACGCTGAGATAGAGGAAGTGAACACGATGGAACCACCTTTTGCAATCTTTCTCTTCTTCAGCAATCCTTTGGTCAAAAGGATAGGGGCAAAGACGTTGGTTTGATAGACTTTGTCAAGGTCTGCTTGTTCAATGTAGTTGACGGTGACAAGGCTATTCTGCCCAGCATTATTGATAAGACCATTGAGCGCAGGTGTTTCGGCAACAAGTCTGTCAATATCCTCCTGTTTGCAGAGGTCTGCTACAATCTGCACATGTCCATCGCCTTCAAGTTGGCTATATGTTTCTGCAAGGCGTTCTTCGTTACGGCCTGTGATGACCACACGAGCCCCAAGTTTGGAACATTCAATGGCCGTCGCCCGTCCGATGCCCGACGATGCACCCGTCACCAGGATGGTTTTCCCTTCGAGCGAAAATGGATTGTAGGTTTTCATGTTTTTTCTTTATACTTCTTTGAAATAAATAGTTTCAGGATGCTCTCCAAATATGAAATGGACGACGTTGCAGAGCCATACTTCTTGATTGAACCCATCTACGCCGTTTACACGATATGTGCCTCCAAGTTGATCATGCCCTACCATTTCCAAAGAAGAATAACCGGCTTGGTCGTCTAAAGAAATGTCAAGGGTTACATAGAGACCGTCAGTCGTCAGGAAGTCCAGAAAAGTGTCTGCTCCATCGACCATTTCCAGGTCTTCTTGGAGGCCATCCCATTCCGGTAGAATTACAAACCATCTTCCATCTTCCCATTTTTCGAATGTTAGTTCCATAGTTTTTTGATTTTTAAGTAATAGCTTTTGTATCGCTCCTTTCAAAGATGAATATGAGCTGACATTAATATGTGTAAAAATGACAAAAAGGTAAACTGCTAAATTATTTGCAAGAAAATCAACAACATACGGAGGCCACTCGATATGACCTCCGTATGTGTAATACGAATAGATTAATTGATTGATGTAATCGATTTACTTCTTGTTGATGTAATCGACGATCCACTGACCGACTTCCTTGGTGCCGTATTTTGCGCCCCCTTCGACCTGAATCTCTGGTGTACGGACATTCTGAGCCAGCGACTCATCGACAGCCTCGCGGACGAGGGCGCCTTCTGCCTTGAGACCGAAGTACTCGAAGAGCATTGCTACTGAGAGAATCTGAGCCAAGGGGTCAGCGATGTTGAGACCCTTGCCCTGTGGCCAAGAACCATGGATTGGCTCGAAGACAGGGGTGTGCTCACCTGTTGATGCGGATGGGAGCAGACCCATCGAGCCGGTGATGCAACTTCCTTCGTCGGTCAGAATGTCGCCAAAAGTATTCTCGGTGACCATCACGTCGAAGAAACGTGGCTCCTGGATCATACGCATCGAAGCATTGTCAACGTACATGAAGTCGGTGGTAACATCGGGATACTGCTTCATCACCTCCTGGGCAACCTTGCGCCAAAGACGAGAAGAAGCCAGGACGTTGGCCTTATCGACCACAGTGACGTGGTTGCGACGCTGACGAGCATACTGGTATGCTACGTGCAGGATACGTTCCACTTCGGGACGTGAATAGTAGTTGGTGTCGAACGCGTCTTCTACACCATTCTCGTTGATGGCAGGCTCCTTCTTCTGACCAAAGTACATACCGCCGGTGAGCTCACGGATGCAGATGAAATCGGCACCTTTCACAACCTCATCCTTCAAGGGAGACTTGTGCACGAGGCAGTCAAAAGTGGTGACTGGACGGATATTGGCGAAGAGACCGAGTTTCTTGCGCATGGCAAGCAGACCTTGTTCGGGACGAACCTTTGCATTCGGGTTGTTGTCGTACTTGGGATCACCTACACTGGCAAAGAGCACAGCGTCGGCCTCCATGCAGGTCTGGAAAGTCTCCTCAGGGAAGGGATCACCCACCTTGTCGATGGCATCCGCTCCGCAGATGGCATATTTGTAACTCAGTTCATGACCGAACTTCTTGCAAATGGCCTCAGTCACGGCGAGACCTTGTTCCATAATCTCGGGTCCGATACCATCGCCCGGGAGGACTGCTAATTTGAGTTTCATATTATTCGATAATTATTTATTGTTCATTGTTAATTGATTGCGTCCTTCTCGTCCTCAAGCATATTGAGCATCTTGATGGTCGCTTTGATGGCGGCTTCCGTCTGGTCGGCATCCAGGCCTCGGGTGCGATAGACCTTTCCTTCGTACTGCCAGGTGATAGCAGTCTGGACAAGGGCATCGGTGCGTCCTCCAGGAGGAATGGTGACCACGTAGTTGGTGAGCCAGGGGAAGGTGCGGTCCAGTTTGTTGCGATAGATGTGACGTACAGCACGTACAAATGCATCATACTGACCGTCGCCCGAGGCAGACTCCTCGTATTGCTGACCATTGATGTCAAGTTTTACGCAAGCCTGAGGATGCAGACCATAGGCAGTCGAAACCATATAAGAGACAAGTTTGATGCGTTCGGATGGTGCGTCGTGATGCAGGACATCTGAAATGATGTAAGGAAGGTCCTCGATGGTTACGTGTTCCTTCTTGTCGCCCATTTCATTGATTCGCTCGGTTACTCGACGCATGTCGTAGTCGTTCAAATTAATGCCCAACTGTCGCAGATTCTGCTCGATGTTGGCTTTGCCCGACATCTTGCCAAGAGCATATTCGCGGCTGCGTCCGAAGCGCTCAGGAAGCAACGGATTGACGTAGAGTTTGGCCTTCTTGTCGCCGTCGGCATGAATGCCCGCTGTTTGCGTGAAGACATTTTCGCCTACGATGGGCGCATTGGGGGCAGTAGCAATGCCACTATAACTCTCCACCATACGACTCAGGCTGTTGATGCTCTGCTCGATGACGTTCAATTCCGAACCGGGTACCATGTCCTTGATGACAGCCACCACGCTTGCGAGCGAAGCATTGCCTGCTCTTTCGCCTAGACCGTTGACCGTGGTGTGAACACCTTGGGCACCGGCTTTTACTGCTGCCAGCACGTTGGCTACAGCCAGGTCGTAGTCATTGTGGGCGTGGAAGTCGAAATGGAGTTTCGGATATTTTGCTACCATCTGCTCGAAGAACAGCCTCGTCTGACTTGGCGAGAGGATGCCCAACGTGTCGGGTAGCATAAATCTCTGAATGGGGGCATCGCTCAATGCTTCCATCATGTCCATGACATACTTGAAGGAATACTGCATGCCGTTTGACCAGTCCTCCAGATAGATGTTGACGCTCAAACCGGCTTCGACAGCCATATCGATGTTACGACGAATGTCGGCCCAGTGCTCCTCGGGTTGCTTGCCCAATTGGGCTGTGCAATGCTTCTCAGAGCCTTTGGCCAGCAGGTTGATGACTTTGCCTCCCGCCTTGCTGATCCATTCAATGGAAGCACCATTGTCGCAGAAGCCAAGGACTTCTATCTTGTCGAGGTATCCGGCCTCCTTGGCCCATTCACATACCTTGCATACACATTGGAATTCGCCATCGCTGACACGCGCAGAAGCAATTTCGATGCGATCAACACGAACTTCTTCGAGTAATTTGCGCGCTATGGAGAGTTTTTCGGAGGCACTGAATGCAACCCCCGACGTTTGTTCTCCGTCGCGTAGGGTCGTGTCGAGTATTTCGAATTTCATTACTTCTTGTTTTCGAAGGCTTCAATCTTGCCGGTCTGTGACAAGAGGTAATCGATATCGTCATAGCCGTTCATCAAGCAGTACTTCTTGTATCCGTTGATGTCGAACTTTTCGCAATGCCCTGTAGCCTCATTGGTAACCGTCTGGTTAGGGAGATCCACGGTGACTACGGTATCAGCATCCTTGGCGATTGATGCAAACAGTTCCTGCTGGAATGCCTCGCTGACGATAACGGGCAGAACAAAGCAGTTCAAGAGGTTGTTGCGATGGATGTCGGCAAAACTGCTTGAGATCACGACGCGTACACCATAGCCGGAGATGGCCCATGCTGCATGCTCGCGGCTGGAACCGGAACCCCAGTTCTGCCCGCCCACGATAATCTCGTGGCAACCCTCATGGGGTGCTTCGCAGAATGCAGGTTGGTTCAGGACGAAATCGGCTATTGGCTCGCCTTTGGCGTTGAAGCGAAGATCGCGCATAAATGCATCACCGAAGAATTTGGGGTCGCGAGAAGTCGATGCCAGATAACGTGCGGGGATGATGAGGTCGGTATTGCAGTTGTCGATCTGGATGGGAATGCAGGTCGATTTGATTATATTGAATTTCTGATGTGCCATACTAATAATTAATAATTAACAAATAACAATTAATGATTAACAATTAGATCTTGCGTGGATCGGTCACTACACCAGTGATGGCCGAAGCGGCCACAACGAGTGGAGATGCAAGAATGGTACGTGCTCCAGGACCTTGACGACCGACGAAGTTGCGGTTCGAAGTTGAGATGGCGAGTTTGCCGGCAGGAACCTTATCGGGGTTCATGGCGAGACAAGCGGAGCAGGAGGGGAGACGCAGTTCGAAGCCTGCTTCCTCGAGAACCTTGTCGATGCCTTCGTCGATGATCTGCTGACGTACGAGCCACGAGCCTGGTACGAGCCAAGCCACGACGTTGGGGTTCTTCTTCTTGCCCTTCACGATCGATGCAAAGGCACGGAAATCCTCGATACGTCCATTGGTGCATGCGCCAAGGAAACAGTAATCGATGGGATGACCTTCGAGTTTCTCACCTGGCTGGAACTGCATATAATCAAGTTGAGCGAGGAACTGCTTCTGCTCGGCCTCGTTCATACCATCGAGTGTAGGAATGCATTCGTCGATGGCAATACCGGCACCAGGGTTCGTTCCGTAGGTAATTCGAGGATTGATATCTTCGGCACGGAAAGTAACTTCCTTGTCAAAAATGGCATCGTCGTCGCTTTTGAGCTGGCGCCATATTGCAACAGCCTTGTCCCAGTCTTCTCCCTTAGGAGCATACTCGCGGCCCTTGAGGTAAGCGAAGGTGGTCTCGTCGGGGGCTATCAGACCAGCACGAGAACCCATCTCGATGGAAAGGTTCGAAAGCGTCAGACGGCCCTCCATCGACATATTGCGAATGGTGGAACCTGCATATTCAACTGCATAACCTGTAGCGCCTGCAGTGGTCATTTGAGCCATAATGTAAAGTGCCACATCCTTGGCCACTACACCTGGCTGGAGCGTGCCTTCAACGTTGATGCGCATAGTCTTGGGCTTGGACTGCAGTATGCACTCGGAAGCCAACACCTGGGCAACTTCGGATGTGCCAATGCCCATGGCAATGGCTCCAACAGCACCGTGGGTAGAGGTGTGTGAATCACCGCAGACAATGGTCATGCCAGGGAGAGAAAGGGCCTTCTCGGGACCAACGACGTGGATGATACCATTGTCCTTGCTGCCCATGCAGAAATGCTTGATGCCGAATTCTGCACAGTTCTTGGCAAGGGTTTCAACCTGATTGCGTCCGATGGGGTCGTTGATGACTTCCTGCTGATCGCTGGGCGTGTTGTGATCGGGCATGGCGATGACGTGTTCAGGACGGAACACCTTGATGCCTTTGTCACGCAGCGTGTCGAATGCTTGTGGAGAGGTCACTTCGTGGGCATAGAGTCGGTCTATGTAGAGCTGGGTGGGGCCGTCTTCAACCTTCTGCACAACATGTGCATCCCATATTTTGTCAAATAATGTTTTTCCCATTATGTTTTGTAATTAATGTTTGAACTTGTTGATGCAGTCGATATATGCCTCGACAGAAGCGGTAACGATGTCGGTGTCGGAGCCAAAACCGTAATAGATGTGATTGTCGTGCTCAACCTGAATGTGCACCTTGCAGAGGTCGTCAGAACCCTTTGAAATGGCTTGGATGGTCATTTCCTTGAGGGTCATCTCGCGTCGGATGATTTGCTTGAGGGCCTTGATTGAAGCATCCACTGGACCATTGCCGATGCCTGCTGCTTCGAAAATCTCGTTGGCAACCTTAAGACGAATGGCAGCAATAGGTGTGACACCCTTGCCGGTGGTTACTTGCAGCGATTCGAGTTGAACGTGGTTGTTCTCGGCCTTTTCGGTGCCTGCGAGCATCAACAGGTCGTCATCGTTGAGTTCCTTTTTCTTGTCGGCCAGACGAAGGAAGGCCTCGTAGGTCTTGTCGAGTTTCTCCTGCTCGAGTTCAACGCCCAATACGCTCAAACGGTGCTTAAGTGCAGCACGGCCAGAGCGTGCGGTGAGTACGATGGAGTTCTCGTCGATGCCCACGTCCTTTGGGTCCATGATTTCGTAGGTTTGAACGTTTTTCAGAACACCATCCTGATGGATGCCACTTGAATGTGCAAAGGCATTCTTGCCGACTACAGCCTTGTTGGGTTGAACGGGCATATTCATGAGCGAACTTACCAGTCGAGAAGAGGGCCAGATCTTGGTAGTGTTGATATT
>Ga0310695_10002473_pt1 | contig 38966 bp, 36 predicted proteins | sample RumenRJG_04DNA_FD_203882 | JGI IMG/M metagenome (GOLD analysis project Ga0310695, IMG submission 203882) | Bovine rumen microbial communities from Lethbridge, Alberta, Canada - RJG_04 (v2) (version 2) | ecosystem: Host-associated > Mammals > Digestive system > Stomach > Rumen | place: Canada...
CATAACACTGGTTGGTATATTTGGTTTGGCGATTAAATATAACCAAAACCAGTGTTATTTCGTACTACCCTCGCATCAGAACGATATCGTCAGGCACTGACGCTCCCCGGCAGGGGTTAGTTCAATAAGCAATATATTTTGGATTATTACCAGCATCCACGATTTCTATTTCGGCTTGAGGTTAGGCTGCGTTACCAAGAGTTGAGGGATTATTTTAAGAAGATAGGCCGGGCCCAGTCGATAGAAATCTTGTTTGATCCAGGACTACTTCAAGACATGTTCTATTATCACCTTTCTTCAGTTTTAAGATTTAGGAAGGGACGTAGGCAGATAGCGTGGAGAGATATCATTTTATGCAACGGCAGAGTATAGTATAACAATATACCCCACCAGTGCAGTGCTTTTGAACGCAATCGGTTGAAAGAGTTGCAGATAATAGTATCAATTTTGATTCGTATCAAAAAAATCAGTCCAGAGAGTACCATGAGCCCCCTGGACTGTTGCTTTAAAATTTAAAATATTATTGTTACCTATCGTATTCGATGATGGTGGCAGAGATATGGGTTGTTTGTGTATGGATAATCGGTATTATCGGTATTTTGCTGCTCTCAACAACATTGATATAGGCTAGTGCTTGGTTTGGCTTAAGTTGCCTTGTCATGTCTGCTATCGCATGCTCGAGAGCCGCCTTCTTTGAACCTCCACCAAAGATTAAAATGTACGTTGCCGTGTACTCCCTTTGAATGGGCCCAACGATATGGAAATTTGCTTGAGATATGGATGCTGAATTTGCAACAGACATGTAGGAAGTGGTTGCACAACCTGTGACTGTTAAAGCCAAACAGGCGACAAGTAAGATAGAGAGGAATCGTTTCATTGAAAATGCTTATTACGCTTTACTTTTATATGCTTTAATAACAGTATCATAATACTCCAATGACTTCTCAACCTTTGTTACAGCCTTTTGGATCAATACGAAACCGGAAATCAATAAATTTTTTTCATCTTCTGTAAAAGTAGAAGAGTCTATCCTAACGAAAACAGCAGCCTTAACGACATCGACACTTTCCTTTAAAGATTCATAGAGAGTGTAAGAAGAAGTATAACTATCCAAATAAGACTTATACATTCTATAATCATACCGGCTGTTATAGAAATTGATAAGTGCACCGTTTGAAGAGATATCAATAGAATGTGATAAATCTTTTAAGTCCATTAAAACTTTATGCATCTGGAAATCACAATACATGAAATCATAGTCATGCTGCAATTTCTCCAACCTTAAGGACATGCTGTTAACTACAGCGGATTCAGGTTGTCCTTGCAATGAATTAACAACTTGAGCAGAAGCATGTAATACACTTCCTATAGAGATAATAAGTAATAGTAATTTCTTCATACTGCAAATAAACAAAAAATGGTGCTCAATTACAATAGGTTCCAAGAAGCGTTTAAGAAATCATCTTCAGCAATTCCTCCTTGGTAAAGAAGCGCTGTAGTTTCCCATTAACAGAAACGTAGCCCTCAACAGTCCTCAACTCGTGAAATAGCGCTTTAACCGGAACGCCCAAAGACTCTGCGATCCTTTCAATCGTTTTGAGTTCAGGGTTCCCCGATAGCGCTCGAGATAGGGCGGCCTCTTGCATATTAAGTTTCTTTGCCAGTTTTCGCTGGGTCAGTTTCTGCTCCCGGCAGTAAAACAACACGTTGTCGCGAATTGTATCAATCGTAGCCATAGTCTATGTTGTCAAAATTTCGTTAAATATACATAAAAATCAAATAATTTATAATATGCCCTCAATATAAATCAAATAAATTAAAAATATAATTTGGATATAACTTAACTTATATGTATATTTGTGATAGGAAATGTCCTTATTATAAATCAATTTTTTGGATCAAATGGAAAGAATAAAAACATGTATCTACGCAAGGGTTAGCACTCAAGGACAGGATTATGATCATCAAGTAGCGGAACTCCGACACTATGCAGAACAAATGGGGTATGAGGTGACCCGGGAATTCACGGAAAAAATAAGTGGCGCCAAGAAAGTTGAGGAAAGAGCGGCCCTTGTGGAGATGCTGTCCTTCGTTGAGGTTCATCATGTAGATAAGGTGCTTATTTATGAGTGCAGCCGTCTTTCTCGCAGGGCGGTGGACTTTCTGTCGGTGATAGACAGTCTGACAAGCCTCAACATAAGCGTATATATTCATCAAAACGGCCTGGAAACGCTGCTCCCAAACGGAACCCCCAATCCTATAGCTCAACTCGTTCTCGGCATTCTGGCGCAGTTTAATTCAATGGAGCGTTCTCTCATACGCTCACGCATGGAAAGCGGCTATAATCATTACCGTAGTATTGGCGGCAGAGTTGGCAGGAAAGCCGGTTACAGGAAACCGGAGGAGCAGATGAAAAGCCAGTATCAAAACGAAATTCGGCTCCTGAAAAAAGGGCTTTCCTTGAGGAATGTGAACGCTATTACCAACACAAGCATCAACACACTCCGTAAAATTAAATCCCTAAATCTCGTTTGATCCAGAAATTCAGTTTGCTAAATTTATTTTTTGTACGTTTGAAAAAGAAGCTCGAAAAGAGCCGATAATTTCCACTGGCGAGTGGTTTTCAAACGCGAAAATGATAAATAACAAAAAAGATTATGAAGAATTCTTCAATCACATCGGACTATCAGAAAAGGAAAGCCAGTCAAGGATTGTGGCTTGTGTCCGCGAGTTGTTTGCAATAGCAATACAACATTATAATAATGAGACGGTAAAAACGGAGGGCTGGGCATGATAAATTTCAATATCATACGAGAAGGAAGAGCCTGCATTGTTTGGACTCGTGTTTCCACCAAGTATCAGGAAGAGAACGGAGGAAGCCTTCAATCACAGAAAGAATCCTGTGAAGAATATGCCGAGCGCAACAAATACCAAATTGTCGGGTATTTCGGTGGTAAGCATGAAAGTGCGAGAACACCGGGTGCTATGATACAAGCAATGGTTAAATATGTCAAGCGTAACTCGAGCATTAGCACAATACTTGTTTCCGAGTTTGACAGGTTTTCCCGTTGCTCATGGCAGGCGATAAAAATGCTGCAGGAAATGCGAGAACTGGGAATTGTGGTTATTGCCACCAAGTTCGGTTTAGATACTCGTACAAAGGAAGGTATGATGATGGCTCAAAACACCTTGAGTTTTGCCGAATTGGATAATCAAACCCGAACCGACAAATTTGTGACAGGTAAAGAACAGTGTATTCGATATGGCGCATGGGTGTTAAAAGCCCCTATAGGCTATTTTAAGGAGGGGAAAAGCAGGGAGACCCGGTGTCTCCTCAATGACACAGGGAAACTAATAGCGAAAGCGTTCCAGTGGAAGTTGCAGAATATGACCAGCGTTGAAATCCTTGAGCGGCTGAAGGCAAGGGGCTTAAAACTCACCGACAAGCGACTTCATTGGATCCTCACCAAACCATTCTACGCTGGTAAAATTGTCCACAAATCTACGGGTGGAGAAATCATTGACGGAAACATTGAACCTGCAGTCTCTTATTCAGACTTTCTCAAGGTGCAGGAAATCCTATCGGGCAGGACGGGGAAATATGTCCAAGCAAAGCAGAAACCCGAGTTGCCGCTTACTAAACATGTATTCTGCGCCATGGACGGAAACGCTCTCACCTCCTATGTTAAACGGAAGAAAAACGGTGGCGTGGTGCATGATTATGGCTATTACAAATGCAACCATGCTGGGTGCAGAACCAACGTGCCTGCAAAACTAATGCATGAGCGCTTCGAGCGTGTGCTGCATCGCTTCAACCTCAACCCTGAAATCCTAACCTACTTTGAGAACCTAATAACGGATATGATGAACGAGTATTCTGAAGCGGCCCAGCAAGAACACATTAACCTTAAAAAGCGTATGACGGAAACAGAGAATGCATTGCAGCATCTGAAGGTACGATTGGCACTGGGGGAAATTCCTGCAGATGTCTATGAAGCCGGAATGAAGGAATTGCAGTCCCGAAAGGATACTCTTACCCTGGAACTCGAACAGTGGAGCCAAAAATTATCGAACTGCTCTCATGTTGTTCCTCAAATAATTGCAACTGCCTCTGACATAAGCAGTTTATGGAAATGCGGAAATCTTGATATCAAGCGAAGAATCCAAAATCTCGTCTTTCCGAAGGGGATATATTGGGACAAGCAAATCAGCGATTATCGAACTGAAAATGTATGTGATTTCTTCCTTCTAATGCAAAAAATATCAGACACTTACAATAAAACAAAAGAGACACCCTCTTTCGAAGATGTCTCTTTGTGCGAATCAGGGAAATCGAACTTCCGGGAGTCGGCTCCGCCGGCTTCTCCGGCAAGAAGGACGAGCCGTACTGCTTCTATTCCTACTCTTCTTTCACTACTCCCGGCACAATCTACAGCTACAATCTCGAAACTGGCGAGAGCAGCGTCTACTGCCAGCCGAAGACAAATTTCGATCTGTCGGAATTCGATGTGGAGCAGGTATTCTTCGAGAGCAAGGACGGCACCCGCATCCCGATGTTCGTGACGCATAAGAAGAACGTAAAACTCGACGGCAGCAACCCCGTCCTGCTTTATGGCTATGGCGGATTCGACATCTCCCTCACCCCCGCCTTCTCCGCAAACAGGATTCCTTTCCTCGAGGCCGGCGGCATCTATGCCCAGGTGAACCTGCGCGGCGGCGGCGAATATGGCGAGGCCTGGCATCTGGCCGGAACCAAGATGAACAAGCAGAACGTGTTCGACGATTTCATCTCCGCAGCCGAATGGATGATTGCGCACCAGTGCACGTCACCGGAAAAGATTGCTATCCTGGGAGGCTCGAACGGCGGATTGCTGGTGGGCGCCTGCATGACACAGAGGCCGGATCTCTACGCAGTGGCCATCCCTCAGGTCGGAGTCATGGATATGCTCCGCTACCACAAGTTCACCATCGGCTGGAACTGGGCCCCTGACTATGGCACCAGCGAGGACAGCGAAGAGATGTTCAAGTACCTGTACGGGTATTCGCCGCTGCACAACCTGAAGCCCGGCACCAAGTATCCGGCAACGCTGGTCACCACCGCAGATCACGACGACCGGGTGGTTCCAGCCCATTCATTCAAGTTCGCGGCCACCCTGCAGGAATGCAACGACGGCACCAACCCCTGCCTCATCCGCATCGACTCCAAGGCCGGCCACGGCGGCGGCAAACCACTCGCCAAAGTCCTTGAGGAACAGGCGGATATCTACGCCTTCATCTTCAAGCATCTGGGAATGTAGTTAAGAAAAGCGGCGCCGAAGCGCCGCTTTTCTTACTCTTCCCCGAGGAACATCGGGTCCCATGCCGGGAGCATGACGGGTTTCTGGTTAAGCAGGGCCTGGATGTCGGCAGGAACATATTTCTTTTCGACCACGAGGCGGAACATGTATTCGTTGAACCATTCGTCGGTCATGATGATGTTGCCTTTCCAGCCTGTGTCACCCCAGCTGTTCTCGACCAGCCACTTCTGAGGCACGCCTTCCTTCAGGTCCACTCCGATCAGCGTCATCGCGTGGCTTGAACCGCTGGCGTGGGTGAGCACGCGCTGCTTCTTGTCCATGGTGAACTTCACGCCCAGAAGGCTCTCGTAGTCGAAATTGTCGATGTCGGCTATGCCGCGCTCACGGTCGAGGAACTTGCCAACGTCGCAGGAGAAGTACATTGCGTCCCCGCCCTTGATGGAGGCGATGGCCATTTTTTTGATGTCGTCGAGAGGGAGGTTGACATAGAGCCAGTTGTGGCCGTCGTAGGTATGGCGGTCGTACTCGATTTCGTATACCTTGCGGTACTCGCGTGCCGGGTCGTTCATGAACATGATGTAGTTGTTCTGGAGGTCGTAGCCCACGAATTCCTTGTAGAACTCAAGGGGAGTGTAGGTCTTGGTGCTGACGACATTGCCTTTGCTGTCGCGCCTTGTCCATTCGAATTCAGTGGGAGGCACGCCGAGGGTGAGTGCGAGTATCCTGTAGATCTCCTTCAGCATGTCCACTTTCATCTTCTGCAGATCTGCCTTCTTGCCGGCATCGCGCAGTGCAAGGCCGTCCTGGCGCAGCAGGTTGGAAAGTTGTCCGCGGATGGCGGAAGTGCTGTTCGCGGTGAGGGTTTCAGGGAAGATCTCGGCGGGAACCACGCCGTACTTGCTCACCAGGTCGGCTACTCCGGTGAAGGTGCCGCCGTCGCTGATGGGGTGCGAGAAGAGCCAGTCCACGGTGCGGTCGTCGAAGGACTTGCTCCGGGTGTCGATCACTGCCTGCAGGAAGAGGTTGGCCTTCTCGAGCTGGTCGTAGAAGAAGCAGTAGTTCTGGCTGAACTGGAAGTTGCCGAGGTCGAAGCGCTCGATGGCGGATGCGCGCAGCACATTGAGACCCGTGAAGAGCCAGCAGCGGCCGGAGGATTTCTGGTTGGTGCGGCCCACTGTCTTTACTTCGTCGGAGAAGTGGGTGTCGATCATCACCGCACGGTCCGCATTCTTGGCGAGAGTGGCCAGGGGCGTGGCGTTCATTGCATTGCGGAGGGCCTTGTCGGTGGAAGTGCCTTCATAGCCTTTGCTGATTTCGCTCAGTACGTTGGCGTCAAGACCGCCCTTCTGGGCGAATGCGCTGACGCTCATAAGCGCCAATGCGAGTACAAGTATCTTCTTCATATACAATTAGTTATTATCTTCGTCCAAATTCTGTGCAAGCTGGGTGGGAATCACCGAACTGCGGCCTCCGACCATGCGGCCGCCGGATTTCGTTGCGGCATTGGAACGCTTGCGGGTGGCGCCGAGTTTCTCGAGCTTCGCTATCTTCTTCACCACGCTCTGGTTCGATTCCGTGAGCAGGCGGGTGGATTCGTCGTAGGCCTTTCCCACTTCCTTGAGCCTGTCGCCCATCTTCACGTATTCTCCCATCCACTTTTCAAGCACCGACATCAGTTCGGAGGCGGTGTTGTAAACTTCCTGGATATTGCGCTGCTGGTCGAACTGCCTCCAGGCCACCAGAATCATGTTCAGCACTATCGCGAGCGACATCTGGCTAACTATCAGCACGCCCTGGTTCTTGGCCTGCTGCCAGAGCAGCGGCTCTTCCTCCTGCATCAGCCTGAACGCGTTCTCCACGGGGATGAACATTAGATTGTAGTCTATCTTCTTGCGCCCTTCGGGGATGTAGGATGCGTAGTCTTTGCCCCGGAGTTCGTCGATATGCTTGCGTATGCTGGCGATGTGCTCCTTCGCGAGACGCGCCCTGTCTTCGGTGCTCACCGACTGGTTCCATTCCACGAAGGCCTTGAGACTCACCTTGGAGTCCACTATCACTTCGCCTCCGTCGGGGTAGTGTACGATTACGTCGGGTATCATGGTGCGGCCGTCATCGCTCTTGATCTCATGGCCGAATTCGTCGACGATGACTCCCTGGACGTCGAAATTCACTCCTTCCTGGAGGCCGCTCTCGCGTAGCAGGTCCACCAGCAGCATCTCTCCAAAATCGCCCTGGGTCTTGCTCTGGCCGGTAATCGCATCGGCAAGCGCCTGGGCCTGGCTGCCCACGTTCCTGCTCTGCTCGCTGAGCAGGTGTATCATCTTCTCCATGGATCCGCTGCGCTCCGCGTTCTTCTCGTCGGAAGCCTTTACGCTGTCGCTGAATTCCTTGAATTTTTCCTGTATGGGTTTGAGAAGTTCCCCGACGCTCTCCGCACTGGCCTTTCGGAAGTGCTCGCTGTTCTCGGCACTCAGCGCCTTGAAGGCGTTGCGCATCTCCTCCAGACTCTTGGCGGCATGCTCTCGCTCCGCCTGCCTGGACGCCTCGAACTGCTCGCGCTGGAGTTTCAGGGCGGCTTCGCGCTGGGTGTCAAGAAGTTTCTGCGCTTCTTCCTGCGCCTGGAGTTTGGCTTCCATGGCTGCCTTCTGTGCCTCGAGGGCCGCCTTTCCTTCAGTGAGACTTTCGATGCGGTCTTGTAATTCCTGCTGCTTCGCGGCGGCATCCTTGCGAAGCCATTCAGCCTTTCTGCTTCCCTGTACGGCGATTATGACCATTGCCACAATCGCCAGCACCAACAGAATTCCCAGTATCAGCGTTAAAACATCCATAATTCCAAATATAGTAAATATTCACGGACTCTGCGTCGAAAATCCGACCTCCCGTGCCCAAAACCGCCCGAAACGGGCACGGCACCTTTAAAAACCGGCCTCCCGTGCCCAAAAACGCCCGAAACGGGCACGGAATCAGGACCGAAGCCGCGTTGCTGGGGCCAATGCCACCAGAAGTCCGATCAGTGCCACTCCGGAAGCTGAAAGAAGCACGTCGCCCAGCCGCAGAACAACAGGATATGCGTCAACCACGAAGTTGCCGGGCATCTTGATGAGCCCGAAATGCTGCTGCAGCAGCGCCAGGCCGACGCCGAGCACTACTCCCACAGCCATTCCCAGCAGCGAAATCATCCATCCTTCCAGGACGAAGACACGGCGGATCAGCCGCTCGTCGGCCCCCATGGCACGCAGGGTGGCTATATCCTCCTGCTTCTCGATGATGAGCATGGACAGGGAACCGAAGATGTTGAGTGATATGATTATCACTATGAAGATGAGTATCAGGAAGATGGCGGCTTTTTCGTAACGCATCATCTTGTAGAGCGACTCGTCCTGCATATAGCGGTCCTGCACGATGAAGGCGTCGCCCAGCTGCTTGCCGAGCTCTCTTCGGAAAGCCCTCGCCGCGCGCGGGGAAAGCCCTTCCGAAAAACGTATCTCGACTGCCGACACTTCTTTGTAATATCCTGTAAGCGAGCGCATTACTCCTATGGGGATAATCATCGTGCCGTCTGCTCCGGAGTCGGAGGTGTGGGGGATGTCCATCACTTTTGCAGCATGGATTTCGGCGGTGTGCAGCGATGCCGCCGGATTGGAGGGAGATATGTATCCGGTCCTGTCCGGATACCATATCTGTATGGGGGAGAGGAACTTGGGGTTGATGCCGAGGCTCCAGGCGAGGTCGCTGCTGACGGCGGCGAGGCGAATGTCTCCGTTGCGGAGGTTCAGCCCCATCTCTTCTTCATACACTTCGTCCACCCCCCTGGCATTCACCACGCTCTGCTTGCCTTCGTAGGAGATGAATACCTTGTCGGAGATGACGGAGGAGAGGCTGCCGGCCTGCGGAGCGTCGTAGAGCCAGTCGAATGCCGGCCCTTCCGGCACGAAGGTTTTCCCCTCGGCGGGCACGATGCGCAGGTCTGCCTCCACGCTGGAGAGATTCTTCTCTATGATTCCGTTGAAGCCGTTGAAAACGGAGAGGACGAGGATGAGTGCGGCGGTGCCTATGGCCATGCCGGCCGCGCTGATCGCAGAGATGATGTTTATCACATTATGTGATTTCTTTGCGAAAAGGTAGCGGCCGGCTATGTACAGGGGCAGTCTCACTTTTTCAGGAGTTCGTCGATATGTTCGGCGTAGTCGATGGACGTGTCGAGATAGAACACGAGTTCAGGCACAATCCGGAGCTGCTTCCCGACCTTGCGGCCGAGTTCTCCGCGCAGGGCTTTGTTCTGCTCCTGTAGAGAGAACATCACTTCCGACTGTTTTTCGGAGGGGAAGATGCTCACGTAGACCTTGGCGACGGAGAGATCCGGACTGATGCGCACTTCGCTCACCGTAACCATAGCTCCGCCAAAGGCGGCCATTCCCTTGACGCGGATAATCTCCGCGAGGTCTTTCTGTATCTCTCTGGCAACCTTCAGCTGCCTTGTGGACGGGGCTTTTTCCATATCTATTTCACTTTGATGATGAAGTAATCCTTCTTGCCTTTCTGGGCGAGGATGTATTTGCCGTCGATTATGTGCTCTTCGCCTATCGTTCCGGCAGGGTCGGTGAATTTATCCTTGTTGATGCTGACGCCGTTCCCCTGGATCATCTTGCGGGCTTCGCCCTTGGAAGGGAACACGGAGGTTTCCACGGCGAGGAAGTCCTGCACGGGGCAGGGGAGCTTGTCCCTGGAGATCTCGAAGGTGGGCACGCCGTCGAACACTGCGAGGAAGGTGCGTTCGTCGAGCTTGCGCAGATCCTCCGAAGTGCTCTTTCCGAAGAGCATCTGCGAAGCGGACACGGCATTCTCGTACTCCTTCTCGCCGTGCACCATGACGGTCACTTCCTTTGCAAGCAGTTTCTGGAGAGTCCTGCGGCCGGGATCGGCGCGGTGCTCCTCGATGGCCGCCTCGATTACGGGACGCTCGAGCATCGTGAATATCTTGATGTAGCGTTCCGCATCTTCGTCGCTCACGTTCAGCCAGAACTGGTAGAACTGGTAGGGCGTGGTGCGCTCGGCATCGAGCCAGATGTTGCCCTTCTCGGTCTTTCCGAACTTGCCGCCGTCGCTCTTGGTGATGAGGGGGCAGGTGAGTCCGTGCGCTTCTTTCCCGAGCACCTTGCGGATGAGTTCGGTGCCGGTGGTTATGTTGCCCCACTGGTCGGCGCCTCCGAGCTGGAGATGGACGTTCTTATGCTCGTAGAGATAGAGGAAATCGTAGCCCTGAAGGAGCTGGTAGGTGAATTCGGTGAACGACATGCCTTCCGAGGAGTCGCGGCTGAGGCGCTTCTTGACGGAGTCCTTGCTCATCATGTAGTTGACGGTGATGAGTTTGCCGATGTCGCGCGTGAAATTGATGAAGGTGTAGTCCTTCATCCAGTCGTAATTGTTCACCAGTTCAGCCTTGTTGGGGGCGTCGGAGTCGAAGTCGAGGAACTTGCCGAGCTGGGCCTTGATGCATGCCACGTTGTGGGCGAGGGTCGCCTCGTCGAGAAGGTTGCGCTCCGCACTCTTCATCGAAGGGTCGCCTATCATGCCGGTGGCTCCGCCGACGAGGGCGAAGGGCTTGTTGCCGCAGGCCTGGAAATGCTTCAGTATCATTATGCTCACAAGGTGCCCGATGTGCAGGGAGTCGCCAGTGGGGTCGATCCCGACGTATGCTGACATCTGTCCCTTGGACAGTTCTTCTTCGGTTCCGGGGGTGATGTCATGAATCATCCCGCGCCATTTCAGTTCTTCTACAAAATTCTTCATCGAATGATTTTCTAATAGTCTGCAAATTTGGGCAATTATTAGTAAATTTGCAACTGCAAAGCCGGAGGATGTTCCGCAGCTCCGCAAAAAAAATGTCTCCGCTGCGGGACATCCTCGGGCTTGCGGAAACAGAAAGGATAAAACTTTTATTTTTGATAGAAAATGAGAAAGAACATTGTAGCAGGGAACTGGAAGATGAACACCACCGTTCCCGAAGGCGTACAGCTCGCCAAAGATGTAGTAGCCAAGGCCGCTGAGGTACCCGCAGAAGTAGGCCTCATCGTCGCCACTCCTTTCACCCACCTCTGCGCAGTTGCAGGCGTGGTTGGAGGAACCCGCGTGGAACTCTCCGCACAGAACTGCGCCGACAAGGAAAAGGGCGCATACACCGGAGAGGTCTCGGTCGATATGATCAAGTCCACCGGTGCAGGCTGGACCATCCTCGGCCACTCCGAGCGCAGGCAGTACTACGGCGAGACCGATGCCAAGCTGGTGGAGAAGGTCAAGCTTGCACTTGCGGCAGGCCTCAAGGTCATCCTCTGCGTTGGTGAGAACCTCGACGAGCGTGAGGCGGGCAAGCACTTCGACGTCGTGAAGGCACAGACCGAGAACGTGCTGTTCAACTTCACCGCAGAAGACATGAAGAACATCGTGGTCGCCTATGAACCCGTATGGGCTATCGGCACCGGCAAGACCGCTACCGCAGAGCAGGCCGAGGAAATCCACGCCTGCATCCGCAAGGTGCTCGCTGGCAAGTTCGGCGCACAGGTCGCAGACGACACCACCATCCTCTATGGCGGCAGCTGCAAGCCCTCCAACGCCAAGGAACTCTTCGCCCAGCCCGACATCGACGGCGGCCTCATCGGCGGCGCCGCCCTCAAAGCCGACGACTTCATCGGCATCGCACTGTCGTTCTAGGACTAAACGCCGCCCGTCACTCCAGCTCCATCACCACGGCGGCGATGCGGGTGCCGGGGGACCAGAGCCAGATTTTGCCTCCTTCGAGATGTATGACCTCGAAGGAGGTCTTTTTTGTGTGCAAGTCGTCGCCGGTCGTCCAGGATGCGGTGCCGTTCACCGTCTGGCCTTCGGCGGCCGGCATTTCGTCCAGGCGGATGATATAGAAATCCGACATGTTGTCGGTGTGTATGCGGAATTCGCAGCGATCTCGGTTGAAACCGATCTGGCAGGTGAGAGGGTCGTAGCGGAAGATGGTATAGCCCTTGATTTCCAGGCGGATGGTGCTGTCGAACTTGAAATCGTCCGACAGGTTGTGCTCTCGGCAGCCTGCGAGGCAGAGGGCGAGCAGGGCGATTATGGACAGACGCAACTTCATTTCACCGTCACCTCCTTTATTATTACATCCCTGGAACCGTCGGCATTGGTGATTTCAGCCTTGAGCATGCCGTTTCCCGGGACGACCCAGAGGCCGTCGGGCCCTGTGCTGACCGGCCGTCCGTTGAAGGTCCAGGAAATCTCCTCGTTCACGCTGTTGTAGACTATCAGCGGAATGGCGGTGCCAGCCTTCAGGCTGCCGTCCCGGTTCCGCTGTGCATCTCCCAGCCAGATGAAACGGAATATCCCCTGGCGGTAGATCCTGGTGGTGAAACTGCCGCCGGCCGAGTAGGACGCGCCGTCGGAATAATAGACTGTGGCAGTATAGCGGTAGGTCGTGCGTGGACTGAGACCTTTGATGGTATAGCTGTAGGTGTTGTCCCCCGCCGCGACGCCGTCGACCCTGCCGAGCACCGAGCTCTGAGTCGACCACTCCAGCTTGCAGCTGTCCACCTGGCCCAGGTCCCGGGAGATGCTCCAGGCGATGATTGCGCTGCTCTGGAAAACTGATATGCCTTCTATCTTCAGTGGTTCCACTGCCTTGAACGAGATGTTCCCGTCGGCGCTGCGGGCCATGTCGGTGATGGCGATCCGTCCGGGGCTGAACACCGTCCTGTCCTCCTGCGGCCAGAAAAGCAGGTTACTGTCCGTGGAATCCGCATGCGCGGGGATGATGGCGGCGCAGGGATACTCCGGATTGCAGTTCACCTGATTGCGCTGCCATCTCTCCAGAGCGCTGAGGGTGCGCTGGAAGTAGGTGGAGAACCCGGCGGGCGTGTCCGACCTGTCCACCTTGTATATCAGCATGCCCTCGCCGCCGATGAAGGCGTCCCGCCCCTCGGCCTTGCGGTTTTCCAGCAGATAATATCTGTTTTCGGTATAGCTCGGGATCTTGAGATAATGCCCGTTGAGCTGTATGGGCTCGAGGGAATAGTTGCCGACGCTGTCCAGAACTTCGCACTGGCCGCAGCCGAGGATATCCCTTTCAATTGAGCTCAGATTCGGGGGAGTCCTGCCGCAGTCGTTGTTCGCACCGATGTCCATGAGGCTGGTGCGGCCCAGGCCGGGGCAGAATCCTCCGCTGCCGTCCCCGTCCGCATCGTACATGTCCTTGAGGCCGAGTATGTGCCCGAATTCGTGGGCTAAGACTCCGATCCCGGCGGCGGTGCTGTCGGCAGAAAACTCGCTTGCCAGCGCATAGCCTTTGAGCTTGTATCGGAGATTATAGGGGATATCCTTGTCTTCGAGTTCGTTGTATTCCGGCCAGAACTGGCTCTCTCCACCGCCGGCGGCTTCGGAGACACCGGGGGTGATGAAGATGATGTCGTTGATGAATCCGTCCTTGTCGTTGTCGTAGAGGGAGTAGTCTATGCTGCCGTAGTGATTCTTGAAGACGTTGAGGGCCATCTTGTATGCCAGGGCGTCCCTCTTGTAGGAGGTATTCGATCCGAAGATGGAATAACTGCCGTTGATCCTGCTGACTGGGGCGATGTCGAAAATGAATTCTCGGCTGCCCAGGAACTGGCTTTTGTAGTAGGCGGAGAGCTCCGTCGCAAGACTGTCGAGAGTTTCGGGAGAGATGCTGAACTTGATGTCGGAGAATTCTACGGGAAAAATCAGGGCCCTGTGCTCTTTCTGGGCATGAATCCTGCCGGCACCGGCGGCAGTCAGTGCGAGGGCGAGGAATATGGACAGAACCCTTTTCATCGCCATAAAGTTAGTAAAAGAAGGGGAAAAAAGCAAAGGGCCGCCAGCCTCACGGCCATCGACCCTCAGACGTGTACTAAAACCTAAACCTGTAATGTAGATGCAGGCGGTTTTATAAACGTTGCAATTATTTTTGCAAAAAATGCAAAATTATTTCTTTGCCTCAGCAACGGATACCTGACGGAATTCCTTGAGATCCTTCATGAGAGCGAGAGCGGCCTTGCGTGCGCGGGCACCGGCAGCCTTGTTACCCTTAACGATCTGAGCTTCAGCATTTACCTGGAAATCAGCGATTTCAGCATTGATCTTTTCAACAAGCTTTTTCATTTTTCTGTAATTTAAAGGTTTATAAAATAGTTACGTTGTGTCGCTTAATAAAATGCAAGGGGCAAGATAATCAATAAGTTAAAGATTTGCAAAGGTTTTTTGAAAAAAAGTGATTTTTCAGCCTTTTTTGGTGTTCAAAACGTTCATTGCACGATCTGAACCCACGAAAATCCAGTCTTTTACACCCTGGATCACCCTCTGGCAAAGTTCCGGCATCCGGCTTTTTTCTTCGTCGCTCAATGTCCCCAGGACATAATCTATCTGGGCGCCCTGCGCGAACTCGTGGCCTACTCCCATGCGGATGCGGGTATAATCTCTTGTTCCCAATGTCTCCTCGATGTTCTTGAGCCCGTTGTGCCCCCCGTCGCTTCCGCTTTTGCGCATGCGCACAGAGCCGAAGGGGAGATTGATGTCGTCGCAGATGACGATAGTGCGGTCTATGGTGACGGGCAGTTTCGTAAGATAATACCTGATGGCGTTGCCGCTCAGGTTCATATAAGTGGAAGGCTTGAGGAGATAGACATTCCTTCCCTTTATGCCAAGAACCGCCACGTCGCCGTAGCGGTGGGTTTCAAAAGAAGCATTGGATGCGTGAGCCCACGCATCCAATACCATAAAACCCATGTTGTGGCGGGTTCCGGCGTATTCCGGGCCGATATTGCCCAGTCCAGCCACCAGATAACTCTCGCCTGCCATTTCCGGGGGATTTTATTCAGCCTCGGCAACTGCGCTGGCATCCACGTTGCGGGTGGTCTTGACCAGGCAGAGGATGGCATCCTTGTCGGTAAGGACGGAAACCTTCTCGATCTTCACGTCGCCGGCCTTGATCTTCTTGTCGAGGTCGAGTTTGGTGATGTCGATGGTGATGTCGTCCGGAAGGTTCTCCATCTGTGCGCTGATGCGCAGGCTCCTTGCACCGGGAACGAACTTGCCACCCTTCTGCACACCGATAGCGTGGCCTTCGAACTTGATGGGCACGTTGATGGCGATAGGCTTCTTGTCATCCACTGCGAGGAAGTCGATGTGGAGGCAATTGTCCTTTACGGGATGGAACTGCAGCTCGTGAAGGATCACGGTGTAGTTGTTCTTTCCGTCGAGGGTGAGGTCGACGATGTGGGAATAAGGAGTGGAAAGGAGACCCTTGAGGTCTTTCTCGTTGACGGTGAAGAGAATGTTCTCGATACCGTTTCCATAAAGATTGCAAGGTACGAGGCCCTGCTTGCGGAAAGCCTTGATGACGGCTTTGTTTCCAACCTTGCGGGTTTCCCCGTTAAGAGCGAAATGCTTCATTTCAGTTAATTTTTAAAATGTGTTACTCAATCCGGAAAACATGGTCCGGATCCCATTGCACCAAAGCCCCTTCGGGGTTTTATGAAATGCGGGCGCAAATATATGAATTTTTGATTATTCTACCAAATATGTGGCTTTGTTCCAGGCAAGAGTGCGGTAGAACTCGTTCAGCTGGGCGTCTATTTTGCCGTCCTTGTCTATTGTGGCCGAAGGCAGATACATGCTGAGCCCGCTGTAATTCTTGATTTCTATTCCGAGGAACTGAGGCGTGGCGGCCTTGTAGCTGATGCATCCGTCAAGGGCGTTTTCCAGGGTCGCCTTATCTTCGTCGGTGATGCCCGCCTTGACGAGAATGTCTTCCATGTCGAAGAACCAGTGATAATTCGACCTGAAATATCTCTGGATGCCGCTGTTCAGACTAAGGGTGTCGATACTGCTGCGATACTTCCCGAACATGTCCGCGCACACGTCGGCCAGGGCGTCCAGGCCGGAACTGCGCACGACGCTGATGGTTGCGGACCGCATGGAGCCGCTCTCGGAATTGTAGTGGTCGAAATACAATTTGCAGAACCCTTCGATGCTGGGTTCGTCTGCAAGCAGATCGCTGATGTTGGAATAGTCGAAGCCCTGTGCAAGCACCTCCGTGGGCGAGAATGCTATTTTGTCGGCCACGTCCTTGAGCTCGTACGCCACCTCGATCCCTCCCATGAGGCAGGCGTCGAAAAGCAGGTAGTCCAGATGCATGGGAATTGCCTTCGCCATGCTCTGGATGGTCATCTCCACGGAATAATTGGTGGAATTCTCATGTTTCACTTCTGCGCCGAAGGTCTTGACTTTCGGGGAGTCCGGATCGGCATTGTAACGGTATGCGGGCAGTTCGGATGCGTTTTGCCTGCGCCGCGCCATCTGCACGACGCTGCCGCTGCTGTATTTTCCGGCAGGGAGCCAGCCGGTGCCGTGTGAGGATACGACGAGTCCGTAATGTGCGTCGGGGTACAGGTTGCGGACGGTCGCGAGCACTTCCCGCATGACCGCGGGGTCGGTGGCGTACCGCGATTTGTCGATGGTCAGCAGCGTGTCGGCTTTTATCCGGCCGAAATCCTTCGTGTAGAGTACGAGATGCGAATCCGTAAGGGTGGAGTAGTCGTAGTTGCCGACCGAGAAGTGAGAGAATACAAGCATCTTGTGCCTGGATTCTTCGAATGGGAGGGCGCCGGCCTTGAGAATCTCCACATTCTTCCGGATGTCCGAAGAAAGGTTGTTGAATCCGGCGCAATAATATATTGTGACGAATTCCTTCTCGGGGAAGGCCCTGCCGGGACGCTCTTTGGTGCATCCTCCGAAAATGAGACCCGTCAGGACCGCCGTTATGGCCGTGATCTTCTTGAACATAGTTTACAAAGATAAGCTTTTTTTTTATCTTTGTGTCGTTATGGACACTGATTCGGAAAGATTGCTGAAGGACTATCGGTATTATCTTCGCATGGAGAGGAAAATGTCGCCCAACACGGTGGCGTCCTACAGTTCCGATGTAAAGTTTTTCCTGGACGGCACGGATGCCGACGTGCGCAGTGTGGACAGCGATGCCGTAGCCGCGTTCCTTGCGGAGAGGGCGGAGGATGTCTCGAAGCGCAGCCAGGCCCGCCGGCTCAGTTCCCTCCGTTCTTTTTTCGACTGGCTGATAATGGAAGGGGAGAGGACGGACAATCCCTGCGATGCCGTCGACCAGCCCAAACTTGGGCGCTATCTTCCGGCGGTTCTTTCGGTTGAAGAAGTTGCGGCCATAATAGAAGGTGTGGATACGGGCAGCTGGCAGGGGGTCCGGGACAGGGCGATTCTCGAGATGCTGTATGGCTGCGGTCTGCGGGTGTCGGAGCTCTGTTCGCTGAAGATATCCAATGTATATACGGGCGAGAAGTTCATCCGCGTGGTCGGCAAGGGCGACAAGGAGAGGCTCGTGCCCATCGGCGGAGCGGCGGTGGATGCTTTCGTGGCGTGGCTGGACGTACGGCCCGAAGCCGCGGCCCCGTCCTTCGACGACTATGCTTTTCTCAACCGTTTCGGCAGGCCCCTGAGCCGTGTTTCCGTGTTCAACATGGTGAAAACGGCCGCTTTGCTCGCGGGTGTCGACAAGGAGATTTCCCCGCATACTTTCCGCCACAGTTTCGCGACGCATCTGATAGAGAATGGCGCCGATCTCCGTGTGGTGCAGGAGATGCTGGGGCACGAGAGTATCCTGACTACCGAAATCTATACTCACATCGATTCCGCCACCTGGCAGAAGGCTGTGCTGGAGCATCATCCTCGCAGATGATGATGCTCCATGGTTTTGTCAGGAGCGCTATTTCAGGCGGCAGCGGGCGAGGCGGCGGGCCTGCTCCTCGGAAAGAATCCCCGCCTTCAGCAAGCCGTCGACGGTCAGGTTCTCGCGAGGATTATGGTCGCGGTAGAATGCGATGTCGCGCGCAGTCTGCCAATTGCGGATGTGCGGATGGTTTCGGATGTCGTCCAAAGAGCCTGTCCAGAACGGGTACGGATCTGCAGGAGAGCAACTTATGAGATCCTTCAGGCCGTCGAACCTCTCCTGGTCGAAACGGTAGATTTCCATCAGCTGCTCCGGACAGGAATACCCGCGCAACTGCTCGCGGTATTCCACCATCCTGTGCGCGAACCAGCCTCCAATGCCGGGCAACTCGTCGAAAGCCGCGGAGTCCGCCTTGTTGATATCGGTCTTGGGAATCACGATGAACGGCTCCAGCCTCTCGAAAACCGAATCCGCAACTACATAACTTTTGGCAAAATCGGCCTTGCGCCTGAACCGGCCGCCTTTTTCGCGGTAATTAAGAATGGATTGCGCCTGCTTTTCGCTGAACCCCAGGCGGCACAGTTCCTCCAGGCTCACGGTATTTGGATTGAAGCGGAAACTCTCCACCCGCCTCCCCGGCGCCCTCTCGTAAATCGCCCTGGCCCTGGGTTCATGATTCGCCACCCGCAACCTGCTGGTCTTTATCCGGGTGGCGGAAGTGTCTGTGTGCGGCGACATTTCAGGCATGATAAGGCGCTCCTCAGAGCGCCCGGCGGAGGTCGGGACGGAGCCGCTTTGCGGCGATGTCGGTAGACCGGGAGCCGCAGGGTACTTTAGGGGCGGAGCCTCTAAAAAGACCGTATCCGGCCTGTCGCGGTTGGCGACTATCCTGTCTTCGGCCGTCTTGCGCACAAACATCGCCAGCTCGAAACCGAGGACGAGAAAAGCGAGGGCGATCGCCCCCGTCTTGAAAGATGATTTCATGGCTGAAGCCTCCCCTCAATCTTTGTACTTGTTCCTGTGCTCTCCTTTTTCGATGACCGCGCCGCCCACCACAATGACGATTTCGCCCTTCGGCTCGACGGCGTTGAAATGCCCGAGCACCTCCGCCATAGTGCCGCGGACGTGCTCTTCGTGAACTTTGGAAATCTCCCTCGCGACGCTGCAGGGCCTGTCCGGCCCGAAGACCTCGGCGAACTGCTCGAGAGTCTTCACCAGCCGGCGGGGAGATTCGTAGAATACCATGGTGCGCTGCTCTCCGGAAAGGCTCTGCAGCAAGGTCTGGCGCCCTTTCTTCTGCGGCAGGAAGCCCTCGAAGCAGAAACGGTCGCAAGGCAGGCCGGAAGAAACCAGTGCGGGGATGCAGGCGGTAGCACCCGGCAGAGTTTGGACTTCGATGCCTTCCTCAGCGCAGGTGCGTGCGAGCAGGAAACCGGGATCCGAAATTCCGGGAGTGCCGGCGTCGCTCACCAGGGCTACGTTCCTGCCTGCGAGAATTATCTCTTTGATGCGCCCTGCGGTCTGGTGCTCGTTGAACTTGTGATGCGACTGCAGGGGCTTGTGAATGCCGAAATGATCCAGGAGAACAGAACTCGTACGGGTATCCTCGGCCAGGATCAGGTCCGCCTCCTTCAATATCTCCACCGCCCTGAAGGTCATGTCTTCAAGGTTTCCCACCGGGGTAGGCACTATGTAAAGTTTTCCTTTCATAAAACGCGACTTATTCTTATCTTTGCATAACAAGTCGACGACAAATTTAACCAAAATGTACGCAGAAAACAATACCAAAAAGAGGGGCTGCATCGAAGTAGTGTGCGGCTCGATGTTCTCCGGAAAAACAGAAGAACTCATCCGCAGGCTCCGCAGGGCCCAGTTCGCAAACCAAGTGATAGCGATTTTCAAGCCCTCTGTAGATAACAGGTACTCCGATGTGGAGGTGGTCTCCCACGATTCGCACAGCATCACCAGCAAGCCCATCAAGGATGCTGCCGAGATGCTCAAGATAGGGCCGGACGTACAGGTCGTCGGTATCGACGAGGCCCAGTTTTTCGGAGAAAACCTGGCCGCCGTCTGCCAGGCCCTGGCAAACCGCGGCGTCCGCGTGATCGCGGCCGGCCTCGACACCGACTATCTCGGAAAACCCTTCGGCCCCATTCCCGCCCTCATGGCAATAGCCGAGGACGTGCAGAAAGTGCACGCCATCTGCGTGAAATGCGGAGGCCTCGCCAACCACTCGCACCGGCTCAGCAAGAGCCGCAAGCTTGTGGTCCTGGGAGAAAAAGACATCTACGAGCCTCTCTGCCGCGAATGCTTCAACAAAGCACTGGCGGAGGAATAGGCGCTAGCGGTATTTCTCGCTCTGTTCGGCAATGAGGGCGTCCAGCACTCCAGGGTCGAAATAGTTGATTTTCATCGCCCGTTTGACGTCGGCGAGGGTACGCGATGCGACCTCGCGTGCCGCCTCCGTGCCCTTGCGAAGCACTTCGTAGACGTAGGGAATGTCCTTCTCGAACTTTGCGCGACGCTCGCGGATGGGAGCGAGAGTATCTTCCAGCACGGCGAACAGGAAGTTCTTGCACATGACGTCTCCGAGGCCTCCGGCGCGGTACTGCGCCTTCATCTCGTCGAGCGAATGGAACTCGAAGGAAGATTTCTTGCCCACGAAGCAGGACGCGAACTTGTCGAAATGCTCAGGCCGGCAGAAAGCGTCGAGATAAGTGAACACCGTGTTGCCTTCCACCTTGCCCGGATCGCTCACCTGCAGATGTCCGGGGTCGGTATACATGCCGCGCACTTTTTCGCGCACGGTCTGCGAATCGTCGCTCAGGTAGATGCAGTTGCCGAGGCTCTTGCTCATCTTGGCCTTGCCGTCGGTTCCCGGCAGACGCATGCAGGAGGCGTTGTCGGGCAGCAGGATTTCCGGCTCCACGAGCACTGGCGCATAGGTTGAGTTGAACTTGCGCACGATTTCGCGGGTCTGCTCTATCATCGGCTCCTGGTCTTCACCGACGGGCACGACAGTCGCCTTGAAGGCGGTGATGTCGGCGGCCTGGCTGATGGGGTAGCAGAAGAAGCCGACGGGAGTGCCCGCCTTGTTCTCCGCACCTTCCGAGTCGTTGAATCCGCGCAGGGCCATTTCGGCCTTGACCGTGGGATTTCGCTGGAGGCGCTGGACCGTCACCAGGTTATTATAGAAGAAGGTAAGCTCCGTGAGTTCGCTTATCTGGCTCTGTATAAACAGATTGCTCTTCTCCGGATCGAGCCCGACGCTAAGATAGTCGAGTGCCACCTCGATGATGTTCTGGCGCACCTTTTCGGGGTTGTCGGCATTGTCGGTGAGCGCCTGTGCGTCGGCGATCATGATGAATATCTTGTCGAAAAGTCCGCTGTCCTGGAGTTCAACCCTGCGGCGCAGCGAACCCACGTAATGTCCGATATGGAGCCGCCCGGTGGGGCGGTCTCCAGTCAAAATGATCTTTTCCTTTGCCATCAGTCCTTAACTGCTTTAAGTGCTTCACGGATTTTAGCCTCGATCTCGTCTGCGAGCTCGGTGTTGTCGCGCAGCAACTGCTTGGTAGCCTCGCGGCCCTGTGCGAGCTTCTCGCCGTTGTAGCTGAACCACGAACCGGACTTCTGGATCACGTCGAACTCCACGCCGAGGTCCACGAGCTCTCCGCTGTGGGAGATGCCCTCGCCGAATACGATGTCGAATTCCGCTTTCTTGAAAGGCGGCGCCATCTTGTTCTTGACCACCTTTACGCGGGTGCGGTTGCCGAGCGCGTCCTCACCTTCCTTGATCTGGGTGGTGCGGCGGACGTCGATACGCACGGAAGCGTAGAATTTGAGGGCGTTGCCTCCGGTGGTGGTTTCGGGATTGCCGAACATGATGCCGATCTTCTCGCGGAGCTGGTTGATGAAGATGCAGCAGGTGTTGGTCTTGGAAATGTTGGCCGTAAGCTTGCGGAGCGCCTGGCTCATCAGGCGTGCCTGCAGGCCTACTTTGTTGTCGCCCATTTCGCCTTCGATCTCTGCCTTTGGGGTGAGGGCCGCCACCGAGTCGATGACCACGATGTCCACCGCACCCGAGCGGATGAGGTTGTCTGCGATTTCAAGGGCTTGTTCGCCGTTGTCCGGCTGAGAGATGAGCAAGGTCTCGAGATTGACTCCGAGAGCCTTGGCGTAGGTGCGGTCGAACGCGTGTTCCGCGTCGATCATAGCGGCGATGCCGCCCGACTTCTGGGCCTGCGCGATCGCGTGGATGGCCAGCGTGGTCTTTCCGCTGGATTCCGGCCCGTAGATTTCGATGATCCTTCCGCGAGGATATCCTCCGATACCGAGTGCGTGGTCGAGGGCGACGCTGCCGCTGGGGATCACCTGGGCGTCACTCCATTCTGGCTGGTCTCCCAACTTCATGATCGTGCCTTTCCCGTAATCTTTCTCAATCTTGTCGATCGTGGCCTGCAATGCCTTCATCTTGGCGGCATTGATGTCTGTGGCCTTTACTTCTGCTTCTTTAGCCATAATGAATGTTATTAATTGTTCTCGGGCTTATGCCCGAAGGCAAATATAGGTAAAAAATGTTTAACTTTGCCTTGATATGGAAAAGTTACTTGGCAAATCTCCGGCAGAACTCGAGACAGTTGTCCGCAACTGCGGACTCAAGCCTTTTGTGGCCAAACAGATAGCCCGCTGGCTCTATGTTTCAAAAGTCCGTTCCATCGACGAAATGACCAACATTTCGAAGGAGGGGAGGGAAATCCTGAAAAGCCGCTATGAGCTCGGCGCGTCGGCGCCGATAGGAAAAGCCGAAAGCGGCGACGGCACGCTCAAGTACCTTTTCAAGGTGCAGACCCCTTTGGGCGGCAACATGGTGCAGACTTCCGCCATCGAATCCGTGGTGATTCCCGATGGCGACCGCCGCACCCTCTGCGTGTCTTCGCAGGCCGGCTGCCGCATGAACTGCAAGTTCTGCATGACCGGCCGCGGAGGATTCAAGGGGCAGCCCCTCGTCAGCGACATCCTCAACCAGTTCATCTCGGTCGATGAGCCCGACAAACTCACAAACGCCGTGTTCATGGGCATGGGCGAGCCTCTCGACAATTACGACGAGGTGTCCAGGGCCATCGAAGTGCTCACCGCGGAATGGGGTTTCGCCTGGAGTCCGAAGCGCATAACCGTTTCCAGCATAGGAGTCCTGCCCAATTTGAAAAGATATCTCGACGAACAGAAAACTCATCTGGCCATAAGTTTGCATAATCCTTTCGGCGAGGAGAGGGTGAAGTTCATGCCCGTCGAGAAGGCCTGGCCCATAAGCAAGGTGGTAGACCTCATCCGCCAGTACGACTGGACCGGCCAGCGCAGGGTGAGTTTCGAGTACACGATGTTTGCGGGATGGAACGACTCGAAGCGCCACGCCGATGCGCTGATACGCCTGCTGAAGGGCCTGGAGTGCAGGGTGAACCTTATCCGCTTCCACAAGATACCGGATTTCCCCTACGAGAGCTCGCCCCGCCAGGTGATGGAAGCCTTTCGCGACCGCCTCTCCTCCAACGGCATCACCTGCACTATCAGGGCGTCCCGGGGAGAAGATATACTGGCCGCCTGCGGGCTGCTCGCAGGGCAGGTTGAAAACGTAGAGGTGAACTACCTTCACAACGAGGAAAACAGTCACTATTATGACTAGACTCAGATACATAGCACTCATTCTTCTGATCCTGCTGCCCATGGGGGCGCAGGGGCAGAGGCAGCGCCGCAGGTCGGACATCAGGAACCAGGCGACGGTCAGGCTTGCGGCCACCAGCGCGGACCCCGTCGCGGACTCGATGGTGTTCCTCCGCATGCGCGAGAGGATGAACAAGGTGCGGCGCGAACAGCACCGTCCCACCGTCGCGCTGGTTCTCAGCGGGGGCGGGGCCAAGGGCGCGGCCGAAATCAGCATACTCAAGGCCCTGGAAGAGAAGGAGATCCCCATCGACATGGTGCTCGGCACCAGTATCGGAGGTCTGATAGGCGGCCTTTATTCCATAGGATATACCGCGGACGACCTGGACTCCCTGATACGCAACATGGACTGGGGAAAGGTCCTTTCCGACAATGTCAACCAGGACTTCGTCACCTACAACAAGAAGATGCGCCAGCAGCGCTATCTGGTGTCGATGCCCTTCCATTATGCCAAGGAGGATTTCGTGTCGAAGGTAGGGGAGGGAGTGATAATGTCCGCCCGCAGGAAGGGACTTCATCTGAACGCAGCCCAGGAGGAGGAACTGGTGAACGGCGCGGCCGCCACCACCAGTTTCAACAGCCTCCCCGCCGGCTATGCTTACGGGCTCAACGTAGACAATCTGATAGCATCTCTCACGGTGGACTACCACGATTCGCTGGATTTCATGTCCCTGCCTATCCCCTTCGTCTGCGTCGCTTCCGACGTGGTGTCCTGCAAGGCCAAGTACTGGACTTCCGGCCCTCTGACTACGGCCATGCGCTCCACGATGTCGATACCCGTGATGTTCGAGCCCGTGCGCTATCAGGACATGATCCTGATCGACGGCGGCACCAGGAACAACTATCCTTCCGATGTGGCCAGGGCGATGGGGGCCGACATAGTGCTGGGAATAGTTCTTGCGGACGCGGACCTTTCGTATGCGCAGATCAATAACATAATGGACCTTGTGATGCAGGTCACCGACATGCTCGGGAGGGAGGCCTACGTGGGGAACGTGCGCAAGTCCGACGTCATAATCCGGCCGGATCTTACGGGCTTCAACATGCTGAGTTTCAGCACGGCAGAGATTGCGGACATCATCCGCAGGGGGGAGGATGCCGTGTATGAGAACAGGGAGGAGATAGACGACCTGAAAAAGAAGCTCGGTTCTTCCTCCACGAAACTGCAGGCCCCCAGGGCGACCAACATCAACAAGCAGGCGGTCCGGATCAAGGCGATACGCTTCAGCGGCGTGGACGACAGCGATGCCAGATACCTCCTGAGGCAGATCAACATAAAAGAAGGCGATGAAGTGATGGCTCCGCAGTTGGAAGAAGCGACTTCGAGGCTGTTTTCGCTGGATGCCTTCGAGGCGGTGAACTACAAGCTTTCGAAAGACGGCGACGGCTATATCCTCACGTTCAACTGCGCCAAGGGCCCGGTGCACCGCATAGGCGTCGCCGGCAGGGCTGACACCGAAGAATTCGTGGCTGCAATGCTGAATCTCGGCCTGAACGTCAACAAGTTGCGCGGGGCGCGTTTCGATTTCGAAGGCCGTCTGGGTTCCCACTGGTACGGCCAGGCGAAGTACTCCTACACATCCCCCAAGATGCCTACGCTCAATATGTCCATACTCGGCGGGCATACCAATGCGACCATCTGTCAGGACGAGAACAACTACCAGGTCGGCTTCTCCGTATTCAAGTACGACGCCTGTCTTTCGGGAATCAGGTTCGAGACTTTCGACTTCCGCAGCGGCATTCGCTACGAGGAATACAACGTCAATTCCTGGCTGACGGATTCCGGAACTGCCGTCCCGAAGAACCAGATGCAGCTGCTCAGCAAGGGCTTCACATCGATCTACGCTTCGCTGAGGCACTATACCCTGGACGACCTCTATTTCCCCAACAGGGGAATCAGCATAGGTTCCGACATCCAGATGATGCCCTGGGGCGGTTCTGCCAAGGTGCTGAGTTTCGATGTCAAGGGCGTGGCCCGTCTCGGCAGTTTCCTCACGCTCGTGCCGTCCTTCTACATCAGGGGCGTCATCGATTCGCCCAGGAACAACATGTTCATCTCGAATTATGTAGGCGGTGCCATGCCCGGACGCTACATCGACAGTCAGATACCGTTCGCGGGCTTCAATTACGCCACCGTCGCCAAAGATTATGTGATGGTGCTGAACCTGGACCTGCGCGCGCGCCTTGCAAAGGACTTCTATGCCACCCTGCAGGGCGGTTATTTCAACGACAACGACGATCTGCCGGTCAAGTTCAGCGAATTGAAGCCGACCTACGTCGGGTTTGCCGGAGAACTGGCCTACGACTCGATAATCGGGCCGGTGAGGGCGAGGCTGCAATGGTCGGATTACCGCGGCTGGTCGGCATACGTCGGTGTAGGCTTCGACTTTTAATTATATTGCGGCAAAGGGCCGCATTGCGCCGAGGGCGTTGCAATGTCGGCATTGCCGCAAACTGAATGACAGAAAAATGAGCGACATAAAAGAAATAATAAACCTGTTCCAGGCTCAGTGCGCCAAGCGGGAGTATTGCGCAGGCGACATCCGCCGCAAGGCGCTGGAAAAACTGGAATGGAACCGTGAGGCTGCGGAGGAAGTGGTGGCCTCGCTCGTGGCGGAAGGGTTTGTCGACGATGCCCGCTATGCTTCCGCCTTCGCCCGCGAAAAGTCCTCCCTGCAGGGCTGGGGCCCTGTCAAGATAAGGTTCCAGCTCCGGGCGAAAGGCATATCCGAAGCCGACATCTCGGCCGCGCTGGAAGAAATAGACGCCGAAAAGGCCTCTGCCCGACTCGAGAAACTCCTCGCGAACAAATGGCACTCCCTGCAGGACGATCCGCAGGGGCGCCTCAAACTCATCAAATTCGCCCTCTCGCGGGGTTACGAGTACGAAGAAATAGAATCTCTCATCAGGCAAATCACAACCTGACATTATTGCTTCAATCCTGAGAACTGCCTGCCAGAATGCGCAGATTAAGGAGTTTGCGGCTTTTTTCGCCGACAAGCGAGGATGTATCCGGGAGCCCGTGCTCCGACAGGTATTCTCCCAGGCCGGAAACAAGTCCCGCTATCGCTTTGCAGACATCGGTTCTTCCGTCAGAATGCACCTGTATTGTGGAGCAGCCCGCCTGCAGCAGTTCGAGCGCATTCCGCCAGCCGCATACATCGCAGATTCCACTCAGATCCAGCCCCTTAAGGATAGGATTGGAGGACAACTTCAGAATATGATGCACTGCATTCCGGCTGTTTTTCGATGTGGATTGCCTCGTGTCTACGGTAATGGCTCCTGCTCCGGACAAATATGCGTCCAAAGAGGATTCTGTAATTGACGAATCCTTTACAATCAGCGGAATCGGCAGGCTTCCCCTAAGGAAATGCGCGGCAGCTGCATCGATCTGCAGGGCATCTGCGCCGGCAGCCCGGACTTTTTCGAAAAGCTCGTCTACAAGTGCTTCTTTTTTTCCGGGCAAGGCCGCGACGACGACTTTCAAGGGATATTCCGATTTCAGCCTGTGCAACAGGTCAAGTTCCTTCTCGCCGCCGTCCATGGCATAGAATACGCCGGCCCATCCGGCCTTCAGGGCGCGTGACAGGCTGTCGTAATCTGCGTATGCGGGAGATGTGGCAAGAAAAAAGGGATTCTCGCACCGGATGCCGCAGAAATCAATTCCTATTGTCGTTGCTTTTTCCATTGCTGCTGCAAAAATACCTCAATCCTTTTCAATACCCGTCAGTGCTATGCGACAAAAACGTTTTGCTATGCGACAATTTCTGAAAAAAAGTCGGACTTTGCCTGCTTTTGCCCTTTTTGTCGCAGAAAAGGATTACTTTTGCTATTGTTATAGTGGTGAATTAATGAAGAAGTTTTGCTGTATTTCGATTGCCCTGGCAGTCCTGGTTTCCTGTTCCCGTGATTCTGGCAGCGGAAACGCTTCCGGAGGGGATGTCTATGCTGTTTCCTATATTCAGGAGCTGTCCATGTCGGATTATGAGGAGGCGATGCGTCTTACCGAAGAGGGTCTGAGAAAAGGCAGGATCAGCATTTTCCATGCCAATATCCTCCGGGCGAGGATGACATATATGCATACCGAAGATTACAATGCCGCCGCCGCTTACATGCACAAGGCTCTTGAACAGGAAGAAGCCAAGGACCCGGCGGTCAGGACGGATCTTCTGTACCATCTCGCCACTATCCTCAAGAGCGGCAAAAATTATACGGGGCTGCTTGAGACCTGTACAGAAGGCAAGGAGTACGCGAATATCTCGGGGGACGCCTTCTATGAGAATGCCTTCGATTTCATGGCGGGGAGTTGCCTCTTCGATATGGGAGAAGATGAATCCGGCCTGGAAATGATGCGCGGTGCGATATCGAAGGTCTCCTCAATCGCAAAAAGCGAACAGGAATACGGACATCTCATCTTCTTTGAAGGCCAGCTTATCAACTCCCTGGTCGAGATCGAAGAATACGGGGAGTGTCTGAAGGAGTGCGTCTTGTATGAAAATCTGGTGTCCAGGATGGAAAAGAAGTTTCCCGGGGCGGACCCGGAGTATTTTGACCGCGACCGCTTTTATAATGACGTGAATCTTGCCGTCTGCCAGGCGGGGCTGGGGGATATGCCTTCGGCGGAAAAGTTTTTCGCGCGTGCCTGCAGCCGCGGGTATGCAAAAACGTCCGGCGGGAAAATGCGAATGGCAAGGTATTATTCCGCAACGGGAGATACCGAGCGCCTTGTCAAGCTGTATTCAGAAGAGATTCCATTCAGGGGAGATACTGTCAGCCGTCTGTACATACAGCGGCTGGTGAGGTTGCGTACCGCCTATGAAAAAGCAGGCATGGTTTCAAAAGCGAGGGAGTATGAATTGCGTTACAATGATTTATCAGAGAAAATAATCGAAAAGGAACAAAGTGAAGGCACCTTGGTGAACGCGGCCCGTTTTGATGCTCAGCGATATCGCCTCATGCTGTATGACACGATGGAGTCCATCAGGAGGAACCGGGGTCTGATTCTTGCCATTGTCGTTCTCTTCCTCGTCGCCGTTGCCTTGCTCTTGCTGAAAATCAACAATGTATTCGCAAAGAAGATAAAACGGTATCGCGAAGACGCAGACTCCCTCAGGAAGGATTTGAGTTCAATCCAGCGGCAGGTCTCCGTAATAGCGGTGAAGGGGCTGGCGGACAAAAAAGGATCCGGTTCCCCTTTACAGGAACTGATAGAACGGAACGGCTTGTATCTCGACAAGACTCTCAACCGCGAAACCGCGGCCGGAAAACTCGGCGTATCCCAGTCGGAAATCAGCAATATGCTCGCCGACATCCAGCCGGGGCTGAAATTCCCCGACTACATCAAGGGGCTCCGCATCCAGCACGCGCTGGAATTGATAGGGGAAAACCCGGATATACCGGTGGCGGAACTGTCCGAACGCTGCGGATTCTATACGGTGAGGTCTCTGCAGCGGGCATTCCTTGCCATTACCGGAATGAGCCCCAGGGAGTATGCCAAAAAGGTGAAACAGCAGAATCAGGCTATCTGAGGCTTGCCGTTACGGGGCCTTTCGTCGTCAAAAGCTTTCTGTTCGGGCATCTTTCCTTCCTGCAGATTATTCCAGGCCCTGCGGTGTTTCCAGATGTCGATGGCTGCGAAGATGGCGGCGCGCATGGAGCGGGGGTCCGCCTCGTCGCGTCCGGCCAGCTCGAATGCGGTGCCGTGGTCCGGCGAAGTGCGCACCACCGGCAGGCCTGCGGTGTAGTTGACTCCGTCTTCGAAGGCGATGGCCTTGAAGGGGGCGAGCCCCTGGTCGTGATACATTGCGAGGGTGGCGTCGAACTGTTCATAGTGCCCCATTCCGAAATATCCGTCGGGAGAGAAAGGCCCGAAGGCGAGTATGCCTTCTTCGACCGCCTTCTTGATGGCGGGGATGATGATGGTCTGCTCTTCGGTGCCGAGCAGTCCGCTGTCGCCGCTGTGAGGGTTGAGGCTGAGCACGCCGATGCGGGGATTGTCGATGCCGAAATCCTGCTCGAGCGACTGTTTCATCAGGCGCAGTTTGCTGAGTATCTTATCTTCGGTGATGGAAGCAGGCACCTCCTTGAGGGGAATGTGGCCAGTGACGACGCCAACTTTCAGCCGTTCGCTGATCATCAGCATGGTAACGTCCTTCACCCCGAAAGCCTCCTGGAGGAACTCCGTATGGCCGGGGAAGCCGAAGCCTTCGGCGACTATCGCCTTCTTGTTGATGGGACCTGTCACCAGCACGTCTATCTTGCCGGCCTTGAGGTCGCGTACGGCCCATTCGAGTGCGGTAATCGCGGCCTTGGCGGATTCAGCGGTGGCTCCGCCCGGCTCTGCATACACATTGTCCGGCAGGCATCCTACTATGTTCACGCGCCTGGCGTGAGCCTCGGCTGCGGACGAAATGGCGTTGGTGTCCATCTGCTCGATTTCGGGGATGGATTTGCGGTAGAAACTGAAAATCTTGCTCGAACCGTATACCACGGGAGTGAGCATATCGAGGATGCGCGGGTCGCTCAGGGCCTTGATGATGACTTCGTAACCTATTCCGTTGCTGTCGCCCTGGGTAATGCCTACTACAAGTTTATTGTCTTTCATAATCCTAATGTGTTGTCTTCGTTAACATAGCCCTCGTCCTGAGGGAGCCCCGGCTGCCCGTAGGCGGCTACGGCCAGACGGTCGCAGCGCTCGTTTTCGGGATGCCCGGCGTGGCCTTTCAGCCAATGGAAATGAACATTGTGCTTCCTGTACAATGGCAGGAAACGCAGCCACAGGTCCTGGTTTTTCTTTTTCTTGAATCCCGTGGCAAGCCATTTGTCCAGCCATTTCTCCTCCACCGCCTTCACTACGTATGAGGAATCGCTCCACACCTCCACGTCGGCCTTCTCCCATTTGATGGCCTCCAGGCCCATGATGACGGCGTAGAGTTCCATGCGGTTGTTGGTCGTGAGCGCGAAGGCCCCGGACAGCTCCTTGCGCAGGCTGCCGCAGATGAGCACCGCACCCCAGCCTCCCGGACCGGGGTTGCCGCTGGCTGCCCCGTCGGTGTAGAGGTATATGGTCTGTTTTCGTTCCATTTTCAACAAAAATAGTTATTTTTGTAAGATTATGCACGATAAAAAGCTCAATATTCTTGTAACAGGTGCCAACGGGCAGCTCGGAAGATGCCTGCGGGATGCCGCCGCGCACAGCCGGAACCGTTTCATCTTTACCGACGTGAGCGAGATTCCGGGCCTGGAAACGATCAGCCTGGACATCACCGACAAGAATACGCTGGACATCGTTGCGGATTCTGAAAATGTGGACATCATAGTCAACTGCGCCGGATACACCAATGTGGACAGGGCCGAGGACGAGATCAGGCTCGCGGAGTTGCTGAACCACGAGGCCGTGGCCAATCTCGCGGCCTGTGCCCGCCGCAGGAAGGCACTGCTGATCCATATCTCCACGGACTATATCTTTGACGGCGGCGCGTCGTCGCCCATACGGGAAGACGCCGTCCCTTCGCCGCTCGGCGTCTACGGCGCCACCAAGCTCGCGGGCGAACAGGCCGTTGTCGCATCCGCGTGCCGCTATATCATCTTCCGCACCGCCTGGCTTTATTCCGAATATGGCCGCAACTTCGTCAAGACGATGCTCGCCCTGACCGCCGCCCATCCCGTCGTGAAAGTGGTGGACGACCAGGTGGGCACTCCCACCTACGGGCCGGACCTGGCACGTCTGATAGTGGATGTGATCGACGGCGGAAAGCTCGACAGGACAGGCATTTACAATTATGCCGGGGAAGGCGTGTGCAGCTGGTACGATTTCGCGAGCGAGATAAACTCTCTTGCCGCCCACGGCTGCAAGGTGCTGCCCTGCAGCAGCGCGGACTATCCCGCAAAGGCGAGGCGCCCGCATTATTCCGTGCTGGACAAGAGCCTGGTGAAGGCCACGTTCGGCATCGGCATTCCCCGTTGGACGGAGCCTCTCAAGGCCTGCATTCACAAGTTGACAAATGAGAATTGAGCATACATCCATACCGGAAGTGGTCATAGTTCATCCCGAAGTTTTCCGGGATGCGAGGGGCTATTTCTTCGAGTCTTTCAACGAGAAAGCCTTCGCGGAGCTGATGTTCCCCGTGCATTTCGTCCAGGACAATGAAAGCCGGTCCTGCAGGGGAGTGATACGCGGGCTGCATTATCAGAAAGGAGACGCGGCTCAAGGCAAGCTGGTCCGCGTAATCAGGGGTAGGGTCCTGGACATCGCGGTGGATATCAGAAGGGGGAGCCCCAGCTTCGGGAAGTGGGCCGCCGCCGAACTGTCCGGCGAAAACGCTGCGCAACTTTTCATCCCGCGCGGTTTCGCCCACGGCTTCAGCGTGCTCAGCGACGAGGCGGTTTTCCAGTACAAGTGCGACCGCTTCTACGACCCTTCGGCCGAAGGGGCCGTGGCCTGGGACGATCCCGACCTTGGAATAGACTGGAAGATCCCTTCCGGCGAGGAGATACTGTCCGACAAGGACAGGCGCCATCTCCGCCTGAAAGACATCGCCCCGGAGGATCTCTTCGAATACGGGAAGAATCAATATGAATAGGAGAGTCGCGATACAGGGTTACTCCGGCTGCTTCCACGAGGAGGCGGCCCGGCGTTTTTATTCTTCGCTGGGGGAAGATGATCTGCAGATCGTGGAATGCGATACCTTCGGAGGGCTCTACGAAGAACTCGATGCGGGGAGGGCCGACGCTGCGGTGATGGCCATAGAGAATACCGTCTCCGGCGGTCTGATTCCCAACTTCGACCTCCTCCGGAAGAATCCCCGCAAGATAAAGGGCGAGGTGTTCCTGCGCATCGAGCAGAACCTGATGGCCCTGCCGGGGCAGCGTCTGGAGGACATCCGCGAGGTGCGCACACACTACATGGCCATCAACCAGACGCGCGAGTTCTTCAAGGACTGGCCGCAGATACGCCTGGTGGAGTCGGAGGATACGGCAAAATCCGCGGCGCAGGTGGCGCGCGAAGGGCTCGCCGGGGTCGGGGCCGTCGCTTCCAGGCTCGCCGCGCAGCTCTACGGGCTCGAAATAATCGCACCTGGGATAGAGACATACAAGCAGAATTTCACCCGCTTCCTCATCATGGACGACAGTCTCGAGGTGCCGCAGGAGAAGATCGACAAGGCTTCCCTCTGCTTTACGCTTCCGCATACTCCCGGCTCCCTCGCGCACATACTCACCATACTCTCGTTCTACGAGATGAATCTCACCCGAATCCAGTCCCTGCCCATCCCCGGCAGGCAGTGGCAGTACTTCTTCTATGCCGACATCAAGTTCGGGGCCTACGAAAGATACCAGCAGGCCCTCGCCGCGGTGAGGCCCCTGATAGACGAATTCCAGATACTTGGAGAATACAGTTCAGCCATATGATCATCCATCCAGCAGACAGGACAGGGAGCGTGAAGGAATACTACTTCTCTGTCAAGAACAAGGAAATTGCCGCCATGAATGCCGACGGACGCAGCGAGCCCGTCATCAATCTCGGCATCGGCTCACCGGACGGACGCCCTCCGCAGGCAGCGATCGACGCCCTCTGCGCCTCCGCAGTGCAGGACGGCGTGCACGCATATCAGCCCTACATCGGCATCCCCGAACTCCGCAGGGCATTCGCCGGATGGTACTCCCGCTGGTATGGGGTGTCGCTGGACCCTTCTTCCGAAATCCAGCCCCTGACCGGGTCCAAAGAGGGGATACTCATCACCTCCCTCGCCTTCCTGAACAAGGGCGACAAGGTGCTGGTGCCGGATCCGGGATATCCCACCTACAGTTCCTCCGCGCGTCTCTGCGAGGCGGAAATCGTGACCTACGACCTGGTGGAGGAACTTGGCTGGCAGCCGGATCTGGAGGCTCTCGAGGCGTCCGACCTCAGCGGGGTGAAGATGATGTGGACCAACTATCCCAACATGCCCACCGGCGCTCCGGCGGATCCCGCCCTTTACGAGAAACTGGTGGACTTCGGGCGCAGGCACGGGATTCTTATCTGCAACGACAATCCCTACAGCTTCATCCTGACGGAAGAGCACCATTCCATCCTGGCCGTGCCCGGTGCGAAGGACTGCTGCCTCGAACTGAACTCCCTCAGCAAGGCCCACAACATGGCCGGCTGGCGTATAGGCATGGTGGCCTCGTCGGCCGATGTCATCTACGAGATACTGAAAGTCAAGAGCCAGCTGGACTCCGGCATTTTCCGCCCCTTGCAGCTCGCTGCGGTGGAGGCGCTTTCGCAGGGACCGGAATGGTTCTCGGAACTGAATGCGGAATACGCCCTCAGGAGGCAGGCCGCAGGGCGCATCTTCGATGCTCTCGGAGTGCGCTACAATCCTGATTCCCAGGGGCTTTTCCTCTGGGGACGCGTGAGTGACGGAGTCGATCCCGTGGCTCTTTCCGACAAACTCCTGCACGAAGCGGGAGTGTTCATCACCCCCGGATTCATATTCGGGCGCAACGGAGAAAAATATTTGCGCGTCTCGCTCTGCGCCACCGTGGAGAAACTCGGACGGGCACTTGAAAAGATAAAAAGCGTGTTATGAATGTAGGTATCGTAGGACTCGGTCTGATCGGCGGATCGATGGGGCTGGACCTTCGGAAACGCGGGTTCGCCTCCAGGGTGACCGGTGTTGAAAGTGAAAGCGTGAATGCCGAAGCTGCGTTGCGCATAGGCCTTGCCGACAGCATCGCCGGAATCGACGAGTGTATCGCGGAGTCGGATGTGATAGTGCTCGCCATCCCCGTGGGAGCCGCCTGCAAGCTGCTTCCGCAGGTGCTGGACAGGGTAGTCGGGACAGACAAGGTGGTCATCGACGTATGCTCCGTAAAGGAATCCATGTGCCAGGTGGCGGCAGGGCATCAGGCCAGGTCGCAGTACGTGGCCACTCATCCCATGGCCGGCACGGAATACTCCGGACCTTGGGCGGCGATGCCAGGACTCTTCGACGGCCGTGCCTGCATACTCTGCGACGTCGAGGAATCTTCGCCGAAGGCCGTCCGACTGGTCGAGAAGCTCTACGACGCCCTGAACATGAGGGTTACGTACATGCGCAGCGACGCCCACGACATGCACGTGGCATATGTGTCGCACATCTCCCATATCACCTCGTTCGCCCTGGCCCTCACCGTGCTCGACAAGGAAAAGGACGAAAAGCATATCTTCGACCTGGCGTCCGGAGGTTTCTCCTCCACCGTCCGTCTTGCGAAGAGCAGCGCGGACATGTGGGTGCCGATACTTGCCATGAATCACGACAACGTGCTCCGTGTCATGGATACTTATATAGAGAAGATGAAGGAGTTCCGTTCGGCCATCGACGCATACGACGAAGGCAGAATACGGGAACTCATAGAAGAAGGCAACAAGATCAAACGCATCATCAGATAATGGCAGCAAAGTTCGAAACCGTTCCCCTGAACGACTGGGGATTCTTCCATCTGCCTCCGCGCCCATGCGTAGTGGCCGGCCCCTGCAGCGCCGAGAGTGAAGAGCAGGTCATGGAAACCGCCCGCGGCCTCAAGGCCATAGGCATCAATGTGTTCCGTGCCGGAATATGGAAACCCCGCACTCATCCGGGGAGTTTCGAAGGCGCCGGAGTCCCGGGTCTCAAGTGGATGCAGAAGGTCCGCAAAGAATACGGAATGCGCATCTGCACCGAAGTGGCAAACGAGCGCCATGTGTTCGAGTGTCTCAAGCATGGAGTGGACATGGTGTGGCTCGGTGCGCGCACTACCGCCAATCCCTTCCTGGTGCAGGAGATCGCCGAGGCTCTGCGCGATACCGACATCCCCGTGCTGGTCAAGAATCCCGTGAATCCGGACCTGGACCTGTGGATCGGGGCGTTCGAGCGTTTGGCTGCGCAGGGAGTGCGTAAACTCGGAGCCATACATCGCGGAGTTTCGAGCGTGTCCAAGATCAAATACCGCAATCTTCCCCAGTGGGAGATGGCTGTGGAACTGCGCTCCCGCTATCCGGAACTTCCCTTGTTCGCCGATCCCAGCCACATGGGAGGCAAGAGAGAGTATATTTTCGAGTTGTCGCAGCGGGCGATGGACCTTGGCCTGGACGGGCTGATGATAGAATCGCACTGCGACCCTTCATGTGCCCTCAGCGATGCCGCCCAGCAGCTGACTCCTTCCGCGCTCATCGAATTGCTGGAGAGTCTGGTGGTCCGTGACGCCATGACATCCGACGAGGAGTTCAACGAAAAGCTTTCCCGCCTGCGCGCCCAGATCGATGTATTGGACGAGAATCTGATTTTCACTCTCGCTTCCCGCATGAAGGTCAGCCGCAGCATCGGCGACTTGAAAAAGGAAAACAGCGTCGCCATCGTGCAGCCCTCCCGCTGGGACGAGGTTTTGGACAAGGCTGCCGCTTCCGCCGCCGCATACGGGCTGGACACCGAATTCATCAAGCGCATCTTCAACACCATCCACGAAGCCTCCGTCGCCGAACAGAACAAGTAGGCCCTTCAGGGGCAGCGCCCCTAAAAGATATTGGCGACGAAGTCGCCTCTTCTACGACAAAAGCGGGCCCGAAAGCCCGCTTTGTCGAGAAGAGGCGACTCGAACGCCCGACCCCCACGTCCCGAACGTGGTGCGCTACCAACTGCGCTACTTCTCGAAAAAAAGGCGCGGACTCAGCCGCGCCCTGTGTGAATTAAGAAAGCTTGTTGATGTACAGCGCGATACCGCTCTTGAGATTCGAAGCCTTGTTCTTGTGGATGACTCCCTGCTTGGCAAGTTTGTCGATCATGGCGTAAACCTTGGGAGCTTCTGCTTCTGCAGCTTTCTTATCGGTTGTCGTACGGATTGCGCGGATGGCATTCCTGGTAGTCTTTGCATAATACCTGTTATGCAATTTCCGCCTCTCGCCTTGGCGATTGGCTTTCTCTGCTGATGCGTTGTTTGCCATTGTTATACTTTTTTATAATTTTCAGTAGTGGGTAGGAGAATCGAACTCCTATTGCAGGAATGAAAATCCTGAGTACTAACCGTTATACGAACCCACCAGCATTTCAAAGGAGTGCAAAGGTACGAATATTTTTTTATTAAGCAACTACTTTTCGTCCATTTTTTCTTTCCACTCCCACGAATACAGCAGAGATTCCACCTGACGGAGGTACTGGCGCTTGTCATATTTCGGTGCGTAGACGAACGCGTCGCACACGATTACGTATATTCCGTCGGGGCTGTAGAAGGAGTGCGACACGAAGGGACCGCCCATGTAATCGTTGGCGACTTCCCAGTATCCGCGGGTCTGTACGAAGTTCCTTCCCTGATATTTGAGATACTCCACGGTAGGATCCGGAACGGTGCCGGTGGTCATGTAGGTATTGTCGAACATTCCGGGCACATTGTTGCGCAGCACCTCGTTGCGGTGGGCGATGATGTTGGCCTTGCTGAAATCCCCCTTGGTGCCGAGGGCGGGGTAGCGGTATACGAACACTCCCTGGATGGTGTACTGCTTCTCGTCCGCAATCCAGATGAAGTCGGAAGTCTTTTTCTTGAACTGATATCCGGTAGGGAAGTGCATGCATCCACCGAAAATGTCGGCGACCATGACCGCGAGGTCCTTCTCCTCGTAGCGCATGGTGTTGCGTATCACGCGGTCGCGTTCCGCCTGTTCGATGAAGGAGACAATCTTTGCCCCCTCGCCCTGCAGGAGTTCGGTCGCGGTCTGCGCGTCGGGCGCCGAGATGTTCACGACTGCCTGGGGTGAAGCCCATACGTCGTGCAGATACTTGACGCCGGTGGACGCCACCTGAGGGTCGATGTCGAAAAACACTATGTTGCGGTGTACCTTGAAGATATCGGCAAAGCCGCCGTGAGTGACGTTGCTCAGAGAGTAGAGTGGCTCACGCATCATGAACCAGGGGCAGTCGCAGGCGAGAAGATCGCGCGTGGCATTGCCCACGGCACCTTCCCAGTCATTCTTTTCGATTACGACCAGGACTTCTCCCGCCTTTCCGCTCACATTGGGGAGCAGTGCCTTCTGCCTGCCTCCGCAGGAGACAAGGGCCAGCAGGACGGAAATGAGGGTAATAATTCTTTTCATATCTGTTTAATGTATCAATCTTCCAATGTCGTTGCCGAAGGCGAGCAGCATCAGAGCTAGCAGGAGTACCATGCCCACCATCTGCGCGGCGACCATGAAACGGTCGGACGGTTTGCGCCCGGTGACAATCTCGAACAGGGTGAATACGATATGCCCGCCGTCAAGCCCGGGTATGGGCAGCAGGTTCATGACTCCGAGCATGATGGAGAACAGCCCGAGCAGGTATACGAACTGATACCAGTTCCAGGCGGAGGGGAACACCTGGCCTATGGCGATGAAGCTCCCCACGGATTTGTATGCCCCCGAGGAAGGAGTCGCCAGCAGGCGGAGGTCCCGCAGATATCCTCCGATGGTGCTTCCGGTGAAGCTGAGGCCGGCGGAAAGCGCCTCCAGGCCGTGGTATGTGCGTGTGAGGATCTGGGGATTCTTCATGTAGACGCCGATGCGCCCGAGGCTGTCGACCTGCAGGGGCAGGACCATCTCCCGGCCGTCCCTGCACACGGTGGCCTCGACTGTCTGCCCGGGTTTCGAGGAGAATATTCTGCGTCCGTCCTGCAGGAAGCTGACCTCGACCGAATCGACTGCGGTGATGCGGTCGCCCTTGAGCAGTCCGCATCCGGCATTCACCCCGTCCGCAGCCACGGAATCGATGCAGAACGGAACTGCGAGGTCGAACATCAGGGGAGTGTCGAGAACCGCCCCCAGCATCGAACCGTCGATATAGAGGGTGACGGTGTCGGCCCCGCGGAGGACACGTGCCTGACGCACTTTCCTGCGGGCAAGTTCCGCCTGCAGCATCCCGAAATCTTCCGGAACGTAGTCGTCGAAGGATAGAATCTCGTCTCCGGCGCGGAACCCCATCTCCTGCGCAAGCTCGTTGGGATAGATCTGCGTTCCCTTGTTGGGGATGTAGCTCCGTCCCCAGACAGCCATGATCAGGCTGAAGGCGATGATGGCGAAGATGAAGTTGTAGAGTACCCCTCCGGCCATCACCAGCAGGCGCTGCCAGGGATTGTGCGTGCGGAACTCCCAGTTCTGCGGCTCGCGCTTCATCTGGTCCAGGTCCATGCTCTCGTCTATCATGCCCGCGATCTTGCAGTAGCCACCGAGCGGA
>Ga0310695_10002474_pt1 | contig 38958 bp, 38 predicted proteins | sample RumenRJG_04DNA_FD_203882 | JGI IMG/M metagenome (GOLD analysis project Ga0310695, IMG submission 203882) | Bovine rumen microbial communities from Lethbridge, Alberta, Canada - RJG_04 (v2) (version 2) | ecosystem: Host-associated > Mammals > Digestive system > Stomach > Rumen | place: Canada...
AGAAGCTTCTTATTGTTATGTTTTTTTATTCTGTGTTCTTCCGAGAGTATCATGTTACATACCCCTTATCTCTAAGTGACGAATGAAAGCGGCGGTCTTGCCGATATGAAACATTCTTTTGCAGTTTCCTTAAGAGTCTTTTTATCCGACATGCATTTCAGATACTGAGCCATACACTCAAGTTCTTTCTTGTGCCTAACGCGATAGAACAGGAACTCGGGATAAATGACTTCTTGCAATCACGACAAAGGAAACGCCGTACACCATCTTTACGCTTTCCGTTCTTAACGACATAAAAGCCTTCGCAATAGATACATGCATTACCATCGGCAATATGTGTTTCAATAAGGAAGTCCTTTAAATTGTCATCGCGTACATTTACATTGTTGGAAAGGGGCGTTTAAAACACAATATGATCAGTGAAGGATAATTTCTTATATGCAGCAATGATTTCATTCAATTCTGAAATCTTTCCGGCTTCCTAAACAACAAACAAATGTTCTATCTATATGATAGAACTAGAACGATTGTTTGTCAACTATGAAGTTTAAAAGAGCCTTCTATCATTATCGTAGGTTGTTTTGTGTAGAGGTTAGCCCTTCATGATATAATCGTATCGGTATGTCGGCTTTGCATACGCTTTTATTGGGGAAAACATTATGGATTATTATTCATTGTTCAAATACGCATTCGCAGCTGCGGCTGTTGTCCTGATCGTTATCGGTGTTTCCGGAATATCCAGGAAAAGGAGAGCAGGCGACGATTTCGTAATGCAGTTTAAAAAGCAGCATCCGTTTGTTGATGCCGCTGCAGGCGTCATGATCACGGACTATAAGGAAGTCATCGTTAACCGCGACACTACTTTCAAGATGTGGAAAGTAAGAGACATCGCTTACGTCAATACCGTCTCTTCCTTGTCGGGATTCGGAAAGACGCAAAGATATATCAATTTCCTGGATTCAAACAAGGAGCCGATAACCGGCGAACTGCATGCGCCTAAGGGTGTTGTGGTCCAGAATTATCAGAACAGCGACTACATCTGTGTCATCGGTGATAACCAGGTAAATGATGTCTATGAACTTATAAAAAGACACAATTCTTTTGCCAAGCTTTCCAAGGATGGGGCAGAGCAATTCTAAATTAACTTAAGACAGGAATATTTATGAGAATCGCAGTAATTCAGGCCAGCTCACAGGTATCGAAAAATGAACTGATCTATTCCGCAGTTAAGAAATATGCTGCTGGTGCTGAAGTAATAAACTTCGGCTGTTTTGGTAATGAAGAGCAAAAATACAGTTACATCGAGATCTCGGTTCTTGTAGGTCTTCTTTTATCAAGTAAATCTGTTGATCTTGTTGTTACCGGATGTTCTTCGGGGCAGGGCATGATGCTCGCCTGCAATAACATGCCGGGTGTTCTTTGCGGATATATCCCGACGCCGATGGATGCATATCTTTTCGCGCAGATAAATGACGGCAATGCCGTGTCACTTCCTCTTGGTGAAGAGTACACATGGGCAGGTGAGGAGAACCTCGATAAGACTATCGCCAAGTTGTTTTCCGAACCGTTCGGACAAGGTTATCCGAAGAGCGAGGCGGAAAGAAAACTTGAAGACACAAGGCTTCTCAAGAGCATCAGAAGTTCTTCGCAGATTAAGATGACAGAGCTCTTAAAAACCTTAGAAAAACCTCTTTTAGATAAAGTGTTGTCTAAAAAGGATGTAGTAGAATACGTTCTGGAAAACGGCAGGGATGAAGAATTGTCTTTGCTGATCAAATCAATAAAGGGGTAAATATGGAAGTTCAGACAGGAAAGATAATCAGTGCGCAGAAGGCACCTACGCACTTTATGTTAGCGTCTAAGATCGTGATCTTAGTTGCTACACTTATTCTCTATGTGATGCAGATGCTGATAGCAGTTCCGCTCTTCGGAGCATTCGTTCTGGAAGAGAATTGGGGTGATATGGACAACGCACGTCTTTCGGCTGTAGGGATCCTTCTGGCTGTGGCATTAGTGCTGGATCTCGTATCATTCATACTCGCGATCATCGGAGCTGCAAAGCAGGAAGAGCCGAAGATAAAGATGACGATAGTCATCAAGGCGCTCTTTATTCCGTTCTTCCTGATCAACATCACGCTCTATGTATTGGCATTTTTGGGAATGCTCAATCCGTTCCTTCTGTGGGCGATCCCGCTTGTTATGGTCATCGGTGTCTGCCTGACATATGCTTATATGTTCATGTCGAGCTGGCCTGACATCATCTACATGATCATATACTTGATCAAGAATAAAAGACGCCCAAAACCCGGAATGGTTTTAGGCATCATTTTCGAATTCTTTTTTGTGCTTGATATCGTAGGCGCGATCCTCATTAACAAGGCATATAAGGAGAGCCTTAAAGAGAACGTCTGATCAGAGAAGATCGCTTAATTTCTTACTATACAGATAATCGTGAACGATTCCGTCGAACTCTTTCCACATGGGAAGAGTTTCGCATTTTTTGCGCCTCGGACAGTTGTAATTCTTGTCAGCAAGACATGCTACGGAACAGATCGTTCCTTCGAGGAGTGTAAGTATCTCGCCGACAGTATATTTCTCGGGCTTTTTTACGAGCTTATAGCCGCCGCCTTTGCCGCTCAAGCCCTTGATGAGGCCGCCTTCGACCATCTGCTTTACGATTATCTCCAGATATTTCTTGGAGATCTCCTGACGCTCTGCTATATCCTTGAGCGGAATATAACTGCCGTCGTCGTTCTGGGCCAGGTCTATCATTACGCGAAGACCGTATCTTCCTTTAGTTGAGATCATATCCTTATACTCCGTTCCTGACATTTTCGCCTATTATAACAGTAGGTAATAGGGTAAATCAATGCAATAAACCTATTGACATAGTAGGAAATAGTAATTATCATATCGCCAGACATGAATTTGAGAGGAGAATTACCTTGATATACGCAGACAATGCCGCCACCACGAAGATGAGTGACGCGGCCATAAAAACATTAACAGATCTTTTGAAAGACACCTACGGCAACCCTTCAAGCCTTTATGAATTCGGCCAGAAGGCCAAAGAAGTGCTTGAGCAGGCAAGAAGAGACGTCGCTGACGCTATAGGTGCCCAGCCTAATGAGATCATATTCACATCAGGCGGAAGTGAAGCCGACAACCAGGCTATCCTTTCTGCAGCAAAGATGGGCGCTCTTAAGGGTAAGAAGCATATCATCTCAACTGCTTTCGAGCATCACGCAGTACTTCATACTTTAAGAAAGCTCGAAAAGGAAGGCTACGAAGTAACCTATCTCGACGTTCATTCGAACGGACTCGTAACTGCACAGCAGGTAGCAGACGCAATCCGCGATGATACATGCCTTGTTACGATCATGTATGCAAATAACGAGATCGGCACGATCCAGCCCATCCGCGAGATCGGTGAGGTATGCAAAGCCAAGAACGTCACATTCCACACTGACGCAGTTCAGGCAGTAGGACATATCCCGGTAAATGTCGTTGACGATAATATCGACATGCTCTCTGCATCAGGCCATAAGTTCCATGGCCCCAAGGGTGTAGGTTTCCTTTATGTAAAGAAGGGAATTAAAGTATTTAATCTTATCGAAGGCGGCGCCCAGGAAAGAAACAGAAGAGCGGGTACTGAGAACGTTCCCGGTATCGCAGCGATGGCAACAGCGCTTAAGGAGTCGGTCTCATCACTTGATTCCTACAAGGCAAAGCTCACGCCCATAAGAGATAAGATCATCAAGGGCATTGGAGAGATCCCTCATTCCGCACTTAACGGTGATGCTGTAAGCAGAGTTCCTTCAAATATCAATTACTGCTTCGAAGGAATCGAAGGCGAGTCGCTATTGCTCCTTCTTGACGATAAGGGTATTGCGGCATCTTCCGGAAGCGCCTGCACATCAGGCTCGCTCGATCCGTCACATGTTCTTCTTGCAATCGGAAGGATCCACGACGTTGCCCACGGTTCGCTCCGTTTAAGCCTCGGTGAGGACATTACGGATGAAGATGCTGATTACATCATCAAGTCAGTCAGGGAAGTTGTTGAGTATTTAAGAGGCTTCTCGCCCGTATGGCGTGACCTCGTCGCAGGCAAGAAAGAATTCATTCTCTAAGGAAGGTAATAATATGGCTTTATATAGTGAGAAAGTAATGGATCATTTCAGGAACCCCAGAAATGTCGGCGTACTTGAGGACGCTAACGGAATAGGTGAAGTCGGCAACGCAAAGTGCGGCGACATCATGAAGATGTATTTAAAGATCGAAGACGATATCGTAAAGGACGTTAAGTTCGAGACATTCGGCTGCGGCAGCGCTATCGCATCGAGCTCGATGGCGACAGAGCTCATCAAGGGCAAGCCGGTTTCGGAGGCAAGGCAGCTCACAAATAAGGCTGTTGCAGAGGCTTTGGACGGCCTTCCGGACTACAAGATGCACTGCTCGGTCCTGGCACAGGAAGCAATAGAATCAGCGCTCAAGGACTACGAGAGCAGACAGGAAAAGAAGTAAATTTATAAACCTATTGACATAATAGGTAAGTAGGCGTAAAATCACTGCCATAAACAAAATCTATATCAGAAGGAGACAGTAATGATGAAGTGCATGTGTTGTTGTATGTCATATAACCGGGCAATGAACTGTTGCTGTCTTAATTTGATTCGATGTTAATGGATCATACTGACAATCGCGTTCTTAAATGCCCGGAGCTGAAGTGACAGTTCCGGGCTTCTTTTTTACAAAATCCACTAATCCGAAAGAGGTAAACAAAATGAGCAATACAAACGGTCTTAAACTTAATTCACTCCTTATCCACGGCGGTATCGACGGCGATGAGATAACAGGTGCGGTAAATGTTCCCGTATACCAGACTTCAACTTATAAGCAGGATGGTATCGGCAAGAACAGAGGATGGGAATATTCCAGAACGGGCAACCCCACAAGAGCAGCATTAGAGAAGCTCATCGCTGACTTGGAGCACGGTAAGCACGGACTCGCATTCGCATCAGGCCTTGCTGCGATCAACACGGTCCTGTCACTTTTCAAGAGCGGCGACAAGCTCGTCGTATCAGACAATATCTACGGCGGTACATTCCGCATACTCGATAACGTTTTCAAGAACTTCGGCATCACATACAAGATCGTAAACACATCCGACCTTGAGGCAGTCGAGAATGCAATAGACGATGACGTTAAAGCTGTCTACATTGAGACTCCCGCAAATCCGCTTCTCACGATCACCGATATCGAAGCAGTTTCCAAGATCGCGAAAAAACACAACAAGCTCACGATCGTTGATAACACTTTCCTCACGCCGTATCTGCAGCGTCCTCTGACACTTGGTGCTGACATCGTAATCCACAGCGGCACGAAATATCTCGGCGGGCACTCTGATACGATCTCAGGCTTTGTAGTAGTAAATGACAAGGATCTTGCTGAGCGCCTTTACTATCTCCAGAATGCCATCGGCGGCGTTCTCGCTCCCTGGGACAGCTTCCTTATCATAAGAGGAATCAAGACGCTTGGCGTGCGCATGGACAGGCACGTGGCAAATGCAGGTAAGATCGCCAGGTGGCTTTCCGAGAGCGGCTATGTAAGCAAAGTATATTATCCGGGCCTCGAAAACGATCCGGGCTATGAAGTGCAGAAGAAGCAGGCTGACGGCGCAGGCGCGATGATCTCTTTCGTGCTCAAGGATAAATACGACTATAAGAAGTTTTTCGAGAACTTAAACCTCATTACTCTTGCAGAGAGCTTAGGCGGCGTTGAATCACTCGTATGCCACCCCGCCACGATGACACACGCTGCGATCCCCGCAGATATCAGACGCAAGGTCGGCATCGTAGATGAGCTCATCAGATTCTCGGTAGGCATCGAAGATGTTGATGATCTTATCGCAGACCTTAAGCAGGCAATCGAGTATTCCGAAAAGTAATAAGAGGCAGTCACCATGAATAACGTATATGAAGATATCAGAAGCATGATCGGCAACACACCGATCCTTAAGATCAACCATATGGGCGTCAAGCCCGGAGTAAATATCTATGCAAAACTTGAACTTATGAACCCCGCAGGAAGCGTAAAGGATCGCGTAGGCGTCTACATGATCGACGATGCCAAGAGGCGCGGGATCCTTAAAGAAGGCGGCACGATAATAGATGCCACTGCAGGCAACACCGGAATAGGAATAGCAGTCGCAGCGCTTAACCAGGGCATCAGAGTCATCTTTACGGTACCTGAGAAATTCTCCATCGAGAAGCAGCAGGTGATGCGCGCTTTGGGCGCGGAGATAATTCATACATCAAGAGAAGAAGGAATGCTCGGTGCCGAGAGGAAGGCTGAAGAGCTCTTAAAGCAGATTGAAGGTTCGATCTCTTTAAGACAGTTCAGAAATCCCGCAAACCCGCTGGCGCACTACGAGACGACAGGTCCGGAGATCTATTCGCAGCTTGACGGCAATATCGATTATTTCGTGGCAGGCGCAGGCAGCGGCGGAACATTCTCGGGAGTCGTTAAATACCTGAAAGAGCAGAACCCGGATATCAAGGGAGTGCTCGCAGATCCTTACGGTTCGACGATCGGCGGCGGAGAGCATTTCGATTACAACATTGAAGGAATAGGCAATGATTTCATCGCTGATACGATGGACATCACCCTGGTGGATAAAGTCATCAAAGTAAATGACGACGAAGCATTCGAGATGAGCAGAAGGCTCGCAAAAGAAGAGGGCATCCTTGCAGGATCTTCATCGGGCGCAGCACTCGCAGCATCATTCAAACTCGCATCTGAAATAGAGAGCGGAAACATAGTAACTGTTTTCCCTGACAGGGGCGACAGGTATCTTAGCAAAGGATTATTCGATCAATGAGCAACGTCTTTGAACTGACAAACGTATATAAGACATATAAGAACGACGGCAAGGAATTTGAGGCGCTCAAAAACGTAAGCCTTGAAGTCCGTGAAGGCGAGATCTTCGGCATCATAGGCATGAGCGGCGCAGGAAAATCAACGCTTGTAAGAACTCTGAACCGCCTTGAGGAAGTAACATCCGGCAGCGTTAAATTCTATGATAAGGATCTCGCGTCTTTGAAATCGCGTGAGCTCCGCGAAGTAAGACACTCCATCTCCATGATCTTTCAGGGGTTCAATCTCGTTAACCAGAGAACAGTCCTGTCTAACGTTGAGCAGCCCCTGAAGATCGCGGGAGTGCCGCGTAAGGAGCGCAAGGAGAAGGCGCGCCAGATGCTCGAGATCGTAGGACTTCTTGATAAGCAGGATGTATTCCCGGCACGACTCTCGGGCGGCCAGAAGCAGAGAGTTGCTATCGCAAGAGCGCTTGCGGCAGACCCCAAGGTGCTCTTGTGCGATGAGGCCACGAGCGCTTTGGATCCCAAGATCACAGGAGAGATATTGGACCTTCTCAAGAAGATCAATCTCGAGAGGAAGCTTACGATAGTCATCATCACGCATGAGATGTCTGTGGTAGAGAAGATCTGCGACCGCGTTGCGATCATCGATGACGGCAGTCTCGCAGAAGTCGGCGACGTTAAGGATGTTTTCTCGAATCCTCAGTCCGTGGCTGCGAAAAAGCTCGTCTTCCCGAGCAATCCCTTCGACCCTTCTGATCCTTCGGGCAGGATCGTACGTATCGTTTTCGACGGCACGCATTCGAGCGAACCTTTCATCGCAAATCTCGTCGAGAAGACAGGACTTAAGGTAAACATCTTAAGCGCAAATACAAGAAGTGTGGGCGGCATCGGCTACGGCCAGATGATCGTCGAGCTACCCGAATCTTCTGAAGACCAGAAGACCATCATCGACTTCTTCACAGCGGGCGGACTTAACGTAACGGAGGTGGAACACCATGAGTGAATATATAAGACAGGCAATACTGTCGGGCATCCTTGAGACCTTTGAGATGACGTTCTTTGCGTCTTTGTTCTCATATATTGTCGGAATGCCTCTGGGCGTTATCCTCTATGCCACATCCAAGGGACGCCTTCTCGAGAACCGCATCGTTAATGCAGTCATCGGATTTATCGTCAACGTAACGCGTTCACTGCCGTTCCTGATTTTGCTGGTTTTGCTCATTCCGTTTACTCGTTTTGTAGTCGGATCTTCGATCGGCACAGTTGCTTCGATCGTGCCTCTTACTGTAGGCGCGATCCCGATCGTCGCACGAATGGTCGAGTCATCTTTAAATGAAGTAAATCCTGGCATCATCGAGGCAGCAACATCCATGGGTGCTTCACCCGTTTACACGATAATCCACTTCATCATTCCCGAAGCGACACCTTCGCTTCTTCAGGGAGGCGCGATCAACGTTGCGACAGTTCTCGGATACTCTGCGATGGCAGGCGTTATCGGCGGCGGCGGACTTGGCGCCATCGCTCTGCAGTACGGCTACTACCGTTACCAGAAGGATGTTTTGTGGACCACGGTCACGCTTCTCATCATCATGGTAATGCTCATTCAGGAGATAGGAATCAGATTGTCCAAAAAGACCAGAAAAGTATAGGAGGGATAATACATGTCATTGCATGAAGATATAGTTGAATACATCCGCTCAGGCGAGACGGACGGGCAGGCATTGGGTCTTGAAGTGGAACACTTCGTCGTGAATGACGAAGGCGTCCAGATAGGGTTCGACGAGGTGACGTCGCTTATTAAGCAGGTTGCCGAGAATCTTCAGGCAAAGATAATATACATGGACGGATATCCTGTCGGTTATGTAACCGGCGGGTATTCTGTTACTTTGGAGCCTGCATGCCAGTTTGAGATAAGCATCGATCCGAAGTCCGACATCGAATCGATAAAACAGATCTATAAAGAGTTTCTGTTATTGTGGATCCCGATTTTCGAGAACTGCGGATACCACATGATCACAAAGGGAAATCTCCCTCTCGTGGAGTCAGGCGCGATCGCTCCTGATGATATCCCGCTGTCACACAAGAAACGCTATCAGTACATGGACGCTTACTTCAGGAACAGCGGCAAGTACGGAAAGTACATGATGAGAGCATCTTCATCCGTCCAGATATCCGTCGATTACAGTTCGGAGGATGATCTCGTGCGCAAGCTCCTCGTACTGCAGAAGATCTCTCCGGTCCTCATGAGCGCGCTCGAGAACAAGACTTACGCGGATTCCGTCATCGAGAAAGGCTCTGATAAGACACACCTTCTGAGGATCCAGGAGTGGAACGATCTCGATCCTGCAAGGACCGGATTCTATCCGCACTCATTCGACGCGGACTTCGGTTACGACAAGATCGCTGACGTAATTTCACATACACCTTTGATCCTGCTTACCGATGACGGCAATACGTCTTATGTCGGAAGCGCATCGGCACAGGATCTTATCCGCGACGGAATAGTCGGCGAGGATAATGAGAGCCCCAGAAAAGAGCGTCTTATCGAGCATTACATATCGATGGGATTCTTCCATTTCCGCATCAAGAAATACATCGAGATCAGAGTTGCAGACAGCGTGCCGTGGGACCGTGCATTAAGCTACGTTGCGCTCATTAAAGGCCTTATCTATTCTGATGAGAATCTTGCTGCCATTGAATCTGAGCTTGCCGGCATCACATCGATAGAACAGATCGAAGATGCGGTCGACAGCATAATCGTCTCAGGTCTTGATACGAAGATATACGGAGACAGAACGGTCAGAGAGTGGTACAAACACCTGCTGGAACTTGCAAATAATGCTCTCCCCGAACAGGAACGGAAGTATCTTATAAATGTGTGAATTATTCGCAGTAACATCCGACAGGACGATAGACGTATCCCGCGAACTTGAAGAGTTCTTCAGGCACGGCGAGACCAATCCCCACGGCTGGGGCATTGCTTCATGGAATGACAAAGGCAGGATCACTATAGATAAAGAGCCTGTTGATTCCACGAAGAGCAGCCTGATAGGTTCCTATATATCTTCCGCAAGCAGATGCCGCGGCATGATCGCCCATATCAGGAGGGCAACGATCGGCTACGTCGACTATAAGAATACGCATCCGTTCATCGCACACGATCCCAATTGGCGCGAATGGGTGCTGGCTCATAACGGCACGATATTTGAATCCGATGAACTTCTTCCTTATGCGGATATCCAAAACGGCGCCACGGACAGCGAGAGGATACTTCTGTATATCCTTGATAAGAACAAGGATGTCAGAGGGGAAGAAGCGCGTTTCCGCGTAATGAACTCTGTCGCTGTTAAACTTTCCGATAAAAACAAACTGAACTTCGTTGTGTTTGACGGACAGGATCTCTATGTCCATAAGAATGAAGCAGGAACGATGTTCAGAAAGGTTTGTGACGGATATGTCCTGATCGCGACAAAGCCTTTGGATGATGCTGTTTGGGAAGAGGTGCCCCTTAACAGGCTTCAGGTCTATAGGGACGGCAGGCTGATCTGGGAAGGAACTGAGCACTGCCATACTTATATCCACGACGAAGAGCAGATGAATATGCTCTATCTGGGGTATTCAGAGCTCTGATTTTTACCCGAAAGTTCTCGAAAAATTCTGCCCACACCCGCATAAAACCCTTTCAAACGCAGTAAAATCAGGCTTTTCGAGAATTTTGAAAAATAATCAAATTACCTATTGACATAGTAGGTAAGTACCGATATACTTACACCATCAACTCGAAAGGAGGCGTGAACAATGTATAACCAGATAACGATCACTACAAACAGCATGATGTGTTGTCGAATGCTTAGCTCCCGGGCACGTAAGATGGCCACGGCGATGAGCAAAGATGCTTCACGCCTTGCAAAACGATGTTGATGCTTTGATACGCAGATAACATGCCATGTGCCCGGGAGTTAAATATAACACCCGGGCTTTTTCTTGGCCCTGAACAAGAAAACAATAATCAAAGCAAAAAATAAATCATATCCAAAAGGAGATAAAAACCATGAAAGCCAACATTCTTAAAAGAGTAATCGCATCTGCACTTTTACTTACAGTTACAGCATCTTTTGCAGCATGCGGCAAGACAGAGAGCACAACGGCAACAACAGCTGCAGCAGGAAGCGACACACAGTCCGAAGCTAACGCAGACGTAAGCACAAACGTAGTCCTCAAGGTAGGCGCAAACATCACACCTCACTCAGAGATCTTAGAGATCGCAAAGCCGATCCTCGCAGAGCAGGGAATCACACTTGAGATCGTAAAGCTCGAAGATTCCATCACACCTAACACAGGCGTTATCGAGGGAAGCCTTGATGCTAACTATTTCCAGCACGTTCCTTACCTCGAGCAGTTCAACAAAGAGAACAATTCAACACTCGTTTCAGTAGGCGCAGTTCACTATGAACCCTTCGGCATCTACGCAGGCAAGACAAAGGACCTCAAGGACCTTCCGGACGGCGCAACAGTTGCAGTTCCGAACAACGTAACAAACGAAGCAAGAGCACTTTTGCTCCTCGCACAGGAAGGCATCATCAAGCTTAAGGACGACGCAGGCATCAACGCAACAGTAGAAGACATCACAGAAAATCCCAAGAACATCAAGTTCAAGGAGCTTGCACCCGAGCAGCTCGTAGCAGCACTTCCTGACGTAGACGTAGCAGTCATCAACGGCAACTATGCGATCGAAGGCGGCCTCCACGTAAGCCAGGCTCTCGCAGTTGAAGCAAATGACGGACTTGCAGCTCAGACATACGGCAACATCATCGCAACATCCGCAGAGAAGGCAAACGATCCTGCGATCAAGAAGCTCGTTGAAGTACTCCAGGGACCTGAAGTTGCAAAGTACATCAAGGAAACATACGACGGCGCAGTCGTTCCCCTTTTCTGATAAGGAGCAATAACCATGATCGGATTTGAGTACTATAACCCTGCCAAGATCGTCTTCGGTGAAGGGTCTGAGAAGAGTCTCGCAAAGCTCCTTAAGCAAAATAACGTAAAGTCACTCCTATTAGTAACCAGCGGAGATTTTGTAGAGACACTCGGAATTTACGAAGTTATCAGGGACGCCGTAAAAGAATTGAATATCAAGTTCTCCGAGAGCAGGGAAGTAGTACCCAATCCGGGCATCGAACTTGTAAGAAGATTAGTAGAACAAGGTAAGACCGACGAAGTGGATTTTGTTTTGGCTGTCGGTGGGGGAAGCTCCATCGACACCGCCAAAGCAATCGCCATCGGAATCCCCTACGAAGGAGACGTCTGGGACTTCTTCTCAAAGGGCGCAGTTCCGGAGAAAGTTCTGGGGATCGGCGTCATCGCGACAACGGCCTCTTCCGGATCTGAGACATCCAACGCAGCGATCCTCTCATACGGCGAGTGGAAGAAGGGCTTTGAGGACGACCGCATCATCCCGAAGTTCGCCATCATGAACCCCCGCTACACGGTCAACCTTCCCGAATACCAGACATACGTAGGCATTGCAGATATTCTTTCACACTTGCTCGAAAGATACTTCTCCGATGAGAAGAATTCAGACACAACGGACTACCTGATCGAAGGCGCGATAAGAGCTTTGCAGGTAAACGCGAAAAGACTGATCGACGACCCCAAAAACATCAATGCCAGAGCAGAGATCCAGTGGCTCGCATCCGTCGCTCACAACAACTTCCTCGACGCCGGCAGATCGGCCGACTGGGGATCGCACCGCATCGAGCACGAGCTGTCCGCACAGTACAACATCACCCACGGCGAAGGCATGGCTATAGTTTTTGTCGCATGGACGAAATACATTGCACATGTAAAGCCCTGGAGACTTGCACTGCTCGCTTCAAGAGTTTACGGCAAAGATCCGTACGACTTCGACGAGACTGAAAGAGCACTTCTCTTGTCCGAAGAGCTCGAAAAATACTTCAGAAGCTTAGGGCTTAAGACAAAGCTTAGTGAACTCGGAATCGACGACAAGGACTTTGAGGTAATGGCTTCACGTGCAACTGCCGGCGGCACCGTAGGACACTACGTCCCCTTAGATGCACAGAAGATCGTAGACATACTTAAATTGGCACTTTAACGGAATCACCGGATAAAGAAATGCTGACTGAAGAGTCACCGGATAAAGAAATGCTGACCGCGGAGTCGGCACAAGCAAAATCACAACAAAAGAATCACTACAGAATCACTACAAAAGGAGAATCACAAAATGGCTAGAATCAAATTGGTAGAACAGAACGAAGCAACAGGCGCAGAGAAGGAGCGCTACGACGAACTCGCAGGCAGAAACGCAGTAACGAACATGAAGAAGGGCCTCCTCAACGACGCCGCAACATACGACGCATACATGGCCTGGTACACATCCTGGAAGAGACTTGTTGAAGTCATCGGCGAGAAGGACGCCATCCTCTACGCTCACAAGATCTCAACAACAAACTCCTGCCAGCTCTGCTCACTCTTCTTCATCAGCGACGTTAAGGGTCTGGGCCTTGATCCCGCCAACCTCGTTTACGATGAGAAGGAAACACTCCTCGCTAAGCTCGCAGAGTCCATCGTAAAGGATCCGACTTCTGTATCAGACGAGCTTTTCGAGAACTTAAGAAAATACTTCAATGATCAGGAACTCGTAGTCATCGTTGGCTTTGCAGGTCAGATGATCGCAACCAACAACTTTAACTCCGTCTTCAAGATCGACGTCGATAAGCGTCTGCTCCCGCTCGTACAGGAATTCAAGCCTGCTACATGGAGAGCTGACATCAAGAAGTAACCGCATTTGGGCTCCCGCGGCTTTTGGTGATTCGATCTTGCGGGACTCATTACGGCCACAAGGCCTCGAAGAGAGGTATCCTTGTGATATGAGTTGGACGGGCATTCTCTCATGTGAGATGCCCGTCCTTTATTTGTGTGCGGGTGCGGGGCAGATGAACGGCAAAACGGGCGGCGGTGCCGTTCATTCCGCCGTTCAAAACGGCTGTTTTAGCCCAAATGGACGGCAAAACCAACGGCGCTGCCGTTCATTCTGCCGTTCAAAACGGCTGTTTTAGCCCAAACGAACGGCAAAACCAACGGCGCTGCCGTTCATTCTGCCGTTCAAAACGGCTGTTTTAGCTCAAACGAACGGCAAAACCAACGGCACTGCCGTTCATTCCGCCGTTCAAAACGGCTGTTTTAGGCCAAACGGACGGCAAAACCAACGGCGCTGCCGTTCATTCCGCCGTTCATACACAAAAGACAGACTTAAAGGCACTGCTATAAACTGACAAACAGCCGTGATTTTCGATGAGAAAAAAACTCCAGGCAAAACATCCGGCGCCGCCTGGGATTCCGCCTAGAAATCTAGTGATAAAACCACCTGAAGAACGGTTCCATGAATTCGTATACGTCATTGGACCACATGGTTGCCCACAAGAGGACAGATAAGACCAATCCGACCACGTTTGCGATGAGGCCGATGATCGCCAGAACCTTTAGGCCACACTTTTTCCGAACTAAAGCAATGATCGAAAAAACGGCTCCTATAAGTCCGGTTACTACACTGAGGGCATTAACAAATATAATCCAGGAGAAAGCTAGAGTCTCGAGGCCTATTATGAAGCCTGCGATCGAAAAGCCCTTAGACTTTTTGACTGGTGCGGGAGAAACGGGCTGTGCCTGTACAATCGGCTGTGCGACAGGTTGTGGCTGAGCGACAGGCTGTGCCTGAACTGCAGGCTGAGCAACGGTTTGCGGCTGTGCGGCAACAACCGGCTGAGCAACTGGCTGTGGCTGTGCAGCAGTAACAGGCTGCGCAGCAGTAACGGGCTTAGCAACGGGCGCGCCGCAATTAGCGCAGAAGGACTGGCCTTCTTTGATCAACGAACCACAAGAGCTGCAATACATTAGTCGTTTCTCCTTTAGCTGTTATTAATCCATATTATCTCATAAAGCACGCCACGGGAGAAAAAACAATGAAATGCCTGCAAAATAACGCTTTGAAGCCATTTTCCTGTTGACAATTATCAAAAGTGATACTATTATCAAAAGTGATAATGGTTACCCGGAATACATTCCTGCAGAGGGGGTCCGCAAATTATGGATATGACAAAATATCTCTCGAATCCGGCTATCGGAAGAATAGAGCAGTATCTTTCAGACGGCAAGGAGCATACCACTAAGGAGATCGCTGAGTATCTCTCGGATATTCCGGTAGCTACTTTATACAGGCACATTAACGCATTGATAGAGTGCGGCCTGGTCTTGGTAAAAGAAGAGCGCAAAGTAAGGGGCAGCCGGGAACGTGTTTTGGTCAATAATGAAGAATGGTGGAATAATAAAACCTTACAAGAGTTATCTTCGCCGTATTTTTTGGAACTTTTAAACCGGTTTCAACGATATGGTCAGATGTATTTGCCTGATGAATACCAAGAGCGGTTTATGGAGGACCGTTTGTTTCTATGGAAAATGACACTCTATCTGGATGACAATGAAATGGATTCATTAATGGAAGACTTATTTGCTTTAAGAGCAAAATATCTGAAGATATCAGAAGAATCGAGAAGCAAGAAGAGTAAGCTCAGAAATATCAGCTTGATTTCTGCACCGACAGATTTCGAATAAAACTCATACTCATCGCAATACCGTTGTTATAAAATAAATCTACATCCGCACCAATCAGGAGGAATAAATATGATCGGCAATAAGAAATTCAGCCTTCTCTATCCGAGAGGGAAACAAATAGAGTTCAAGAAGCTTGAGGACAGTGCTTTTCACGACCTGGGACTTGATGTCGTCACGAAGGAAGTGACGTCCGAGCCGAGGGAGCAGGCGATCATATCGGAGATCCTGGCTCATCTGACGGCGGATCCTGAGGTTACGAATTACAGGCAGGATGTTTTCGAGGACTTGAAAGATCTTCCTGACATAAGGGCGAAGCTCGTCGAGCTTTTCGACAAGATCGAATTCAACAAGCAGTACGGCGTTATCAGAAAGTCCAAAGATGAGGTCGAGGGCCTGTGGTACCTGATGCACCGCCTGAACCAGTACCGCGATTACATTACGTGCGTCGATTCGCTCAAGGAGTGTCTGAGTGATGAGAGGATCAAGTCGCAGGGCCTGAAGGATTACAGGACTTACATCGATGAGGTCTATGCGGATGCGCATTTCAATGAGCTCAAGAAGGATCTGGAGAAGCTCACGAATGACACCGCAGAGATCCAGAGCGTTACTATCGGAATGAACCTTAACAGCCGTCTTGAGGCTGTGAGCATGGGCATCGTGTCCGTTAATAACAAGCCTTTTAAGAAGTCCGGCATTGTCAGTAATTTTGCTGACGGCATTGGAGGCGACAAGATCAAGGATACGTCTGACTGGAACGGCGACATGCATTACCGCGTCGTCGAAAAGCAGGGCGGCCAGGGCTTTACGGGCGTCATGACAGAGGTGATCAAGGCGACAAATCCTCTGGTCAGATCCGCATCTGCCGGCAGCACAACGACTTCGATAGCTCACGGCGACGGACTGTCGAACAGCCCGGCATATTTCGACAACGTGCTGAATAAGATGCTCGACGTAATGTCGAAGAACTTGAGAAAGACGCTCGACAAGTATTCGGAGATGGCTTTGAGCGAAGTCGCAGATGTCATTCCGGAGTTCGTTTACTACATCAGGTTCATCGATTTCCTTGCGAAGATCGAGAAGAAGGGCTTCAAGCTCACGAAGGCGAAGGCCGTTCCGAAGAGCGACGTGTCGATGGATGCTAAGGGCTTCTATAATTTCAAGCTCGCGTTAAATCTTCTGACACCAAAGGACCTCGTCGTAAATGACCTGGTCTTCGATAACGACCATACGATCTACATTCTTACAGGTGCCAACAGAGGCGGTAAGACGACGGCAACGCAGGGCATCGGACTTTTGTATGCGCTCGCACAGGGCGGTGTCTACGTTCCCGCAGATTCATTCGAATTCGCGCCTGCTGACTGCATCTACACGCATTTCCCTGCAGACGAGGACCAGACGATGGACTTGGGCCGTCTCGGCGAAGAGTGCATCCGCTTCAAGGAGATCTTCAATGAGATCACGGACGACAGCCTTATTCTCATGAACGAGACATTCTCTACGACGTCATTTGAAGAAGGTTATTACATCGCATGTGACTCGATAAAGGCGCTTCTTACAAAGGGTGCGAGAACGATCTATAACACTCACATGCATAAGCTCGGGATCGATGCGGAGGACTTCTCCAAAGACTTCAAAAAGAAGGCATCTTCGCTCATCGTTAAGAGCGACGGCGGCAAGCGTTCTTTTAAGCTCGCGATCGCGCCTCCGGAAGGTTCTTCCTATGCTGCAGACATCGCAAAGAAGTACGGTGTAACGTACGAGATGCTCACCGGCAAGACCGAATAACGGCCGAGAATTTATCCTGATTTTCATCCCGTCCCGTTCTCGAAAACGGGGCGGTTTTTTATACAGATGTGGATTATGTTTTTCGTGCACATATAAAAAATAATTGTTGTTGAGTTTGTGACATAAAACATATAAAATTAACACATAAATACCCGCGGTCATATTGGTGGGGGTCTCGGAGTGCCGCATGACGAAGGGGGTCATATTTATGAAGAGCAGAATCAAACTTCTGGCAGCACTTTTGACATGCATGCTGGTGGCAGCGCTTTGCCCTGCAGCACTTGCATCGGCAGCAGAAGAGGAAAAGTATCCTCTCTGGATCGGCGGAGTACAGGTTACCTCAACTAATTGCAACGACTTAGCGGGTAATAAATGGAGTTACGATCCCGTGACTCATACTCTGACGCTTGACGGTTACAAATACATAGGAGAGGGATATAACTACAACGCAAGTCTTTACGCATGCATTTACTATAACGGTGCAGATGATCTGACGATCTTACGCAAGGGCGATAGCAGTGTTAACCAGACACGTAACTATGCGAACTCTTCGGATCATGTGTTAAAGATCGATAATCCCAGGGCCGATCTGTTCTTCACCGGTTCGGGAAGTCTTGAGTTAAGAATGTATGATGACTGGGCAGGTCCTGCAGTATCCTGCATCGGAGATGTAGAGATCAAGGGCGGCTCATTGACAGTCGATGGTGGTCTCGGTGGTATTGATTCACCTAAAGTTACCATCAGGAAAGATGTCACATCAGCAATTTTAAGGGGTCACAGGGATTCTGCAAAAGCTGTTACCGGAAATTTCATCAACGAGACCGACGGAATGGCTGCTGACCGGTTTAATAGGGTAACGAAGTTAGAGCCTTCAACAACGGAAGTTCAATGTGTCTATAAAGCCCTCGCATTTCCCATCGCGAAATATAAGCTTGTATTCGATCCCAATGGCGGTACAGGCAGCATGGATCCGGTAACAGTAAGTGATGGCGATAATTATAAGTTCCCGGAATGCGGCTTTGAAGCTCCCGACGGCAAGGTTTTCAGTTTCTGGAGAATCGACATCGTCGACGTGATCGTTTTACCGGGTAATGGTTGTGATATTAACAACGCCTACGTATCAAGCGGAGTGATCACCGTTGTTGCAGCCTGGAAGGATGCTCCTGCAGCTACCGTCAAGACTGCTCCGAAGGAAAAGATCCTCACTTATACCGGCAATGCAATGGATCTTGTTACGGCGGGCGAGGCTACAGATGGCGAGATGCAGTATGCTTTAGGTAATGACGCGACAAATGCGCCTGCAACAGGCTGGAGCAAGAGCATTCCTCAAGGAAACGATGCTAAACCCTATTATGTCTGGTACAGAGCTGCCGGAGACAAGGATCACAGCAACTCAGCAAAGAACTGTGTCACGGTAAAGATCGAAAAAGCAAATGCTACAGTAACAGCGAATGCACAGACGGTCAAGGAATCAGAGGATCCCAAATTCAGCAAGGATTATGCAATCCTTTCCGGTGCTGCATCAGGCCACTCGCTCGGCAATGTAACTATCACGGCAAGCGGTGACAAACTAGTTCCTTCCGCAGCAACGATAGTTAACGCCGTAGGCGAGGACGTTACAGCCAATTACAACGTTTCATATTCGAGCGGGACACTGACAGTGATCCATAAGACCAGTGTGAAGGTTACTTTCAGTGTTGCAAACGGCGAATGGGATAATGGCGGAAGTGATGACATTGAAGTCGTATTCCAGGGTTATGAAGGCGATACTTTTAAGCTTGCTCCTGACCAGATTCCGGCTGTCGGAACAAAGCCTGCTGCAAGCTATAAGAAGGGTGACTGGGATAAGACTCCTGACACGGATAAAGAGATCACAGGTGATACCAAATATGTTTATACCTACGCTGAAGACCCGGTCTACACAGTTACGGTAGAAGGTGACGGTTTTGTGCCCGGAAGCGGAAAGGACATGGTCATTACCGTAAAGTGCAGCATCAATGACAGTCAGACATTCAGCAAATTCGTAAGCGCAAAAGTTGATGGTTCTGACCTCAGTGATGAGAACTGTGAGAAGGCCCCCGGAAGCCTTATCCTGACGATCAAGTCGGCCTATCTTGATACGCTTTCAACAGGCAGTCACAACATCGAGATCACGTTTGCGGACGGCACGGCTACGGCAGCGATAAACATTGCCAAGGCTCCTGCTCCTGTGCCGAAGACCGGCGAGACCGACAGTCCGTTTACTTTCATCGGCATCATGATGCTTCTTGCAGGCGTTTTAGGCGTGCTCTTTGAGATCAGGGCATCGAGAGCTCCCCGCAGAAAAGTAAGGCAGGCTCCCCGCGCTCACGGGCAGAGAACAAGGGAAGACGAGTAATTTCAGTCGATCTGATATAGTTTGTTTAATGGCGGTGCCGTTTTCGAAGTCCTCGAAAACGGTACCTCTTTTTTAGTCCCATTATTAAACCGCCCGATAGTATATTATTATGCTGAACAACAATATCGGGGTGATCTTTATGCCTGCATATGAAGACTTTACAGTGGAATTGGGCAATAACCTGCCGGCGCTGATCTTAGGCATGCTCCTGGCGGTGACGCTGATCGTGCTCATCGTGGTGACCGTCAGATTTAAGATGCAGCAGTATTCGATCTTCAGAAGGGACAGCATGGACCGGGAGGTCGCCGGAAGGCGCAGGATAAAGCTGTCTGATAAGCGCAGGGTGCTTGAGCGTGATAATTACACATGTCAGATATGCGGGATCTCCAAGGGGATCTTAGACAGCTTCTGCGAGGGCTTAGGCGACTATCTGCTCCTTGAAGTGGATCACATTCAGTCTGTGTCGCAGGGCGGCACCGGAAGGGACATCGATAACCTGCAGTGTCTTTGCTGGCGGTGCAACCGCAAGAAGGGAGGATTCAGGACGAATGAAGAGGTCATGGACATGATCGATTACGGCGTAGAGTATATCGACGAAGACAAGCCCTCAGACGGATACTAATGTTATAATCGCTTTAATGATGCATGAGTATTAAGCGCGTGAGTATTTAGAGCAGGAGGGCAGCATGAGGAAAGCATTGTTGATCATCGGAATTATCGTTTTCGTTGCATGCGGGATCGCTCTTCTGATGGCTCTGTTATTTAATCTCGGATACTATAACGTGATGGACGGATCGACAGAACTCTATCACAGACTGCGCACGAATGCGACCGTATCACTTATCACGGGCATAGTTCTTGCATTGATCGGGACAGCCTGCTTTATAATCCGTTCGAAGATCTGAAGGATCCTTAAGATCTGAGCCAGACTCAGATGATACCTGCCTTGCGCTTCTCGCATTCAGGACAATTGGTCATCGGTGTAAATGAGAACATCGATTCTTTCCTGTAGCCGCATTTGGAGCAGATGAAGACATATTTCGTGAAGACGCTGCCCATCGTGGTGCTTACGAGCCAAGTGCCGTCGGCATCATCGTTTACGGCCTGCTGTACGACAGGCTGGAGCACGGGCGTCGGAGCGGGCTGTGAATCTGCAGAAGGAGCTGATTCGGGAGCGGGCTGAAGAGTAGGCCATGTAGCAGCAGCTTTTTCCTGCTCCGGCTTTGCTTCTGCCTTTGCTTCTTCAATTGATTCAGCCTGAGGGGCAGCCTGAGCATCTTCCTGTGCGGGCTCGGAAGCTTCTTCCTTGGCCGTGATAACGATATCTTTGTCTGTGAATTTCAGATAATTAGGCGAGAACTTATTGCCGATGGTCTCTTCGTCGAACCATGTGCTGGGTCTGGGCTCACCAAACGTGCACTTCGTGATGTGGAAAGGACAATCTCTGCAGTCGTCCCTGTTTACACACATTCTGTAAATGCCTCTTAACAGCTGGTCTACCTGTTGCTCTCTGTTCTCTATACTCATGTCTTGCTCCCACACATAGGTCATCAGATATGCCTTATTAGAATCACCCAGATGCTAACATTATAGCACGTTTGGGGGATTAGACCATTTGAAATGATATAATGAAGCGGTCAAGGTGCTATCCGGGACAGATATCTGCTAAAAAAACAAAGCATAGTATAAACGAACTGAATTCGGAGATTATTGAAGTTGAGAGTCTTTATCGTATATTGTCACCCGTCGGAGGATTCGTTCACGAAGAACATCCGCGACGCTTTTATAAAGGGTATTACCGATTCCGGGAATGAATATATCATCTCGGATCTTTACAAGATGGATTTCAAGGCTGACATGACAGAGCAGCAGTATTTAAGGGATGCAAACTACGAGAACACGCCTTTTACCGAAGAAGATGTTCTTGCCGAGCACGGGAAGATCAATTCCTCTGATGCCATCGCATTTATCTATCCTGTTTTCTGGACTGAAGCTCCGGCAAAGCTCGTCGGCTGGTTTGACAGGGTATGGACTTACGGCTTTGCTTATGGCGATAAGAAGATGAAGATGATGGATAAGGCCATGATCCTCTGCTCTGCGGGCAATCCCATAGAGAAGCTCGAACAGTTCGGGCTCCTTTCAAGCATGAAGAAGGTAATGTTCGGCGACAGGCTCTTTAACAGGGCTAAGCAGATGGAGTTCGTTGTTTTCGACGGCACGTCTCGAGAGAAGGAGACGCGCGAGGGCAACTGGGACAGCAACCTTAAGAAGGCATATGAGAAGGGGAAGAACTTTTTCGCGCAAGCCGAAGAAGTCTTTACTGTCGACGATAAGATCTTTACCGCGGTCGAGAATTCGGAATCGGGCGAAGTGTCTGACCAGACCATTTTCTGCTATCACCAAAAGGGCAATGTCATATGGGCCGAATATTCAGGCGGCAGCATCGTTAAGGGATTCCTTATCGGAACGATGGATGAGGAGCATAACCTTCACTTCAACTATCAGCACATGAATACTGACGGAAACTTAAGGACCGGTTCATGCGATTCCGCGCCTCAGATAGAGAACGGCAAACTGCGGTTCAACGAGAAGTGGAAATGGACGATGGGCGAAGAAGGCACATCGGTAATAGAAGAGATCTGACAGCAAGGAAAGAAGCAGAATATGGAACTTTGGGACCTTTACGACAAAGACGGAAACAAGACAGGCGAAGTGTGGGAAAGAAAGCCCATGAATTATCTCAACATTCCTGAGGGCAGGTATCACATCGTAGGCGATATCCTCGTAAAGCATGTAGACGGGACTTTTCTTCTGACCAAGAGAGATATGCACAAAGACATTTATCCCGGATGCTGGGAACCCGGTGCGGGCGGCGCAGCGCAGCAGGGCGAAGAACCTTATGAATGCGCGGTAAGAGAGCTCTTCGAAGAGACAGGACTTACGGCCGACAGCATGGATCTTATCGGCACTTCCAGAAGCGAACGCAGCCATGCGCTCTACTATTCCTATCTTGCAGTCGTAAGCTGCGACAAGGATTCAGTTGTGCTCCAGGAGGGCGAGACCACGGATTACAAGTGGGTCGATGCCAAGGGCTTGCTCGATTATGCGGAGTCTGCGGATGCTATGAGGAATCACGTGGAAAGATACCGCGGATTTATAAATGAACTCAAAGATGAGATCGGTTACGATCAATGAATAACAAAAGGAGGCACGCATGAACACTAATGTCTTTAAGCGAAATGAACTTCTGGCACAGAAGACCATTGCAGGGCTTGAGTCCCGCAACATGAAAGGCTACTATGCAGCAAGCAAGGAAGAGGCTCTGAAGATTGCGTTAGATCTCATTCCTGAGGGCAGCTCCATATCTATGGGCGGCGCCATGAGTGTTCATGAGATCGGCTTGTCAGACGCACTCAAGGCCGGCAATTACAATTTCATCGATCGCGATAATTATGAAGACAAGAGGCAGGCCATGCTCCTGGCTTACGATGCAGATTTCTTCCTCTCATCAGCCAATGCCATGACCGATGACGGCATCCTCGTTAATATCGACGGCAATGCCAACCGCGTGTCTGCTATCGCACAGGGTCCCAAGCACGTCATCTTCATCGTCGGAATGAATAAGGTCACTAACGATCTTGATTCTGCGATGAAGCGCGCAAGGAACGTCGCAGCGCCTTCAAATGTGCAGCGCTTCGGTCTTAACACCCCGTGCGCGAAAAAGGGTACGTGCTTTGACTGCAAATCACCTGACACGATCTGCTGCCAGATCCTCATCACGCGCTTTTCCAGACACGAAGGAAGAATAAGCGTAATACTTGTTAACGATGATCTCGGTTTCTGATATGTTGATCGAACTTACAAAAGAAAAAATGGAAGCATTATTTCTCCGTTTTTTGGGAGAGATATTCGCTCATCCTGAAGTCAAAAGTGCAACTGTAAAAGAAGTCCTCATTACGAGAGAGACGATGGAAGAAACCGGCAAAAAAGCCTTTGAAGCAAGCTTCCACGATCTCTACAGTGATGTTGATATTTCAGTGAAGGTTCGTCTTCCGGGTGACGGTTCAGTTACTGCTGAGGAATACGAGAAAAGGATCGACCGCTTCGGCGTGAACGAAGATACTGCGCTCGGGTGGATGTTCGTTCCGGAAAATCATGTTTACAGGCTGATCTTCAAGAACGGAATGAGATATGATCTTCTTTTCGAATTCGAGCATTCAGAAGATCAGGCGGTGGAACTCGGAGAGTATTTATCTGCTGTGGAAGATAACCCGGACTGGCCCGTGGCTAACATCAATCGGTTCTGGTTTATTCAGATCCAGGCACTTGGAAAGCTTTACCGTAAGGATCACCTGATAAGCTGTCATCTCGCAAACATGAATTGCAATGACACGCTGGTCATGCAGATGATCCTGAGGGATAAGGAATATGGAACCAACCATCACAGATATGGTCATTCGGAGGAAATAGAATATCTGAAGGATCTTGGCAAGACGCCTTATAGATCAGACGATCCGGCATTTAACAGCATAGCAGATAAGATCTATACGGCGGCAAAAGCTTACGACCGCCTGTCTAAAAACTTCTATCCCGGATATCAGGACCGCAGCGGAGAATTTCTCGCAATCTGGGATTGGTACGAATCCTGCAAAGGTTAACAAAAGCATATGGAACTGTTTTATAAGAACGCAGACATAAACGATGCAGAGACCTTGGTCGGTATCTACGATTCTGCATTCTACGATGACTACATTCTTTATGGTGAGTGCCCTGCATATGGCAGGTCCGTAGAGAACATGGAGCAGTCCGTTATAGAGTTTCCTAAGGTCATTGCTTACGATCAGGGAAAGGCTGTAGGCGTCATCTCATATAAGCCTGAAGGCGCCGGAAAGTATTACATCGGATGCCTGGCGGTCAAGAAAGAAGAACAGGGCAAAGGCATCGGCACGGCGCTTATGAGACACTTTCTGGATGAGCATCCGGACTGGAACGAGATCACTCTGGTGACGCCCTGTGACAAGGAACAGAATATCAGATTTTATACCGAACGCTTCGGCTTCGACATCACCGGCGAAGAGAATGACGGACATGTAAAAGTCCTTTGGTTCAGGCTTAGCAGGTAATTATTTACTATCATGAAAAGCCTAGCCGATGGCGACTAGGAATCCAAATACTATTTATCAATCTTTGGACTTTATGTATTGTTCGAAATCTCTATATTCTAAAGATTTGAATTGCTACCGTTTTTTATACCTAAAGCATATTTCTCTTAAAAATGTTAATAAGCTGTAAACAAAATAAGATTGCGGTAGATATAATTATTCATTGGAATTATAAAAAAATTATTACAAAAATATGGGAGGATAATACTATGAAAAAAACAATTGTAACAGGTATGTTGATTTTGGCTCTCGGTGCGACTATGGCAATGCCTGTTTCAGCAGGAACTAAAACTGGAGAAGCTTTTACACTTAGATCTTATTTCTCTAACTATGTTGAAACAGTTAATGTTGCTCCACGCTCTATTGCAACACCTTATTATAGTTTGAAAGTGGGAACTGATACCGTTTTACCTAAATCATATAGTGGTAGATTGACGGAAAACAAAGAATTAAAAAGCGGAAAAGGTGCTTTCGGATTAACTTGGAAATATGCCCAAATGGGATATGTTACCGGAAAAGTTGATGGAGTACAAATAAACATTACTGACTATTAATATTGATGTTTAGTTTTATATAATTTTGCTGGCAAGGAAAACTCTTTGCCAGTTATTATAATGGGGCATGATTTCGGTGAGTTTTATTTTTAGAATAATTGATAGCAATAGATATAGGTTGCTTATTTTATTTGTTACAACGTGCATAGTTTCGTTTTTGTGTGTTTCATTTTTCAATGATTTATTACCGGTGGTTGAGAATCACAGAGCTTTTGTACGGGCAGGCATATCAGACAAATTAATAATTTGTTTTGATGATACTGCTACTAACGAGCATGATAGTAAAGTTGTTGAAGATATTATCGCTAATGTCAAAGTTTTGGATGAAGTTAGCAGTTTATCGACTTTTGCTCCAAGAGAGGAAATTTTGTTTGACAAAGGCACAAATCTTATTCTTCTGTGTGATTTCTATGATCAGTGCTATAACGAAAATTATCAATTTGATTTAGCGGAAGGTAGGTTACCTGAAAAAGGAACTAATGAAGTGTTAATTTCTGAAGATGGTAAAAGTGTCTATAGAATAGGAGATCAAATACATACTGAAGTTTTGACTTATGAAAAGATTTATACTGCTGAGGGTGTTTTTGATCATTATGAGAGTAATTACAGTCAGCCTGCTGTATTAACCGTTGTAGGAATATTGAAAAACGATTCTAAAATAATGTCTCCTTATGGTTGTGATTCTCCTATAGATATTTATGGAAGACAAGTATCCGAAAGTTCAGGAGCCGAATCGCCGCTAATAATCTCTTATGGTTTCAAAGATATATATGGAGATAGTTTAGCAAATAATTATGGATATTCTTTTGAGAAACAAGTGTTGATTGTCGAATTAAATGATAATTATTCTGTTTCAGAGGCTAAAGAACATATAAATATGTTGCTTCACGGTTATGGAAGTGTTAATACAGGTTATGAAATCATAGAAAACGATATTATCTATAATTGGGATATTTTCAGACCTTATGTATTATATGGTTCGGTTGTCTTGTTCCTTATGCTGATCACGATGATTTCTATGTATGTTTTTCAAATAAAGCAGGGAATGAAGGCGCTAATAAGTTACTATATTTGCGGGTGTTCATGGAGAAATATTTTATTAAGAATCTGCATCGTGAATATTTCAGTAACTATATTAGGCTGCTTTTGTGGACTATTACTTGTAAAGATCAATAGCGCTCCTTTTGTGGACTTTGTTTTGTCGAAATCTGCTTGGATTATTACTGTTATCATGATCCTGCTGATTCAGTGCATAACGGCTTTTTCTTTTTATCTAAGTTTAAACAATATTTCTCCTACAGAAATCAAGAGGCGTGAAGATGAATAGGACATTAAAGTATTTGCTTAATAATATAAGGCAGAATTCAGGTCTGATCATTGTCTTCACTCTTATTATGATCATTCAACTGTTGTTAACATCAGAACTATGGTTTAAATATTATCCAACAGGTAAAAAGGCATTGTCTCAGGCATGTTATAGTTTTGAAATCGAAGATTTCGAAAAAGAAGATGTTTTGCGAGTTATGGTTGATTATCCGAAGAGTATGGTCAAACCTTTAGATGTTCAACTGGTAGGAATGGGTGAGCAAAACCATCCCGAGTTAATTTCTGAAAACAAATTTGATGAAACTAATCCTGAGTATTTGACGCTTATGCAGGATATGGATGATAGTTATTCAGAAACCGTGCGAATATATGCGGCAATTACGAGTTTATCTGAAAGACGAATAAATGATATAGGAAGTTACGATCGTTCAAAACTACGTGATAATGCTGTTGTCTTGTTGCCTATGAGATTTGGCGTGGCTCAGAAAAAACGGTCAGAGTTTGATGTTGGCAAGTACGCTTATGTTCTGGGCAATTCCCTTGAAATAGTTGGTGTGGCTGATATTTATGAAGTGAGCAGAGCTGAGTATGCTTTTCCGTTTGAGTACATTGGAAATATAAATACGGTTCTTAAACTTACCTCCAAGCATGAAATAGTATTCCAATTTGAAAAACCATTAAAATCCGAGGAGGAATCAAGGCTTATTGCTTATGTGGTTAAACACTTTACTGTTACAAGCACAAAAGGGCCATATGTTCTTGAACAGGATCAGCTTGACTCGTTAAAAAGATTAACAACTATTTCAACGCTTGGGATTATATTATGTTTTTGGCTGACTATAGAGTTTATATGGTATGTGCTCGAATGCAGACGAAAAGAATTCAGAGTGTATCAGATATGCGGTGCGACTGAAAAGCATATTACAAAAATGATTTTGATTCATATTTCTATTCTGTGCTTTATTTCTGAGTGCCTGGGGTGGGGTGTTTTTTGTTTGTTGCAGAAGTTTACTATGCTTATTCAACTTGATAATGTCCCTTGGTTATTTGCGCTTATTAACATATTACTATTTTGGATAATCGCGATGATTGTAGTGTCTTTAAATCTGGCTATAGAAGCTTTGCAAAAGAAAAAACTCGGAATATCAAGAACAGCGAGGTAATTCATGGAAAACATTATTGAAATAAAAAATTTGTATAAGACATATACAGTTAAAGGTGCGGAACCATTAAATGCTATTGACGATTTAAGTCTGAATGTTAAAGAAGGCGAATTTGTTGCGATTAAGGGCGTATCCGGTTCAGGAAAAACGACGTTGCTTAATATAATTGGGACTTTGGATTCTCCGACTAAAGGAAGTGTTAAGATCTTAGGTAAAGAAATAAGTAAGATGAAACCCGGTCAGCTTGCTGCGTTTCGAAATGATAATATAGGATTTGTTCTTCAGGATTTTGCGCTTATTCCTTACAATACCGGATATGAAAATATAGAAGTTCCTTTACTTTTTACTCATAAGAAGATTAATCACAAAGAGATGATTGAAAAAATAGCTAAAGATATCAAAATAGAGGATCTGTTAAAGCAAAAAGTTAATACTATGTCCGGCGGTCAAAAGCAGAGAGTTGCTATAGCCAGAGCCCTGGTAAATGATCCAAAGATAATTTTAGCTGATGAACCCACTGGAGCATTAGACAATAAGACTAAAAAGATTATAATTGATATGCTTAGAAGTGTTGCAGATAGTGGTAAGACTGTGATAATGGTTACACATGATGATAAAGCTGCGTCTGTAGCAGACAGAATTATTACCATTTCAGATGGCAAGATCTAATTGTTTAGTTCCCAATTAAGAGGTTGCATACTGAGATTAGAGGCTCAAGGTAAAAGTCCTTTGGTTCAGGCTTAGCAGGTAAGATTAATGAGACCCGAATACCTTTATTATTTTGCTTCGGACTTTGTCCTCTGCGGTTTGGGTGCTGCTCATTTTGCCTGCACGATAGTGCTGCTGATACGCTGGGCAATCTTAAGGTTTGCAAGATCAAGGAACGGGGCATTGCAATCTGATACGCATAAGCATGCAACGGTACAGTATCCCAAGTCTTTTAAAATATTGGCGTACATCGTTATCGGAGGGTATCTCCTGGTCATTATTCCTGCGATCGTGTGGGCGGTCGCATTGGCATTGCATGCTTCGAATCCGCTGATGCCTTCGATCATTGCTGCAGTTATCGGTTTTATCGGGTTTGCAGCACTTATAAGTATGCCTTTAAGCCACAAGGAATCCGCTGCGACAGTCGATCCAAGAGGACCCGCGACCGGATTTAGGGACGGTGTAATGACTCCTGAAGAGAGGAAGAAGATCGAAGAGAAGATCGCTTATACAGGTCCGATAAATGCAGGCGGAGAGATCGACGATAAGGCTAAATACAGAAACTATCTGGAGGATGTTCTTTCTAAGATTCCTTTCGAGAAGAGGGACGAGATAATAAAGCTGGTCTTGAAGGGCGATAAGCTCGAAGCGATGAGAGTGTGCCAGAGAGCAACAAAAGAAGGCTTAAGGATCTCAACTGACCTTTTCAGCAATTATCTGATGTTCCCGAACCTTAAGTATTTCAACTGCAGGATCTATGTGAAGATCGCAGACAGCGACAAGATCCGCGAGTCGTTCAGGGAATATAACGGGATCTATACTGGTCCTGACAAATGCTATATCTCGGCAGAGCGCGATCTTGATGACAACTGGCACTATATCGAGCTCTCGCCTGCAACGTCCGATCCTGAGGATTTTTCTTTCGCGGAATTCATGAATGTCCTTATCTGGATGGGCGACTTGACTCATGATGTTTTCGCATACGCTAAGCCCAATAACACTTATCCCGGCATGGGAAGAAGCGCGGCAGACAAGGTCGGCGACTGGACAAATACAGAGCCCTTCTACGCCGAGCCTGACAGGAATGACAAGCTTACCGAATCCTGTATTGGTATAATGAACGGAAAGGAATTCAGGTTCGTCGTTACGGAACTTGAAGTTTCTTATAAGAAGGAATTGAATTCGGGATTTGATATCGAAGCTTATATCAGTAAGAAGCACAGGGTGGCGCTTTCTTAAGGAGGTAACCATGGTCAGGAAAACAGTTCTTTTCGCATACGGCATTAAGGCCATCGCAATATGGATGCTTATTCCGTTTGTGCTGATGTTCATTCCGAGATTTGCCGGCGAATTCGGTGCTAAAGTTACCGTTCAGGAAGTCACTTTAGTGAAAGAGACTTTCAGCATGTATCCTGATGAGCACAAGCGCTATGAGGCTGATGTGAACGGCAGGAAGACGAATGTTATCGCGCCTCTTACGAGCAAAGAAGGAGATACCATAACCGTTATCTTAAGAGACGGCGAATACTATAAGACCGCTAACGATGCTGAAGATATCAATGCTAATGTGAGTTTTGCCGGAAGGTTCATGAAGGTCGCAAATAACAATTTCGGATACCATGTGATAGGTCTTGCCGCAGCGTTCCTTCTTACTTTCCTTCTCACGATCAAGCGCGGGAAAGCCATCCGCAAGACTGCTCCGAAGCTCTCGAAAATAACGTCCGCCATTGGATTTGCAGTGTCGGTCTTAATGTCGGCTTCACTGCTCTACGGAGTGATCGACAATTCGCTGACCAGCCTTGGCATTGCATATCTGGGCTTATCTCTAGGAATACTTTATACGGCGGTCTTCGTGATCGTCTGGGCTGTCAGGAGCGCGATTGCCGGGCCTGCGAAAAAAGACCGTCATGAACAAGAAGCTTAAGGTAATACTTATCACGGCGCTGGTCATCCCGAACGTATTCATGATCTTTTAATTTGAAGCACAGGCGCCTTCGCATGCTTCACTAACAATTGCCTCAATTAATTCCGCCTACACAGGTTGACGAATGTCCACCAGTAAGATATATTCAAGTGGACAGATGTCAACCAACGGGAAATAGGAGTAATTGTTTATGCGTTTAACAGATTCAGAATGGAAGATCGCAAACTGTCTTTGGGATAAGAGCCCGATGACGATCGCAGAGATCACCCAGGAACTTAAAGAAAGCACAGAATGGACAAAGTACACCGTGATCGCGCTTCTCAAGCGCATGGAAGAAAAGGGTGCTGTCACGTATGTGCAGGAAGGACGCACCAAATACTTTTCGCCTGCCATAGACAAGGCTGAAGCAGAGAATGAAGAAGTCTCAACGCTTCTGGACAAGGTCTATAACGGCAACGCGGGCTTATTGATCTCCAATCTGGTCGGCTCTGACCGTCTTACGGAAGAGCAGATCGAAGAGCTCAGAAGAATGTTCACGGAGGATTAATATGCTGCGCTATATCATCGGTATTACATTGATTACGGCAGGCCTTATCCTGATCCGTGCACTGTCAAACGGGAAGATCCTTAAGAAGCACCAGTATGCCCTCTGGCTTATTGTTCCGGCCTTCATGATCTTATTCCCTTTAGTTAGATTCGTTATCCCTGCGGCTCTCGAAAAGGCTTCTGCCGAGGCTGACTCAAGGCGGGCCATTCCATCCTATGTAATGGTCGATGGCGAGTACATAAAGCCCCAAGAGATCGGCGATCAGTATATGTATCACGAACTGCTTAATGACATAGAGTTGATTAAAGACCGTGAGCAGCTGAGAGCTATAAAGGCAGCTGAGGCAGCAGGTAAGACAGCTCCCGGCCCGCTCTTCATACTTGCTTGTGCTTATTGCTTTGTGACTGCGTCTCTGCTGATAGCTCTGGCTGCATATAACACAGGGTTCATTGCATATTGCAGACGAAGAAGAGAATATGTCGGAAGAGATCCTGCAAGCGGTCTTAAGATATACAGGATAAGGCACAACGGAGCGCCATTCCTGTTGTTCAACAAGATCTATCTTGACAGGGATTCAGGAAAGATCAGCGACTATACCATATGCCATGAGGCGAGCCACCATAAGCACGGCGATCACATATGGGTATTGGTAAGATATATTGTCCTGATTCTTAACTGGTATAACCCGGCCATTTGGGCAGCATTCATATTGTCAGGAAGAGACTGCGAACTGGCTTGTGACGAAGAAGTATTACGCACACGGGGAATCGGTGCTTCTGCAGGTTATGTGAATGCTCTGCTTGATACATTGAAGAAGAATTCCGGGAAGAATATCGGATTTGCTCTTTCCACCGGTATGGGTGGCGGATATAAGATGATGAAGAAGAGGATCAGCAACATTAAGAAGCCTGCAAGAAACAGCCGTAAGGCACTTGCGTTGACATTGGCGGCTGTATTTGCTTTCTCAGGATGTTCCATGATCCTGCCTGAAGCGTCTGAAAGCGAAGTTCCGGAGTTAACGGGTGCTTTCTCATCAGCTTCTGAATCAGTCAGTTCCGCTCCTGATGCCACGACCGCTTCAACTTCAGAGGAAGCTCCTGAAGATGCAGAGGAAATAATAAATAAATTTCCGTCGTCCTACAGTAAGGCAATCGGCAACATCGGTTTTGACATAGAAAAACTGGACTGCCCTGAAGAGTTGGTTTTCCATAAGACGACAGCGAAAATACTGAATGCAGATTACAGAAAGTTTGTAGAAGATATATTGAACGGACTTCCGTATGAAGAGATTAAAGAAACAAACGAGATCTATTGCGTCGATAAGGATGGCAAGTATCTCTATTCTTTTGGGTCGGTAGATTCATGTGTCAGCATGGACAAGTATGATGTCCCTTATTCAAGCTCTGTTTCATGGGACTTTGAAAGTGATAATTACAACTTGGATAAATATGCAAAACCCAAGACATTCTCCTTCGGAACAGCCGAAGAATGCTTGGAGAAGGCCGCAAATACATTCGGGAAATATGGAATCGATATTAAGACGGGAATGACAGTAGAAACGTATTATCTGGATCATGAGACCTTGGCAAAAGAGGAAAAGTTTGATGAAGGCAAGGCTAAGAAACCAAGAAACTGGACAACTGATGACGATGCTTATCTGTTCATTGTTGAGCCAAGCATTCAGGGAGTACCGTTGTCATCTGTGAACTGTTTTTTATGGCCGGGAAGTTTCCATGCAATGAGTGATGCAGGATTTGTCATTATATGTAATAAAGATGGTTTTAATGAGGTGCAACCATGGACTGATTTCTGTTCTTTCGATATGTCACCGGCCACGGAAAAGCTGCTCACATTTGATGAGCTTGCTCAGCATATAGCCGATTATCTTGTCTATAAATCAGGCGATATAAAAATGAAAGTAACTGATGCGAAATTGTTCGCGGCACATGACTATCTGAAAGATAAGAATGACAGCAAACCCATTGAGCTTTACTGGGCTGTCTGGGTAAAAGAAAACAATAACGGTAAAGTCACCGAATACGAACTCAGGTTCGATGCAAAGACCGGAGAGATCGCTCCGCGCCTGGCAGACTGATAATCAGGGAGATAAAGGATGAAAAGTGTAAGAAGAATAGTGTCAGCACTGCTGGCAGCAAGTATGCTGTGCGCAGTAATCAGTTCATGCGGAAAGAAAGATGAGACAAAAGAAACCCGGGCAACCGGAGAAGTGTTGACTGCAGATTCCCTGTGGTATGACTCGCAGAGGATGGAATTAAATCCTTTCGATGGTAACAGGGAAACCATCGTAAACCGCGCGGTCTTTGATTACAGCGAAGGCAAGATCAGTGTCGTTTATGATTATATGCAGATACCTTCGGAAGAAGATTATCTTTCTGAGAACTTCGACGGATCAAGCCTCAATGGAACTGAGCTTTGTGTTTTCGATAACAGCGGAAACATACTGAATAAGAGTGATCTGAGAAAGCTTATATCTAACGGCACGGAACCTGCTGCCGGTGCAAGAGGATTCGGCTTCTCGGACGGGAAACTCTTCGTGCTTTCCAATGCGGGATGGGAGACGCCTGACATTATGCTTTCCGTCATCGATCCTGCAAGCGGAGCTGTTCTGGAGAGCTTTCACTACAACGCATCTGCTTCGCAGACTCTATGCGGGATGCTTCCGGAAGAGATAATCGCCGTTACGGATGATATCTTTATGATGTATGAGAAATCCGGCCGTGTTGCTTTGTTTGACAAAGAGGGCAATGCCAGGATCGACATGATGGCAGACCTGTTCGGAAAGGACATATTTTTCTGGGACACCTTTAGTGACAAGAACGGAAACGTAGTCTTCAGTGCTTCTGATGTACAGAATGAGTCGAAGCAGGTTGCTCTTGGGAACAGTGTTGTTACTTATCAGATCAGGAACATGAACCCCGGAGGCGGCTTTAGCACCGATGCTGCAGAAGACGGCCATTACTATTCCGTAAGCAATAACGGCATCGCTGCATACAATGAAGAGACAGCTTCTTTTGACATGAAGATCCCTGCAGATTGTTTCAATGCCGATTATTCTGAGTTCTATAGGTTATCTGTATTGGATTACACAGAGGATGAGGTGATCTTAGCTAACGTCCATGCCGTAGATCCTTTGACGGGAATAGTTGCTTATAAGCTCAAGAAGGCTCAGACAAATCCCAATGCCGGGAAGGCTAAGATTACCGTCGGACTGTTTGGCGATTATGTTGTCACCAAGGCTCTCGGAAAAGCCATCTACGATTTCAACAGGATGAATGAGAATAATTATGCGACGCTTAAGATCTACAGCTACAAAGAGAATCGTTTCGAAGATGCGGACAGCAAAGAGAAGGCCGCAAGAGATGCTGCAAACAACCTGATGCGTGATATCAGGGACGGAAAAGGACCTGACGTTATCGTCAATGCCTTTGACGTTATGGAGCTCTACGATGAGGATTTCCTGACAGATCTTAACGGGCTTATAGATTCGGACAAAGAGTTTAATCCCGAAGATTACGTTAAGTCTGTTATCGACCTCGCGAAAACAGACGGCAAGCTTTACCAGATGCCTTTAAGATTCGGCACTCTCGGTCTTGCAGCTCCTTCTGACTGCGCGCCTTCCAACGGCACCGGGTATTCCTTCGAAGAGTATAAGGGCGTCGTATCAGGGGCAAATAACGGCGCAGACAGCCTTGCGTATAAGATGGACAGGTCAGCTTACTATTCGCTCCTTTTTACCGCCATGCAGAGCGATCTTTACAAGGACGCGAAATGGAATCTTAATTCACCCGAATTCGAAGCTCTTGCCTCGTACTGCAAAGACAGCGTGCCTGAGAAGTGCCTTGCGAACCGGAATGATGATAACGTCAAGCTTCCGGAAGATTACAAGGTCACAGAACTTCAGGTCGAAGGCATAGGCACCTATATCTCGAATGTTTATTCGCAAGGGAAAAACATATACGGATATCCGTCTGCAAATGGCAGCCACGGAGTGATCGTATCCGTGAATTCGTCAGCTGCGATCTCTTCGCAGTCACAGAACAAGAACGGCGCGTGGGAATTTATTAAGAACATGATGTCTTATGATATCCAAAGCATTGATCCCAAATATGCATTTGATTCCTCGATCAATCTCAAAGCCCTTAAGGAAAGGGGCAGCATGGCAATTGCCGATTACAACAGGACCGTTCAGGAATACAAGAATATGGACAGCTACGCGCTTGAGAAGGCCAGGATGATGGGCGTGGTGATCCCTGATAAAGAGATAGACCAGACTGCAACAGACGCTTATCTTGCACTTCTAGACAAAGCTACGGATGTATACCGCATCGACAGAAATGTCCTTCTGATCACCAAGGAAGAACTGCCGGCATATTATACCGGCCAGAAGGATCTTAATTCTGTTATCACGATAGCTCAGGACAGGGTTCAGAAAGTGATGGACGAGAGAGGGTAATTAAACTTTCATAAAGATTTTTCCAAATTTCATTTTCCATGTGAGAAAACCAGTGGCAGAATTGTTTTATAAGTGAGATCTCACATATGGAGGAAAGAGTTTGAAGAACGACGAAGTGGTCAGATTATTTGATCTGTACGCAGGTGATCTGTTCAGATTTGCGCTCTCGTACATGGGTTCGAAGCAGGATGCTGAAGACGTTGTTCAGGAAGTGTTTCTTAAGCTCCTGAACAAGACGGTATTCTTAAAGGCCGATTATGAGAAAGCATATCTGATGAAGATGACGGCGAACGGCTGCAAGAATCTTTTGAAGTCACCGGCGCATAAGACCGGCGTGGACTTGGAAGCCGCGGCAGAAGAACTGGCCTGTTTCTACGAACTCGGTGAGGATGATAAAGAGGTCTACGATGCTCTCATGAAGATGGATGAGACATTAAGGATCCCTTTATACCTTCACTACTACGAAGACTATTCATATAAGGATGCAGCAAAGTTCCTGAAGCTCTCTGAATCGGCGGTCGCCATGAGGATCAAGAGAGGCAAGGAGGAGCTGCGAGAAAGATTGGAGAAGTCAATATGAAAGAGATAAAATCACTTTTCAGTAAGTTCGAATTAGATGAGGCGAAGTCTGATGAGATCAGAGCTAAGCTCGTCTCGAAAAGAAGTGCCGGCCGTGTCTGGCTGATCCCGGTTATTGCTGTGGCTGCAGCAATTGCCATTATCATGGTGATCCCTGTCACAAGGACTATGGTAGTTAATGCTGCGGAAAAGATATTCCAGCAATTCCATCTGGAGATGGTTAACGGAGATGAAGTAAATTCGGGAACTGATCCTGATACTGGAGAAGAATACTTTGAGATGTATTTTAGCAGTGATAAGAGAGTCGAGCTCGCCAGGGTAAAAGACGGCCGTCTCTATTTTGTGCTTGGTGAAGAATGGATAGACATTACAGACAAGTGCAGCGCCACGGATTATTACCGTCATGAGATTGTTCACGAGAACGGCGTAAAGGAAGTAGTTGTGGTTGGCGGAGTGCCCGAGACGCATAAGTACGGCTGGATAGTATATCTTTATGATCCTGAGGGGAATATGCAAATAGGTCATAGAGATATTCCGTATTCTTCTCCTAAAATTTATCCGGATTGCGAAGCTGAAGATTTTGAATGGGTCAAGAAAGCAGATGAAGCTGAAGGTGGCAGCTTCAATGGCTTTTGATTGGACCGCAGATATTGGGGTTAGGAGAACGTGGAGATGAGAAAGATAATCGCTAAGACAGTGTCTGTTGCATTGGTTTGTGTGATGGCAGCAACGGTGGCGTCTTGTGGGAAAACAAAGAAAACGGGCAAGGAGATCAGGAAGATCTCTGAAGATTCACCGTGGTTTGATGCAAGCATTACCGATGTGGAGACCGGCGCGGAGAAGGGCCGTGAGATCGGCACTTGGTTATATCAGCAATTCGTCGCTTCGGATGATCAGTATTACTTTATTGAAACGAGCGGAGAATACCAGATCCCTCCGGATGATAAGATTGATTGGGAAACATATAGTTATAGAGATTATCAATTTGATTATATTGCAGTTGTTGACCGCAATACCAGGCAGACGGTGAATACGATCGATCTCAAGAAAGACATTACCGCAAGCGAACTATTCACTGACAATATTTTTTCAAACAACGGCAAGATAACAGCCCAGTCCAAGCTTAAGGAAAGAGATTATGATCCGTTGACCGGTGAGCTTCTGGATACTCGTCCGCGTAAAGCGAGCAACGATGATCTCTTCACGAAGCATTATTTTATAGGCAGTTATGAGGTTGAGACGATCGTCTACCAGACCGAGACCGATCAGCGTTACAGCCGGATCAGTGTGAAGGGACCGGATGGTGAGGTCAGGGAGAATGAACTTAAGAAGCCGGACAAGGAAATGTATATTAATTACGTTCTTGCTGACGGTGATACAAAAGCCGTTATATCCGTAAGTGTCGGCAGAAATCTCGAAGAAGATGTTTATTATGAGCTTGACCTTGAGACCAATAAACTGACTGTTGCAGATCAGAAAAAATACGAGTGGTTAGACGAAGTATCTTTATACAACAGCATCTGCTGTCCGGACGGCACTATCTATTTTATGGATTCAGAGGGTGTATTCAAGATCAACGCAGAGAAGAAGACGACAGAAAAACTGTTTGATTACAATCAGTGCGGTTTTAACATCGGACTTATAGACTGCTTTGATCTGGTGGAATGCTCTGATGACCGTATCCTGCTCTGCGGACGTTGCGATAATCCTTCTGTATACGAAGGGCGTACGGCAGATAAGATCAACTTTGTAGAGCTTAAAAGAGCTGATAAGAATCCGCATAGCGGCAAGACCGTTTTGGAGATATATTCTCCCAACGGAATAGATGATAAAACCGGTGAAGCTGTTACGAGATTCAATGAGACGAACAGCAAGTACTTTATAGAATACGCTTTTGACTATGATGACAGGGATAACTATGACGATACTAATGATGAAAGTAACGAAGACGTTTGGATGATGACAAAGACCAGAAATAATGCGCATCTAAGCAATAAGCTTGCAATAGACATCATGAACGGAGACGCGCCGGATATCCTTTTGGACTGCAGCAGTTTCAGCGTGCTTGATAATTCTAACTGCCTTGCTGACCTTACGCCGTTCGTTAAGGATGCAGATCCGGACAAATACTTCACGAACATAATCGAAGGGTCCAAGACTGACGGTGTGATCTATCAGCTTCCGGTAAGCTTCAGGCTTGAAGGGATAATGACTAAGACTGCTAACGCCGGAAGCTCAGGCAAAGGCTTTACTCTCGATGAATATCAGAAATTCACAGATGAGGTAATGAACGGAAACGATCCGCTCATCTATGGTCAGGCAGTATACTTTTCGCTGCTCTTTAACAGCATGAGAGATGAATTCATAAGCAAGGGCAAAGTTGATCTGTCTAAGCCTGAATTCAAGATCCTTGCAGATTATGTCAAAGACAATGTTCGCGAAAATGGTATTTCCATAAATGACTGGTATCAAAAAGCTGCGGGAGGCAGCGGTATTCCCAAAGGCGAATATGTGGAATACTGCACCGGTATAGGCGGTTATTATTTTTATGGAATGGGAATCGCCTCGTACGGGAAAGGCGTAGCTATGCTTGGTCTTCCGTCACTTGACGGGCGTGGTCCCAGGTTTATCCCAAGCCGTTCTGTCGCGATATCTTCACAAGCAACTGACATAAAGGCTTGCGGAGAATTCGTTAAGCTCCTTCTGACCGACGAGTTCCAGACGAAGGTCGCCATGAACGATGAGTTCGTCTTAAGCCGTGAAGCTTACAAGGCCGCCGGTTCGGCTGCGGTTACATACTATACTAACGGCGGAAGCAGTTATATGGGCGGCAACGGATCAGGATCCGGA
>Ga0310695_10002475_pt1 | contig 38943 bp, 26 predicted proteins | sample RumenRJG_04DNA_FD_203882 | JGI IMG/M metagenome (GOLD analysis project Ga0310695, IMG submission 203882) | Bovine rumen microbial communities from Lethbridge, Alberta, Canada - RJG_04 (v2) (version 2) | ecosystem: Host-associated > Mammals > Digestive system > Stomach > Rumen | place: Canada...
CAACCATGTCGGTACTATACACCCCTCCTTGCTCAAAATTCAGAATCTTTTTGAGCAGGGCTTTCGATGCTTCATCCTTGTACTCGTGTCCTTCTATGAATAGCTTCATGCCTCAGCTGCCGTTTGGAGTTGTTCCTTATTGCTGTCAAGAACTTTTTTGATAAATGCCTTCACCAAAACCAAGTCGATGCCTTCTGGGTTCGTATCCTTGTCGGCAACCATATCTTCGGGGTAGAAATCATGGAACGAAATCTTTTTCCCGTTCTCCCTTTTGAAGATGTTACTCTTGAAACCGTAATCTTTGAATACGTCCTGCCACAAATAAAACACGACTTTGCCAACAAATGCCTCAGCAGAGATGACGGTGTTGCAATCATCTGTTTCATTGGCTTTTTTGTCCGGCTTACAGAAGAAGAATCCCAACTTCTTGTCCTCACTCTTCGTGGCATCTTCTATCTGTTTGTTGATGGCTTTGACGAAATCCCACCATTGTACATCCACAGGATCTTCGCTCGGCACGTTGAACATAATGCGGTAGTTTAGTACTGTGCCGTCTTCCTTCTTCCCTTCGCAAATGCGTACATACTTCCACTCCCAGCGGCGCTTGAAGGCAGAGTCTATCGGGAACAGGCTCTGGTCACTTGTGTTCATTGTAGCCCAAATGTAAAAGTTGGGAGGTAGAACGAGCACCTGTCCTTGACTTACTTTCTCAGCAACTCTTTGGCTTGGCTGACCAACTATATCATATTGCAGGTTTATAAATGTAATCTGCTCAGCCGAAAAATATAACCCATCCTTACCAAAACTTAGTCCATCTTCTGGATCCTCTTCAAGAAGAGCTTTCTGAATATCTTCGTCAGCCTCAATGGGATATTCAGAGAATCCGTTCTTACGGTCAAGCAACTGGAACAAATCTCCAAAGATCTGAGCGCAGTTTCCTCGGTTTATCTCCTCAATGACAAGGAACTGTGGTGACAACTCTTGTCCGTCAGCACAACTGTCCTTAAACAAATTCCATGCCTTTATATAAGCCTTAAGAAATGCCTGTTTTACAAACTTGTATGCTATCTTACCATCTTTGATCGGTTTTCCTTTGTGTTCACCATCTGGGTAAACGAGAGCAATGGTGTTACTGCCATTCAGTCCATAGCGTTCCTCTTTATTTGTCGTGGGCTTGTAGGCACCTACGAAAGTCGAATAGTCGCTGTCAGGATGGAAGGTTGTACGAATGGTTTCTGGATACTCTGCAACGACTTTTTTTGTTGCATAGGACTTTCCGGTGCCAGGAGCACCATAGTATATTTGTTGAAGTGATAAATGTTTCATTTTTATTTTCTTTAAATTAATACCATCGTTTTTTAAGAATGGCCATTTGAAATCACGGGTATCGAATGGCACGGGATTGTCAAATTTTATATATGCGCAGTCTTTCCACAGCATATAGGAAAGGCCTCTTGTCATAGGCCATGTATCATTACACTCATTACGATAAAACCATCCTGCCCAATACTCTTTATCCTCGCTTTTTATAATGAATACAATAATTGGGTTACTTTTATCATCATATGAATCAGAAGGGAAGCCACTTCTTTCATTTTTCCATATTTCAATACGGTTTTCATTATTTTGTTCACGAAGAGAATTAGAAGAATCTCTTCGTGCCGAAATAGTTTCCTTTTGTTGGTTGCGTCCAATAGATAAACTGTTTACGTAGAATACCCATTCAAAACCGTTGGCATTTGGAGTGCCTTCTGATTCAAAGAATTCTTTAAAATTAGCGTCACTAATACTACCTTTAGGAAAGTCAATATAAGTTTGACTTCCTCCACCTTCAGAATTTATGGTATTTGTTATTGCCTTAAATTCATTTGGGGTCAGTTTCCGAAAAATCAAAGATTCTGCATTCATAATGCTTGTTCTTTATGTAGATAAATTAAATACTCTGTTAACTCTAATTCTTTTTGACTATTGTTACTACGGAAGCGTTTATATCGGATTTTACTCAATTCCACATTTCCGTATTGTTGCAGGAAGTCCAATAAATCATTAATAGGCAACAAACCATCTTCGCTATAACTAATAAATATATCACTGCAGTTAATATTTCTGATGATCAAATCGAAAGCATTGCGAATCTTGACCTTCGAACAAAAATCGGAATATTGGTCACGCCATGGACGTAGTCCGCTTTCGCCAACAGCTTCAGGTTCATCTTCACGTGCCAGTGTCTCCAATATATGATAGTTAGCTGCATATTGCCGTTTTATATATGGAGGATCGATATAACAAACGTCGGCAGTTAGGAGTGGAGAAATATCTTCCGCATAGCCCTTCCTTATTTCATGCCCTTCTGTGTTATCGTTTTTCTCAAAAACAGACGGAATGAGAACTATGCCATCTAAAGAGCGCTTAACAAAATGAGACAAATAATGACCATACGTGCCTGCAATGTTTGCAATATCATTTGCTGCCATAATCAAGTCGTGCAACAGTAAAGAATGTTCTATGTCGTTTATAAAGCGTTGCCCATACCATTCTCTTATTGTTCGTCTTATTGCATCAATCTTCGATGCATTTTCCGTCGTAAAATACATTCGAGGTTTGCATCCCGCCGCAGGGATGCCCCCTGGCGAATACTCCTTCGTAAAGAAACCTGCTTCTGGTTGAAGATGGTTTAGGTATTCAAGAACCCTACAATATGCATTATCTCCTGTACCGACAACTTTATGTAACCCATCAAACTCTGGTGCATGACTTAGCTTCAGATTCACGACAAGGTGGTGATAAGAGTACGTCATAACATCAGACGCTATGACTCTGAAGCCCTCTCTCCTTAGCGCAAGGGAAAACAAACCAGTCCCCGCCATCAAATCAATGACGGATGTCGCAGTTGGGCATTTGTGCCTTATCTGTTCTATCAGCGTTGCCGCCAATCTATCTTTAGAACCAATATATCTATATCCCATCTTGGAAAATATCTTCTGTATTTATGTTTAATAATCTGCGGAATGGTATCATCTGCTCAGTCTGATTTATTGCATTGAAGATGAGCCTGTACTCTGAATAACCAAGATTATAAAGATAGGCAATGTTCTTTTCTATCTCAGCATCCACCACGTCTGTCAATTCTTTCCGCTCCTCGAAAGAATTTCTTACCAGTTCTGTTATTTTATTTAGGGCCAACACGGTTTTTTGATTTTCAAAATCCAAATTAGGGAAAGGGAGCTTATTTATATCATTTTGACTTAAATAAGGGTTTGATGTCCAGCCAATACTTCCCTTTTCCTTTATAATAACATAGGTAATCACACGAGAGCTTAAGATTGCAGCAATCAGCTCCACAGTTATCAGTGGATTTACCGACTCTTTAGGCTTGACTATATATACAACCTGATTTGTCAAACAGTTATTATAGTCTATACCTGCTGTTATTCCAACCCCCGTTTTCCTAACAACCACCTTTGTTCCTTTATACAGAGCAGCAGACTTGTATTTAATGCCTTTCAGACCTTGTCTTAAATATTTACACGTTGAGACAGAGAACCTACCAATATCTTCGCCTGTTATCAACGGAACACAGTTCCTTTGCTTTTTGTTGGTTATTATGCATGAATGATTTACATCTTTGATAACTACTTCTGTCTTACAGTGTGGACAAAACGTAGTTTCCTTCTTGTTCCTTGGTGCAGGAAACCATTCTTGACATTGATGGCATTGCAAAACTACACCCTTCTTTGACAACTCAACTCCACGCTGACATGAAGTAAATGTCTTTATCGTGTTACACCTCTTGAGCTTTTGTAATACCAACATATCTTCTTGACCCGCATCTACAGTGAAACTATAGTTCGCAGCAATCATCTGTTTGGTGGGAACTCTAATAGCCTTTCCTCTTATAATAGAATATATATCAGCATCTCCAGACAGAACAGCTTTCTTATCTGAATTGTTTAGATGAGCACACAAAATGTCATGTTTCGTACATGGTTTCTTAATTCCATAAACGATAGAGACTGCAAAATTCACGTCCTGGAAGAAACCTTCTCCCAACCTTATAATTCCTTTAATTGAGGTATCTGCAAGTAATATCTCGCGAATTTTCTGATGCTCTTGACAGTAGATAGAATCTGGTACAATAATGCCATAGATTCCATCGGGTTTAAGATTCGTAATAATCGTCTCGATGAAAAGATCATATATATCAAACTGTCCTATAGCAGACTTGAAATCACGAGCTAGAGTTACATAATGGCTAATATCAGCACCCCATGGTGGATTGCTGACAATAAGGTCGATTCCATTTGGAATGTATTTCTTGATAAGTTTGTTCCATCCTTTAGCAGGGTTTGAGGAAGCATAAGGATATAATGCATCAGTATTTATAAATGTATACTTGGTATCTTGTCCCTTGAATCTTATCTTTGATTTGCTGATAGCAGTCCCGTCTACATCAACACCTATAAAAGAAAAATCTATTTTTCCCTTTTGGGCAATTCTTTCAAAAGACTCCAAAAGAATACTGTCACCAGTTGCAGGATCCAATACAGTAACCGAGGAACCTTCTGGCACCTTCATTAATGGAACAAGTAACCTTGCAAGCAAATCTGAGAGGATTTGTGGAGTATAGAATGCCCCAAGTGCTTTTTTCTGTTCTTTGTTGTATTTCATTCCTGGCATTATTCTTTTCCTTTCTTCAAACCTTCAACCTGTCCGAGTTGCCTGCCATCTTCTGTGTACCAGTATTCCCACCCATTACGATTCCCGTGTAGAATGAGCGATGCTACAGAACTAAGAGCAGTAGAGCCTTTAATTTGAGTATAAAATGTGTAGTTTTGCATGAATACAAGCTGATTTTTGTCATTATATGCAATGACTCCATCTTCTAAAAGTTCTTGACGCTGTTCTTCTACCCAAGGATATTTCTCTGGTGTAGAGAATGCAGTATTCAATACAGATGATTCAAGAACTTCAATGCTTCCATTGTCTGGATAGAATGTGCCAATAGCATAGCCTTCTTGGCAGTCAATAACTACAGGAATCTTCGTCACGATTTCTCCTTTAGCCTCGAAATAAGGATAGAGCCGAGAAATACATGAAATGAGATAACGTGTCCGCTCTTCAATATCCTCAATTGTCCAATGGACTTTCAGAAGAATTGCCTCATTCAGTTTCAAGTGACTGGTCGAGGAAAGGATTCTTGTCTTATACTCCCATACGTTGTTACTCATTTTACTATTATCTGGACGTGCAGCCAACGTGAGATTTCCAAGACGATGCAGGTTTTGCTCGTATGTCTCTGCATCTGTCTGTAGTGCATCAAACCATTCCTGTGTAGGCTTTTGGGGCATCAGATGTTCAATGCTCAACTTGGAGAAATCTACAGGTGCAGGATTGTCCTCACTCTCCAACTTACATAAGAAGATGTTGAGCCATGTGCGAAGATTATACATATTCGCATTGAGGATCCGCTCTTCCAACTTCTTATCATCGGGCATCTCCATTGCATTACCCTTGTTTCTGTTAACTAGATCTTTCTTGAAAATAACCACAATTTTTGAATAGTCGCCATTGCAGTCAGCCAAAGTTTCTTTCAGCAACGTCGGGAAATAGTTGGAAATGGAACTTGTATCCAAGTCACACAACGCACGACGCATCAAGTAGGAGTTGAGTACAGTTATCACATCGGCCAACTGCTGGGTACTGATAAACGGAATCCCGTTTGTATCTGTTCGCTTACAGAGCGACATGTATTCCATAAGTAGCGGGGCCGGCATGTCTGAAAGAATATGCCGGAACTCCTCGATGGGCTTTCTCAGCTTGGCATCAATTTCAGAAAGAGGCTGTGCATATACGGCATGGTGGCAACGAGCATAGTGAACCACTTCCTTGAAAATACCCTCAACGCCTATTTCTTTCTCAGTAACAGCAAACCATTCTGTAAAGACACGATAGACATCACTCTTCTTCACCGTACTCTGACGTTTGGCTATCAAAAAGAAACGGAAGTATGACTCCAACTTCTTCGAATCTGTAGAAATAAGCCTCTCCAGTTCCTTCCAGTACTTGTTGTAATACTCATCCTGCTTGACGCTCTCAATAGGCATCAGCATAAAGTTACGTATCAAGTCGGAAGCTGTGAGTTTTGCACCAGTAGCATTGATACTCTCAAATATTTTCTGAGGATAGTCATCATTGCTGATAGGAACACAGACAAGATACAAGCGGTTCATCGCAAGCAGTACATCATTGAGAGAGAATCGTTCTGTCAAAGTCTTGATCTCACTTTTTATGTACTCGAAGTTCAGCCACACATTCGATTTTTTGTCCTCTATATTCGAGAAGTCCCGATTGACTATCTGCTGATACACCATATCGTCGCTGACGAGTGGCTTCAGTTTGTATTTAGAGGTCTCATCAAAAGGATTGATAAGATACTGCATCTCCAGACGCTTTGTCTCTTCCACCATGCCACGTTCCAGCATCAACTCTTTCACAGCATACAGAGACAAAAACAGTGTAGTTAGTCGTTGCTGTCCATCAATGACAGAACGTTCCCTTCTTGAAAAGTCAAGAGACCGTTCAAGGTATATGATGATTCCAATAAAGTGCTTATTGCGTTCTCCTCTCAGCACAGCCTTAATGTCGTCAAGCAGCTGCTTTACCTCCCTGCTCGCCGTCCAAGTATAGTTTCGCTGATAGGCAGGAATAACGAATTGTACTCCTGAAGATGCCAGAAGCAATTCCAATAGTCCTACTTTAGCAGGTGTATTCTCTTGTATCATTGTCTCGGTTCTGTTATTTATATCACTTTTTTCTTTGGCATCTGTTGAATAACTTCTCCCAACAGTAACTTTCCATTTGCATGTTTATTCCGTTTTACACCATCGCTTCCCCAAGTACCCCATTGCTTAAAGAAAAAGGCTGCACCTTGTTCTTCCACTTGATTCTTAATATTAACAACCCAATCTAGTTTCATGGGGCGAGCTTTCGGCCCACTCTCGCCACCAACAATTATCCAATCGATACCTTCAAGATTTATGTCACCTAAATCTTCTATCAATGGTTCACACGAAAGGAACTTGATGCTTGCATTCAGTTTCCTCAAATAATCTATGCGTGCTCTGCTTGATTTGCACTCTACCGTAACTCCTAGCCAGACATTTTGGGGAACCAGACGAGTGCTAAAATACTCTGCCATTCTTTCTGCCCGTTTGGTCAGAATCTGATAACGATGCTGGGGACTCTTGCAAATGGTCTGCATAATCCTGTCTACAAACTCAAATGGCACATCTTCATGGAAGATGTCACTCATCGAACAAACAAAAATATTATGCGGTTTCTTCCATTGCAGCGGTACTTCCAAGTCGTCTTTATGCAACGTCAGCCCAAATCCGTTCTGATATTTCTCCAAGCCCATTGCCTTCAACCTTCGCGCCATAACCTCCGCATAGCAGTGAGCACAGCCTGCAGACTTCTTGGTGCATCCTGTTATAGGGTTCCAAGTTTTATCAGTCCATTCTATCTTCGTAGTCTTCATATTTCAATGTACATTTTTACAATAGGTTCTTCTTTATAGTGCTTATATGACAAATAGAAGGAGTTCTTCCGAGCGTTTTTACCATTGACAAAGTTTGTCACGGAGAAGTGAGGATTGTTTTGTTGCAATTCTCTTAAAACTTCATTGGCGTGTTTAGGTAAAAATTCATGTCTCACAACAAATTCGTAAATCTCATTGTTGGTTCGTGGACTACTTAATGCTTTTCCCAAAAGGATTTTAAGCCTATTAGCATTTTCGTTTTTGGCCTCAAGCGCAAATTCTTCTGCAAACAAATTCCCAGTAGCTCCAGGTAATTTGAATCCACCTCCGTGTTCTTCATCCAATGCCCACTTCGTTTCAAGAATCTTTTCAAATCCAAAGATATTGGAACTCATGAAGAAAAGTGCAAAATTGTTTGCCTTGTCTCGTTCAATATAATATGATGTCGCAAAATACTTGTTCTCAAATTTCAAAGCATCTGCAACAAAACGAATGTATTCTTTTGCTTTAACCGTGCTCTGTCGGATCGGATGATTTGTGTCAGGGAAGAAACTATACACAAAATCCCGAAGAGGTTCATATTGAGTTATTGCATCATCGTCTTGTAAAGCTGCATTTGTAAATCTTTGCATATGTGAGATGGGCAGAAACAATATCACTTCAGTACGACCATTTCCCATAAGGTCAAGAAGCAATTCCTTTTTGATGTCTTTATAACCATAGGGATCAATAAACACCAAATTACGAGTATCATTCGGAGTTTTATTGATTTCTGGTATAATTATCCCCAATAGCTGACCGATCTCTAGATTATAGGGACGAACCTTACAATATGAATGTTTGTTAGATTCGATGTACTCTTGGACTCTTGCTATTCTCGCCTCAGACTTGTCGTTAACAACCAAGGTAATCTCTGTATTGTTTGTAATCTTATGAGTCTCATATATACTTTTAATTGTATCATAAGCAACCACAGGACTACCTTTTCCTCCATCTTCATATATGCCCATTCCACAGAATACATCGTAAATTCTGATGTGATGAATATACTTTGACTGGCACAATATAGACACATACCTCTCAAGGTAAGTCTTATAGAAGTCAACTTTTGCCTTAGAGTGTATCTGCATTGTCTTTTTTACATCTATCTTTCGCATACAATTAAATGGTCCCTATTTGGCTACAAAGTTACGTAAATTCTCTCGAATAACCTTTGGTTATTAGAAATATTTGCCGTTTTGTGGCTCGTTTTTATATTTTTTTTGTGCAAAGAGCAGGTTCATCCATAGTTTTCAGACTTAAAATGAAATGTTGGTACTAATTGCTATGGTTGTTAGAACCAATTTCGAAAAAAGATATCGAAAACGGTTGGTTTCAGGGGCATTTGTCTGTTGATGGCTTTACATGGAATAACTTTGCAGGGCGTTTCGAGAGGAAGAGCGATGGGAACACCTTATGCACTACTCGAGTATGATTTTTTCTGCAATTTCATACTCGAAGTTTAATAAGGTTGAAAAAGAAAAGACGTAAGTCTGGCTTTATCGCTTGGCGCAGGAATCGTACGTAACTTTGCGACGGCATTCGGGGATCCGTTCGCCACAAGTCGATAAAAAGGAAGTGCCACGGAAGAGCAAACGTGAGTAATATAAAACATTAATACATTATAAAATTTGGAAATCATGAGTACAGAAAATCAGATTTTAGGCAACCAACTGGTTGTAATGAGCAGAGCAGACTTAGAAGCTCTGGTTGAGAAGGCGGCAAACAACAAGGCTGCCAGCAAAGTTGAGGAGAGCATCAATAATGATGTTCTTCCTAGTGCCTGTGACGAGGAGCGCTTCCTCACTCGTAAAGAAGTCTCAAAACTTATGCATGTGGACTTTTCCACACTATGGCGATGGAATAAGTTGAAGCTACTCTGTTATAATAAAGTGGGACCACGACGTGTAATGTATAAGTACAGTGACGTGATGAAGAAACTCAATGGTGGGGAAAGAGAAGAAGATGTTTAGAGAAGGAGGTATTTATGACATATAAAAAGACAAAAAAGATATCACCCCATGACAAAGAGAAATCATTTCTGCTGTTCACGGATGAACGAACAGCCATTGAAAGTATGAGTGATGAAGACGCAGGAAAGATGGTCAAAGCTATTTTTGCATACGCAGACGAAGGCATTATACCTCCATTCACAGGATTGATGTTGGCCATCTTCAACTTGTTCAAGGGGCAAATAGATCGCTGCCAGAAGAATTACAAAGAGACTTGTGAACGGAATCGGCAAAATGCAGAAAAACGATGGGGACAGGATAAGGCAGCAAGAGAACAGGAGATAAGGGAGAAGGTATTGGCGGAACTAGAGAAAAAAAACGTGTTCCTGTCAAATGTGGACGCATGCGACCGCATTCCAGCGGATGCGACCGCATGCCTTCCAAATCCAAATTCTAAACCTAATCCTGATCCATACATTGATGATGGTGTTAACACTCCCATCATCAATGAAAAAAAAGATGTGGTGGAGGTGATAGTGGAAGAAGACTTCCCTTTTGATAAAATATGGGAGATGTATGACAAGAAAGTCGGCAATGTGGCTTCTTTACGGGAAACGTGGAAGGCGTTGTCTGCCGACGAAAAAAGAAAGATCTTCGAGTATGTGCCAATCTATGTGCGTGTACGACCAGATAGGAAATACAGGAAGAACTTCGAGAATTTCCTCGCATGTCGCACCTGGGAAACTGAACCTATAACCCAAAACGAAATACTAAATGGAACCAAAAATTATCGGAACAGTCCTCAATCAAATGAAGCGAGAAGGGAACTTGCCCAGCAGAACAGCGTCCAACTCGTCTCAAAATTCCTTGGCGGAAGTGACGAACCTGCCGCGTGCTTTGATGGCGGTGAAGAAGACTTATCCTACAGCTCCTGATTTCATATTGGCTATTAACCCAAGTCGCCAGCTGCAGATATGTACCGACCCAGAAAAGTGCTTGTTCGGAAATTCCCCCAAACTGGAATCATTGAACACAATTTATGGGCAAGGTACTGCAGAAGCATGGTTAGTACCAGAGGTTGTTGATGCCTGTCAGTTTTGTGGGTTGAAGGAGATGCCGGACAATTATCAATTGGAGAAGTTGGTCACCATTATCGCTGAGAAATATAAATATCTGACCATAGATCAGCTACAACTGTTCTTCTATTGGTTCTGTTCTGCAAAATACCTGCATTTCTACAATTCGTTTGATCCATTCGTAATCATTCGTAGCCTGGAACTTTTTATAAAGGACATAAATGATGCAATATATAAACGTGAAAAAAGGGAAAAGAAAGAAAGAGAAGAACGTGAGCATCAGGAGTGGCTAAAGAGCAGGGGGAAAGCTTTAGAGTATCTTCATCAACATGACAAAGATAACACGTAATGAAGGACGGGCATCGGGCTTGCCCATGCCACTTTTTTCAAGAGAGGGGCAGCCTAATACCCCAACCGACTATCGTCGTTGGGAGGCGTGCCACTTCAAGAGCAAGCTCAGGAACCATCATCGTTTCATCAAAGCCCCTCCAGAATAAACAATATAGACTGGCATCTGCTATGTACAACAAATGCCAGCTCGCTAAAAGCAGTGTCGTAATTCGATGGATAAACACCCAATGTCAATTCACTGTTTTCGTCCCACAAAAAAGCTTAGCTTAATAAGCGTTGACTTCCATTAACGTGTAAAACGTCCACCTCCACCGAGCATGCTCGTTATCTCATGAAGTGAAGTTTCTCACAAGTCAAAGGAGGTGAGTTTTACAAAAACTCTAAGCCTAATTAGCGTTAACTTCCGTTAACACATTTTCGGATTCTCGAAATCGGGCTTTGATGGAGCAAAGCTCAGCCAAGGAAAGGGTGTAAAATCGGGGTGAGACAATCAAACAAAAGTCAACGTCGCACGTCGATAGTTGTACGAAAGCCAGTAGCTGCGTTTCAATGAGTCTGACAGGAAGGAACGGTCAATCAATTCTTTGGCCAACGGGTGTTCAGTAGCAAAGAAATCCAACTCTCGTTTCAGCAATCTTTCGGACATACCAATTCTCCGTCCAAATTCCTCAAAGTCTTTTCTGCTTACAGTTCTTGTATCGGTCAATTGCATCCCTTCCTTAAACAATCCTTTATCAAGAGCGAAGATACGGGGCATACTCAAATGCAGGCTGGTGTTGATAAGGTCGTAGGCAGGAGTGAGGTGGTATTCTCCGTCACCTCGGTTAATAAGTGAAAAATTTTTCAGATGTGCGTCATCATTCAGGGTAAGATAGTTGAAGACAACGATGCGGAAGAACTTCAGAATTTCAACGGGAGCTGCCTTGACGTATTTGCGGATGATGTCTGCACATTCCTCATAACTCAGGTTGTTGTACTTGAAAGCGCTACCACCGTTGGCATTGGTCAATCCTGCAAGTGAGGCAAAATCTTCCTGACTATATTTCTGTCCATCTGGCCCGACATCGAACCGACGGCAAAGATAGGCTGCTTCTCCGTCCTTGAAGAAGCAGATGGAATTTGCTGCCGTTTCTATATGATAGACCTGCGAAGCCAACTGCATAGTCAGGTGTTCATTGGCAGGACAATACTTGCGGTCGAGCAAGGCATACGATGATGGGGCAGGCTTCAGGATGTATGTTCCACGTTCACCTTCGGCTGGCTTTACCAAATGTCCTTCACTATCCAACACTAAGCTCGCCTTAGGTTGTACACCAGAAAGTGAAATGCGGCCTACATTCTTCAGATAGGATTCATTGTCTGTACTGTCGTTGTTGGGACTGTCAAAATCCAGTATAAACGAAACTTCTTTACCGTCGAACAATTGTTTCCGGGCTGCAGGAGAATATGTATCAAAGCCCTGCTGCAAGGAGGATGGACAAACACTGACCTCTATCATATTCACATGGGTTTTATGGTTACTGCTCCAATGGTATCGTGCTGGGCTGTTGCCACCATGATACCAAAATCATCGTTTTCATCGATATGATGCAACATGGATTGCACCTGACGGTTTGAGCCTTCAGACAACATATTATAGAAATAAGGAAAAAGGTGGTTGGAGTGATATGCCTCTTCCCTGACAGGCATTGCCAAGCAAACTGGCTCGCCGTGGTAGTCCTTACCATAAGTGAATACATATTCCCTGGCATCGGTTTCTTGCAGTATGCCAGCTTCCACATCGTGGACTAATACCTTACATTGCCTCATAATCCAACTGTTTGATGTTAATATCCATTTGCAGACCCAACGTGTCGATAATTGTCAGCAGGGTTGCCAACTGTGGATTACCTTCTCCGCGTTCAATTGCCACAACGGTGTTTACAGCCACACTAGCCAAGTCAGCCAACGTTTGTTGGTTGATACCCAACTTCTTTCGCCTTTCTTTGATGGCATTTCCTATTTCTTGCTGTGTCATAATCCCAATATATTGCGATTTCGCTGCAAAGATAAGCAAATATTTTAAAATGGAACCATAAATTCGCAACAAAATGCGATTTTTTGATAGTTCTGGTTCTCTATAGCTATTGATATTTTTAAAAATCGCAGTAAATTGCGATTTCTAATTGATTTGTTTTCCTGCCGCAATTACTTCTCCATCAATTCCATGAGCAATGCTGCCATTTCAGCCTTGCTCATTTTCTTGATGTCTTTCTTCGTAATGGCAGGAGCCGGATTCCAATTCAGCAGTTTGGAGTTGTACTCCATCTGCTTTTCAAGAGGATAGTTTGCAATATAACGGTCAGTTACTGATTGCAGATGGGAGTGTCCCATGCTTTCCTGAATATATGAACGCTCTATACCAGCATGGGTGAGATTGGTTGCAAATGAATGACGCGCCCAAGTTCCTGAAGGGCGAACTTCCCAATGAAGCACATCTTCACATATTTTGATTACTCGGTCTTGAATGTTTGAGTTTTCACCGGAAACACGTTTGCGGATGTCACGCTCATGCGTTGCGCCTTCAAGAACTTGTGGAAACACATAGGCATTCAGCTTTGGAGGAGCTGCGATTTCATCAAGAATACGCTGTAATGGCTCGATGATAGGAATGATAACCTCGGCACCGCCAGTACTACGCCCACGAGTCTTCTTACGATAGAACCTGAAAGCCTTTCGTTCTGTGTCGAAATAGTATTGTGAATAGGTTAGCTGGCCCACGTCTACCAGGTTAAATCCATTGCCAAGGTATTGAATGAGAAAAAGCCCCAATGATTCATGGGCACGCTTTGCATAGTCACTCTTCCATGTAGAGGGGTAGTTCTTGTTGATGAACACCTCATAGAGCTGGGTCATTCTTTCCACATCAAGATACTCTTCCTTTCGCGAAGCAGGAGCAGGAATGGCAATCAGCCCTTTCTTGACATTCGAGAACGGGTATTCAGTTTGCAACATATAACCACGACGACGGCATTCGTTCCATACAGCACGACAATGACGGAGATTGATGCTGCGTGTAGTAATGCTAATGGGCTTCAGTTCTTTTCCGTTAGGTCCGATGGCACCATTTATCATGCCATACTCCCACTTCTTTAGATGTTCCAGGTTAACCTCAAATCCCTTGATGTCTTCCTTCCAAAGGAACTTCTTGAACGACTTCAAAGCAGACTCGTATGGCTCAGCAGTTGTGTATCTGGCCCCGTTGTTCTCTGTTCGCAGATTGTGAATGATCTCTTCCCAAACACCGATGAATGATTCCTGGGTGTGTGAAGCCACTTTGCCTTCAACCACCATACGGACAGCATCTAATGTCAGTTCATGCCCCGGATTCAAATTGACAAGCATCTCTTTGTACTTGTCAACTATTTCCAGCAGCCGTTTCTTTTCCTCATACTTAGGTGACTTGCTCTTCTGAACATTACAGATTTCCGAGAATTCCTGTTTGCTACAGCTGCCACCAATAGGGTAGTAGTACGAACGACGGTCAATCGTGAAGCGAGCCTTCACAGGATATTCTGTTACGTCCTTGCGGTTACTACGGATGTCAAGAACGATTGCCATTGTGCACTGACGCTCTTTGAAACCTGTCAGCGAGGTAGTAAGTTTCTTTGCCATTTTTTAGGTATGTTTTCGCAATTTGTTTTCGCAATCTCTTTCAATTCTATTCAACCCTTCAGACGTTTCACCGTTGTTTTCTTCTCGTTTTCGCGAAAACAATGCGAAAACAATCGGCGTGAGTTATGGGGTTTTTTAACATTTCGTTTGATGGTGCAAAATTAGTAAATTATTGATAATCAACCAAATTTCAAACAAAGAAAATTTCATAAGATTGTATTCTCTCAGACTCATAATCTGGAGGTCCCAGGTTCAAGCCCTGGCTGGTCCACACTGAAAATCAAGGAGTTACACCAAAAATGTAACTCCTTTTTCTTTGTTTTGCGAACAGTTTGCGAACAAAATTGCATTTCGCGAACACCAATATAATCTTTCTGCAATAATTGATTCACTCATTTTGTTCGCAAATCTCATTATTTTTGTTCGCAAACCATTTTTCGGAATATTATTCAGTAATATGTAACAATAAAGGGGGCATGTGACTGTGCCAATGTGGAGGTCTACTTTTTGCAGTTGCCAGCGGACCAAATCCGCGAAATTTTCCAACGACCTCAACGCCATGCACCTGAGCCGATGGGCAAAGACGCACAGCCCCAAGCAGGTGGTAGTATTTCTCTCGATGTTTCAGTCAACGCTCATCGTTTCTGGAAGAACTCCTGAGGACCAGTGGTGTAAAGGTTGTCGAAGTGGGCGGAATTCACGATATGGACGTGCGAGCCCAGGGTGCGGTGGGCGCAGTAGAGGTAGAGGTCACGATAGGTGGTCGATGGCGATGCCGTGAGGTGTGTGATGAGGTTGTGGCTGAAGCGGTCGCAGCGCCACACACCGAGTGAAGAACTCCAGTTGTCGGCAAAGGACTGCTCGTAGGAGCCGGCGCTTGACATGGCCAGCACCCCCGTGATGCCAATCAATGGCGTGATGACAGCCTCAGAGAAGCATGGCTCTGTGAGGATGAGCATCTTGCGATAGAGACGCTGCTGCTGCATCTGGCTGATGGTCTGTTGCAGAAGATCGGCAGTCATGCCTTGTCCGATGTCGGCATGGCACCAAGCCAGTTCGTCAGCCCCGTTGGAGGCACGGTTGTGGCCGTGTCCACTCCAGAAGAGTAATACGTTCTGTCCTGCATCCTTTGGCAGTACGACAGGTGTGGCAGCTGTCTTATTGCCCAGCAAGATGTTGCTGATATCAGCAGGACTGAGTGTGACGTTGTCATAGTCGATGACGGTGTTTGCCAGTAGGTCGGGGCCGTCGTCGGCAGCGCGGATGATGCCTGCCTCGGTGTTCTTCTTGTCGTTGGCCAGTGCCTTGTCTATGATGATGATGATGTGGTCGTCGTCATATCCGTTCTTGCGCAGCAGCTGATACATGCTGAGCACATCAGCCTGATGGCGGTAGTTGTTCCAGCCGTTGCTACCCTGAACCAACAGGGCATATTGGTCGGTGAGAGCAGGATAGGTGATGCCAGTCTCCTTGTTCTCTGCCACGTCGGCAAAGGCTTCCTCCGCGTTCTCTACCAGCCAGTTCCAGGCGGCCATCGTCGAACTGGTTCGGTGGGAGCCGTCGCTGCTCAGATAGTTGCGATGCTCTATCCTGCCGTTCTGGATCTGCCAGTGTACGTAGGTGGTGCTGACTGCCGAAGTGTAGTTTTCGCTGTCGAAGCAGATGTCGCCAGAGGCACCCTTGAAGCTCATCAGCTGCCCTTGCTCCAGAGCTTTTAGGTAGAGCTGCATGGATGTGGCACTCCATGCAGCACCGCCCAATTGCTGGGCTTGCGGAGTAGTGATTTCAATGATGGCGTCGTTAAGTGAAGAGTGAAGAGTGAAGAGTGAAGAATCTGCTTCCGTTGTGGGGTTGTGCTCCACATAGCTGGCGGCGAAGGCGGCCAGCATTAGGGCATCGTAGAACTTGCACTCGGCAAAGGTGGGCTTGGTGCCGAACATCACCTCGTAGCTCTTCTCAAAGCCCGTTGTTGGGTCGGCGTAGGGCGAGAATCCCTGATAATACTGGATGATGTCGGCACCTTCCGTGCCAAGGGCATCGATGCTCTCCTGCATCAGGTTGGTGAAGGCGAAGTATATGCGTCCCCAGCCCTCTAGTAGTTCCTGGATATCCTCTTTGCTTTCTTGAAAGAACTGACCATTGGGGTCTATCTCCCACCAGTCCATGCGCAACCGAGCCATGTCGTAAAGCTGCTGTATGGTTTCGATGATACAGAAATTGCCAATGCTGAAACTGCCGAAGGTGGGCAATTGGTTCAGCTCGTCATAATAGTCCTTCATACGGCGCCGCAGGTCGGCATCATCGGTGTACTGTTCGTTGTGTGAGAAAGGTATGCCCATCTCTTCTGCCTGATATGGTCCCCAGTCGAAGAACGTACGTCCATAACTGTCGCTGGGCGAGAACATGGCAGCAGGAGTGCTGGTTTCAGGTTGATAGTCAAGAGTCCTCACAAACGAGGCATACATATTCATGAGCACTTCGCAAAAGGTGACATCTGTCTCGGTGAGTGCCCAGAGGAACGGTCGTTTGTTCTTCACGCCTGCCGTGCCTACGGCGAAGCGGCGTATGACCTCCTCGCTGGTGGCTGTGGGTGCGATGACGGGCTTCTGCGTTTCCTGACATGCAGGTGCCAGCAGGGCTACGCCGTCATTGCTGAATGGCCCGATGACAGCCATTACATCCTCCCGATCGGCCAAGGTCTGGCCAAGCAGCTGAAGGTCTTCGGTCAGCTCATCGTGCCATTCCAGCTTCAGGCTGATACAAAGTGTGTCGTGCAGCTGTGCCTGGTGCAGGTTGTCGAGAAACCACTGAGCCGTGCGCTCAAACCGAGCCTTCATGGCTGCGTCGGCACTGGTGGGTGCCACCACTGCCACCGTCTTCTCCACCCATCGGCGCGACTGCTGATAGACGATAGTATCGGCTTCCTGACGGCATGCCGTCAGGAAGGATGTAAAAAATATAAAATTAAAAAATGTAAGGATGCCCTTCGGAATTCTCAAATCTTTTAATCTTCTAATCTTTAAATCTTTTAATTTTATAATTTTTAAATCTTTCAATTTTTCACCTCCCCTCATGCTCTTCCTCCTTTCTCACGGCCTCTTCGTGAATAGCCTGCTTCATTTCCTCTGTCAGTGTAGGCACCGTGGTGCCCTGATAGCCCTTGGGAATCCTGATGATGATCGGGCGGTTGATGATGACCTCTGTATAGCCAGAAGCCAAGCCCAACGACTGATGCTTGGGAATGCCTTTGCCCGAAAGCCACTGGCGTATGCAGGTGTCCATAGTGCGCCTGATGTGCTTTACAACAGAGTAAACAGAATGATAGCTGTCGTAGAAATAGTCGATGCCCACCAAAGCGAACGATACCAGATTGTTCAGGCGGGCAAAGGTATTGAAAGCACCGCCACACACAGGCACGATTTCATCATATTTCTCTGCTTTCCATTGCCACATCAGGCGGAGAGCCGTGCTGTCGGCAATGCTAAAGCCGCCCTGACCTGTCTCGTCGAGCCATGTAATGCCCAGCTTCGTATACTTCTTCTGTTTTTCACTCAACAGTCGCATCCGGGCCTCAAAACCATCCTGAAAGCCTTGCAGTGCTTCGACTACGGCCTCCGTCTGCCGGTTGGCGCCCACAAGCATCACATATGGATACTCAGTCTCGGCCTCGATTCTGCCCGCTTCGTACATAGCCCCATAGTAGGGCATGAAGAGCGTCGAGCCTTTGCCTTCTAAAGGCACACGTGTCTCCAGATAGAGCAGGTCGGCATAGGGATTACTCTCCAGTCGCTTGTTGTTGCTGCGTATGAACTCGTCGTAACTCGTGCCGGCGACGATGAACAGCCGCCTGACGGAGTCGCTGGCCGACTCCATCTGGCTGAACATCATCTCCAGATACTGCAGTCCCTCGTCGTGTGAACGTGGTGAATGCTGCATGGTGCGTAGCCCCAGCTCCAAGGCCGTGCGCTCCACACCCTCATAGATGAGGTCGTTGTAGGAGCGGTCGCCCAGGGCATTGGCATCATAGATGACCGTCACCAGGGGCGCCGTACTTGCCTTCTCCTCGTTGGGATCGGGCAAGTAGATGGTGTCGCCCTCCTTCGTACAGGAGAACAACAGCAGCATTGCCGCGATCCACGATAAGAACTTCTCCGTGCACATATCAACAAGCGTGCCTGCCCATGTCACCTGGCATTGAACATAGCCTCGGTGGTCTCCTCCGGGTCGTTATTCAGGTCAAAGCCCTGTGGGTAGAAGTATTTGTTGAAAACATATACATCGGTGCAACCCGCCAGTGCTGTCTTAAAATGGTAGTTGCCGCCTTCGCAAAGCTCCGAACCCAGTGCACAGCGTATCACGTAGGCCTTGGATGGCGTGTGGCTGCCCTGGCCCTTCATCGAATATTCCTCGAGGAAGTCGATGCCAGTGGACATGGCACTTTTCTTGGTTGTCTCATAGCTGGCTTTTTTCCAGTTCTCGCCGCTGAACTTTGCATAGTAGAAGGTGTAGTCGAGCGGGATATTCACGGAGAGTTTCCACGTGTTGTAGAAGAGGTTGAGCCCGTTCTCCTCCTGGATGCCATTGGCGCTATGGAACAGCTTCTCGTAGAGGCCTAAGCGTTTCCAGGCCTTGTCGACACATGCAAAGAACCACCGGTTGTTGAGTTTCGTATTATTTACATTGAAATCGTGGAAGAACTTCAACGACGGCTTGCGGCTAAGGTTGGTGAAGAATTGCTCGCTGTGCTCCATGGCATAGATCAGCTCGGCAAAGTTCTCCATCTCTTCCTTATGTTTGCCCAGGTTCTGGAACAGACGCCAATAATAGCCGTGGTAGTTCACCTCCTTCAGATAGCGGTTGGGCAGCTGGCTCACGGTCACCCACTGGCTTTCCTCCTGTCCTTCTGGTCCGAAGGGCGGGCGCACGCAAATCCAGAGGTCGGAACCTTTCTGCACCACATCGCCGAAGCGGTAATAGGCGGTGCCTGAAAACTCGGCATTCATACCGTTCTGTGCCATCGTGCGGTAGATGATTTTCTTCAGCGTGGGCATTTGCTTGATATCGACGCCAACGATGGCGATATAGTAGTTGGAGTCGTCGCCGGCATGATACTTCATCGTTCCCACAAGGTCATTGCTCCACTCATAGTCGGTGGTTGTCTCGTCGACAGGAGCATCAGTAAGATTGGCGAAACGCTCGGCTGCCGTGGCACGGTCGCTGGTGATGACCACGCGGGTATAGGGGTCAACTTCGTCGGCAATGCCTATGGAGGGATTGAATCGTGCCGTGCGCCAGTCGTCGGGCATCTCTTCGGTGGAGGTCAGCTGGCTGATGACACTCCAGAAGAGCACACCCTCTTCGCTTGCCTTCCCGTAGGGGTCGAGCTCGAGCATTTCCTGGCGGGCTTTCTCTTCATCGCTTTCACCATCCTCTTTACAAGAGGAGACAGTAACACTGATTGCTGCACAGACGGTCAGCAACATGAGGTTTAAAAATGCATTCTTTTTCATATTCTAAAATTCATTTTTTGTTGGCATTATCGGGGGAAAAAGTCTCTGGCTGTCAGTTCATAGACAGAGCCATAGTTGGCTTCGTTGTAGAGCGTCACATGGCTTCCGGTGGTGCTGCGTGCCAGGTTGTAGTAGAGGTCACGGAGCACGATATCGGAATTCTCGTTCACGGTATTACGGAACGATCGTGAGAAAGCATTCGAAAGGAAAACTCCCAGCGTGCGGTCGTGGACATCGGCCTTCGACGGTTCTATGGTATTCGCAGCAGTGATGGCCACCACGTCGGGCAGTCCGACGATGGCTTGTCCGATGAGTCCGCTAAAGCAGGTTTCTATGGCGAGCATCACGCGCCGATAGCCATCACGGTCATTCAGTTCGCTGAGGATGTCATGCATACGCTCGCCTGTGAAGATCTGGCTGCCCAGACCATCGCTCCAGCACATGCCCCTTCCGTCGGCACCATGACCGCTCCAGAAGATCAGCAGGTCGCTCGATGCCGTCGTGCGGATGACCTTTGGCAGCCGTTCGCTCTGTTCACCCAGCACGATGCTTCGGATGTCGTCCATCGTCAGGTCGGTGAAGTGATAGTCGACCACTGCTCCCTGTCGCACATCTTCGCCACCGCTCTCCACGAACACCTTTCCCGGGTACTTGTTCTCCATGGCCGTTGCCAGATTGTCCTCGCACACCAGGATGATGTGATCATCGTCGTAGCCGTGGCGGCGCAACAGCTGGTACATGGCCAGCACGTCGGCCTGGTGACGATAGTTGCTCCATGTGGTGGAGGGGCTCAACAGCAGTGCCCAGTGGTCGGTCACGGAGGGAAGGTTATGGTTCACCTCTATCTGCGTGTCGAAGTCCTGGGTGAAGAGTTTCTCCATGTCCCATGCATTCAGTGCACCGGCGCCTGAGTCGCTGGATGTCGAGAGGGTGGTCAGCGTATAGTTGGAGCCGTCGCCCTTCGTACGCCAGAAGCGATAGGTGGTGTGGAGGATGGTAGTGTGCATCTTTCCGTCAAACTCCATGCGGCCGGTACATCCGCGCACACTGGGATTCCGGCCTTCGGACAGCAGCGAGAAGGCTGTGCGCAGACCTTCCTTCGTCCAGGATGAGGGTGTGCCCGACTTGTCGGCCACCAGGGCCCGCATCCAGTCGGCCAGATTAGGACCGAAAGGCTGTTCGCGATATTCCACTTTTACTCCGTCGATGGTCAGATCGTCGGGCCCTGTCGGGCTGCTCAAGCGCTTGGCGGCTCCCAGGGCTATCGTGGTGATGGCATCATAGACTTGTGCAGCACCATAGGGTGCCTCCGTGCCGAAGTTTTCCTTGTACCACACGTCAAAGCCCGATACGGGACTGCCGCAAGGGCTGATGCCATACAAGGGCAGTCCGGCCTGCTGCACGGTCTTGTTGTCGCCGGTATCGCTCACGACATACATGACGTTGGAGGAGGAAGCATCGAGTCCCAGGCTCTGTCGCACCGACTTGATCTGCCTGATCACCCGCAGATAGTCATCGTTGCTGCTCAGCGCCATCAGCAGGGCCGTGGCTTCGCCTGACGTCTGGGCACGCTGCTCGATTCGCTTGAAGAAAGCTGTCATGTCGGAGGTGAAGTCATACACCTGGATGTCGTCGGCTGCCACATCCACCTGGAACTCCGTTGCCATGAAGCCGAACCAGTTGCGGAACGACTGTCCGTACTTGTCATCCTGGTAGAGCAGGGCTGCATGGGGGATATGGCTGGTGCCGAAGATGCCCAGCAGCACTTCACACTGGGTCACGTCGCTTTCGGTAAAGAACCACGAATAGGGGCGCTCGGCCTGTATGCGCTGTATCTCGTCGCTCGTAGCCGTAGGCATCAGCACAGGCACACGGTACTGTGCAGCATTGCCCAGCACCATCTGGCATTTGGTGGAACGGGTCGGTCCCAGGATGACATCGCAGGTGTCGTCGTCCTCTTCCGGGTAACAGAGACTATACACGGTCAGGCCCAGGTCTTCGGCGTCCTCATCGTGGTAGCGCATGTTCAGTTCCACGCGCTTCGACAGTCCCTGTTGGGCCTGCTCGATGTTCTGCAGGGCGAGGTCGATGACCGGTTGCCACAGCGTGCGACGTGCATCGGGAAGAATCACATCCACATTCACTTTCTCAATGGTGATGCGCTCGGCAGGCGTATCATCGTCATCGTTCTTGCAGCCAGTCACGAATAACATGACGAACAAGACAGCGGCAACAACCCTGCCCAACGTGACGCTTTCAGAAAGCGTAGCATCTAAAAGGAAATGATGTCTTTTCATTTTGCGTTCCTCCCTTCTAATTTTGCATTGTATGATGTTGATCTCTCACTGGCAGGGCTGAACTGCGTGCAACGGTCCCATGCGCCATGCCACTGCTCTTCAGGCTGTTCTTCGGGATGTGTGAGCCAGGCCTGGAGCCACTCCTTGAGGGGAATATGGACGATGGCATAGTCTAGCCGGCTGTCCACGTTCAGCACATTGCCCACGAGCAACGTGCGTGTGCTCGACTCAGAATGAGTGAAATAGTAGTATTCGAATCCCACATTGCCCATACCCAGGTCTACGACGCCGATGTGCTGGTGCAGCTCATCATCGAAGTCGTCACTCTCTGCCTCGTCGAAGAGGACGGCCAGCGAGTAGGCCAGTTCCTGGGCATAACCGGCGTTGTCCTTAGTGCCGTCGGTAATGCCTGATTGCCAGATGCCCTCATCGGGGTCGTCGCTCAGGGGCTGGTCGGGGAAGCGTTCCTGGAAAGCCTCCACGATGCTGTCGGCGTAGGTCACCGAGGCATTGTTGCGGATGATGCGGAAGGGCCCTTCGTAGATTTCATCCGGGTCATAATCGTCGTGGAGTGTTGCATAGTAGGCCATCTCACGATCGATGAACGTTTGGATGACACTCTTCAGCGAGACGTTCATCACGTGTGTACGTCCTGTCGGTCCCACGGCTTTGGCGTCCGACAATGGCGTCCGCAGCAGAAGCAGACGGTCGGTCTCTTTCAGGTTGATGTTGGCCAGCAATGGGGCCAGCGACGGAGCTGCCAGCACCAGCAGGCGCTCATTCCGTTGCGGTCTGCCATGTGCCGATTCAGCCCACAGCCTGAGTGCTTGCTGTGTCTCGGCAAAAGAAGAATAACTAATGAACGACGTGGCCACAGAGTCCTTGTTGGCTGCGCCAAAGGCATACAGGTCCGTCAGGAGCTGGTCGTTCATACTGCGGTCGCCCAGCTGGCCAGGTTCAAACACAAGGGTTACCTCCAGCGGTTCGACTGTCGTTGTTGTCGTCTCTGGGCTGACTGGCTCGTCATCATCGTTGTTGCACGCGGCGATGAAAGGCAGGCAGAGCATGCAGAGCATACAGATTTTTTTCATTCTCACCATAGTTCCTCAGGATTAGGGGTGTATAGTACGGAGATTCCGCTCACGGGATTATCGCCGAAGCGGATAACATTCATCGTGTAGATGTAATGATTATTGGCAAAGCTTTTCCATTCATTGTCTTTCCAATAATAGAGAGTATGGTCATCGCCCATGTCGCTCACGCTCCAATTGACGATTTCCCAGTAGTTCACTTCACGCATGGTGCCAAAGAACAGCCAGCCCGACTGCGAGCCGTAGCGTGAATCAATGATGATGGCTGCCGGGTGGTTGTCCCTGCCATAGAGGTGGCCCTCCCATTCCCGGAAGCCTATTGGCAGCACATTACCCCTAAAGTCAAAGATCTCTTTCGGCATATCCTCCTGCGAGAAGTACCGGATCAGGGCGTTGCGGTAGTTGCGCTTATAGGTCTTGGTACGTTTCACGTATGTTCCCAACAGCATCTTCACATAGTTCTTCACATCACTTGCGGTGCCGGGGTGATAGGGTCTCCAGCAGCCGTCGTTGTCGCCGTCCAGATTGTAGGAGCAGCCGTCACCGCCTTCGTTATCCTCTAAGTGCAGGAGCGTGCCGCTGTTCTTCTGGCCATGCGTGTTCTCTTCTATACAGACGTAGAGCCCCTCTGGGTAGTCCTTACCCACATACCGGCAGAGCTCACCGTAGTGGTAGGTGGCGTCGGCACTTCCGTTGTTGCCCCAGTTCTCCTCGTCGATGTACTCGATGCGGCGCAGCGAGGGCATGCAAGCAATGCTCACATCGGCCCAGGCCACGCGTGCACTGCCGTCGTGGGCGAGGTGCAGTGTCAGTCGGCCGAAGTTCTGCACGCGACCATCGGCACGCAGATGCAGGTCGGTCAGGTCGACGGCCAGTCCGTCGGCAGTTGTGACGATGAGCGATTCACATCCCACCAGCGCACGGAACGCGGCGACGGCCTCGCCTTCCTCTGCCACCGCGACGGCCCGCACAAAGGGCTCTGCCTCATCGCGCACGATGCCGTAGACGGGCTGATAAGTGCGACTGTCGAAGTCGTCGGCACCTTCCGTCACGCCTGCCAGCTGCAACAACAGGCTTCGCACGGCTGTCTGCTGGTTGAGCGCCGTCCACTCCTGGTCCGTCGTAGGCATTTCCTTTTCCTCCACGGGTTCCGTCTTCTCCTGATCGTCGGAGCACGAGACGAGGCCGGGTAGCCAGATGGCTAAGAGGACAAGGCTGCTGGTTATGATTCTATTTATTCTTTTCATCTTTCTGTTCTTTTAATACTCTGGAAACCGCTGTTGTATCGTGCTGAGGTTCGGATATTCATAGAGGGCACCCCGGCACAGGCGCACAGGATAATAGTTGCTTCGCCAGCGCGTGGCAGTACTGGCAGGAGCGTATGTCTGGTCGTCGAGCAGCGTCAGCCGGTAGTGGTTGTCGAGGAGCATCAGGCATGCATCGCCGAGAGCGTTGGTAGCCTTCGAGGCGATGACATTCAGTTCCTCCTCTTTCAGGTGCCTCGTTCTGCCGCCCAGGGCAGCATTGCCGTCGAGGATGTCGACGGTGCCATAATAGCCGTTGAACTGAGCCTCGAAGCCGCTCATCTGCCCTCGGAACAGCGCCTTCGGGTTCTGGCCGATGAAGGTAAACAGATTGCGCACTTGGCTGGGCTGGGGCAGATACCAGAGCCGGTTGTTGTCGGTCTTGAAATAGGGGTTCACCTTGTAGCCATAGTTCCAGCCGTTGATGACTGATGCCGTGTACGTCAGGTCGAACTGGAAACTGGTAAACAGGGTGCCCGTTCCGTAGTCGATCAAGTCCTGGTTGTCATCATCCTCGGGGTAGGGCGTGAAGCCCATGTCGTGGGCGATGTCGCGACGGGTCCAGAAAGTCGAACCCACCTTCACCACGGGTGTCCAGAAATGCTCGCCGCCATAGTTGTAGAGGAACACATCGTCGTGCACCTCCACTTCGATACCTTTGAACGTCAGACCGTGACGGTCGGGGTAGAGATTACCACCGACGTAGGCCACTTCCTTCAAGATGGTGGATGGCGACAGCGAGTCGATAGGCTGCACATAACAACCGTCGGCACTGAACATCAGATAGGCAGGACGGTGGATACCGTCGCCCAGGAACAGGCCCTGCCCCAGCTGGATGTTATGCTGCCAGATGGGATAGGCCACGCGCACGCGCTTGTCACTGCGAATCTGCGGCACATACTCCGAGCAGACATTCATCACTGGCTCGTCGTTGACATAGACGATGCGTGAGAGCGATGTTAACTGTCGACTGTCATCAGGCACACTGGGTACTGTCAACCAGTAAAGGTCGGTCTTCAGTGTAGCATCGTCGATCGCACAGCTGCTCAGGTTGGCACGGCGGATGGCGGCAGCGAACAGCTCTGTTCGCAGGTCGCCCGTGAAGAGATCCCAAAGCGGCATGAGGTCGAAGTGGATGATGTCCAGATTCTCGTCGCTGCCGGGGTGGTCGCTGTAGTTGATGCTGCTCAGCCATTCCATCAGGTGGTTGGGTTCGAGCTGGTCGTCATCGCCCATGCTGCTGATGTCGGCCTGCAGCTGGCGACGGGTGGCAGGACTGCCGCCCGTGACATTGATGGCGCCCTCAGCCCGTTTCGAGCTGCTCAGCACCGTCCCTTGCTGATGGCTCCACTCAGCCTGCGGCAGACGGCCCAGGGTGAACTCAGCCTGACAGCGCACCTCCTCATCATAGCGCACACTGCCCAGCTTCGACATGGTGAAGGTATAGTCGATCTTGCCGCCGTAGTCGGCTTGCACCACGATGTGCGTGCCGTATTTTTCAAGCAGCCATTCGGCGGCTTGGGCACGGCTCTCGCCCGTCTGTCCCTTGACTCTCAGCAGGTCGCGACTGAAGGCAGCAGTAAAGAAGTCTTTGCCGCGGTCGCGCAGGTTCTGCAAGGCACCACGGTCGATGGTGCGACTCCAGACGGCCTTTTCCATCACGCCGTAGCCAATGTTGTTCTGCATCAAGCTGTTCAGCCGGGTGACGTATTCAGCCCGGTCGCAGTTTTGCTTGCATCCTGCCAGCCGCTCGCTGGTGTTGCTGCCCAATGCGGTGAGTATGGTCGAGAATTCCGAGGCCGTGCGGGCAGAATAGACATTGAGGTCGGTGCGCGACAGGCGGCAGTCGTGAATCACCTCGTAGGTGGTCTGCGAGCTGAAGCGTCGCAGTGCCGAGAGGTCGATCACGGCGGCAGTCTTGCGCACGCTCATGGGATGGTCGAAGCTTTGGTAGATGTCGTATCCGTAGCCCAGGTAGCCATCCGAGCGTGGGTCGCCGTTCGCGTCATCGTCCGATGGGCTGAGCTGACTGATGCTGAGTGTGGCCATGCGACCGTCGGCAGCTGCAAAGGTCAGTGTGGCCGTGCGGCGCTGCTGACCGGTATTGTCGGTGGTGGCAAGGCTGACGATGCCGTCGGCAGGCAGGATCGTTGTCGTCAGGCTAAGCCAGTCGGCATCGCACGATACTGCGATGACACTATCGGCTTCGGTGCGTCCGCCAAGACTGACGGTCACACGCTCATACGATGCGAACCTCGGCAGGGTCACATCGTCGGCAGTAGTTACCGTCAGTTCTGTCGGCATGGGCTTCGGCTCCACCTCCTCATCGTCGTGGCAGCCCGTCAGCACCAGTGCGCAACAACCTATCAGCCATTTGACATTCATCATCACTCAAATTCTTTCAATTACCCACAGGTCTCATCTCTGTAGGATTATAGTATCCCACGTAGTCTTCATTGCGACGATATATAGGTGTATAATCGTCTTCGTAACCCAGTAGATGCCATCCCACGAAATCGCAAGGATCGCCTTCTCTGCCCATGATAATGAACTCTGTTCCCAGCTTGTATACAGGCACGGGCTTGACATTGATCGACCCATCCGGCCTCACGCTCTTGCCAGCCTCGCAGTAGAGCATGGGCTGGGCATCATCATAGTCGATGCCTTCGACGGGGTAGAGGCAGAGCTCTCCGTTGTTGAAATAGAAACAGTCGGTCTGCGGATAAAGGTCCACGGGCAATGGCTCGGCCACCATCTCCGACAGACTGTCGACAAGCAGATAAGAGCTATAAGTCCACAGCTCGTCAGTCTTCAGCGTGTAGTCGGGATAGACCCGGTAGGCCTGGCCCGAGTTGTCGACACCCAGACCGCAGTAGAGCTTCGTCACCCCGTCATACACAGGGTAGGCCACCCACATCTCCACGCCGCCGATGTACTCATGGCAGACCACAGCCACATAGCGACCTCCGCTGACGATGTGTACGCAGTAGAAGGTCGAGCAGTTGTCGTATTTGTAGTCGTCCATGTTCATCACTTCTTCTTCGGTGGCGGAGGTGTACAGGCATTCCGGATTGTCATAACGCACGGGGAAGGAGCAAGAGAAGAAGTTCTTCGAGCCCAGTTGCTGCGTGGCCTTGGTGGCATCGCTTTGTATGCGCTGTTTCACCTTGGCAATGGCATCGCCGTCGAACATAAACTCCCAAATGGGCCTTACCTCCATGTCGATCATCTCGGCATTCGACGCATATTCGTCGTCGGGAACGAAGGTGATGCCCTGCCGCCACTGCGCCACCACTGAGGGGTCGAAGTTGCGGCTGCCATCATACTGCTGCTCTCCGATGAGCCCCTGTAATACACTCTGGTCGCCGCCATAGGCGCTGATGTTCATGCTCGAGTGCTCGATCCAGGCATACTGCTCCGACAGTTCACGGTTCTCGTTGCGGTCGCGGAAGGCATTGAACAGGTCGCTGCTGCTGAACTCCTCTTCCTGCATCTTGCGGCCATAGCGCTTCATGTCGTTCTTCAGGTCGATGTGCAGGCGTCCGCCGATGGCTGTGCGCACCACGACATGTGTGCCATAGACCTGCAGGAACGAATCCACGGCCGCCGGTTCGGTGCTCTCGCCCAGGTGTTCCACGGCATCGGCAAACGAGCGTGTAAGGATCTGGTAGGGGTCCAGCCCTGCCGACATGGCGTCGATGGTGTTGCCCACGTCGAGCCATTGAGTGGCCACCTGCTCGTAGTCGTCGGTCGAGAAGTAGAAGCTCTGGCGCAGTCCGTCCTCAAGGATGTTTTGCCGATAGGTCTGCTCCTCCTTATATATAATATAGTTGAAGCTCGACTCGCGGCCCAGGTTGAACGTGGCCACATAGTCGTGCTCGTTGTAGGCCACCTGGCTGGTGCTGTAGCTGCGACTGGTGTAGTCGGTGTGCCATAGCGTCATGCCGCTGGCCTGAGCAGCCTTCTCCAGCTGTCGGCGGTTCAGTATCTGGCAGCGTATGTCGGCATAGTTGCAATAGCGTCCGCTCACTGCATTGTAGCCGTAGCCGACGCCCAGATTGCGGAGAAAGGCGATGCGTGTTTCCTCCACGGCGCCGCGCGTCCATGAAAACGACTCGGGGCCGACGGCATTTCCGTCGGCCTCCCAATCGTCGTCCGTGGCACAGCCCACAGCCAGCAAGGCAGTGAGCAGCAAAGCCAAATACTCCAAAATCTTCAATTTAAACCGTTGATTTTTAGACCTTTACTTCGTTGGTTCTTACTGCGTGACGTCGATCATCAGGTCGACATAGCGCTGCAGGTCGTAATCCTTGTATTTGTCAAGGAAGAACTGCTTCACGATGTTCTGCACGTCGGGGTCGTCGAAGAGTGTCCAGATGCCGGTCAGCGAGATGGCAATCAGTGCCGAGTTGCTGGTCTCGTCGCCCTCCACGCCATAGAGGCTCATCACCCAGTCGTTCATGGCATCGTTCAGCAGCTCGCTGTCGCGCGGGTTCTCGCTCTCCATCACGGCCTCAATGGCATTCATCAGATCGCTGGCACGTCCACCATAGATGTCGTAGGTGCGGCGTGAACTGCGCACATAGTCGACACCGTTCTGGCTCCAGTTCAGGTCACCGTTGATGCTGCCTATGCCGTCACCCTCGAGGGCGGCCTTCACCTCGAGCACACCGTGGGTGCTCAGATAGGTGTTGTCCAGCCAGCAGTTGATGTTGAGCGAGCCTCCCAATACAGTACGACCGATGATGAACGGACCGTATTCGGCGTCAATCTGTTCCAGAATGTCGTTCACCTGATTGGTCTTCCCGTTGCGGTAGGCTGAGAGCAGACGCTGGTAGAGCTTGGCGAAGGCACCCGAGAACACACCGCCGTAGGTGTGCTTCTCCACTGCATCGTACAGGGCATCGATGGTGGCCTGCTGGTCGGCCGTCAGACCCGTGATACCCTTGCGGGCGTTGCGCTTCTCATAGGCTTCAATCTTGGCATCGATGCGGTCGTACTGCTCGTCTATCCAGTCATCATCCATGTTGAGCTGGTCAATGGCGTCCTGCTCCACGGCATAGTTGCGAACCACGGTTGGCGACACATAGGCATTGTAGAGTGCCAGGTCGCGGCAGATGGCATAGTCGAGTCCCACGCCAAGGATGCTGTCGGAAGCTACATAATGTCCACCGACCTCCATGTTGAAGAAGCCGAAGGAAATCTCGAGGTTGAGCGTGGCATCGAGCGTACGGTCCTTCGACACGAGGGAGTCCCACTTGACGATGGTGGCCTGGGCGCGCTCGTTGATGTCCTCGACGTAGGGCTGTTCGCCCACAAAGCTGCCCTTTGCCATGAGGGCATTGATCTTGGCCAGGTTATACACGCTGCTCAGCTTGGGGATGGAGATGGGGTTGTACTCCACCTTCGACCCCGTGTTGTGAATGTTGGGGAACACCTGGTTGATGTTGACGCCGCAGCCAAGGCCTTTGGCTCCGAAGGTCATGATGTTGGAATTGTTGGGCACCTCGCCTTTGTAGAGTGATGTCTGGCGGATGGTCACGATGTGAACCTCGTCGGCATCGTCGGTCACGAAGAGTTTAGCCGTGCGGTCCATGCCCGTGCGGTTTTCGTCGAACAGCAGGTCTATGGTTTTGCTGCCTTTGTGGAACACTTCGTTATCGGCGACGGTGACCCATGCCGCATCCTTCTCGATGGCGGCGCTCCATTCGCCTTGGCAATTCACGGTCACAGGCACAACGGCCGACGCCATGTCGGTCTCTACGCCGAAGCGGGTCGTCTTCTCGTCGAAGCTAAGTGTGCTCTTTCCTTCTGGTTCGTCCTTGTCGTCGTCGCTACAGGAAGCGAAGTTCATGCCCAGCCCTGTGACGATGACGGCTGCAAGCACAATGTTGAAATACTTTTTCATGTTCATTTATTATTTTTTTCTTAATGATTTAACTTTCATGGCTCTACTTTGTACTCCACGTCGTCCATCCAGCAGTGAATATTGATAACATCAAGATTCTGGTAAGTCATCGATAGCACACCTAGCAGCATATTTCTGCCGGGACTATTTACCATGGTGTATGTGTGACCGTCATATTCGCCGATAAACTTTTCTTCGACATCTTTGAACTCCCTGAAACGCACAAAGAGGACGGGCTCCCAATAAGGCGAGACATAGACGGGCCGCTTGTAGCCATTCTCCTCGGTTTCCGATGGCCACTGGGCCGATTCCAGGTCGTAGAGGAAATTGTTGACATCGAATGTGCCATTATAGAGGTCGCTTTCTTCGAATGCACGGTCGCGGTAGTTCGTACCACGGCGTATGCCATTGCTCCATTGGTCGGGCATGACTGGCAGGGTAATTTTGCAAGTTCTATTGAACAAATCGACCAAGTCGAGTGTTTTGCCATTCTTGGTGTGATAACGCTTGAAGAACCAGTGACGCCAGTAATTGTCCTTATCGCCCACGCGATTGGAGCCCACATGCGTGCCATCATTGACGTAGCGCATATAGGGCTGCGTGCCTCTCTCACGCCCGCCAGTGGGGTTGTATGCATAGTTGGTGGCATAGTTGCTCCCTTTGCTATCACCCCATGCGAACTTGGCCGTAGTGTCGCGGGCAGCATAGAAGTCGTTAACGTTAATATCCATCATCTCCTTAATTTCCTTCCTGATGTTATCATAATATTCCTGTTTGTTGGCTATGGCGAAGCCGTAGAAAAACCACGCCATGAGGGGCACCTCACGCTCAGGGATGAGGTCGTCGTTGATGACAAATTGTCCGAGGATAGACGATTCGCCATGTGGAATCTGCTCTACGCCGATCTTGATATTGTCGAAACTGATGAACTTGGCCGTCTTCTTTTCCACATTACCCTGTTCGAGCAGGTCGCTCCACGTATAATAGCAAAACCATCTGGAGCCCTCTTCATCACGTAAGATGGTGCCTGGCATGATGTAGCCATAGATGGGGTCCTTTGGGGTCACTTCTGGCGGGTCATTGAGATTGAAGAAATGATTAGGCGTATCCTGATAGTAGTAGCGGTTAAAGACATAGACATCTTTGCATCCGCTGATGAAGTTCTTTACGTTGTAGGCGCCGCCACCCAGTTCACTGCCCTTCTTGTAGCGGGCATACCAGCGCAGTTTGTTGTCGTTTCCGAAGAAGTCGCCGCTGACCGTGCCCACCTTGTTGCCGCTCTTGGCGTCGAGGATGATGTTGTGCATGTCCTTCGTGGGCGAGGCATAGGTAGCGTCGTGCATATTGGCCTTCTTGTCCTTGCCGTTCTTGAAGGTGGCCTCATAGAGGCTGCAGTTCCATGAGGTCGTAAACCACCATGAGTAGCCACTGTAGAGCATGTGCCACTCCTTATTATCGTCCAGAGTTGTCTTCGAGATGCCCAGCACCTTCTCAAAGAGACCCTGCTCCTCCCATGCTTTGCAGACACGCTGCCAGAAGTTGGTGTTATGGTATTGAATGTTATTCGTATTGAAGTCATTGAACATCTTTGGCTTCTTGGTTCCTGATCCTCCTGTCACAGTCTCGAACCAATCGGCGGGGTGGAGCATGGCGTAGAACATCTCGGCGGTGTTCTGCATGTGCTCGGTGCTCTTGCCCAGGCCAGTGGGCAGGTAGTTCTGAACGCCCGTGCTGGTCTTGTAGGCCTTGATGTTCTCATCAGGCAGGTTTTGGCTGAGGCACATCCAGTGGCTGTCCTCCTTGCCCTCGGGGCCGAAGGCGGGCCGCACGCAGATCCAGTAGTAGCCTTTCTGGTCCTCCACCACGTCGCCGAAGCGATACCAGGCCGTGCCGGCGAAGCTGCTGTTGTTGCCCATCTGCTCGGGTGTCTGGTAGAGAATCTTCTTCAGGTGGGGCACCTGCTTGAGGTCAACGTCCACCTGTGCCAGGTACTGTCCCCCCACGGACCCCATCTGGTAGGTGAGCTTGCCCATGCCTTCCTGGTTGTAGGTGAAGCTGGTGGTCGTCTCGCTGATGAGGTCGGGCAGTCCAACGAGTCCTCCGAAGCGCTCGGCAGCGGCAGCCACGTCGTTGGTGGCCACGACACGGGTGTAGGGGTCGGCCTCCGAGGCCTTGCCGATGGTGGGCTCGAAGGTCATGCTCTGCCAGCCCTCAGGGGCCGTGCGCTCGGCGGTGAGCTGGGTGATGATGTCCCATCCCAGCCCGGCCTTTTTGTATTCGGCTTCGTTGGTAGGAACGCCACCACTGTTGTCGTCGTCGTCATCGCTGCAGGCGATGAATCCCAAGCTCAGGCCCATAGTCAGCAGGGCGGTCAGCATCCAGTTTGTTGTCTTTGTCATTTTAATATTCTAATTTTCTAATTTTTAAATTTTCAATTATTTGTCTCCTTCCCCGAGGAATGGAATAGTCAGCACGCTCATTTGCTGGCCGTTTAAGTAATACCTATATTTGTCGGTGAAAAGACCTGTCATCGCGTCCAAGGTTCCCCGGTCTTTGAAATTTTCCAGATTTCGCATACCACCGTAATCGCAGAGATATTCATTGACGATTCTCTTGCCGTCCATGGTTCGTTTGGCCTGTTCTCCACGGTCCTTCACCTTCATGACACGGCATATCATGACCGGCTCGTTGTACATCGAAGTCATGTCAGGTTTGTCAAAGTCGACTGTCCTCTCGTTCCAGAGGTAGAGGTTTGGAGTTGCGGCCTTATACCCATGTTCTCGTATTTTTTGGTATTCATAGCACTGGCTATAATTGGGCTTCTTGGGGTCGCCCTCGTTGCCCAATGTATACCAAGGCAGGGTTACCCACTCGTCGTAGGCATACTGGCTCACGAGGTTGGCATCGGTGAGGTCCTGCAGGAACATCGTTTTAGTGTAGTTGCCCATGGTGTAGCAGGTCTGCTGCCATACTTGGTTCATTCGGGAGCCAGCTTGGGGGATGCCTTCCCGGTACTCAAACGCACAGGTATCAAAGATATAGCGCAGGTAGGCCTGTTTGTTTTGGCTGGCATGCTGCTTGTCGCTATATGCCACATTGATAAATAGGTTAGGGACGTGGTTTTTGGATTGTTGGTCATCGAAGAGGCTGTCGCGGCGTACTACAATCTTTGTAAGGTCCACCTTGGCGTGCGTATTGATGTTATTGTATGTATGATCCAGTCCTTCCCCATGTTCTGATTTAGACCATATACCTTTAAACAATATCAGACCCAAGATATGGGAAATATACCGGGCTTGGGCGAGGGTCGGCAAGTTTGTGTAGTACCCGGAACCGCCTTTGAAAAACGGGGAATTGCTGTTGTCGTAGGGCGTGAGGCTGATGAACCAAGAGTATGAACTGGCGGGAACACGAAAGCCTAGCGCTATTAATTCATCTTTACTTGATTCGAGGTAAGTGTCGTGGTATTCTTCCGAGACTCCTGAGTTCTGCACGCAGAACCATAGTGCTCCGTCTTCGTCCTCCAGCACATCGCCCAGACGATAATAGGAAGCGCCAGTGTATTCGCGATCCGCACCATTCGCTTCTTCCCACATTTCTTTGGTGACCTCTTCGGGTTCTTCGTTCACGTCGTGGTGATAGTATTCGTTATAGGTATAGACGTCTTCGCAGCCGGAGATGGCGGTCTTCACGTCGTACCTGCCGCCACCCAGTTCACTACCTTTCTTGTAGCGGGCATACCAGCGTATTTTGTGGTCCTCGTCGAAGAATTCGCCGCTGACACACCCTACCTTGCTGCCGTTCTTGGCATCGAGGACAATCTGGTGCATGTCCTTCGTGGGCTTGCTGTAGGTGACGTCGTGGCGGTTGCCCTTCTTGTCCTTGCCTTTCTTGAAGGTGGCCTCGTAGAGGTTGCAGTCCCATGAGGTTGAAAACCACCACGAGTAGCCGCTGTAGAGCATGTGCCAGTCGGCTTCGTCGTTGGCCAAGGCTGCCTTCGAAATGCCGAGTACCTTCGTAAAGAGGTTCTGCTCCTCCCATGCTTTGCAGACAAACTGCCAGAAGTACGTGTTGTGGTATCGGATCTTGCTTGTACTGAAGTCATTGAACATCTTTGGCTTCGAAGTTCCTGCTCCTCCCATCACCGTCAGGAGCCAGTCGTCGGGATGGGTCATGGCGTAGAACATCTCGGCGGCGTTCTGCATGTGCTCGGTGCTCTTGCCCAGGCCAGTGGGCAGGTAGTTCTGAACGCCCGTGCTGGTCTTGTAGGCCTTGATGTTCTCATCAGGCAGGTTTTGGCTGAGGCACATCCAGTGGCTGTCCTCCTTTCCCTCGGGGCCGAAGGCGGGCCGCACGCAGATCCAGTAGTAGCCTTTCTGGTCCTTCACCACGTCGCCGAAGCGATACCAGGCCGTGCCGGCGAAGCTGCTGTTGTTGCCCATCTGCTCGGGTGTCTGGTAGAGAATCTTCTTCAGGTGGGGCACCTGCTTGAGGTCTACGTCCACCTGTGCCAGGTACTGTCCGCCCACGGCCCCCATCTGGTAGGTGAGCTTGCCCATGCCTTCCTGGTTGTAGGTGAAGCTGGTGGTCGTCTCGCTGATGAGGTCGGGCAGTCCAACGAGTCCGCCGAAGCGCTCGGCAGCGGCAGCCACGTCGTTGGTGGCGACGATGCGGGTGTAGGGATCGGCCTCCGAGGCCTTGCCGATGGTGGGCTCGAAGGTCATGTTCTGCCAGCCCTCGGGAGCCGTGCGCTCGGACGTAAGCTGGGTGATGATGTCCCATCCCAGTTGTGATTCTTTGTATTCGGCTTCGTTGGTAGGAACGCCGCCACTGTTGTCGTCGTCATCGCTGCAGGCGATGCATCCCATGGCCAGGGCCATGGTCAGCAACGCCGTCAGCATCCAGTTAGTTTTCTTTATCATTCTAATGTTTTAATTGTCTAATTTTACCCATCACCACGTCAGCACGTAGCGGCATTTATCGGCCGTGGAAGTGATGTCCCAATAGAGATTTCCACCAGATACCCCCATGCTTACATCAGCTATTTTGTCTCCAGAATAGCACCAGCCGCCAGCTATCATATAGTTGTAATCAGCAAAGCCGCCACCCACCTTGTTGAGGTCCTCGATGAGCTTTGCCCCTTTGGGTAGGATGAAATCATAAGATTCATAGTCACCCAGTTTATTGTTGAGGTAGCTTATCTGGTAGATTTTGTTTTCGCCATAGGGCAGGAGCATGCGCTGCCAGTGATAGAAATTGGGCACCCACCAGGTGGCGTTATCCACATGATGTGCTTTCTCCCAGTTAGGGTCGAATTTGGTCACTTCGGTGTCGTCGCCATCCACCCTTGTTGCCTCGCTTTGCCCATTTTCGAGTGCGATGGCAATTCCATTTTTGATGTGGCCGGTCCAGGTTTCGTAATACGTTGGTGACAATTCTTCTTCGCCAATGAGTTGGTAGGCCGTGTTATGGGTGTCGACAATCATGGCCACTGCCTTCGTGTGGCCTCTCCTGACATCGCGCAAGCTGGCGTAGATCATGCCGTCCTGGCCTATCAGCTTGCCGCGGTCGGCGGCGGTGACTTCTAAGAGTTTCTTTGGCTTTACTTGCGGCTTGATGTCATCCTCGGTGATGATCTCGGGAAGGAAGTTCAGGTCAAAGAAATTGTTTTTTCTATCTTGATAGTAGTAGCTGTTAAAGACATACACATCCTCGCAGTTGGAGAGCTTCAGTTTCACGGAGTAGTTGCCCTTGCCATTGGCATCCTTGCTCAGGGTCTCGCCGGTGGCGTAGCGCAGGATGAAGCGAAGTTTGTCGTCGCCGAAGAAGTTCTTGCAATAATTCTTCTGTTCCAGGTTGAAAATATTGGCTTTGAATTCCACGTTCTGCATGTTTTTTGTGGGCTTGCTGTAGGTGGCCGTCTTCAGGTTGGTGCCCGTGTAGCTTGCCTCCCAGAGCGAGCAGTTCCAGCTCCACGACGTTACCCATGAGTAGCCCTTGTAGATGAAGCTCAAGCCCTGTGACTTGATCATGTCATCGACAGCTTCCTTATCCATCAGGTTGAACACCTGCTGGAAGAGCTTATGGTCGTCCCATGCGTCGCGGACCAGCTCCCAGAAATACTGATTGTGATACTGGCCGAACTCTGTGCGGTCGAAGTCGTGGAACACCTTCAACTTGGGATCCGACAGGTTGGCGAAGTACTGGACGGGATCGAGGATAGCATACATCATCTCGGCGAAGTTTTGCATGTGCTCCTTGCTCTCACCCAGCTTGGTGGGCAGTACCCATGATTGCTTGTCGTATTCATAGGTAAAGAGGTTTTCATCAGGCAGGTCGCTCAGGCAAACCCAATGGCTGTCGCCCTTGCCTTCAAGGCTGAATGCAGGACGGACGCACACCCAGTAGTCGTCAAATCCTTTGCTGTTCTGCTTCTTCACCACGTCGCCGAAGCGGTAGTAGGCCGAGCCCGAGAACGAGCCGGAGGCATTCTCGCCCATCTGATCAGGTGTCTGGTAGAGAATCTTCTTCAGACGGGGCATCTGCTTGAGGTCGACATCGACCTGTGCCAGATAGGTGCCTGCCGGCGAGCCGGCATGATAGGTGAGCGAGCCGGCCTGTGGCTCCAGGTGTAGTCGGAGGTGGTCTCATTGACGGCAGCGCCTGTCAGGTAGGCAAAGCGCTGGGCTGCCGTAGAGAGGTCGTTAGTGGCGACGACGCGGGTGTAGGGGTCGTTCTCCGAGGCCTTGCCGATAGTGGGCTCGAAGGTGGCCTTTTGCCAGTCGTCGGGCAGGGTCTGCACGTCGGTGAGCTGGCTCACTACGTCCCACCACTCCTGGGCTTCTTCCAGTGCCTGTGCGGCCTGCTGCTGCTTCTCTTCTTCTGTTAACTCGTCTTCCTTACAGGAGGTAAGGTTCATGACGAGTCCCACCGTCAGCAGGGCCATCAGCAATAGGTTCATTGTCTTTTTCATAATCTTCATTATTTATTCTTTATTATTCATTATTCATAATTCATTCTTCTGTTTACCATACATAGAAAGGTCTTAATACGCCCAGTACTTTATCTGGGGTGTCTATGGTAGGATGAAGCATGAAATGAGACAAGTGCGGGTTGTAAGTATCCAAACGGAATGCCCATCTATGGGCTTGTCCATCATGAATGCCTCCGTCCCACAACAATTCGACTTCACAGCTTCCATTGGTTTCATAATACTCTACGTTATGCTTTTTCAGCAGTGCAATCAGATTTTTACAATCTTTGTAGGGGTATTTATTGCCCTGTGCCAAGGCCACCTCATTGAGCCATCTTTTATACAGATTCGAGTAAACCCAGATTTCTTCATCGCCGCCGCATCCGGCAACAGCCCGCTGCCAGAAATAGGAGGAAGCACCAACCCACTTCCCCAAGCCACCCGACGACACATAGTAGCTGCTGCTTTCGTCGTTGCCACTTTCACCAAAGTCACTTCCGGCACGATCAGTGTTGCTATATACATTTTCTTCCCAACAGTTGAGCGAGATGGCCAGCGCGTTCTTCAGCAATTCATGGCATACGACCGAATTGCTCACAAGTCCGCTGGCATCGGCAGTGGTGCCATCGTATTTGGTAAAGCGGAAGGCATCTTCTTTCGTAGCTACAATCATGGCCACAGCCTCAGTACCGGCTTTTTGGGCGGCTTCGACACCCATGTAGATTCTGCCGTTCTTGGCCAGCACCTTTCCGATATCCTCCTTCGTCACCTCATTCATGGGCTTGGACTGCATATCTACTTTCGGTTTGAGGTCATCCTCGGTGAGAATCTGAGGCTCGCTGTTCAAGTCATAATGGCCGTACTGCCCTGTCGGATAGTAATAATAATTATAGACATAGACGTCTTCGCAGCCGGAGATGGCGGTCTGCCAGCTATAGTTCGTACCAGCCAGCTTGCATAGTGCCTCGCCCGTGGTATAGCGAACGACGTAGGCGTTGTGAGGCTCCCAGTTGCTGTTGCCTTTGCCTGCAATTCCCCAGAGGTGGATGTTGAAGGCGGGCTTCCCCGTGTCCTTGAAGTCGTAGGTGCGCTTCTTCCAGGTGGCTGTCTTCCAGTTCGGGCCACTGTAGGTGTAGGTGTAGAGCGTGCCAGTCCTGCCCATCACCCAGCTGTAGCCCTTGCAGAAGATGTCGAGCTCTTGACGGTTCTTCAGTTCGTCGTTTGTGGTGTAGAGCACCTGTGAGTAGAGAT